>Ga0265797_10000571_pt1 | contig 67104 bp, 58 predicted proteins | sample P2T30metagenome_FD_192433 | JGI IMG/M metagenome (GOLD analysis project Ga0265797, IMG submission 192433) | Plant litter microbial communities from East Loma Ridge, Irvine, California - P2 T30 | ecosystem: Environmental > Terrestrial > Plant litter > Unclassified | place: USA: California...
TAAAATTGTCCCGAATGCGGATGCGGAAATGAGCGCTCTGGATTCACTCAAACCAAAACAGGAAGCGGTTATCGATCAGAAATTCGCAGATAAACTGAAAGGTCTGACATTACAAGCCGATTCAACCGATAAGATCAGCCTGATCAGTTATAAGCCTAATGAGCTTACTTATGAAAGCAATTCAAAAAACGAGGGGCTGGCTGTTTTTTCCGAAATTTATTACAATGTCCGTAATGAATGGAAAGTAACCATTGATAATAAACCGGCTGACCTGGTTCGGGCGAATTACATCCTGCGTGCTTTGCGGGTTCCGGCAGGAAAACATACTATTGTGTTTAAATTCGAGCCTGTATCTGTGGCAACAGGGCACAAAGTTGATCTGATCAGCTCCGTTCTTCTGGTGGCGCTTATTGCAGGAGCCTGCTTTGTAGAGATCAGAAATAAAAAAGAGAAGACGGTTTAAAGAATATTTGACAGCTAACTTAAAACAGCAGATACTTTTCAGTGTTTGCTGTTTTGGTTTAGGAGATATTTCGGGCCGGAGTTCAAATTTTATACCTTGCACATGCTTCATTATTCCTGCTAGTGCGTATCCATTTCCTGGCAACAGGAGTTGAAACTTGTTTATGAGCTTTTATAAATCCATTATTGATAATCTGGAAAATAATAAATCCACAGCCATGACCACCTCTGCGTCCGGCAGAATATGTCTGTTTGGAGAACATCAGGATTACCTGGGGTTACCGGTTATTGCTGCGGCTATTTCCCGGCGAATTTCAATTACCGGAGGATACCGTTCTGATAACCGGATAATCATTCATTTACCTGACATTGAACGACAGGAAACATTTGAGTTGCTTCCGGTTATTCCGTATACCAATCCACGGGACTATTTTAAGAGTGCAATAAATGTCCTTATACGTGACGGATACCGTTTTTCAAAAGGTTTTGAGGTAATCGTTCACGGAAATATACCGATCAATTCGGGAACATCCAGCTCCTCTGCCTTATTGGTAGCCTGGATCAACTGGCTGATCAGCATGTCTGATCAACCGGTTATTAAAACAAAAGCTAAAATTGGTGAACTTGCTTACCGTGCCGAAGTACTTGAATTTGGTGAGCCGGGCGGAATGATGGATCATTATTCTACTGCTGTCGGAGAGGTAATTTATCTGGAATCACAACCGGAAATTAAACTTGAAGTTTTTCAACCCACTTTGGGAACATTTGTTTTGGGCAATTCGAAACAGGCAAAAGATACAATCGGAGTACTGAAATATGTAAAGTTTGGTATGCTGGATGCGATTGATAAAATAAAAAAGAAAGATCCGTCCTTTTCGCTGCATACTTTCCCGGCAGAAGCGGTTTCTGACTTTAAAGGTATTTTAACAATCGATGAGTATACGCTTTTAAAAGGAAATTTGTCAGACAGGGAAGTACTGAAAGAAGCACTTGCCATGTTCAGAAGTAATCAGATTAATCATCAACGTTTTGGAGAACTACTGACGATCCATCAGGAAAGCCTGCGTGACGCAAAAAAGGTTTCAACTGTAAAAATCAACGCAATGATTGATGCAGCTTTACATGCAGGTGCTTACGGAGCAAAAATAAACGGTTCAGGCGGAGGCGGCTGTATGTTTGCCTATGCACCGGAGAACCCGGAAGCGGTGGCTCAGGCCATTGAAAAAGCAGGCGGGTCGGCATATCTGATCAGAGTCGATGAAGGGACGACTCAGCGAACGCTTTAAGAGGATTAATATCCGGACATTTTAGATCTATCCATTCTTCTACCCGATTCACGTAGAGTGTTTCGGGTTCATTATTTATTATTTTAAAAATACCATTCAGTAAATAACGCATTGCCTTTAAAGTGCTTATCATGTATATTCGCAGGCATATCCCATATATGTTACATGAAAAAAGTACTACTATTTGCTACGGCATTTTTCTCTTGTTTTTCGGTACTATCGCAACCCTCAGAAGTTTACTTTACATCTTCTCCGACATTAAGTCCGGATGCGAAATCGGTTGTGTTCAGTTATGAATCTGATCTCTGGAAAGCAGATCTTGCTACCGGTGCTGCCACCCGCATCACTGCGATGCAGGGAGATGAAACAAATGCCCGGTTTTCACCTGATGGAAAATGGATCGCTTTCAGCAGTTCAGAGAATGGAAACAGTGACGTGTATGTGGTGCCGGCAGAAGGCGGAGAGATTCGCCAGCTGACTTACCACAGTTCTTATGATCTCGTCGAAAGCTGGTCATGGGACTCAAAAACAATTTATTTTGAATCCGGTTCTCAGAATGGAGGTACCGCTTTTAAAGTTTCCTTGAACGGTGGAACTCCTGAAAGACTGTTTCAGCATTTCTTCAACAGAGTCCATAATGTTGCTTTGTCGGTTAATAATGAAGTATTTTTTAACGATACCTGGGAAAGCGACAGCCAGGCGATGCGGAAGGGATACAAAGGCGATTTTAACCCGGATATTCAATCTTATAACCTCAAAACAAAAGAATACAAACGCTATACTGATTACCGTGGCAAGGACATGTGGCCAACCACGGACAATAAAGGAAATGTTTATTTTGTTTCCGATGAAGAAAATGGCAATTATAACCTGTACACTTTTATTAACGGGCAAAAAACAGCTCTGACACATTTTACCGAGTCAATCAAACGTCCGCAGGTAAGCGCCGACGGAAGCAGGCTTATTTTTGAAAAAGATTACCAGCTATGGATTTATGACGTGGCTTCAAAGCAATCCCAAAAGCTGAATATGAATCTGGTAAAAAACAGGACACTTCCGAAACTACAGGATTTTGATGTAAAAAATGAGATCTCGGCTTTTGATATTTCTCCTGATAATAAAAAGCTTGCGTTTACCTCCCGCGGACAACTTTTTGTTTCGGACACAAAGGGAAAATTTGTGAAACAATTACAGACAAGCGTGGACGGAAGAGCCATGGAAGTAAAATGGCTCAAAGACAGTACTACCTTACTTTTCAGCCAGACTGTCGGAGGCTATCAAAACTGGTTTATGATAAGCGCGGATGGCAAAGGGAAAGAAAAACAGATCACCAAAGACACGCAAAGTAATCGTGGGCTCTCACTTAACAAAGATAAAAGTCTGGGTGTTTATCTAAGCGGCAGAAATGAAGTCCGGACCATTGATCTTAAAACGATGGTGAGCAGAACCATTTTAAAAGAAGAATTATGGGGTTTATATAACGATATTCCACTTTTTTCACCCAATGGCGAATACATTCTTTTTACCGCCTACCGTGATTTTGAAACTGATATTTTCCTGCATCATATCAAGAAAAACGAAACCGTCAACCTTTCAAAAACTGGGGTTTCTGAAAACAGTCCGGTCTGGTCCCCGGATAGTAAATACCTTTACTTTTCTTCCGACCGGATGAACCCGTCTTACCCTTTCGGTCCCAAAAGCCCTAAGATTTACCGTCTGGAACTTACAAAACTCGACGAACCTTACCGGACAGATAAGTTTGATGAACTCTTCAAAAAAGAAGACAAGAAAGATGAGAAAAAAGATGATGTAAAAAATAAGGATAAAAAGGACAAAAAAGACAAGAAATCCAGCGATAAAAAGAAAGAGGAAAAACCGGTTGTACCCATTAAAATTGACATGGCTGACATCATGGACCGCCTTGAATTAGTTAGCCCTTCCTTTGGCAGCCAGGGAACACCCTATGTCATTCAGAAAGACAATAAAACCTTTGTCTTTTATACCTCTGATCACGGTGAAGGAAAAACCAGTATCTGGAAAACAACCTATGAACCCTTTGAACCAACAAAAACAGAAAAAGTCGATGATGCGAACGGTTACGAAGTAGCTTCTGCCGATGATAAATATTATATTTTGGCAGCTGGTAAAATCAAAACGCTGGACTTTGAAAAGGGTAAAACAGAAGCTATTGATATCAGTTTCACTTTTCAGAAAAACCTGTCCGACGAATTTCACCAGATGTTTTATGAAGCCTGGGCAGGAATTGAAGAGAACTTTTACAATGAAACTTTTCACAAAGCAGACTGGAAGGCGCTGCGCGATAAGTATGCTGCTTTTCTTCCAAACCTGACAAGCAGAAATGACTTCCGGATTTTATTCAATGACCTTCTTGGTGAACTAAATGCTTCGCACCTTGGCCTTTATTCAAACGGAAAAGAGGAATCCGTTTATTATAAAAGCAGAACAATGGAAACCGGTCTGCTTTTCGAACCGGGCAAACCTTATGTGGTACAGCGGGTAATCAAAAGAAGCGCAATCGATAAGGACGATAAGAAAATCCTACCTGGAGACGTGCTGACACATGTGAACGGCATAGCGGTTGATACTTCCAAAAACCGGGATTATTATTTTACCAAACCTTCTGCGGACCGGGAAATAGAGCTCAAACTAAAACGCAAGGGAGCTGACACTTCCTACATCGTTAAAGTACATCCGCAGTCTTCACTCAATGGAAATTTGTATGATGAATGGATTGACTGGAACCAGAATTATGTCGACAAAAAAAGCAAGGACCGCATCGCTTATGTACATATGAAAAACATGGGATTGTCGGAATATGAAAAGTTTGTCGTTGACATGACCCGCGACTGGTATAAAAAAGATGCACTGATCTTTGATTTGAGATACAATACAGGTGGTAACGTACATGATCTGGTTCTGGATTTCCTGGCCAGGAAACCTTATATGAAATGGAAATACCGGGAAGGTGTGGCTACCACCCAGCCAAACTTTGGCGTTGCCGCTAAACCGATCATCCTGCTGATCAACGAACAATCGCTTTCTGATGCAGAGGTAACAGCCGCCGGGTTTAAAGAATTGAAACTGGGTAAGATTATTGGTACGGAAACGTACAGATGGATTATATTCACTTCCGGAAAAGGACTTGTAGACGGATCATCCTATCGTCTGCCCTCATGGGGATGTTATACGCTGGATGGAAAAAATCTGGAACAAGAAGGTGTCTCGCCGGATATTTATATTAAACAGACTTTTACAGAAAGACTCAATGACCAGGATCCACAGCTGAACCGTGCGATAGAAGAAATTATGAAAGAACTGAAATAGTAGCAGGAATATTGATATGCAATGCTCGATTAAAGGGCATTGCATATTTATTTATAAATCAAAAACCGGTATTTACCAGAAGCCCATCCAGTATATCTTCCCCGCTTAGCTTCACTTTTTTACCGTCTTTTACTTCAACAGAACCATCTGCCCGGTAGATGTGAACCTGCTTGTTGGCCCGGTCAATGAGCCAGCCCAGCCGGCATCCGTTGGACCTGTATTCTTCCATTTTATTTTTAAGTTCTGAAAGATTATCGCTTGAAGACATTACCTCCACAACCAGATCAGGACAAATGTGAGCAAACCGACTGCGGTCTTTTTCCGAAAGTGCTTCCCATTTATCCTTTGCGATCCAGGAAACATCCGGAGACCGTACCGCGCCATTTGGCAAAGTAAAACCTGTAGAGGAATCGAATATGTAACCAGCTTTGGTTTTACGATTCCACAATCCAAGTTCAAATGACAATTCGAAATTATAATTTCCTGTGTCTGATCCTGTTGGTGCCATAACAATGATATTACCGTCCTTATCTCTTTCCAGGAATAGCTGTGCATTGGCCTGACAAAGATCAAAAAACATGTCATCCGTAAACTCCGCGATGGAGCGTATTTTCAATGGGAGTTCCATAACATTACTATTTAATCACCATTAAATTTAACAAGAATACCGGAATTACTACTTACTTCTTCTCAATTCCTGCCAGGATCCTTCCAATATCATTGGCACGGTTCATAAACGAAAGGCTTGTATCAAGATCCTTATTATCAATGGCATCCTTAAATTTTTTCAATAATTCAATATAGTCGCCAAGCGCTTTTGACACATTGGTTTTGTTCTGATCAAAAATGGGTGCCCACATCTGGGGAGAACTCTTGGCGAGACGAACCGTAGATGAAAAACCTGTGCTTGCCATATCAAAAATCGCTCTTTCGTCTCTTTCTTTATCTAAAACGGTCAGTCCTAATGCAAAGGAACTGATGTGGCTCAGATGTGAAACATAGGCCAGGTGAAGGTCATGTTCTACCGGCGTCATGTAATGAATTTTCATTCCTACATCACGAAGAAAAGCTTCAACCAAACCAAGAGAATCGGGATGGCTGTTTTCTTTATCACAAATGATTACATTTTTGTTATCCAAAAGTTCTTTAAAAGCAGCGCCCGGACCGGAATTTTCTGTTCCTGCCATTGGATGTACCGCTACAAACTGTCCGCGTTTCGGATGACTGTCGACCAATCCGCAGATCAGCTCTTTGGTTGAACCCAGATCCATGATCGTTCTGCCCTCGGGAAGATTTTCCAGCATGTATGGCAGCAAAGTATTGATCACATCCACCGGCGTAGCCAGCACATTGAGCTCAGAGATCAGCAGTGCTTCTTCGAGCGTTGTAATCTCATCCACAATTCCTTTTGCCAGCGCAATCTTCTGGTTTACTACGGAATTATCAACACCAATAAATTTTATGTGCGGATATTTCTCACGAAGTCCCAAAGCAAACGACCCGCCGAGCAAACCCACACCGATGATACTAATGACCATTATTTTTTGATTTAAGCTATAAGCTTTCGCAATAACATTTTTTGTTTTCTTTGATTCCGCCCCCTGCCCTCAACCCTTTGCCACAATCCTATCCACAGCCTCCCAGATTCTTTCCTTTGGCATACAGAGTGACAAACGAATGTAACGCTGGCCTTTCGGACCAAAGATAAAACCAGGTGCAATGAACACATGTTTTTCAACGAGCAGATTGTTCACCAGTTTCTCAGCCGATTCAACCGAATCCGGAAGTTTGCCCCATAAGAACATCCCTTCCTGTGCGGGATCCCACTTACAGCCCACTGCATGTAAAAACGCTTCGGATGCTTCCAAACGTCCCTGGTAAACTGCATTTCTCTCCCGATGCCATTCGTCACTGTTTTGTAACGCAGCCGCTGCAGCTTCCTGCAATGCCCAGAACATGCCGGAATCGACATTGCTTTTTATCGTCAGAACTGCATCAATGTACGGTTTTGCTCCGGCAAGCCAGCCCATTCGCCAGCCAGCCATGTTATGCGACTTGCTCATTGAATTGAGCTCAATTGCCACATCCTTTGCTCCATCTACAGACAGCAGACTGATCGGTGCCTTTTTATTCAGTACCAGACTGTACGGATTATCATGGCAAAGCAGAATTTTGTGTTTTTGAGCAAAAGCAACGGCCTGTTCGAACAGTTCGATCGTTGCAGGCGCACCGGTTGGCATGTGCGGATAGTTGAGCCACATAATCTTGGTACGCGGCGTCACCAGTTTTTCCATGGCTTCCCAGTCAGGCTGCCAGCCATAATCTTCACGAAGCGGATATTCCTTTACTTCTGCGCCTACCATTTTACTTACCGCACGATAAGCCGGATATCCCAGTTCGGGCACCAAGACTTCATCGCCCGGATCCAGGAAAGTCAATGAAATATGTGTGATTCCTTCCTTCGAACCAATAAGCGGCAGGATTTCCGAAGCAGGATTTAATGTTACGTTATAAGTTCTCTGATAGAAATCTGCAATTGCATTCCTGTAAGTAACGGTACCAACATAAGGCTGATAACCATGCGCCAGAGGTTTGTGAGCAGCTTCCGACAATGTGTTAATCGTCTGTTCGGAAGGCATCATATCAGGATTACCGATACCTAAATTAATTACATCATGCCCTTCCGCAATCAGTTTACGAACCTCGGCCAGTTTTACAGAAAAGTAATATTCTGATGTCTGACGGGTACGCTGTGCAGTTTCTATTATCATTTTACTTAATAAATTTTCTCAATCCGCTAGTAGCCATGGTGATATTATGGCTAAACGGGGCGCAATTTACTATTTTTCCTACAAACCTATTGTTGTGGCAAACCTTTTGTGGATCCTGAACAGGAAACGATTACACACGGATTGCCATTAATCTGTTAAATTAGCAAAATGAACTTTCAACGACTCCTTCTTATATTTTCAGTCTGTCTTGCCGGTTGTTCCAAACCTTCGGATAAAATCATCGTTGCCACAGCCGCCAATGTGCAGTATGTGATGCAGGATATAAAAAAAGAATTTGAAAAAGAATCAGGCAAAAAAATTGAAATCGTCGTGAGTTCTTCCGGCAAACTGACGACGCAAATCCGGGAAGGTGCACCGTTTGACGTATTCGTATCGGCAGATACAAAATATCCTCAGGAAATCTATTCCAAAGGCGGTTCGGATGAACAACCAAAGATTTATGCCTTGGGAAAACTTGTTCTGTGGTCAAAAAATATTTCTTCTCCAGAGTTGACGCCCGAAATATTAAATACAGAAAAGGTTAGAAAAATTGCGATTCCAAATCCGGACCTGGCTCCTTATGGTATTGCGGCATTACAGGTTCTGGAAAAACAAAAATCTGTAGCTGAGTTAAAAAAGAAGCTGGTTTACGGAGAAAGCATCGCCCAGACCGCGCAATACATTTCATCAGGATCCGTAGAAGCTGGCTTTAATGCATTGTCTATTGTTTTATCACCCCAAATGAAAGGTAAAGGCCAATGGATTGAGATAGATTCAACTTTATATAAACCTATTGAACAGGCAGCCATTTTACTACGGCACAGCGAGGATTCGCCCAAGAAAGAAACAAGCAAGCAATTTTACGATTTTTTATATTCACAAAAGGCCAGGGAAATATTCAAAAAATATGGGTATAAATGAAATGCCAACGACTCCTGGCAAGCGCAACTGAAAACTTAAAACTTAAACTTAAATTGGACTGGCAGCCACTTCTCCTGACTTTTAAACTCGCTTCAATCACTTCGCTTATTTTACTGGTGATTGCTCTGCCATTGGCTTATTGGCTTGCTTTTGGAAAATTCAAAGGACGTGGAATTGCAGAAGCTATTATTGGAATGCCGCTGGTATTGCCTCCGTCTGTGATTGGTTTTTATTTATTGCTGGCATTCAGTCCATCTTACTGGTTTGGAGCCTGGATCGAAAGTGTGTTGGGACTACGCCTTGTTTTTTCATTTCCCGGTCTGGTCATCGCTTCCGTGATTTATAGTTTGCCTTTTATGGTTTATCCGTTAAGGGCCGGCTTGCAATCACTTCCGGCCTCTTTACACGAAGCATCTTACACTTTGGGGAAAGGGCGTTTTGAAACGTTTTATAAAATACTTTTGCCTAATTGTAAACCGGCTGTCTTAACTGCATTTGTACTTACTTTTGCTCATACCGTAGGAGAATTCGGTGTAGTGCTAATGATTGGCGGAAACATTCCGGGTGTTACCAAGGTGGCTTCCGTAGCGATCTACAATGAGGTGGAAGCGCTTAATTATCCAGCCGCAAACCAATATGCACTGGTACTGTTTGCGATTACATTCGCTATTTTGCTGATGGTATATTCGATCAATAACCGCATGCTTCGTGTCCGACAAACCGTTTGAAATAGAGATTCACCATGCACTGAGAACAGCCAGCGGAGTCCTTCCGATGTATCTTTCAATGTCGGTTCCAATTGGCAGTATTGTGGCAGTTACCGGACCATCCGGTTCCGGAAAGACAACTTTTTTGCGACAGCTAGCCGGACTGATCCAACCGGAATCAGGACATATACAATACGGTGAAGAACTTTGGCTGAATACAAAATCAGCATTTAATTTACCCGTACAGAAACGCAGAACCGGCTTCGTTTTTCAGGATTATGCCCTCTTTCCACATTTAAGTGTACGGGAGAATCTTTCATTTGCACTGGATAAGGGAGCTGATAAAAATGTTATTGATGAACTTCTGCAAGCGGTCGGTCTGGTACAGCTTGCAGACCATAGGCCTCACCAGCTTTCCGGCGGACAGCAGCAGCGGGTTGCGCTGGCGCGCGCTCTTGTCCGTAAACCCAATTTACTTCTTCTGGATGAGCCATTGTCAGCACTTGATCACTCAATGCGTGCAGACCTTCAGGATTTACTTTTAAAATTTCATCGCGAGCTGGAATTTACAATGATTATCGTCACGCATGATCTGGGGGAAATATTCCGGCTGGCTAATCAGGTAATTGTTATTGAAAATGGAAAAATCATAAAACAGGGAACACCTGCACAGGTTTACCTTTCAGATCAGGATATTTCCGGCGATATAATCATTTACGGCGAAGTTCTCTCCTGCGAACAAAAGAGAGATTCTCTTTATCTCCATGCTTTAATCGGGCAGAATATAAAAGAACTTCACTTGCCGCTACAAATGGCTGCCGATTTACAGCCGGGAAAATCATTTGCCCTGCGATATGACCCGGCCAAAGCTGATGTAATGCTGATTAAAACAAATTGACGGTTCAATAAACCTGGCTGCTTTTTTCTGAAATATTCCTGATGATGCCATCAAACTCATTGGCAGACAACAGAATATGATCCAGCAATTCATTTGTTTCTGCTTCCGAATTCGGATAATTCCTGATCAGATCTACCAGGCCCATTAACCGGGCAAGCGGCGCTCTCACAACATGCGACTGCATCCAGGCAATCTCCTGAAATTTTTTATTCTGTTTTTCTATTGCTCTGATATAGTTAAGCCTCTCTGTTACATCATGTCCTATACAAATCCAGTGTGTATTTGTCCCATCACCGACAGGATTTATAAATAAACTTACCCAGAAATAATCGCCGTTCTTTTTGTATTGAATTGTTTCAAATTCCAGGGATTTTTGGTTTCTGATTGCTGAAAGCAGCCGGTTAAAATCTTTAATATCAGGATTTTTTCCACTTAAAATCAAAGGACTTTTACCCATAACTTCCTCAGCAGAATAACCGGTAATTCTTGTAAAAGCCTCATTCACATAGATAATTTTCAACTTTGTCTTATCGTATGGATCAGACTCTGCGATCAGTACAGAATCATTGGTATTCGTCACGACCGATTCCATAAACCTGAGCCGGTGCTCTTCCTGCTTTTGCCTGGTAACATCTCTCATCACACCGATCATCCGGACTGCCGCTCCTTCTTCATTTCTGATCACATAACTATTTTCTGATACATAGGCATAGCCACCATTCGTTTTTCTGAACTGATAATCCATCACCCAGTTACTTTTTTCGGGATCATCCAATGTATTCAGCAGACTTTGCCGCGTGTTGTCCAGATCAGCAGGATGAATTCTTGAGAACCATTTTCTAACCGGATATTTGCCACTAAACCTTTCGGGACCAAACAATCTTATAAAACCTTCTCCCCAGACAATGTGATCGTTGGTAATATCCCAGTCGAAAATTGCGTCATTGGTTGCTTTATTAACGTACTCATATCTTTCATTGCTTATTCTGAGATCGTTTTCTGCCTGCTTCAACTCGGATACATCAATGCCGATACATTGAATTTCACTCGGTTGATCAACAGAATCGGTAAGACAAATGAAATGCCAGAGTATTGTCCTGATACCTCCGCCTTCTTTTACATTATCTACTTCGACAGGGCAAACGATGTTCGGAAATTCGATACATTTTTCACCAATTTCTATTACCATAGAATGATGGTGAGGCAAAACGGTATCTATACAACTGGCTCCAAGGAAATCCTTGTTTTGATAAAACCAACCGAAATCCTCATCGTATTTATTGTTGTAATACGTAAGATTACCGTCCAGATCAATTCTTATTACATAGTTCGTTTGCGCTTCAACAAGACTTCTTAAACGGGTTTCGCTCGCAAGAAGCTTCTCCTGTATAATTTTACTTTCTGTTATATCAAGGCATGCACCTATCATTTTCCTAGCTTCGCCTTGTTCATCAACTATTATTTTCCCCCAGGAGCGGAGATACCTCAACTCTCCGGACGGACGAACTATCCTTTCTTCAAACGTTACATCAGTTTTTGTACTGAGCGCGCTGCCAATAATATGATTAACCTGCTCCCTGTCGTCGGGATGCAGCAATTCCTGGTAACCTTCAAAAGTAGCCTTAAATGAACTCTTGTCTAAACCATAAATAACGTACAGTGCATCCGACCACGTTACAATATTATTCTTAATGTCCCACTGCCAGTTACCAAAATGTGCAAGCTCCTGCCCCTGCGTCATCAATAGCGTTGATTCGGTAATCAGGTCATAGTTTTTTCTGTTTTCCAGGATGATTTTTAAAATAGCAACAGACCGGTCAATTACACTAAGTTCATCTTCATCAGGAGCTTTTATTTCATTATAATAAATTGCAAAAGTTGCGATTACTTTTCCATCCTTATCTTTTATCGGATCAGACCAGCAGGCATGAAGATTATTCGTCAATGCCAGTTCACGGTGGTCGGCCCACCTGATATCATTTGCAATATCACTTACGATTACCCTTTTTCCGTGAAATGCAGCAGAGCCGCAAGAACCGGAGCGTTCACCGATCAAAAGATTTTCTATACCTTTCACATATGGTTCCGGCAGCGATGGTGATGCTAAATTACGCAGCCGGTTATTCCTAATTTGCAGAATAGAACAATGCAGGTTCGGGAATATATTTTCAATTCCTTGTGTGTAGGTCTGAAGAACCTCTCCCAGTGAAACATCCTTTTGAGAATTCAGTCCAAGGATTATCTTTTCAAGAAACTCTAAATCTTCAAAGCGTTTGGCATCAGTAATATCAACCATCAAACCTCTGAGCCATCTGGGTTTATTATTTTCAAAAATAATTGAAACAACATCTTTAATCCAGACTACCCTTCCGTTCTGATGAATCATTCGATAGCTGAACGTATGATTTTTACCGTCCGAAACCTGCATGTGGCAATAGTGCATGGCACTTTCCCGGTCCTGCGGATAAATGTGATTTTGCCAGAAATTTGGTTCTGACAGCCATTCTTCCGAAGAAAAGCCCAGGATATTTTTCACCTGATCACTCACAAAAGTAAACGCCAGGGTTTGTGCATCCGCTTCCCAGACAATCCCGTCGACAGTTTGGACCAAAGTCTGAAATCGTTGATCAGGTTGTGGTTTTGAAGCTGCAATAAATGAAATCATAATTAATTCCACCTTCTGCAATTCATTCAAAACCGGAGTAAGATGAATAGAAAGGTATTTTGTATTATCGTTAAACCTGTTTTTATATTCTAAAACAGAAGTTACTTCCGATGCTTTTTTTGAAATGACACGTGCTAACAAAACCCTCCATTGTTCTGAATCCAGGATAAGGTTTTCATCCGGAACCTCTAAAAAGCTTGTTTCAACCAAGTCTTTATTGCTGAAATGGATCAGCTGATAAAAAGCTTCGTTTACTTGTTTAATAGTAAACTCCTTTTCATTTGACTGAACGACTATACCGGGCACAGGTAATAGTCTGAACATATCTGTCAGATACTTATTATTCACCATCATTTAACGATATCATAACGTAAGCCATTTTTTGACTTCTTAATTTTATTACAGCAATCAGAAGAGGAAAAAATGGTCGAATTTTACTTAACATGATAAGCTGATTCAAATTCATTCTTACTCTGGTAACAGATGTTTTCGAGCACATCGAGTAAAAAGCAGGTATCCATTAAAGATACTATAACGCTATAATATTTAATGGTTTACAAGGCTTCTTTTTATCAGACGGCACCATAATTATTCAATTTTTATTTACCACATATGTTTTCCTTTCGCCGGTTGGTATATGTATCACCATGTTAAAAACAGAAGTACCAATACACACACTTCTAAATGCGGGTAGCTTCCGGCATTTAATGTCTTTTGCTTCAAACTAATCCTTACAATTTATATGCGTATTTTTTATAGGTTATTACAAATTGCACTGATCACCGTACCATTGCTGGCTATGCGTCAGGATAAGCCGCTTCGCGTCATTTTTTTTGGTGATTCTATAACCCAGGCCGGCGTTGGCCCGACAGGTTATATCACAAAAATGACTGAAATGTTAAAAGCAAAGGGGCAGGCCGGCAAATATGAATTAGCGGGAGCCGGAATTGGTGGCAATAAGGTTTATGACCTTTATTTAAGACTTGAAGACGACGTCCTCTCAAAGAAACCCGACGTGGTTTTTATTTATGTTGGAATAAATGACGTATGGCATAAAAGCTCGCACGGTACCGGTACGGATGCAGACAAATACGTGAAATTTTATGAAGCGTTGATAAAAAAAATGAAGGCACAGAATATCAGGGTTATTGTTTGTACACCTACTGTAATCGGTGAGCGTAACGATAATTCCAATGCACAGGATGGCGATCTGAATTATTATTCCAGGCTGATCAGAGAAATCGCTGTACGCAATAACGTTCAGCTTTGTGATCTCCGGAAATATTTTGGCGATTACCTGGTACAAAACAATCGGGAGAATAAAGAGAAAGGAATTCTGACATCTGATCGTGTACATCTTACCGATGAGGGAAATAAGTTTTTGGCAGACAAGATGATGGACGCGTTGGTGAAGTAGCTCTGGTCTGAACGGCAAAGCCGGGCTGAACGGGAAGTTATACTTAATTGAAAAGTCTTTAACAAAATCTGTAAAACCGTTCAGCCTGACTGCGTCATTCAGACCAGATTTAATAAAACCACCTACTCCTTTTCTCATCAATCACCTCATAACTATCCGCTAAAAAGTGTTCGCGATCGTATGCTGTTAAGTCGAACAATTTCTCAGAATTACACAAATTCCCATTTCTCAATCCGCTATAATCACGAAAAGAAGAATATTTCCAGTCTTCTAACTTCCCATTAGTCAAACCGGCAATCAAAGGATTCTGATGAATGTAATGCATACATCGAATTACATATTCAACGTCATCAAGATGTTTCGCTTTTGTTTTCTTTTGGAACAGACTTCCTGTAAGACCCATGTCCTTATTAACTACAAAAGAAAAGCTGCTGAGCATTATCCCAATCCGATAACTTAATTCCTGAACCTCATTTGCCCCGGACAATTTGAAGGCACATCCTTTTTGTGTTACAACAATCATTAAATGAAAGTGATTGGGCATCAAACACCAGGCTAGAATGTCACAGTAAGGCAAAAGTTGCTCTCTGATTTTTTTTAGAAATAAAATGTAATGACTTTCTGAGAAGAAAATCGTTTGTTTTTGATTTCCACGATTGTAGATATGATAGATTTGCCCTGGTTCAAAATTCATCCTTCCTCGTTTTTTTGATTATGTCGAGTTTGACGTAATTGGATGATCCAGGTAACTTTATACCGTTCAGCCTGACTGCGTCATTCAGACCGGATTTCTGGTCTGAACGGCAAAGCCGGACTGAACGGGAAGTTAGCTTAATTGAAAAACTTTATTAGAATATGTAAAACTGTTCAGCCTGACTGCGTCATTCAGACCGGAGGTTAATCTATTCCCAGAGTTTATCAGGATATGCACCTGAATCATGCAGGGAAGAAAGCGATGCCTGAACGTTGGGTTTGTCTTCGGGATAAGTTACGCCAAACCAGTCTGACGAACTTTTGAAAACACGGCAATTGCCCAGATCGTTTTTAATGATATGGCTCATTACTGTCGGTATATAAAATTCTGCTTTTGGCGAATGCAGATTTTCCCTTGCATAGGTTTCAAACAGGTCCTTTGTAATAGCGAACATAGAGGGCTTAAATCCCCAGAAATTCATTGATACCGGTGTCTCAGGAGCAAGTTCAGTAAGCTCTTCATTCTCTTCAAAATAGATGGCCCCGTCTTTTTCAAATATCTTGGTACGCTCTACAACAGATTCAAGGTTGTGGTCTGCACGCTCTACGCATATACCTCTGGAAACAGTTCCATTTTCAGACAGCGTACGTTTCAGTTCATAACCAATCATTGCATGCTGGGTATCATCCGTGTCATTCTGAAGAAATTCGGCCATCGTCGCAAATGCCTCCCGCCCGTAAAAATCATCTGCATTAATTACAGCAAAAGGCGTATCGGTCTGTCTCCACGCGCATAAAGTAGCATGCCCGGTTCCCCAGGGTTTCAAGCGGTCAACTTTGCCCAAGTCTTCCGGAACATAGGACTGAATACCCTGAATAGCAAAATCATAGTCTATCTTTCCTTTTAACTTAGAAGCAAATAATGCTTCTGCACTATCCTTTATTTCTTCCCTTACAATAAAAACAACCTTACCGAAACCGCTGCGAATGGCATCATATAAAGAATATTCAATAATTGTTTCTCCATTTGGGCCAAACTGATCAAGCTGTTTGACTCCTCCGTAACGGCTGCCAATCCCTGCAGCCAAAATTAAAAGTGTTGGTTTCATTAAAATGGTGTGAATAAATAAAACTAAAAGTGTGAATAATATATCTGACAGTACCGACGGCAATCTACACTGCAATAAACCTGTTCATTCAAAACACAAAAAAACAATAAAATACCGAAACTATACCATGTGGGACTTATGAATTACCAGGTCTAACATCACCTGCCAGGTATTTCATGGATGCCCAAATTATAATATTCTGAAAAGGTAATTCTTTCAGATACAGGGCACAAAAAAAAGCGTGATGAAATTTCACCACGCTTTCATTTTTATTGCTATATTTTTAAACTGCAAAACTTTCGCCGCATCCACAAGTCCTTGTTGCATTGGGGTTTACAAACTGAAACCCTTTACCATTAAGTCCATCTGAAAAATCCAGAACGGTTCCGGCAAGATATAGAATACTCTTTTTATCGACAACGATCTTAACACCCTTGTCTTCAAAAATCATATCACTTGGTTTGCTTTCAGAATTGAATTCCAGATTATATGTCAGACCTGAACATCCGCCTCCCAAAACCCCAACCCGGATTTGATAATCCTCCTGGCCTTCTGCCTGACGTAATTCTACAATTTTATTTTTGGCTGTTTCGCTTACAGTTACCATAATCGATTTACTATTTAATGCTTGCTTAATGTAAACGTCGGGATCATTTAAGAAAGTTCAACAAAAATAAAAAAAGAGACACCTGCTTTGCGCACAATCTTATTGTTTTTCAAGAACAGCAGCTCCTCCCTGATTAATTCCGGATAAATGTGAAGTTGAATCAATTCCTGCATCTGCAAAAGTCTGCTTCATAGCTTCACCTGCTTTCATGGCATTTTCCATTCCTCTGCTTAGTGCAAACATAGACGGACCGGAACCGGAAATACTGCATCCCAATGCTCCATTGCTCATTGCTGCTTTTTTTACTTTATTAAATTCAGGAATAAGAATGGATCTGACAGGTTCAATAATTACATCCACCATCGACCGGCCTATCAGATCATAATCTGCTTTCATAAGTCCTGCTACCAAACCGGCTACATTACCCATTTGAGCAATTGTGTTTTTAAGCGAAACCTCGTCCCGCAAAATGTATCTTGCATCCTTGGTATTGATTTCGATATCCGGATGTACAAGCGTGCAGTACAGATCATCCGGAACAGGAATTGAAAATATATCCAGAGGCGTATAACTTCGGATCACAACAAAGCCTCCCAGCAAAGAAGGCCCCACATTATCCGCATGTGCAGAGCCTGATGCGATGCGCTCACCTTCCATCGCGAAAGGAAGAAGTGCTTCTCTTGTTAGTGGGTTACCAAGCAACTCATTCATTGCAACTACGCCTGCCACGGCACTTGCCGCACTGGAACCCATGCCGCTGCCAAGAGGCATATTTTTGTGTAAAGTAACTTCGCATCCAAGATCTGTAATGCCCAGATGTTTCAGCAAATGGAGCATCACTACGGTAACTGCATTTTTTTCTGCTGCCCGTGGCAACCGGCCATCATCACCGGTAATGTCCTTTATCACAATACCCGGTTTGTCGGTTCGCCGCACTTCCACAATATCACCCGGCTCCTGAATTGCAAAACCGAAAATATCAAATCCGCAAGCCACGTTGGCAACTGTAGCCGGGGCAAAAGCTTTTATATAATTCACTGTAAAATTTATTTCCTTTAAATAGAGAATGGAATCCGGAAAAATATGCAAGAATTTAAATCTGCTATCCCAAATAGCTGCTAATGCTCATGATATCCGCAAACACGCCGGAAGCCGTAACCTCTGCGCCCGCTCCCGGACCTTTGATCACCAGCGGCCTGTCCTTATATCGGTCGGTGGTAAATGAAATAATGTTATCACTTCCCGACAGGGTATAAAAAGGATGCTGTGCATCGACTGTTCTCAACTCAACAAATGCTTTTCCGTTTTCCAGGGTTGCGATGTAACGCAATTTTTCGCCTTTCACTTCCGCATCGGATTGCAGTTTGGCAAAATAGCCGTCTGAAATGACCAGTTCCTCAAAGAAATCCTCAACAGTTACAGCGGTCAGACAGTTTTCCGGTAAAAGCTGTGCTACCTTTACATCGCTGGATTCCAGAGGCACACCCACTTCTCTGGCAAGAATTAATATCTTGCGGGCAACATCTGCTCCGCTCAGGTCATCTCTCGGATCAGGCTCAGTAAAACCTTTTGCTTTTGCCTCTTTCACCACATCCACAAACCGTACGCCCGGTCCGAATGAATTAAATATAAAGGAAAGTGTACCGGAAAGAATGGCTTCAATTTTCAGAAATTTATCCCCGCTGGCCATCAATCCCTGGATGGTGTTAATGATCGGCAAGCCGGCACCCACATTCGTTTCGTATAAAAATTTCACCCCGCGCTTTAAGGCGGTACGCTGTAAAGAAATATATTCTGCATAAGAACCTGAGTTGGCTACTTTGTTAGGCGTTACAACAGAAATACTGGCATCCAGCAACATATTGTAATACTGGACAATATCTTTGTCAGAGGTACAGTCTACAAAAACACTATTGGGAAGATTGAGTTCTATCATACGCTGCACGAACGCAGGCAGACTTGTTTTAACACCCTCTTCATTAATCCGCTCGCGCCATTGCTCAGGGCCAATACCGTCAGGGTCCAGAAGCATTTTTTTTGTATTCGAAAGTCCGGCTATGTTGAGGTTCAAAAGCTTTTCTTCGCGAAGATAGGCAGTTTGGTTTTTGATTTGTCCCAGCAGCGTTCCGCCGATTAACCCAACGCCTACAATAAATAAATTAAGCGAACGTGTTTCGGACTGAAAGAAAACACCATGTATCGAATTGAGCGCTTTGGACAAATCGCTTTTTGCAATAACGACTGAGATATTCAGCTCCGAAGAACCCTGCGCTGTGGCTACAACATTGATACCGTTTTTCCCTAAAACAGAAAAAAGCTTTCCGGATACACCGGTACTTTTTTTCATCCCCTCTCCTACAATAGCAATAATTGACAGATTTTTCTCAATGGAAATTCCATCAATATGACCCATTGTTATTTCATGAGAAAATTCTTTTTCAAGTACTTCTCTTGCCTTCTGTGCATTTTTCGGATCAATTGAAAAACAGATGGAATGTTCGGAAGATGCCTGGGAAATAAGTATCACACTAATGTCATTAAGCGACAGGGCAGTAAACAGCCTTCCCGAGATTCCGGCCACACCGATCATCCCGCTTCCCTGAATATTTACAAGTGCAATTTCATCGATTGACGAAATACCGGTAATCGGATAATCTTTTTTATTGGCAGATTTCTGGACAAACGTTCCAATAAAATCCGTATTGAAAGTATTAAGTACTTTTAGTGTAATATTTTTTGCAAAAGCCGGCTGCAGACTTGGCGGATAAATAACTTTCGCTCCAAAATGAGAAAGCTCCATCGCTTCGGCATAGGAAATAGACGGAATGGTAAAAGCATTAGCCACCTTTCTTGGATCGGCAGTCATCATTCCGTCTACATCAGTCCAGATCTCTATAACGCTGGCATCGATAGCTGCTGCAATAATAGAAGCAGTATAATCAGAACCACCACGGCCCAGTGTAGTTGTCACACCCTCGGCAGTAGACGCAATAAATCCTGTAACGCATTGCAAGGCAGTTGTTTTTGCAAAATATTCCAGTACCTGCTTATTGGTAATTTCGAAGTTCACATCACCCATGCCATACGTTTCATTGGTATGAATAATGTTACGGGCATCGCAAAATTCTGCCGACACACCTCTGCTTTTCAGTATTTCAGTAATAACCAGTGTGGAAAGCCTTTCTCCAAAGCTCATGATCAGATCCAGTGTGCGTTCGGAAAGCTCTTTGATCCAGGAAACGCCTTTTAGAATATCACCCAGTTCATTAAACAGGCCTCTTACGGCTGCGAATGTACTGCTCTGATTTTTAACATTAATCATTCCGCGTACAACGGCGAAATGACGTTCTTCCACAACTTTTAAAAATTCAATATATTCTGCATTACCGGCAGCAGCCATTTTCCCGATCTCGATCAGGCGGTTTGTAACACCCCCCATGGCAGAAAATACCACGGCAACCTGTTCACCGTTCGCCAGGTTGTTTTCAAGAATTTCTATTACCGTTTTGATACTGTCAACCGACCCGACAGATGTGCCGCCAAATTTGAGAACCTTCATTGATAGCTAATTCGAATTACTGCAGATTGAGAAATAAATGGCCAACACCACCTCCTTTAATTTTGGTACAAATATAACAATTCAAACACGGCGAGCTTCATAGTAAAAAGGAAAACAAAGATCATTCTATGAAGCAAACTGTAAAAATTCGCATAAATTTTCCTGAAATGTCACAAAAATCGCAAAGAATCTCTATAATCTTTGCATTTTGAACCTGTTATGATCTAAACAAAAAACATAAAAGCGGAAAGGCTTGCCTGCCTTTCCGCTTTAAATTGTTTCAGCTATTGTATGCTTTAAAACATAAATCCAAATCCTGCACCCACATTTGCTACACCTACAAACCGCTTTTCATTAATCGGTATGCCCACCTGAGGATAGTTTCCTACTTTAACATTGATGGCTACATTTTTCAGCTCAGCCTCAGTTGCCAGAAAGTCTCCAGACAGATGAAAATAAAGGGTATTACCAAGCGGAATCCGAAGGCTCGCACCTGCACCTACGCCCACATCCTTAGTTTTTGCCGGCAATAACTGTACGTTAATTTTATTCTCGCCCGACTGAAAAGTCCCGATCATATCAACAGATGGCGATGTTACCTGTACATATCCTGCCTGCAGATGTGCTTCCAGCTGAACCTTGTTCATATTTAAATAAAGCGCCGGACCAATCATAATCGCATTAAATTTCCATTTAGAAACATTTGATTGCCACGAATATTCACTTGTTTCGTTGATAAGTGGCCTGATTTCCTGCACCTTTCCATTCGCCCTGTCGATAATAGGCTGCGGTTTGGTTTTATTGAGGTTCATACTTCCGGAAACTTTTAATCCTATCCAGCGGGCAATCCTGAAATCATAATTAACCTGGCCATAATAGCCTGAGCCGGTCAGACCGGCAAACGGATCATTCAGCTTTTCTCTCGCCAGTTCCCCTACCGGAAGACTGTAACCGGCTGTTACGGAAAAAAAGCTGCGGTTATTATTCTGGGCAAAACTTTCTGTAGCAGTAAGTGCCAGCAGCAAAATAAAATAACGATGGATTTTCATGGTTGATGAATATTCAATTTAGCTTGTGAAAGTGGTAAATTTTTAGTGCCGGCAAATTTAACTAAGCTAACTTTAATCCTAACTCTTTTATTATACACTTCATCTAAATACTTCGTTTAGGGAAATTTTATCAACACAATCTTATAAAAATCGCTCCCGGAGCGGAGGATTAACATTTGGTATAAAATTGGTAGCATGCAGTTATGAACTAAATCAGGAATGTTATGAACAGGGAGGAAACAGATAAAGAAGCCAGGGCTACCAAGAACACAAAAAACGTTTGGAAATGGATTTTAGGTGTTGGTATCGTATTAATGGCTATCGCATTTTGGGGTGGTTTCTTTAATCACAACGAAAGTTTCGAAGAATCAGAAACGCCATCGCAAACAACACAGCCGGCAGCTGACAGTGTCGCCACAGATACAATAGGCAATGTGGATTCAGACACCATTATGAGAAGTGTAAGAGGAACGAAATAAATGCACCGGCTTATTTAAGCCAGTGCTTCCCATAATATTTCAACAGGATGTTTTGCTTTACGTCCTGTTCCGTCTTTGATCTGGTGCCTGCAACTTGTTCCGGGAGCTGCTATTGTTACGTCTTCCGGCTGTTGCCTGACCGTAGGAAAAAGCACCAGTTCGCCTATTTTCATAGATACATCATAATGTTCTTCTTCATAACCGAATGACCCTGCCATTCCGCAGCAACCGGAAGGAATGAGCTGAACATGATAATTTTCAGGGATTGAAAGCGCCTTTTTAGATGCAGTCATTGTCGATAATGCTTTTTGATGACAATGACCATGCAATTTGATAAGGCGCTTTTCTGTGTTAAAGAAGGTTTTGTCAATTCTTTTTGCATCAATTTCACGGGCTATAAATTCTTCAAACAAAAGCGCGTTTTCAGAAATCTGAACAGCATCTTCTCTTGATTCCTTTGGTACAAGATCAATATATTCATCTCTGAATGAAAGAATAGCAGAAGGTTCAATGCCAATCAAAGGCGTATCGTAAGTAATTATATCTTTTAGATAAGCAACATTTTCGATTGCCAGTTTTTGTGCTTCTTTTACAAAACCTTTTGATAAATATGATCTTCCTGACTCTGTATGATCCGGAATGATTACTTTATAACCAAGCCTCTCCAAGAGATAAACAGCTTTTTTACCGATTTCTACATCATTGTAATTAGTAAACTCATCACAAAAAAGATAGACTAATTTTGCAGCGGGTTGAGGGATTTGGGCAGAGGCTGCTTTCTCTCTCTTCTTTCTTTTATTGTACCAATTTAATAAAGTAGTTCCGGCAAGTTCGGGCATGGAACGATCTGGATGAAAACCTACCATTTTATTGGCAACTTTACGGAGGGCGCTTGTGCCAAAAATTCCATTAAATACCCAGGGTGCAACAGATGCCATTTTCATTTGTTTTGAAAAATTGGCAATCAGCTTGCTTCTCATAGGGATTCCGTGTGTTTGGTAATATTGCTGGGTAAATTCAGCTTTCATTTTCCCGACATCAACACTCGATGGGCATTCTGACTTACAGCCTTTGCACGATAAACAAAGATCCAGTACCTCTTTCACCATTTCCTGTGAAGTCGGGTTTGCAGAAGTTTTTGTCTCCGGCGTAAGATATCTCCTTAAAATATTAGCTCTTGCACGTGTTGTATCCCGCTCGCTCCTGGTTGCCATATAGCTGGGACACATGGTTCCGCCGGTCAGTTCAGTTTTCCTGCAATCTCCTGACCCACTGCACTTTTCGGCCATCCGAAGCATTCCTTCCTGGCCCGAAAAATCAAAAACAGTTTTTATCTCCGGAGCCGGCACGTGCTGCCCATACCTCAGAAATTCGTTCATCGGAGGCGTATCGACAATTTTATTGGCATTGAAAATACCGTTTGGGTCCCAGATCCTTTTCACCTGACGAAACATTTCATACACTTCTTCGCCCATCATGAATGGAATAAATTCACCCCGCAAACGGCCATCGCCATGTTCACCGGAAAGCGCCCCGTTATATTTTTTTACAAGTTTTGCTGTATCAGCCAGTACATCCCTAAATTTCTGTTTTCCCTCACTTGTTTTCAGGTTGATCATTGGTTCCACATGCAGCTCACCAGCTCCTGCATGTGCATAATACGAAGCATGCAGTTCATGTTTTTTCAGAAGAACTTCCAGTTCGGCGATGTATTCAGGCAAATCTTCAACCGCGACAGCACAATCTTCGATCAGGTTAACCGGCTGTGTATCTCCCGGCAGGTTACGGATCAAACCCAAACCAGCTTTACGAATTTCCCAGGCCTTGCTGGCTTCATCACCAAACAGGACAGGATATGCATATCCTAATCCTGCCATTTTAAGTTCAGCAATAAGCGGATTGAGCTGCGTGTATACTCCCTCTTCGGTATCACCCCAAAATTCAACCATCAGTAATGCTGCCGGATCGCCTTCTATAAAAAAGCGGTTCTGAGAATACACAGTATGGTTTTTTGTAAAATCCATAATGTATCTGTCCACCAGCTCAGAAGCTTTCGGGCTATATCTCATTGCTAACCGGTTTGCATGAAGTGATTCTGCAAGTGAAGTTGCATGTACACACACCACACCAACAGCCGCGGGCATCACATCCACCAGGGCAATTTTTGCTTCTGTAACAAAACAGAGTGTTCCTTCCGAACCGGCGATCAGGTTACACAGGTTGATCTGATCTTTGGCGTAATTGTCCACCAGTGCATCCAGTGCATAACCGGAGTTCCGGCGGGTTACAGCAGGTTTTGCAAATTGTTTTTTGATTAATTCCTGATCCACCGGATTTGACAGCATCCCCCACATACCGGCCAGAATGGCCTGCTGACGCTTACTTTTTATCTCTTTTCCCGAAACCGTTTTTATATATTCACTACTGCTCTGATTGTTAAACACAGCCTCGGAACCGTCAGACAATAATGCCTTCACTTCCAACAGATGATCCCGCGTGCTACCCCAGGTTATCGAATGCAACCCACAGGAATTATTCCCGATCATTCCCCCGATCATGGCACGGCTGGCAGTTGAAGTTTCCGGGCCGAAGAGCAATCTGTATTTTGCCAGATGTTTATTCAGGTCGTCGCGGATTACGCCCGGCTGCACACGTACCCATTTTTCCTGCACATTTACTTCCAGAATGGCACCAAAATGTTTGGAGATATCCACCACAATTCCGTTACCAACAACCTGCCCGGCCAGCGATGTACCGGCCGCTCTTGGGATCAATGTCAGCTTTTGTTCATTGGCAAACTTTATCAACATACGGATCGCTTCTACCGTTTTGGGCAAAGCAACAGCAAGCGGCATTTCCTGATACACCGATGCATCCGTTGCATAAATGGCTTTCTGTGCCTCATGTAAGGTGGAGTCGTCAAAATAAAGTTCTCCCTCAAATTGTGAACGGAGTGTATTGAACTGAAGTAGCGATAGGCGGTTCATCGGAAAGCGGCAAATTAAACAGCTAATTTAACGCTTCAAAACTTACATTTACCGTATTTTAAATTTTTAGAAACAAGTTTTCTGTGTGAAAAACCAAATGTGAACAGCAAACAGCATATCGGTATAAACGGATCGTCTCTGCACAATCAACGTATATTGGCATACTTTTTACATTATCAGCTTTATACTATACTTTCAGATTAAATATTTTATGAAAAGAATAAATGTACTGATCCTCTCCTTGTTCAGCCTGTTTTCCTATGCTCAGAATACGGCAACAATAACACTCACCGCACCTAAGGCATTTCAGGCAACCGCAACGCTGATACTGGAAGATGTTCACTTTAGCCCCAATCTGGGAACAGGCCTGGCTGATGCAAAACTAGAAACCGTGGCGTCGGTCAACTTTATGGAAACGACAAGCGAAAAAACAACAATTAAAATTTCGGAACCTAAAATGATGCGGCTTCAGTACGGCGGCGGAGGTGTAAATAAAACCTGGATGCTTTTTGTTCAGCCTGGAGATGATCTTACGGTAGCTTTTACGGGTACAGGTGATGTTGTCTTTACAGGTAAAAACGCAGCTTATCAGGATTTTCTAAAAGGTAATTTTCTTGAAAATCAATATCAGTATCTTCCTGTTTTTGGATATAAACCCGCTCAGATTGAAAATAAAAGCGTGACACAGCAAAGCGACAGTTTGAAACAGGTTCGTATGAATGCTTACCAGAATTTCAAAAATGCAAATCAGGTGAATCCTGCTTTTGAAGCGTATGTAAATGCAACTACGCAAACCGAGCCATCGGTAATCCGCAGGCTGATCCAGGAAAAGATCATGAGACGTAACCGCGTGACCAAACTGGATCCTGCCCAAAAGAAAGAACTGGAAGATCTGACGCTTGCGGATTTCAAGATTCTGCCTGATGATGCTTTGCTAAGCCAGTCGTACCGGGATGAACTGCGCAACTGGGCTTTAATTCCTTCAACCAGAAAATTTCCACTGACTGCCGAAACAAACTATGAAATGAGTCCTGCTGCGTTAAAGGATGTTTATGCATTCAGTAAAGAGAAACTGGCAAATTATCCAAAACAGAAAGAGTATTTGCTAACGTACTGGCTCAACTATGCAGCAACCGCTATTCCTACGCTTGAAACCAGCAAATCACTTCTTGCAGATTACAAAACCACTTTCCCAAAATCTGAGTACTCGGAATATATATCCAAACTGATTCAAACAAAAGAAACGCTTCAGCCAGGCGCAGCGGTTCCGGATATTACGTTGCTGGATCGTGACAGCAGCTCCGTTGCCATCAGTAAACTGAAAGGCAAACCGGTTTGTATGGTATTTTCATTCAGTATCGGACAGCACGAACCGGCACTAAAAGCATTGGAAGAGAAATATAAAGATAAGGTGACCTTTGCTTATGTCTCTGTTACAACAGGAATTCCGCTCCATACCTGGAAACAATATGCTGTTGAGCGTGCCAATACCAAACATCTGTGGGCGTCGGATGAAAACATTGATTTACTCAAGGAAAAATACGCTATTGATATCCGTTATCCATTTCTGGTAATTGATGCCGCAGGAAAAATTGTGAATCGCTGGATACCTCAGGAATTTCCCAATAATAAAACCTTGGATGCTGCTATTCAGAAGGCTTTGAAATAACAGCATTAAACACCACTACCGAAAAGTTGCCAAAATGACAACTTTTTCGGTAGTGGTGTTGTAAGTACACACACATTTCAATGAATGTAATTAGTCATAAAAAATTAAGAGAATTTTACGAAACACATACGGATTCGAAAAGCTATCTCATTGTTTGGTTTAAAACAGTTCGTAGAGCGAGTTGGAAAAACTTTAATGAACTACAAGCAGACTATCACATGGCGGACATCATTGCCGATAACCGTGTTATATTTAACATTAAAGGAAATCACTATCTTTTGATTATCAGAATAAATTTTGAACACCAAAGAGTGATGATTAAATGCGTTGGCATACATGCAGATTATGACCGAATAGATGCGCGTACAATTTAGAACATCATTATGGAAATTAAGTTAATAGAAACCGAGCAAGAATATAATCAAGTTATAAAGCGGATCGATGCGTTATTTGATGCTCCAAAAGGCAGCCAGGAAGCTAAGAAGCTGAATTTGCTGGTTTTGATCGTCAACAAATATGAAGAAGAAAATTTTCCTATTGATGAGCCTGATCCGATAGAATATATTAAAATAAAAATGGGGGAAATGGGACTCAAGGCAGTAGATCTTGTGCCTTATATTGGTAATAAAGGAAATGTATCCAAAGTTCTTAGCAGAAAAAGAAACCTGTCTATTGAGATGATTCGTAGCCTGCACAAAGGTCTTAGAATTCCTCTGGATATTTTAATCTCAGAACCAGTTACACATTCTTAATTCATTGAATTTCTTAATAATGAAAAATCTAATTCAGGCTGTATTTCTGTTAATGACACCTTCACTTCCGGCATTTGCGCAACTTTCTCCGCCCGGACTTGACGGAACGAATATTGCCGCCTGGGGTGCCGTAGGTATTAGTCAGGTTTTAAGTCCGAAATGGACGGTTACTGCTTATCTCGGAGGTGCAAGAATGAGCGATCCTGATAGCTGGTCACCTCTGAAAAAGCAAAGTATTGGAGTTTACAATCATGAATTTCAGTACAAATTCAGTCCAACCTGGCAGGCTTCTCTTTGTAACAGTATCCGCCTTCAAAATAAATATGATGAAGAAGCACCTTATGAAGCGAAGGATCCCTCCTATCGCTGGGAGCTACGTCATTATGGAAGATTGTACTACAAACAGCAACTGGGTCATTTTGCAATGAACTACTCGTTCCGCCCGGAATTCAGAACGTTTTATTCTCCGGACTGGCAGCCTGCTGCAATGCCTGTTGAGCTTCGTTTCCGATTGAAAGCACAGACAAGTGTTCCGATCAATGAGGCAAAAACAAACTTTCTTGTAAGCGGCAATGAATTGCTTACGGCTATAGATGAATATACAAATTCTCTTCCTGCTGATCACAAACATAATTGGTCAGCATATCACTTTACAGAAGACCGTTTCTCAGTTTATTTCAGACATGTCTTTGCAAAACAGGATGTTGTTTTAGATTTAGGCGTAATGGAACAATTCAAAACAGGCGGACATTTTGATGCCGTTTCTTATGTCTCTTTTGATGTTTTGTTTCAAAACCCATTTTCAAAAAATTGATTAGTAGGGCAAAAAAAGAGGCAGCGTTTCCGTTGCCTCTTTTCACATTTCACGTTTTACTTCCTGCTATACGTATCCAGCGTCGCTTCCGGGAATGTTCTCAGAATATCCGCCATCGTATTTTTTACCATTGTTTCACGGTCATCTTTCTTGGTTGGTGCCTTTACTTTTCCTGATGCCCATCCCTGCCAAATCATTTTGTCATTGTTTTTCTGATAAATATTCAAAATGAAACGGCTTTCCTGATAGTTATAGGTAGAAATGTTATTGCCTCCTCCATACCACCACATATAAGGTGAGTACATGTTGTTGGAACGTACCTGCTGGCGGTCTTTCACATCAGTCATAAACCTTACAATGATGTCAGGATTTTTTTGATCCAAAGTGTAACCTTTGCCTTTCATTACCTCCACAACTGCATCACCAAGCCTTCTTCTGTTAAGCTCGCTGCCCAGCAAAGGATCCTGCTCCATGGTTCGCTCCGATTCAACTTTAAAGGTTTTGAATTGTTTCAGGTTAACGGTTGAATCATAATCGTAACTCACCTGAAGTGCCTGACTGCAGGCCAGCATTAGTACTCCCACCACAACCACCAGAACAGTGGATTTTGTCAACTTCACTATGTTTTTCATACTGATTTGAATTTTAGGTTTAATTTTAAACTGACATTCTCCGAGGGTTTTACTATGCTTCGGATAACGATATCTATTAAACTAATAAACAAATACAGTTGGTATATGCGTTCAAAAATTTAGTTTATTTCAGGTTGGATCAATGTAAAGTTAACCGCAATAGACACAATAGAAAACGCAATAGAGCGTAGTTAAAAAGCTTTTGCGATCCATTGCGGTTAAAAGTGCCTGAACCTAAACCTTTCTATAATCCGGATGTTTGTAGGGATCGCGGTAAGCACGCGCCAGTAAACCATTCACTTCCCGGTCCCCAACAATTTCCTTTTTTATCGGATCATACACAATTGACCTACCGGTTTTCATAGACATATTGGCTAAAATACAGCTGGCAGTAGAAATATGGCCTTCTTCAATATCAGCAACCGGACGTGTACTATTATCGATTGCGCTCAGAAAATCAAGCATGTGCAGCCTTGTAGCCGGAGCAGCATTGAGTTCGATCCGCTCTTCTTTAAGATCCTCCGGATATTTTTCCTTTTCGAAAACTACATCTTTGTGAATTTTTTCTCCCTTTCCCTGCGGAATAAAGTCGTAGGACATAGTGCTTGCCCACAGTGTTCCTTTTTCTCCGTAAAGTGTAAATGACCAGGGATAATCTGGATTGTTTGGTGTTCCCCAGCTACGGTGCTGCCAGACACAATTCAGGTTGTCGTATTCAAAAATGGCTGATTGAGTGTCTGAAATATTGGATTTACCTGTTTTATCCATGTAAATACCACCTGTAGAACTAATCTTTTTAGGCCACCCTAATTTAAGCATCCACCGTACGGTGTCAAACATATGTACACACATATCTCCGGTTATGCCGTTCCCATATTCCATAAATGTTCTCCACCAGCGAATATGCGGAATGCCGTCATAAGGCCGCAGCGGTGCAGGACCAGTCCATTTTTCATAGTCCAGAAAATCAGGTACTGCTGTTACGGGTGGATTTCCGTTATTCCGCATATGATAGTAACAGCACATTTCAACATGTGATATTTTACCCAGCAAGCCGGCATCAACGATATTTTTCTTGGCGTCAATTAAATGCGGTGTGCTTTTACGCTGTGTACCAACCTGTACTACTTTTTTATATTTTCTTGCAGCTGCAACCATCGCTTCGCCTTCCATGACATCGACACTAATCGGCTTTTGAACATACACATGAGCACCTGCTTTTACAGCATCGATCATTTGTAGGGCATGCCAGTGATCAGGCGTACCGATCAGAACGATATCCAGTTCATTTTCAGCCAATAGTTTATTATAATCAGCATAAAGCCTGGGGGTTTTACCCGATTTTTGTCGCTGGCTGACTAGCTTGCCCGCTTCATTTAACTGATTTTTATCTACATCACATAGCGCAATAACTTCTACCGGAGCAACCTGAATCAGTCGGAATAAATCACTTTTACCATACCAACCTGTACCAATCAAACCAACCCGTAGTGTTTTAACCGGATTGATCAAATCCATCCCTCGGGCTCCGAAAGTGGATAATGCAAGAGAAGCCGTGGCACCATATAAAAATTGACGACGGTTAATGTTGAAAGTATTCATGTACGAATTGGATTGGTTTTACAGTATAAAGACGAGCATAAAGGGTTGCCGCAGATAAAAGAAGTTTTTGGGATGGGTTTACTATTTGTAGTATTTATTAACTAAAACTTCAGGGGCCCTCACTCGGGATAAATCGTTAATTTCAAGGCGCCCTGAAAGGGCATAATAACTTAAGATAGGGCATCGCCCTATTGACTCAGGATAAATCGTTAATTTCAAGACTCCCTGAAAGGGCATAATAACTTAAGATAGGGCATCGCCCTATTGACTCAGGGTAAATCACTAATTCCAAGACGCCCTGAAAGGGCATAATAACTTAAGATACGGCATCGCCCTATTGACTCAGGATAAATCGTTAATTTCAAGACGCCCTGAAAGGGCATAATAACTTAAGATAGGGCATCGCCCTATTGACTCAGGGTAAATCACTAATTTCAAGGCGCCCTGAAAGGGCATCATAACTTAAGATACGGCATCGCTCTATTGATATCCCCATTATTATCAATCCCAAACATATCGTTCATCGTATTCAATATTATATTTTTTTAGAAAGCCACGATATTCGTTCTGAAAAGTCTTATTCGCGTGATGTGCTTTTTGATTCGCAATGTATTTGATTACCACTTCAAGTTCAGAAGGATTAACTGAGAATATTCCATAACCGTCCTGCCAGTAAAACGCTTCATATTCACGCCCCTTGGTTTTAATCCATTTTGACGAACTTCTTTTTACTTCCTTCAAGAGATCCATAACTGCAATCTTGCGCGACAGAACGCATAGAATATGGATATGATCTACGTAACCGCCTACTTTGATAGGCAAGCATTCTAACTCTTTACAAATTCCACCCAAGTATGCATGAAGATCATTTTCAATTTTTTCGTCTATTAAAGGTTGCCGGTATTTGGTACTAAATGTGATGTGTGTGCAGACTTTTGACAGCGATTGTGACATATTTGATCCGGTTTTATGGAATTAAATTAATCGTAGGACGATACATTAATCCTCCGGTAACGGATCGCACAGCCCAACAAAATATTGCCCACCAAGAAAATAGGGCGATGCCCTATCCTAAAGTATAAAGCCCTTTCAGGGTAAAGGCATGTTCCAGCCAGTACCCTGAAAGGGTTTCATAACTCAACATAGGGCGTCGCCTTATGAGCATAATGGAGTCACGACCCGGCCCAAGCTACTCCGGTATCCTTCCAGCTTCGGCTCGCTGCCGATTCCAGCACTGCTTCGCACACTTTCTGGGTTTCCAGTGCATCTTTAAATGTTGGGGCGCAGTCTTTTCCGGTTTGCAGGCTTTCGAAGAAATCTGCGGCCTGATGAATGAACGAGTGCTCATAACCAATGCTGGTTCCCGGTATCCACCATCTTTTCATGTAAGGCTGATCACTGTCTGTAACCAGAATCGACCGCCATCCGCGAACAATGGAATCATCTGAATGATCAAAATATTCCAGACGGTTCAGATCATGCAGATCCCAGCGTATAGACGCATGTTCTCCGTTAATTTCAAATGTATACAGTGCCTTATGACCACGTGCATAACGTGTTGATTCAAAAAGACCCAGGGATCCGTTATCAAAGTGACAGTGGAAAATACAGGCGTCATCAATTCCCACTTTCTGCACCTGGCCACTCTCAGAATGAACACGTTCTTTAATAAAAGTTTCGGTAACGGCCGAGACATCTTTAATACCGCCGTTAATCCACATAGCGGTATCGATACAATGCGCAAGTAAATCCCCCGTTACTCCGGAACCGGCCGCTTCTGCATCCAGTCGCCATGTAGCAGTACCTCCCTGAGGAACGTCCGGACTGATTGTCCAGTCCTGTAAAAAATTGGCACGATAATGAAAAATGCGCCCCAGCTTACCTGAATCTACAATTTGTTTGGCCAGGGTAACAGCGGGCACACGACGGTAATTGTACCAAACTGTATTTTTCACATCTGCTTTCTCAATGGCATCAACCATTGTCTGGGCTTCTGCCAATGTTCTTGCCAAAGGCTTTTCACAAAGAATCATTTTGCCGGCCGCCGCGGCGGCAATAGCGATTTCAGCATGCGTGTCGTTTGCAGTACAAATATCAACAGCATCGATATCATCTCTGGCAATTACTTTTTTCCAATCGGTCTCATACGATTCATATCCCCATTGTTCAGCAAAGGCTTTTGCTTTCTCCACATTACGGGAGCAGGCTACTTTCAGAACTGGCGTATACTCCAGTTCAGGAAAAAAGTTAGCAATCCGGTTATATCCATTGGAATGCGTACGACCCATTAATCCGGTACCGATCAGTCCAATTCTTATTTCTTTTTTAGTCGACATATATTTTTATGCTATCGGCAATCAGCCGCGCGGCGAAACGCAGTCGGCTTTTGGCCTTTTTATCAATAATAAATTTGATAATACTACGATTCCTGATACCAGCCGTGCGCCTGACGTACTTTTACCATCGCAGCCAGAATATCATTCCAAGTTTGCTGATCTTCCATCACCGAATTCGGGAACATGCAACCATCCCAGCAGATATGACGGAAAGCTTTGGTCAGTTCACCATTTTCATCACGCAGCCAGTAACCGGCGTCATGTGTAATATCCAGTTTTCCGTTAGGATCTGTTGCCAGACAGTGGCGGCCCGTCTTATCATGAGAGCCGGTACCATGCACCGTACCATCATTTTGAGCTACGTGAAAATCGAAAGTATACGGACGCAGCTTTGCGGTCATTACTTTTAGTCCTTCTTCCAGAGCGGCACGATCTTCCCACTGAAAATCCAAAGGCAGGATGCGGTCTTCCGGACTATTGTATCCTAACAGGTACAGGAATGTATGAGACATATCAGCCTGAAAACCCATATTCGGGCGGTCCACAGCTTTCATCGTTTCAATCATAGTTCTCCAGCTCTGCATACCTCCCCAGCATATTTCTCCCTCAGCAGCAATCTTTTCACCAAAATCGGCGGCCACATCGCAGGCCCGACGAAAAGTTTCAGCAATTTGCTTGGTATTACCAGACGGGTCCGCCGCCCACCTATCAGGTGAAACGGCTGAATCAACACGTATTACACCGCCATGACGTACGCCTGCCTCACGCAGTTGCTGACCAAAAACACATGCTTTATGAACCTGCTCTACAAATTCATCACGGGATTCTTTATTACCCATCGCAGAGCCTGCCCACACGTTCGCAACAAGACTTCCTATTTCAAGATTGTAGCCACGTAACTTATCAGCAAGCCGGTATGCACCATCTTCGCTATTCAGATATGGGCCAATATGTTCATCAAAAAGTCCGATATCGACGCCATCAAATTTCACTCCGTCTACTTCGGCAGCGGCAGTTTTTGCTAGTAATGTATCAAACGGGATAATCGGTTCGGAATCTGAACCTTTGCCCACAATACCCGGCCATGTGGCATTGTGCAGCTTTGGATAATTATTTTCTGGCATGGTTTAAGAATGTTTAAAGTTTAAAAAGTTTTGTAGTTTAAAGTTTATAAGTTCAAAGGTGATAATGCATCTTTAAACTTATAAACTCATAAACGCTTAACTCTTACAACACCAGATCCGGATTCAACGGACCAAAGTGTTTTAAAATCACAATCGGATCATTTGCTGACGGATTACTGATCACAACGCCTTCTTTTGCAGCTTTTTCACTTACAAAAAATTCGTCGTTTGTCAACTGTCCGTAGCGGATCAAAGCCGGTGTTTCTATATCCCATACACCAAACTTACCATGGCCTTGCATGACGATCATTCCATAAGCAGCGGCATCTGTAATGGTAACAGTCTGTCCCGGGAAAACAGTAAGCTCCTTGGCACTGTAAGCTTCGCTTTTATAACAAATCCAGTTTTCACTGTATCCTTCTGCGGCCATCTCTTCAACATCTTTTACCGGTTTGGGACGCATGAAGTGCTTTTCCATCAAATTCGGATTTACATTCAAATCCCAGTCGATCACTTCCATTAACAGATCATAGTCTCCTATTCTGTCCTTCGGTGTCCCTTTCCAAAGCAATTCCTCGGGAATAACCGCTTCATTGACAAGCGACTGGTACATCGCAAAAATATCAGATGCCTTTTGAGGCTCATAGGTACACAAACTACCAGGTGCATGCAACATGCCAGGAGGTACATCCCAGCCTGTTCCGGGCTCCAGACGAAACGCCTGTGAATAGTTGGTGATCTTATTATCACCCTTGGTGAAGTTCATCAGACACTCCTTGATCTGTTCTTTCGAGGTGCCGGGAGCGATACCGATGAATGTGTATGGAAAATCTCCGCCGTGGTTATTGAGTTGCGGCGGGAAATAATATGCTTCCGGTTTTCCGTTCTGACCAACCATAGCAGCATGCTCATCTCTGTGGTGAATATGGTGAGGCAACGGACCCATGTTATCAAAAAATTTCGAATACATCGGCCAGCTTTGGTATTCATTCCAAAGACGATCACCAATAATTTCTCCCTTCAGCTCACTTACTGCATCTCTCAATGTCACTTTTTGAACACCTGATTCATCTTCAAAAACGATCTGACTTAGCCCTTCATTTTCACCTGTAAGCGGACCATTCTCTGCCGGAGTCGTTGACGACAGCCAACGTTCGTCAATACCACCACGCTCACCGCCAAGAACATAATAATCGTCAGGATGTAATTTTATTCTCCGCCCAGGTACACAGAAAGAACGCGGCACCCAGGTTGGCGCCAAGCGTACTATTCCTTTTCCCTGCTCTAATGCCTTTCCGGCAATACTTGAAAGTTCCATTGTTAAAGTTTAAAAGGTTTGGTTTAGTTATAAATATTTATCTTAATTGACTTTAAACAATTTTATCGCGGTGCTGTGCACCTTACGTTTGATTTATCAATTGGATTTCTACAAATCTTTCGGTGCTCTGCACCTTAGTATTGCTTGACTATTAGTGTAACTATCTTCAGTTAGTATTTTTTTAATCCAATTGTAATAGCCATTTAAATAGACTGGTGCGGAGCACCTGATATTTGTAGATAAGACGTTAATTATAGCATCAAAAGGTGCAGCGCACCGAAATATGGTTATTAAACAAAAACAACTATAAATTATAATCAATCAAAAATTCCTTAATCGCCTCTTCACCCGTAATCACTTCCAGTTCAACATCATACACTCGCTTTTCTCCCGGTTGAATAAAAATCAGATCTCCGTCTTTTCTTGCTTTCGCTTGTCCGGTCAATGCATGTGTACTTGGTTCAAGCCCGGTAACATATTCACCTTTGCCCCAATGCTGCCAATTGGCGAACCAGGGTAACTGTTCTTTTTTGAATTTCATTGCCAGGGCGATGCCTAATTTAGAATTGTACAAACCGGCTACACTCTGTCCAAAAATATCTGCGTCAATATCTACCAGAACAACTTCCTCCCCTGTCCCCAAATGATCATCCAGCGGGGCAGGACATTTTTTAAAATCATTTCCTTCTTTAAATATCTTTGCATTTTCTTCACCATGCCGGGGAAACCACTTTCCGTTCCAGAGAATATCTGTTCCTTCATCCACCAGCGGCCATCCAAAGTTGAAATGATACAACAGCATGTGCGGCGCAGGTGTATTTGCACGGTTTATAACCTCATCATGAATGCGGATTGAAGCCTGTCCCAGGGTCGCAGAAATGGTTCGCCTCAGCTCAAGACTTGGGCCAAAAGGTTTTGTTTCCCGGATAATTCCGGTGATACTCATTTCCAGCTTACCAGATCCCGGATCCGGCTGAATAATGGATTCAATTTCAGCAGGTAAGTTACTGATCTGCCCATGTAAACCCCTTTCGCCAAACTCATCGGATTCCGGTCCGCCGACGTGAGTCAGTCCGCAGGTTGTCAGCAAACCTCCACCGAAAGTACGCAGCCAGTCAATTCCCTTATCAGCAAAAGGCTGGGGATAAGTAATACCGCCATGGCTTAACCAGGCAAGACTGTGTTCATTGTAAAAAGCATCAGCAATATCCATCGCTCTGTCAATGACAACCTTATACCTCAACCCGGTTCCTGTATTGAACCATGCAATGCGCGTTCCTCTTCCCGACCCATTGTCCAGTACAGAAGTCTCAATGCCGCCTATCTGCACATGATTTGATATTTTATCTTTCCAGTCCTGGTTTGTTGAATCGGTACTCTCCATTATTTTTTATTATTTAAAATAATTATCCTAACCTGTAAAGACCGCAAATCGGCTTATTTAACCAACTATTTCAAGTTAATTTAAATTATTAAACCGATTCAACAGGGTAGTTTTTTCCGAGCAGCCAGTTCCTGACCCTCGGATTAAAATCTTCTGTATTTTCAAAATGAAATGCATGTCCCAGTTTTTCATAGAGGAAAAGTTCAGATCCTGCAATTCCTTCAGCAACTTCTTCAGCCATCCAGACAGGCGTAAAAATATCCTCCCGGCCTCCAATTACAAGCGTAGGATGATAGATCTTTTGTAAATCAGCAAGTACATGATGATTAATACAGGCAGCAGCCTGACCTTCCAGTCCGTGCAATGGCTGAGGAGACGGATTGGTTGCATCCTGTCGTCTTCCCATTTCAAGTTCCGCACATTTCTCGGCATCATCCCAGGAAGATTTTGAAAAAATAAGCAGCTGCATATATAGGCTGAACTCTTCCGGCCTGAATCGTGCTTTGCTGTTCATTATGTGCTGAAAAAGCGCTTTGGCATAATGATCACAACGCGCCCAGGGACACATCAGTACCAGCGATTCCACTTTGTGCGGATGGCGGATGGCAAGCTGCTGCGCGATGGTACTTCCCATTGAACAACCCACCACTTTTACTTTTTTTACCTGAATAGCATCCAGCAGTCCTGCATAATCATCAGCCATTTGTGTGGTTGAATAAGGACCTGCAGGTTTGTCACTTTGTCCTACTCCCCGGTTGTCTGCTACGATACACCTGAAATGATGCTGCCAGTCGGCCAGATGTACATTCCAAACCGAGCCAGGTGCCGTGATACCCATGATGAGCAACAATGGTATATCATCAGGCGAAGCGCCGGAACCGCGCTCTTCATAGTAAAGTTGTATTCCGTTGGTTTTAACTTTTGGCATATTACTTTGGCTTTCGGCAATCGGCCGTCGGCATTGGATGTTGGTTATTTCACTTCAGATTTCGCCAGTCATTAACAAGCAGGAATTTGTTAGAATTTATTTAGATGGCCGACAGCCGAAGTTCACCTCAATCCGGGAATCAATTCTTCCTGAATCCATTTCCCATCATGCAGCGTTACAAAATCCGGATCTTCCAGGGCTTCTTCTCCTTCGTCTTCACAAATAATCCAGCCTGAATAATTGATATCTTTCAGCCACTGCGTTACACCCAACAGATCAACCTTTCCTTTTCCCATCAGGGCAAATTCGGGATCACCATTCCAGTCTTTAAAATGCACATGGTTGATCAGCGACTGGTATTCCTTCATTTTTGAAAGCGGATCCATACCTCCGTTTATGATATGACCAACATCCGGCGTCCAGCCGGTTACGGATGTATCCAGCGATTCGAGAACGATCTTGTAATCCTCTTCCATCCGGATAATAGAGCTGTGTGGGGAATTGGGATGAAAACTGCAGGAAACACCTTTTTCTGCCGCCCTTGCAGAAACACGGTTAACGATATTGACAAGACTTTTCTGCCGCTGTGCCAGATGATGACGCCCGGTTGGAATCTGAACCGTATTTAAAACCGCACCCGGAAAACGTTGTAAAACACGGATTGCATGATCCGCAACTTCGCGTTCGCGTTCTGTCTCTTCGGATTCATTCCAGTCGAGGGCTAAAGCCAGTGCGGCAAGTTCGATATTCTGTTCTTTTAATTTTGCTTCAAGAAGGTTAGGATCTATCAAATCACCCATCCAGGTAAAAATGGGCTGTATACCTGTAAATCCTGCCTGGGATATCACTTCAATCATATGACCTAAACGGCCCTGATGGGTTTGTCCGCTGTTGCTCATAAACCAGGTATAAACCTCGGAGCCAAAACGAAACGGGAGTTTTTCTGACATGATTTAGCGATTGGGTTTAGCGGTTGACTAGACTTTTGCCGGAACGTTAATTTCTATTCCCCGGGTTGTACCCGGGGCTATTTATATTTAAGTCCTTTGGACTTACCTTGAATTAATATTGCGTCATCAGCAATCTTAACTTTTCGTTATTCCCAGGTTTTTTCCCGGAGATATTCATGTTTAAGTCCGTTGGACTTATGGGACTTCAGAGTTTATTTTCCTTTAAAGCCCGTGCTTTTCACCCATTTCACGAATAAACTTATATCCGATTTCTGCAATTTCCCAGGGGTCGGAAAATTCGCGCCAGACACCAATTGCATTGGCAAAATCCGGATCATTTCTTGAAAAAGCTTCAATAGTAAGCCAGCCTTTGTACCCAATTTTAACAAGACCTGCAAATGCATCATCCCAAAGAACCTGCCCGTCTCCGGGCGTTCCTCTGTCATTTTCACTGATATGAAAATGAGCCAGAACCGGAGCAATCATTTCCAATGCCGGACCATATTTCTTCTCTTCAATATTGGCATGATGCGTATCAAACATTGCCTGCACATTTGGGTGATCTGCTGCTTTGACAAGTTTGGTCAGCTGCTGCATGGTGTTACAGAGATAGCACTCAAAACGGTTAAGCGCTTCCAAAGCAAACACAATGTCAACCTGCTTTGCATATTCAGCAGCTATATGCAGCACTTCGCCGGCCCATGCATATTCCTGATCAGTTGCCGGACGGTTTACAAAAACAGTATGTGCAGAATGAAAAGGGCCACAAATGATTTTCGCATTTAAAGCATGTGCGCGATCCACCCCCCACTTAATTTTATCAATTGCCTTTGCCCGAACCGTCGCCGATTCACTGACCGGATTTTCATCTTTCCCCAGGGTCATCACAGCAGTGGTTTCCAATCCCGCATTTTTAGTATAATCTCCCATGCTCTGATAGGCGGAAAGATCCGGTGCACCCAGATAAAATTCAACGCCATCATAACCAATGGTTTTTAACCTGTCTATGGTTGGAAACAAATCGTTCGAAACTGCCGCTGTCCACGCCAGCACATTAAATCCTATTTTATTCATTGCAAATAATTTTTGGCCGCCAATGGATTCTAACGGCCATTTTATTGATTTACTGTTTAATCTGAATGTCTTTGTACTCAACTTTCATAGGTGGGCCAACGTGCACCTGAATACCCAGCGAACCTTTCAGCTTTCCGTTCACGGTATCGTTGTCAGTCACATCGCTCATCAATACTCCATTGATATAATGCTGCAGACGGTTCCCTTTTGCAACAAGTCGGAACTCATTCCATTCCCCGCCTTTTATTTTTGTTTTGAGTTCATCTGAGCTGCCCAGCGAGCCGGTTACAGATCTTCCCATCCAGGCATTTTTTTTCAAATTGGCAGCAAAAGCTTCCTTGGATTTATCGGTTGGATCATTTACGGAAACAATTTCGCCCCGGTAGGCAAGTGTTGTTCTTTTACGTTCCTCATAATTCTGACCGGTATAATTGTTTGCTCCGTCAATATCAAGCTGGTAACCTCTCAGTGCATTGGGAATATCGGTAAGCTGTTCACTGCGGTAGTTAATTCCCGAATTTCCTTTTTCCGTAATTTTAAATGAACCTTTCAATTCAAAATCGCCTGGTTGTCCACCTTGCCAGATAATAAAGGAATTGGTTTTTAACACAGTCTCCGGCGTAATTTCCCCTATCAGGTTTCCATTTTCGACTCTCCAGTATTTGGTATCTCCTTCCCAGCCTTTTAGAGACTTACCATCAAAAATTTGCTTAAATTCTTTTTCACTTTTCTGTGCCACACAGGAAATTGATCCCGTAAGTGCCAGTACTACATACACGGCAGCAATTACTTTGCTAAATTTTGAATTCATTTTTAATAGCATTATGATGTTTTGTAAACTTCTGAACAATTATTTATCCTTGCCTGATCAAGCTTTATGCGTAAACCTTATTTCATCTCTCTTTTAAAAAAATAAAATAATATCCAAAAATTCCTAAAATTTCCGACCCGACTATCCTGTACTAACCTGTTTAAAAATACATCAGGCTCAAAGTATGGATCTGATCAATATTCACTGAATAAAATTTTTGCTTTTCATCCAGTTTACACAACGCCCAAACCATTCGTCAAATGCAGGGTAAGTTAAAAAACCATGTTCGCCTTTTGAGTAAATGTGCAGTTCTGCCGATACACCAAATCTTAATAAATTCTGATAAAAAACAAGGCTGTTTGCCACAGGTACGACCACATCCGTGCCGGCATGTATCAGGAAAGCAGGAGGGGTTTCTCTGGAGATATGATATTCATTGGAAAACAACCGGATCTTATTCTGATCCGTACCGATAAGATTCTTTCTGGAACCTGTATGCCCGATGCTGTCCGTAAAGCTGATGACAGGGTAAACCAAAAGCATAAAATCCGGTTTCAGACTAGTATTTGATTTATTATCAATATACGATTTTTCAAAATGGGTACCTGCCGTTGCAGCCAGGTGTCCTCCTGCAGAAAATCCCATAACACCAATTTTCTCCGGATTGATATTCCATTTTTCTGCATTTTCTCTAACCCACTTCATGGCCTGTTGTGCATCCTGCAAAGGACCAATTGATCTATCAGTCATTATCCTGTCATCCGGAAGCCGGTATTTGACCACAAATGCTGCAACACCCAGCTTATTGAAGGAACGCGCCATATCGCTGCCTTCGCGTTTGAGCACCAAAGTCTGATATCCGCCACCAGGGAAAATAATTACGGCTGTTCCGTTGGCTATATTTTTTGGCGGAAGAAATGCCTGAATTGTAGGAACAGAAACTTTATAAGCAAGGGAATCTCCGCCAGGGCTGGTTTTGATCACTTCTTCATTCGCTGCATCTTTGCTGTTCGGTATTTTATCGGGGTATAAAGGTGTCTGACTTAAACAGTTTATACCCGATAGCATAAAACCTACCAGCAGATATAAATGCAGTGCCTTCTGTCTTGCTTTAACTCTTACATACTTTCCCGGCATACCATTCAGAATTGTTATATTGAAATTAAAGCAGTTTTACAGACAAGTCTAACCATGATTTTACTTTTAACATTCTAAAAACAGGTTCATTTTAACTTACATCCGGTATTTATCAACAAATAAAAAAGGGATCCGAAATTAATCGAACCCCGTTTCCTAATGTATGTATATAAAGCTTAGTTATTGACAGCCTGATGCATGTCTCTGTATTTTTTGATCACATCATGCGATTTTTTCAATTCTGCTTTTTGTGATGTAATAAGTTGTCTGATATCAACAGACAAATCAGCATCAGTCGACAATGCGTCTTCATATGCTTCCTGCGCTGCATCTTCACCATACTCACAGCTTTCTAATACAGACGCCCTGTTATGGCCTGTAAATGTGGCCTTGATATCCATCCACACACGATATATTTTGCCAGAGTTGGTTGTTCCTGTTTCTACTTCTCCTCCAAGTGCGCCAACCTCACGGCTAAGTTCTGCTACATTTTCACGGCTTTCATTCGCCATTTTCTGGAAAATTGCTTTCAGATCAACATCAATATCCTCTACCTCTGTCAGTGCCCTCTCATAACCGTCAATCCGGTCATTATTGATTTTAATAAGGTCATTCAGTACTTCTATAAGATTTTCATTGGCTTCCATAACAATATATTTAAATGTTAATGATCGTTTGTTGCTGTTAAAGCGTAAAAACCTATGCCAGAATCATGAAATAAATTAAATACGATCTTAAATTTTAAAATTGTTTAAAATGCGATCCCGAATTTTACGCCGCCCCAGCGGTGATGCCGTCCGGTTTTGAATTCTTTACTGAGATAAGTCTGGTAATATTCAGCATAGATTTTCCAGACATTAACAACCAGTCCAAAATTGTTTTGGAAAGTAATTCTTTTCATTTCATTATTTCTTATGGTATAAGGACTGTTCCTGTTAAGAAAACCAGCTTGTAAAGATGCATCGTAACCTACCAGCGCAACCATTGGCTGGCTGTATGCATAAATCCTGAAATTCTTGCGATGACTTTTCTCCGCCTTGCCAAATGAAGAATCAAAACGTCCGGCTGTAAGGGAAAACCCTGCCTGCACTTTATTGGATAGCGTTCCCAGTCTTGTCTGGATATTTGTATTCAGGGATATGATATCAGGAAGATTAATCAGCTCTTTTTCGTAAGCAAGTTCATAATTAATCACCGGATTATTCCTGATCTGATATTGCCAGCCGAGCGGTACGGCATCACCTGTCCAGCGGTGAATGGTTGCCTGCATTCTGCCTGCAAAAGCAGCCGGACCTATCATTCCCAGACTTAAAGTTGTAGCCAGTCTTTGCTTTCTGATTGTATCGACAGAAACGGAGAATGACTTTAAAATGATAACACCTGCAAACGGACGGTCGTCATTTAGTATAACATTACTTCTTATGCTTGTTGGAGTAAAACCGTAATGTTCAAAAGCCAGTCCGGATTTAAGGCGGCCGTTATTCAGTTTAAGGAGTATCCGTGAAACCGGATTTTTATTTAAAGAAGGATTTACAACTTCCAGACTATATCCCTGGGTGTAATAGTAATCTGTTTTGGTCAGGAAATCGTTGTCGTAATGAAGGCGGATATAACGGTTCCCGGTGACGTTCCGATAGGAAGCAGTATTGTCTGATCGTTGTGCCAGCGTATAAAAAGCAAAGCAAACCTGAAAGAAAATTAAAACTGAAATTCTGACCATAGCTTCTCATATACGGCAGGAAACAATGTGCAGATTGAATCAAATGGTCAACCTGCACATTGAATTTTCTAAACCTGATGCGCAAGTAAGGTTTTTACCAGCTGCTCGTTGGCCGACAAATGAGATACTTCGTGAACTTCCTTGTTTAACAATTTCTGGATCTTGCTGTTTTCGTAAGCGCGGAAAACGGCCGGATGTACATAATATTTTTTACAAACAGTACGGGTATTGCCCAGATGCGCCGCTACAACATCCAGGCAGGTGTTGACTGTACGGGTGAACTGCCGCTTGTTTTCATATTTTTCCTGTCCGCTCAGATATTCAAAGGCTGTAACCGTTCCCATCCAGGTACGGAAATCTTTTGCAGAATAATTACCTCCTGTATGCTGGCGAATGTAGTCATTTACCTGTCCTGCACTCAATGCACAAAGTCCGCCATTTTCATTTGCATACTGAAAAAGACGCCGGCCAGGCATTTCCTTAAATTGTTTAACCAGCCTTGCCAGCTGAACATCCCGCAAAACGATGTCCTGTTTAATTCCTTTTTTACCCGTAAACTTAAACCGGATTTTGCTACCCTGAATGGTTGTACAGCGTGCGTCCAGTGTGGTAATCCCTGACGAACCGTGTTTAATTTTATACCTCTGGTTACCAACTCTTATACAAGTTTTATCCATAAGCTTGATCACCAGAGCAATTACTTTCTGAAGGTCATTAGACCGTCTTCTCAGATCATGTTCCACCTGTTCACGGAGCTGTGGAAGAGCTTCCGAAAATGTAAGCAGCCGGTAATATTTTGTTTGGTTACGGATCAGGTTCCAGTGCGGATGGTAGCGGTATTGTTTTCTCCCCGCTTCGTCAATTCCCGTTGCCTGTAAATGACCATTGGGGTCTTCACTGATCCAAACTTCACGCCAGGCTGGCGGGAGTACAAGTGCTTTAATCCTTTTTACTGCCTCTTTATCCTTGCACCGGCTGCCGTGCTGATCTACATAATAAAATCTGGGTGCTTTTCCTTTACGGTGAAAGCCCGGTGCATTGGCAGTTATGTAATTCAATCCGGCTGCAGCAGCCGTAAGTGCCGGATCCTTTTTTAATTTCTTAATCTGTTTTGCAGTGATAACCGGCGGCTCGGTTAATGTTCCGACTGCGGATGCTGATGACATATTTTGCTACCATTAAATTTACAGGCTTAATGATAATAAATTTAATACCAGTCCATTTTTGCAGCATGCAAAATTGAGTTATGGCTCTTATGAAGCGCGGAGGTCAGTTCTGCTTTTTTTATCATAAAAAAATCCTCAACAAGTAACCCTAACCGGATTCCCTGATGAGGAACAATGTACTCAGATTAGGATGGCGTTAATCCAAATATTTACTTTCACTGGGAAAATACAACGTAAAGCGTGCGCCTTCTCCCGGCTCTGAATCAGCTGTGATATAACCTCTGTGATTTTCCATTATCTTCTTGCATATAGCCAGGCCGATACCAGTTCCGGGATATTTGTTTGCAGGATGAAGACGCTGAAAAACATCAAAAATCCGGTTCTCATATTCCTTTTCAAAACCAATTCCGTTATCCTGAAAAGATACAGCGTAAAACTCAGTGGATGCGTTTGCCTCTGTTCTTTCCTTGACAATATCCCGCCCGAAAACCGTTTTGATATCAATATCAATAACCGGAGCAATACCGTCTGCTGAAAATTTAAGTGCATTGCTCAGCATGTTCACAAACAGCTGATGTACCTGGAAAGGGATTATATCCAGCGTTGGAAGTACCTCCGATGTAATCTTTGCCTTCTTTTCATCAATATTTTCGCGCAATTCTTCCAGCACTTTTTTCAGGATCAGGTTCAGGTCTGTTGTCTCATAAACCTTTTCCATATTCCCGGCCTTGGAATAACTCAGTATATCCTCTATCAGCAACTGCATTTTTTCTGCTGCAAAACGCATACGCTCTACTGAGTCCTTTACCTGAGGGGAAACATCCGGCTGTTCGCGATCAAGAATTTTGGAAGCAAAGATCTGGATCTTACGCAACGGTTCTTTTAAGTCGTGTGTACTGATCCAGTTCAGATTTGCCAGTTCTTTGTTTGCTGCTTTCAGTTCTTCATTCAGCACACGGTTTTTATTTTCCTGGCTGGTTATGTATTTTAAATTGATATGCTTCTGTAAGGAATAGGCAAAATTCGATGACGCAGCCAGTTCTGATTTCCGCCATTCAGCACTTTTATATTTTACCTCTTCCAGCCACAGTTCAAATGATTTTCGCGGAGAAAGCCTTATGCCTCCGTTTTCAGTAAGCACAACAGCCTTATGCGGATTGCCTGCCCAATTTATCATTTCCTTTTGTTCCACACGAAGCCAGAGTATGCCGTCGGGCGTACCTGTCGCTATAGAATGGTAGATGATGCCTGAGGCAGCATTGGATATATTTTCGCCTTCAGGATAAATATCAATCAGGCGACGCGTATGCACGCCGGTTTTCTGATAATTTTCGGATAAAAATTTCAGCAGCGGAATCAGCTCCTCGTTAGGCGGTACAATTCCGTTTTTATATAGCTTGCCTTTATGATAAATTACAAAACCTGTTGCATTTGCCAGTTTCAGCAAAGCAGGTGAATCAAAATTATCTTCTATAAAATTCTCATTTTCATGAAGCAGGGCAGAAGATTCCAGCAAAGCCTTATCAACCAGCTCACTGATATCAAACTCTTCCGAAACTTCCCGAACGGAAAGTTGTGAAGTAAGAAAATGCCCCTGCAGCAATGCCGACAATCTTGTATAATAAGGCAGTATCTTCGGTGCGTAGTGATGACATGCAATAAGTCCCCACAGCTTATTATTCTGTAAGAGCGAAATAGTCAGTGTAGCCCCTACACCCATATTTTTTAGATATTCCACATGAACCGGAGAAACGCTTCTTAATATGGAATAGCTCAGGTCAAGGGAATTATTGTCTTTATCGTCTGTATTGTTTAAAGTAAGAATCGGAACCGGCTGATAATTAACATCCGAAATCATGCGGAGCTGATTTTTAATATACAGCCGCCTTGCCTGAACAGGAATATCTGTATGCGGATATTTTTGACCTGAAAATGATTCCAGATCTTCCCTTTTACTTTCGGCGATCACTTCTCCGTTATAATCCGAATCAAAACGATAAATCATAACCCGGTCATAACCAGTTATGTTTCTGGTTTGCTCTGCTATATCTCCGCATAGCTCAGGCAGATAGCTACGCTTCTCCATGGAAGCAACGAAATCTCTGGTCTGATTGTAAAGATTGGGCAAATTAAGTGTCCCGTCAGGAAAAGGTTCCAGTTCCAGGATCAGCGTATCCGCGCTTTGATGTACCGTAGTGTTATATGGAATATCGTTTAGTGTGAATACAAATGGCTTCGCTGTGTCAATCTTGTTATCAACAGCATAAACAGTAAATTGATCTGCCTGTACCTCGTCAAAAATTTCTGAAAGTGTTTTTCCTAACAGAAATTCAGGTGATAGCTGAATAAATACGGCACTGTTTGCACTGCAAAAATCAACCATGTGATTTTGTCCTTTTACACCCAGCAAAAAGCCATGCGGCTGAATACTTCCCGGAATATGAATCGGTTCACTTTCGCAGTTCGTCAGATTAATAATATCCCGGTTAACGATATCTTTAATATTCATTTTACCAATTGATCGTGGCCTGGTCCAGCCAATTATTTATTACCGTGAAAGTTTGAACCGCACTTGAAATGATTTCCTTCTCACAATTTTCATGAACGGCAAATGCGGCCAGAGATGAGATAAATGTTTTCCACAGTATCCCGGTTTCCATGCCATATCCCCAAAAATACGAAGCACCGTGCAATGCATCTAATCCCAGGACTTTATTAATATGCTTATACAAAATTTTTCCGCCCAGTGTAGATCCTTCCAAAACATACATGGCACCCAAAGCTTCGGGCACGCCTGAAACCTTAAATGAATAAACAGGAAGGCCGTTAATAACTTCAGGTGAAACTCCGGTATAAGAAAGATCCTGAATAATTAGCTGAACTTTGTTTCTTTTCTCCAGATCTGCAATTACAGGTATCAAAACAGGATAAATATCCTTTTCGCATCCACTGGTAACACCGTAAAGTTTAGCAAGGTAAGTCTGATAGCTGTGCAGTGTTACATCAGTATCCAGAATCGCCCTGGAAAAACTGTTTTCTTCTAACTTTCGATGGCTATCTGCCGTTTCCTGTCTGAGATTATTTAAAAAAAAATCCTGATTCTGTTTAGAAGCAGATAATTGATTCATACTGCGAAAATTGATACTTTAATTACTGCTGTTTTTAATCAAAAATTGTTCCAGACCACCAGGACTTTTGAACCCATCCCTTTCAACAAGGCATCGTTTAATAATTTCTATCAGGCCGGTAAAGCTCGTTGGTTTCTGGATATACAGGTTTGCCCCTGCATTGTAGGCAGATTCAAGAAGATAATCGGCAACAGATGTGGAAAGTATAACCACGGGAACTTCCTTGAAATTTTCAGAACTTTTTATTTCAATAAGACATTCAAGGCCATTTTTTACAGGCATATTCATATCCAGAAATATAAGGTCCGGTGCATTAGGACCGCTATGCAACATATTCATCAGCTCCATGCCATTTTCTGCTACATCCAATCTGGCCAATATCTGAACTTGCCCCAGTGCTTCCTGAAAAAGGGATGTATCGTCTTCGTCGTCGTCTGCTAATAAAATGTAAACGGGTTTATGCTGTTTCATTGATACTTTATAGGGCCGCGTTGGATCTTAAGTCTAATAATCCTAAATCAAAGTCCGGGTTGAACTTGAATCAGAGGGCAAATTTAATACATCTTTTTCAAGCAGTCGCATTCACAATCATATTTCCGACTGAGGTCACAGGATACAGTTCTTAATCCGGCGTTCTTTCAGATCCAAAATGAATAAATAATTTCTGATTAACAATTCTACCGATAGGATGAAGTTCAATCTAATCAAAGCTGGCATACTTTTTTAATTTATGGTGGTATTATATCACAAAAAATAATTGAAATTATGAAAAGGATCACACTAAGTGCACTGATAATAGCTTCCATGATGACTTTCTCTGCCTGTAATTCCAATAAAACAGAGGATAGCAAAGAGGTGGCAGAAGAGCAAAACGAACAGAAGTTTGACGATCCCAAGGCAGAAGATGATACTGAATTTGCAGTAGCTGCTGCTGATGGCGGAATGATTGAAGTGAAATTAGGTGAATTGGCAAAAACAAATGCATCTTCGGCTTCGGTTAAGGAATTTGCCGAAATGATGGTAAAAGATCATACAAAGGCAAGTGATGAACTTAAAGCACTGGCGCAGCAAAAAAACATTTCGCTACCGATGTCTTTAAGTGATGATAAGCAGAAAAAATATGACGACCTGGCAAAGAAAAAAGGAAAAGAATTTGATCAGGCTTATGCCTCTTTTATGGTTGATGACCACAAAGAGGATATAGAAGAGTTTCAGGAAGCAGCTAAGGACAGCAAAGACCCGGATATTAAATCCTGGGCTGCCGGAAAAGTTCCTACTCTGCAGCACCATCTGGAAATGGCACAGGCTATGAAAGACGCTGTGAAATAATATTTCAGAGAATAAACAGTTAAAGGCGGAAGTGTGCAGAAGCATGCTTCCGCCTTTTTTTATTTATAACATTCCAAAACTTCATTAAATAACATTGGCCTGATCTCTGATGACATTTGCTATTAAAAAAACAAAAGACTTAATTTGTCTACTTGTTTTATAGACTATAATTAATTCAATCCGGATTCTTCTGCTAATAAACAATAACAGGCACCAGGACATGATGATTTCAAATCGCTGTGGTAATGGGCTCGAAATGAATAAAGATAGTATTGATTAAAATTATGATATTCAGAAGCATATTGTTTTTTCTTATTTCAGGGACTGCTATTTTGAACTTTGGCTGCGATAAAAAACAAACAGCGGAACAAAAAACAGCAGACAGCCTTGCGCATTGCATTGCAGAAGGAATTCCTTCAAGAGCTGCGGCAATCCGGAATGCCGGTAATGTTACTGCAGGAAAAGGCGATACAACGGATATGAAATGGATTGCCGGAGGAAAATTTTTAATGGGCTCCGACGAGTTCCCGGATTCCAGACCCATGCATCATGTTACAGTGGATGGCTTTTTTATGGACGAACATGAAATAACAAATGCCGAATATGCGCGGTTTGTAGCAGCTACAAATTATAAAACCGTTGCAGAAAGACCGCTTGATCCAAAAGATTATCCCGGAGTGCCTGTTGAAAAACTGGTACCTGGTTCAGCTGTGTTTACGCCAACAGCCACTGCAGTATCTCTGGATAATGCGCTGCAATGGTGGCATTATGTACCCGAAGCAAGCTGGGCCGAGCCGGAGGGCAAAGGCAGTTCGGTGAAGGGCAGAGAAAATCATCCTGTAATTCATGTCTCCTATGAAGACGCTGCAGCGTATGCCAAGTGGGCAGGTAAACGCTTACCAACCGAGGCGGAATGGGAATTTGCGGCACAGGCAGGAAAAGGCAACCATACTTACTATTGGGGAGATCAGCTCAAACCAGGTAATAAATGGGTAGCCAATATTTATCAGGGCAGCTTTCCTGACAAAAACACAAAAGAAGATGGCTTTACCGGTGCAGCTCCAGTCAAATCGTTCCCTGCCAATGACTATGGATTATATGATATGGATGGTAATGTATGGGAATGGTGCCAGGATCTCTACCGGCCAGACTACTATCAGAAAAGTACTTCTATAAATCCGCAGGGACCTGCAGACAGCTATGATCCGGACGAACCAGGTGCGGTAAAAAGAGTACAGCGCGGTGGTTCATTTTTGTGCAGCGACGACTATTGTATCCGATACAAGGCAGGAAGCAGAGGAAAGGGAGAGGTTACAAGCGGAAGCAATAATCTGGGATTCCGCTGCGTAATGGATAAAATTAAATAAAATGGGAAGTCAAACCGGTATTTTTAGCTTAATTAAAACCACAGGTTAACATGAGTGTTCATTTTTTAACTGTTCCCGGATTGGCAAGTTCAGGTCCTAATCATTGGCAGACGATCTGGGAAACACAATATCCGCAGTTTTTCACCCGTTCGGAGCAAATTAACTGGGACTGGCCGGTGAAAGATGAATGGGTTTCCCGTTTACAGGAAAATATCCGTAAAATCACGGAACCAACGGTGCTGGTAGCACACAGCCTGGGATGCATTACCGTTGCACACTGGGCTCAGGAATATACTTCGGAATTTATAAAAGGCGCGTTACTGGTTGCACCGGCAGATGCCGAATTATCAAAAAGACTCAATTTTGTAGTAGGCTTCACTCCTATTCCGGTTAAAAAATTGCCGTTTCCGAGTATTGTCGTTGCCAGTAACAACGACATCTATGCAAACATAGGAAGATCTGAACTGTTTGCCGGCAACTGGGAAAGTGAGTTTATTAACATTGGCAGAAAAGGACATATTAATGCAGTTTCAAAATTACACGACTGGCCGGAAGGAAAGCTGATATTGCAAAGATTAAGTGGTTTTGAATTTACTAAAACAAAAGTTTAAGACTGGCTCTGACCCACATTTTGGACAAGGCAATTTTTATGACGTATATATGTTTATCTTAGAGCAGTGATTTATCCCAATTAACTTATTACAATTAAACCGAACAAATGATGAAAAAAATCTTTGTATTTCTTTTGGCAGGAATGTTAGTGAATTCCGTATCAATGGCTGGCGGCGATGATAAAGCCAAACTTGCAGACAAAACCCTGGCAGTCGATACGAAAAACAGTACGGTTGTATGGGGAGCGAAAAAAGTTACCGGTACGCATGCCGGAAATGTACCCATCAGCAGCGGATCATTGATTCTCGACGGAGATAAATTGAAAGGCGGAACATTCGTTCTTGACATGAAAAATCTTACTGTGACAGACGTAAAGGATGCCGATATGAACGGCAAACTGACTGGTCACCTTAAAAATGCGGATTTCTTTGCTGTTGATGCACATCCGCAGGCTAAGTTTGTAATTTCTACCGTTACACCAAAAGGCGCGGGAGCTTATGATGTTACCGGAAAACTGACTATCAAAGGAATCACCAGTGATATCAGCTTTCCTGCAACAGTTAAATCAGAAGGAAAGAAAGTTGTTGCTGATGCTAAAATTACAGTGGACAGAACCAAGTACGACATTAAATTCCGCTCTTCTAACTTTTTCGAAAATTTGGGAGACAAAGCGATTCACAATGATTTTACGCTGGATGTAAATCTTGTAGCCAATAAGTAAATTTTATCGGCAAACGACCATTATCCGGTTCTTTATCCTGTCTGACTTCTCAGACAGGATTTTGTTTTTTTAGTGTCCAGAATTACGTTTCTACATGAATGATCCTATCTTTGGTTTCATCAAAAAAATCAGGAAATATTTATGAAGTATTCGCTATTTTGTTTTTTATTCTTATACATTTTGTCGGGAAGTGCTGCTGATGCACAGAAGGTCAACAAGCTGCCCGACTGGGCATTTGGCGGATTTGTACGGCCAAAAGGAATAAATCCCGTCATTTCTCCTGACAGCACTTCCCGTTTTATGTGTCCTATGAACAGAAAAATGATTGATTGGGAATCAAATGACACTTTCAACCCAGCTGCGACAATAAAAGATGGAAAAATAATTGTGCTTTACCGCGCAGAAGACAAAGCAGGCAAGGCAATCGGAAAACGCACTTCCCGGATTGGCTACGCCGAAAGCGCTGACGGTTTTACTTTTCAGCGCAGAAAAACACCGGTTTTATTTCCGGCAGACGACAGTCAGAAGGCAATGGAATGGCCGGGAGGCTGTGAAGATCCGCGCGTAGCTGTTACCGAAGACGGACTTTACGTGATCTTTTATACCCAATGGAATCAGGATAAAGCAAGAATCGGTGTGGCTACTTCACGGGATCTGGTTGAATGGCAAAAACACGGACCGGCTTTTAAAAAAGCATACAATGGAAAATTTAACAATATCTGGACAAAATCAGGGTCGATCCTGACACGGCTTATTAACGACAAGCAGGTGATTGCAAAAGTGAACGGAAAGTACTGGCTTTACTTTGGTGAGGCAAACGTAAATGTGGCTACCTCCACAGACCTGATCAACTGGGAACCTGTTGTTGATAAAAATCAAAACCTTGTTAACCTCATTTCGCCCAGAAAAGGTTTTTTTGACAGCAACCTTACCGAATGCGGCCCGCCGGCAATTTTAACAGATAAAGGAATTGTGCTTTTATATAATGGCAAAAACGATAAAGGTGCAAACGGAGATTTGAGATATACGCCTAACAGTTACTGCGCCGGACAGGTTTTATTTGATAAAAATGATCCCACAAAAGTAATTTCAAGACTGGACGTACCTTTCTTCCGTCCAATGGAATCCTTTGAAAAAAGCGGGCAGTATGCTGCCGGAACTGTATTTATTGAAGGGATGGTGTACTTTGGAAAGAAATGGCTGCTTTATTATGGCTGTGCGGATTCCCGGGTTGGTGTAGCTGTTTTTGATCCTAAGTTAAAAACAGCAGGTGATCCGCTTCCTTAAACATAGCCAATGTTTTAAAACCTACGAAAACTTTAATTTGCCATAACCAAATATATTTTATAAACATTTCGATCCGGCAGTAAGTAATGGACGTATATCACGAAAACTAAAACAAACTTATTTCCGATGAAAACGTTCAAAATGAAAAGCACACTATTGGCATTCGCTTTATTCGCAAGTTTAGGAGCATTTGCACAAAAAGAGAAAACGGTAATGGTAGGCGGAGCAGCCATGTATCCTTCCAAAAATATTATTGAAAATGCAGTTAACTCCAAAGACCATTCGACACTTGTAGCAGCAGTAAAAGCAGCAGGTCTTGTTGAAACACTGTCCGGTACAGGCCCATTTACTGTTTTTGCTCCGGTTAATGCTGCCTTTGCTGCTCTGCCTGCGGGAACAGTTGACAATCTGCTGAAACCTGAAAACAAAGCGATGCTTACTACGGTTTTAACTTATCATGTAATCCCTGGTAAGGTAGATTCTAAATCCGTTATGAAAATGATTAAGGACGGAAATGGCAAAGCCATGGCTAAAACAGTTCAGGGCGAAGAACTTACATTTACTTCAAAAGGTAAGGATGTGTGGGTTACAGACTCAAAAGGAAATAAAGCAATGGTAACTATTGCTGATGTGTATCAGTCTAACGGTGTGATTCATGTAATCGACAAAGTTCTGATGCCATAATTGAGTGTGAGATTAAATGATGATTAGATTATGTTAAAAAAGGTGCCTGTTTAGGTACCTTTTTTATTTATATAGAGCAAAAAAGAAGTTGTTCTGCGTATTGAGAACAACTTCTTCAGATGATTTCAGGAATCATTACTATTATAATCTTGCAAGCAATTCCTGCTTTTTCGATTTAAATTCTTCTTCTGTAATCTGCCCTTTTTCAAAAAGGATATTTAATTTTTCTATTGTAGAAATAATGATGTCTTCCGGGCTTTTATCGGAAACGATGCTGCCAGAGCTGTATGCCTGTGTTACATCCTCAATTTCAGAAGTTGCCTGCTTCTCTTCCCACTCCGAAATCACAGCAAAATCTGCTGCTCCATCCTTAACCGCACTGTTAGCACCGTATGCATGAGTAACGTCATAGGCAATTTCAGGCGTATCTTGTTTTTGTTCGCCAGGCTCAGAAATCAGCGACAGGTTCGCAAGATCTACCGGACCATCCTGGCTGGTAAACTGATAAGATTTGTTGCTGCCCTGCTGTTGGGAAATTCCGGAGATCTGATGATGCTTTGTGTCATAAATACTCCGTTTTCCATCCTCCTCAATAACAAGGCGACGCACAGGCCCGAAGTAGGCATATTTGAAATTGTTCTGTGAACCACTGGAAGTAGGCGCTCCAAAAACCGAAGGCCATGAACTATTCGAAGAACCGGATTGGATACTTCCCGCGCTTTCAGTCGATCTTTCAAATATTACCCTGGTTGAAACAAGATCTGCCAGCTGGGCACATAACTTATCAACCTTACTTTTCAATGAATTATTGAACATATCGCCAACCATGGTCATACCTCCTTTCATCCACTGACCGTTTCCTCCAAGTTCAGGAATATTGAACTGTGCCATAGTTCCGTTTCCTTTTACAACAGCCTCCGCCATCGTTTCAACACTTTGAAGTTGTAAACCGTATTGATCAGCAATTTCTTTCAAAACCTGCTGGCCTTCTTTTGTAAGTGATTTCATATCTTTAATTTTCAAATGCTTCTATAAGAATACTTTATTAAAAAAGCAGATGTAACAAAAACAGTGCCATCCATGCATCGAAAGATTTCTAGTGGATAATATCCAAGGCTGGTTTTGAATTCAGCTATCAGCCGGCATACAGTATTTACAATTCTTAATCAACCCGGCCCGTCGTTCTGTCAAGCTCAATTTTTGCCGACAGATAATCGAACACCGCTTCAAGGTAATTGGATTTGGCTGTGGTCAATGCAAATTCTGCGTCCATTAGTTCGAGCCGTGAGGCCACACCTTTTTCATAACGGTATTTTGTAATGGAATAACTTATTTCTGCCGTTTCTGAGACATTCTGCTGTGTCTTAATTCTTTGAGAAGCTTCGTATAAACCTGCCACAACCTGCTTTACTTCGGTTTTCAATTGCTCCTGTGCGTTGAGATAGATCATGTCACTTTGTTGTCTTTCAATTTTCCCCAAGGCAATTTTGTTAACATTCTGCATTCCGCTAAACAGTGGAACGGCAACCTGAATTCCGGCATAAAAAACGGGAGGCCATCCGGCGCGGTCGAAACGAAAATTGTTGGTTTGCGTTACCAGCTGATACTGGCTGACAAAACTAACAACCGGCAAACGGGCAGATTTATAGAGATCGATTTGTTTATCATTGATTTCTTTATTTAAGTTTAATATCTGAAAATCAGGACGATGGAGAATTGAAGCCCTGAACGTCCCATTCTCTGTCGGGATGGAATCAGAAGGGTTAAATTGCAGCGAATCAGATAAAACGTATTCCGTTTCAGCATCATTACCGATTAATATACTTAATTGCTGCTGACTAATTTGTAAAGCGTAAGTCAATCGTAAAACATCGGGTTCCAGATTTTTAACAGATGTATAGGCACGTAATGTATCTACACGCAGTGCCCGTCCCTGAGCCAGCAGAGAACGTGAATCTGCCAGCGCTTTTTTGTTTCGAAGTATACTTTCATTTTGCAAGCGCAGGCGCTCACGCAATACCAGTAGCTGTACGTAATTTTGCTTTACCTGCGCCACCACGTTTACTTCCTTTTCCTGATAGGAAAACCGGCTTTGCTTTTCAAGTAATTTCCTTCTCTGAATCTCGTATCTGGCACCGGAGTTATACAATGGCTGTGTCAGCGTAACCTGAGCTCCTGTAATTTCCTGTCCGCCAAAACGGCTGTAAGCAATCCCTTCGGAAGACGGAGCGCTGTTTAATCCGAAAAATACCGGGCGCTGGAAGTATCGTTGAAACTGTCCGGTAAGACTGATATTGGGTAAAAGAAAACCTTTGGTAATTTCGGTTTGCTGGTGTGATCCGGAAATATTTAGTGAGTCAATCCGCAGATCGCGGTTATTTGTTTTGGCTTGCTCAATGGCTTTTTGGAGCGAAAGTGATTGGTTTTGAGCCTTGCTAATTCCTGGCAGAAGGATCACTATAACTGCCAGACTTAACAGTCGGCTGCTTATTTTAAAATATATCTTTTTCATGATTTCGGTGTTATAAGACTTTCCAAGTCTTGAAGACTTGGAAAGACTACCTTCTAATTAATAATGAGTTAGTTCCTCTGTCAAGTGACTACTTTCTTCTTTAGAATGCGGTTTTACCGTTCTGGAGAAATAAGAATAAATCGCAGGAATAACATAAAGCGTCAGCACGCCGGCGAAAATCAGCCCGCCTACCACGGCAATTCCCAGCGACTGCCGGCTGCCTGACGAAGTTCCAAGTGAAAGTGCAATTGGAAGTGTTCCAAAAATCATGGCAAGCGTCGTCATCAGGATCGGGCGGAAACGGGAGACAGCTGCAATTTTAGCGGCCTCAATAACGCTATGCCCCTCTTCCTTGCTTTGATTGGCAAACTCCACGATCAGGATACCATTCTTAGTAATTAATCCAATCAGCATGATAATTCCGATCTGACTGAAAATGTTGATTGTTTGTTCTGTAAACCAAAGACTTAATAAAGCGCCGGTAAGCGCCATCGGCACTGTAAGTAAAATAATAAAGGGATCGATCAGACTTTCAAACTGGGCTGCGAGCACAAGATAGATCAGCACGATTGCAAAAATGAATGCAAAAACCAAGCTGTCACTACTTTCTGAATAATCCCTGCTTTGGCCTGCCAGTGCAGTACTGAATCCTTTTGGCAATTCTTTAGCGGTTATCTTATCCAGCTCTTTAATGGCTTCACCCAAACTTACACCCGCAGCAGGCGTAGCCGAAATGGTAGCGCTGTAAGACTGATTGTACCGGTATATAGCAGGCGGACTAATTCCTTCATTGAGCTTTGTAAGGTTGTCCAGGGAAACCATTTCACCGCTGCCGGATTTCAGGTAAAGAGATTTCAGATCATAGGGGGCCGAACGGTCTTCCCGGTCGAGCTGGCCGATAACTTCATACTGGCGGTCGTTGTGGATAAAGTAACCATATCTCCTGCTGCTTAATGCCAGTTGTAAAGTCTGCCCGATGGCCTGAGTCGATATTCCCAACTGGGCTGCACGCTGGCGGTCGATGGAAATACTGATTTCCGGACGGTTTATTTTAAAATCTGCATCAGCAAAATTCAGTTTTTTGTTGCTTCCCACCTGCGTCATCAGTTTTGGCATCACATCGATGAGCTCCTTCAAACCGGGTGCCTGAACCACATACTGAACCGGCTGCGAATTTCCATAACCGCCGATGGTTGGTGTCTGTACCGGAATAATCAGTACATTCCTAAACCGTCCGGAAGCCGCAACCAGTTTCATAAAGATCTGTTGTTGCGACAAGCCGCTTTTACGGTCCTTTGGTTCTTTTAAAAATATCCACTGAAAACCGCCGTTTACCGGCTGCGCCAGCGTTCCGCCTGCTGCGGCAATGGCCGTATAAGTACGTTCTGCATTAAGATCCGGAATGGAATCACTGATGTAATTGCCAATTTCTTTCATGCTTTGTTCCATACTTTCATAGGAAGTTCCTTCCGGAGCCATCACAGCCAGACCGATCATTGAGCGATCTTCCAGCGGAGCCAGTTCGGAAGGAAGCTTAGGAGCTAACCAGTAGGCAACACCAAATGAAACCGCAAGTAACACAAAACCCAGCCAGCGAACTTTCATAAATGCCGCCAGAGAACGTCCGTAGGCATTGTTTAAACCAACAAAGTACGGCTCTGTTTTTTTGTATAACCAATTATGTGAAGTGCCTGGTTTGAGCAGATAGGCACTCATCATGGGTGTCAGCGTAAGTGCAACAAAGGCAGATATGGTAACTGAGCCTGCTACCACAATCGCAAACTCTTTGAACAGCCGACCGGTCAATCCACCTAAAAACAAAATCGGCAGAAAAACGGCTACCAGCGTGATGGTTGTTGAAATTACAGCGAAATAAATTTCAGCAGAACCCTGGCGTGCAGCCATGATGGGTGACATCCCCTGCTCTACTTTACTATAAATATTTTCAAGAACAATAATCGCATCATCCACCACCAATCCGATTGCAAGTACAAGTCCAAGCAAGGTCAGAACGTTAATTGAAAAACCGGCGATGTACATGATAAAAAATGCCGAAACAATCGAAACAGGAATCGCAACGAGTGGAATGATCGTACTCCGCCAGTCACGCAGGAAGATAAAAATGATCAGTGAAACCAGTCCAAATGCAAGCAGTAACGTCTCTTCAACTTCGGATAAAGAATTTCTGACGGGAACGGTAAAATCTTTTCCCAACGCAATTTCATATTCTTTCGGAGCTGTTCTTTTTATTTCTTCAAAACGCTTCTTAAACTCATCCACAATCGCCAGCGAATTGGCACCACGCTGCGGGCTAACACCCGTTCCTACACCGTAGTCAGCCGTTTTTCCACTGTAAATGATCATGGCTGTGCGTTCATTTTGTGAAGACATTATTGCCTCTCCCACATCTTTGAAACGGACAATGGCACCGCCGCTTTCCCGAAGGATCATGTTGTTAAAATCGGCTTCCGTGACCAGTCTTCCCTGTGTGCGCAGGGTAACTTCGGTATTTTCCCCTTCAATGCGCCCGCTGGGTAAATCCACATTCTCACGCTGCAAAGCAGTTTGTATATCGGTTGGCGTAAGGCCATAAGCAGCCAGTTTCACCGGATCCATTCTTAAACGCATGGCGCGTTTTCTGCCAGCGTATGAATCTACCAAACGAACACCTGAAATCGATTGCAGTTTTTCTTTGACATTGATATTGACAAAATCAGTAACGTCTTCCAGACTTTTTGTTTTGCTCTGAACAGTCAGAAAAACCAGGAAATCAGCCGGACCGGCTTTTTCTACAATCGTTGGCTCGATATCCGTTGGCAACTGCTGCCGCGATTTCGAAACCTTGTCCCGAACATCGTTAGCAGCCGCTTCCAGATCGGCATTCAATTCAAACTCTACAGTAATGATACTAACCTGTTCTCTTGAAGTGGATGAAACCGAACGGATTCCGTTTGCTTCTGCAATAGCTTCTTCCAGCGGTTTGGTTACCTGGGAAGCAATGATATCGGCACTGGCTCCCGGATAAACGGTTGTGACCATAACAATAGGCGAATCTGTAACAGGATATTCACGCGTGCCCAGAAATGTGTAACCTACAATTCCGAAAAGTATAAGCAGTACGGACATAACCCCGGCCAATACCGGCCGGGAAATGCTTGTTTGTGAAATAGAACTCATGGTGTTTTCAGCTATTGGCCGTTAGCAATTGGCGATTAGCATTTTCGGTTGATATAAATATGTAATTCAGAAAGGGAAAATGATTAATGAACTTTAACCAAACTTATTTGAGTATCAGGCGCAAGTCGCAGCATGTTGCTGGTAATCACGGTATCACCGCTGGCCAGTCCTCTGGTCACTTCAACCAGAGAAGCGCCTCGCTGCCCGATTTCTATACTTTTAATTTCTGCCTTGTTTCCGTTAACCACATACACGCTGTAACCCTGTGAAGAAGGAATCAATGCCTGGTTCGGAACCATCAAGGCACTACCGTAAGTGTTTAAACGTATGGTCAAACGGGCACTTTGTCCGGGCAGCAATTCATGGCTTGCATTACTGCCAACTGCACGCATCAGCAAAGTCCTGGTATTAGCGTCCAGGCTGGACTCATGCGCTACAATTCTGGCTGTATGAATTTTTTCATTGGATTCGACGTAATATTTAACTTCATCGCCTGCTTTTAAAGTATTGGCATGTTTTTCAGGAACGGCAAAGTCAATTTTCAAACGGCTGTTGTCTGTAAGCTGAACGAGTGAAGTTCCGGGTGAAACGTATGCGCCAGGATATACATTCACAATTCCCAGATTACCGTTGAACGGTGCACGGATATTTGTTTTGGCGATCATCACTTTGAGCTGCTCAATTTTGGATTGCAGTACTTTCAGGTTTGTAAATGCCTGATCGTAATCCTGTTGTACTGCTGCTTCTCTGTCTACCAGATCTTTAAGTCTGCGTTCGTTTAGCAACACCAGTTTTTCCTGCTGTTTAAGCTGTTCCAGTTCCGCCAGCAAATCGGCGTCATCAAGCTTGAATAACAGTGCTCCGGCATTTACAAATTTTCCTTCTTTTGCCTGTACTGAAACCACTTTCCGGTTAAGTTCGCTCATAATGCTTACATCCTGAAAAGCCATCAGCGTTCCGGAAACCGTCATTTCTTCACTCAGAGAGCCTGATTTAATAATTTGCACGTCAACCGGTATTCCAGCGGGTTTGTTTTCTGCAACGGCTTTTTCCGGTACAGTTCCTTTTGTAGTATATTCTTTCAGAAATACGCTGCCGAGTACGAGCCCGGCCAGGATCAGCCCGGATACGATTTTGGTAGATTGAATTGTTTTTTCCATTTGTAAAATTATTTATATATTTAAATGTATGAATGTTTATGAAACTTGTTGGGCGACTTTTGGGCTACAATAATACTATGAAGGCTCACTTACTAAATTAAGATACCCCTGGTTACATTATTGATATATTGAAATGTTTCGATATATCAGTATAAATTTTTTAAATTTTCAGACTGTTCAGAAAAGCAACATATTCATCAAGAACCGTTTTGTTGAGCTTGTACTTGACCTGCCGTCCTTCTTTTTCCACGAAGATTAAATCCGCATCGGACAATTGTTTTACATGGTGCGAGATGGAAGGCTGCGATAAATCGATAAAATCAGCTATTTCATGACAATACAAACAATTTTCCTTTTGGGCCAGCTGCTGCAGCATCGTAATCCGGCTGGGATCACTTAATGCTTTGGAAATTCTTTCCACTTTGCGGACGTCCATGGTTTTAATATATTGATGAATATAAATGTATTAATGTATCGAATCAGGAGGAATACATTTATGAATTCAAAATAATTCCCGTACACCGGGAAAAATTAAAATTAAGTTAGGTAAAAAAATGGTAAGCGAACAAAAAAGGCTGCTCGAAAGAACAGCCCTGAATTTATAAAATGCTAATTTTCAATACGTTTCAATCACTTTTCCACTCTGATCAAAAATCACGTCCTGCTCTTTTGACAATGTTTTTAACTCGACCTTGTATGAAAATTTCTTGTTTGACTCAATTCTTTCCACGTCATCAATGCGGTAACCTTTGTAGTTTTTACTGATACTGGCAGTCACTTCTTTTGGTAATTCTTTTTCCGTAATATCCTGCTTATGTTTAACGATGCCGCCGGTACTGTTGATCCAGGCTTCGTGATCTTTACGGCCGATTTCAAATTCAACTTTGTACAGCTGATCTTTAAGTTCCCATTCTACATCCATGGCTTTGGGGAACTGCTGTTTGAAACTATTCCGCACTACGGAAGGAACTTCGTCGGTATGAATGTCCTGTGCGAATGATATTACGGAATAAAATAAACTGGCGGCTAAAAATATGATCTTTTTCATGATTACTAAGTTTTAGTTAATTACATAATTCTGATACAAATAGAATACAGGAAACCGGAAACAATTGGGAAAGAAAATTTTCTTATTTCTTCGAGCGTGGTTCATAGATAATGCGGGTCATAAAGCTCATGCCATTATTCTTAAAATTGGTAGGGATTCCGGTAACAAGTCCAAGTGCCAGTCTGGAACTGAGGATAAGCTTCATTTGTGGCCTGAAAACCAGACTGTTCATTTCTTTTGTAAACTCATCATTCATCTCCATACCCACAAAATTTCCTGATGGCAGGACATAGTGCACACTTGCATTTAACTGATAAAACAATTCCTGCTTTGCTTCTCCGGGTGTAAATTCCCATTCGGGACCCGTATAAACCATGCTGTTGATCCGGTTTCCCCATTTCTTTGCAACAATCAGGAACGGGCTTATTGTATTGCCTTTAAGCATTCCCCGGCCATGCTCAATGGAATAAAAAGAATGAGTACGGAATTCGTGCATGTAACCACCGGCCATCGACATCTGATGTTTTTCCGAAACCAGGAAAGTATATTGTGCAGCAAGTTTCAGGCCTTCTATTCTGTTGCGGGGAATGTCGGTGCCTTCTGAGCCGCCCACGGTCCTGTAAAAGGCGAAGGGAATTTCAACTTCCAGTCCCAGCCGGTTTACCGGCGAAAATTCATATTCTACAAAAGAATGGTTGATCGTATAGTCTTTGTGCCCTTCGATGCCATAACCTACGTTCCATTCTTTTTCACCTTTACGTGCGCCAAGGTCGCGGATCAGATCCATATACAACGGTTCGGCATGACGGATTTTCAATGGCTGTTTTGCCTTTAACGTATCACCTTGTGCCCATGCAGGCAGGCTGGAAAGCGATAATAGAAATAAGAAAATGATCTGTTTCATATCTTCTGACATTTTTGATACAATGTTAGAAGTCAAAACCGGAAGGAATTGGGAACTTGTCTAATTCCTTAAATTTATTTCAAAACAATGCCTTCCATCGAAGGAATATTCTATCTTAAATCCATAACGCTCTGCAACAGCTTTTACGATTGCCAGACCAAGACCAGTATTGTTCTTGTCCTCCGCACCTTTATGAAAACGCCGGAATATTTTCTTTTCATCCAGGGCAACATTGCTGCCGGAATTGGAAATTTTTAGATATTGTTCACCTATTTCAATAGCAACTGTTCCGGTAACATGGTTATGAACAATCGCATTTTTTATTAAATTGGATAGCATTACGGAAGCCAGGTCTTTTTGCATCATCGCATTCAGCTGCCTTTTTTCAGAAATAGTGATAGTAATATCCTTATATTCAGCAAAATCTGCAAACTCTTCTGTTAACTCTCTGACTATCTGATTTATATTAATTTTTTCAGTTTCTTCGAACTGCCTGTTCTCGATCTTGGAAAGCAACAGAAGGGATTTGTTTAAACGGGATAGTCTTTCCAGCGTCTGAATGACCTGCCCTACGGTTTCCAGACCGGAATCATTCAGCTCATTTTTTTCAGCCAGTAATTCAAGCCGGTTAATACTGATTGCAATAGGAGTCTGAATTTCGTGTGAGGCATTTTCGATAAATGTCTTCTGACTGTTAAAGGTTTCCAGGGTATGATCAACCAGGGATATAACCGAATCATTCAGCACTTTAAATTCTTTGACATTGCTCTCAACGGGCTTAATTGCCTGATTTTTACCTAACCTGAATTTTTTAAGCTGATCCAACAAAGTATAAAAAGGTTGCCAGACTTTTTTGAGCAGAAGATTATTGACGATCAGTATGCTTGCCAGCAAAGCAACATATAACCAGACCAGCGAATAAACAAGGTCCTCGATCAAATCATCTTCTTCGACCATGGAAGAAATTACTTTCAGCTCGTAATAACGGTCTTGTCTTTTAAAGGCAGTCGTTAAGATCCGTACCGGTTCAAGATCTTTTTCATACTGCATGTACATCAGCGTATCTTTATGTACATCCTTTACCTTCAAGGCACTTTTTTCCGGTATTTCACGAATTTCATAGTTTCCTTCTGCAAATTCGGTTCGTGTTAAAGTAGAAGAATCCTTCTGAGTTTTTTCAATAATCAGTAATTTATAATTGTCCAGTCCGTCGTCCAGGCTGTCATACACTTCATCCAGCATATTTACATAAAATATAACTGCCCAGACACTGATGATGCCGAACAGTGCAAAAGCCAGATACTTTAATGTATGATTGAGTAAATTCATACCTGAACAAGTTTATAACCAATCCCGTAAACGGCCTGAATTTCCACAGTAGCCCGGTTATCTTTCAGCTTTTTACGCAGATTTTTTATCTGGGAATAAATAAATTCATAATCGTCCGCTTCATCCATGTGATCTCCCCAGACATGTTCTGCCAGGGAAGTCTTGTTCACCAGCCGGTTTTTATTGACCAGCATATAAGTCAGTATGTCAAATTCTTTGCGGTTTAATAACAAAGGCTGTTTGTCAATAAGCAGTGTTCGTTCATCAGGATCCAGTTCTATGTTTCCGGCTTCAATCATATTTTTGCCCTGAAAAGACTTTCTTCTTAACACGGATTTGACCCGTGCCGTAAGCTCTGCTATATGAAAAGGCTTGGTCAGATAGTCATCAGCACCCAGATTAAGCCCTTTCAGCTTATCATCCAGAGAATCTTTCGCAGAAATAATGATGACATTTTCTGATTTATCAAGATTTTTCAGTTCCTGTAAAAGATCCAGGCCGTTTCCGCCCGGGAGCATTATATCCAGAAGTATACAGTCATAATCAAAGGAAATAATCTTGTCCAGCGCTGACTTATAATCACATGCTGTTTCCACCAGAAATTTTTCCATTTCCAGCGATTGTTGGATAATCTCTCTCAGATCCTGTTCGTCTTCTATAATCAGTAGTTTCATAGCCGGTAAATTTAAAGATGAAAACCGGAAAGAAACTGGAAAAGAGAACTTGTACTATTTTTTAGCTTAGAATAATTTTTAGCAGGCACAATTATTTTATGTAACGATGTAACTTCTTTGTAAACAAACGTCTAAGCATTATGGACATATATCAAATAGCAACCACTTTCTGGGACCAGAGTTACAATAACCAGAGTCCTTCAAACCAGTATCCGACAGGCCCCGATGAAACGCCACCTTTTGACCCGCGTCCGGAGGTTCCTGTTCCAAATGTTCCCGAAGAAAATCCGCCGTATGAGAAAGAACCGGAAACGCCACCATTCCAGCCGGAGCCGGAACTTCCGCCGTCTGAACCTGTAATTCCCGAAACAGAACCGCTTCCAGGGCCCGGCCACGAACCCGAAATACCAGCATTTATTTAATAAGTATACTATATTAAACTACTTCATTGCGTGAAATTTAATGTAGTAATAATATTACATACAAAATTCCCTGAAGAGAGTCAGATTTTATTGAAGTTGATAACATACACTTACATAAGTCCCCGAAATATTATGCCGGCAATATTGCTTTGTTGAAACTGCCGGCAATATATAAATCCTTCTTTATCTCTTCTTATAAAAAATTAATATGCACTTTTGGTTTGTTTTAAATAATCAAGAATATCAGTCAATTGTGTTTAAAACAGGTTTCCATTGCAGATCCTGATTCTTTCGCCTTCATCCTGTCAGGTACTGATTTTCACCAACCGGCAGCAATTTCTTCTAAAATTTAAATTCTGCACATTCTTATTGCTCAAAACAAAGTACAGGTTATGCTACAAAATCTGTAAAAATCTACATATCACAATTTGAAATTTAAGTCATATAAAACGACGCACTTCTAAATTTGTTTTAATCAAACAAAAAATTTATTTCTATAAAATGTAATGAAATTTCTACATTACTGCTAATATTACGTCGTTACTTATCAACCTCTAAAGATTTAAGAAAATGAAACAACTTCTATTGCTTTGTTGCTTAATGTTAGGTTTAGTCAAAAGCAATGCCCAATCTTTCAAAATACTGCCGGGTAAAATTCAGGCTGAAAGTTTTGATACCATGTATGGCATTACTACCGAAACATCAGAAGATACAGACGCAGGACTGGATGTTGGATGGATAGGAGATGAGAAATGGATGGATTACCAGGTTAATCTTCCTTCAGCCGGACTCTATACCTTTCAGTTCAGGGTTGCAAACGGATTCAGCGACAACGCCGCAATCCAGTTAAAAAATGCAAGTGGTTCAATACTCGGACAAACTGCGGTTCAGCGTACCGGCGGTATGCAGTCATGGCAGAATGTAAGCCTGACAGCAAGTCTTCCTGCCGGAAATCAGACCATCCGAATATTTGCAGAAAAAGGTATTTTCAGTCTGAACTGGTTCACCTGCACCGCTTCCAAGCAATTAACCGGAAGAATCCAGGCCGAATATTTTGACATTGCTTCCGATGTAAGAACAGAAATAACGGAGGACGAGGATGGCGGATCAAATGTAAGCTATATCGATGATAGCGACTGGATGGATTATAACGTCAACGTAACAACTGCCGGTGAACATACTTTTAACTTTCGTGTGGCCAACAGCTATGGAAACGGCATTTTTGAGATAAAAAACATAAACGGTGATATTCTTGGAACCGTAAATATTCCAAAAACAGGCGGATGGCAAAATTATGTTACTGTTAGCACCACTGCAACTTTACCTGCAGGCAACCAGAAAATACGTTTTTTTGCAAACAAGGGTACTTTTAATTTTAACTGGTTTTCAGTAATTCCACCGGCTGCCCCTGCCAAATCCGCCAGTTCGCAGGAGTATGCACTTTTGCCGGGAAAAGTAGAAGCCGAAGATTTCTTTGAAAAAGCAGGTGTTGACAAAGGTGCCACTGAAGATACGGATGGCGGGGAGGAAATAGGCTGGATCGGTGATGAAAGCTGGATGGACTATCATGTTTCCGCTTCCAGTGCAGGTTTGTATACAATTAGATTAAGGATTGCCAACGGGTTCAGCGACAATGCAATGCTGCAATTAAAAACTGCAAACGGTACCGTTGTCGGACAAACTGCAATACCCAGAACAGGCGGTATGCAAAGCTGGAAAACAATAAACATGATTGCCTCTCTGCCGGCGGGAAACCAAACACTCCGTTTTTTTGCTGATAAGGGCATATTCAGTTTAAACTGGTTTGAAGCCGTTTCTCCAAAATTACTACCGGGAAAAATTGAAGCTGAAAATTTTGACATCGCTACCGATGTCCGCACAGAATCAACCGAAGATACCGGCGGCGGACTTAATGTGAACTACATTGATGATGAAGACTGGATGGACTATAATGTTAAGGTAGCCACTTCCGGTATTCATACTTTCCATTTCCGTGTGGCAAACAGTTATGGAAACGGGGTTATTGAAATAAAAAATACGAACGGAGAAATTCTGGGTCAGGCTAATGTACCAAGAACAGGCGGGTGGCAAAACTATGTTACCATTAATTCAGCAGCAGTTCTTCCTGCCGGAGATCAGATCATCCGGATTTTCGCAAAAAAAGGAACTTTCAACTTCAACTGGCATGAAGTAACCGAAGGCGGAACCATTGCAGGTCCGGTTCAGTCGGTAATCAGCTTTGGCGAATTGCCTGCAAAAAGAGCCGGCGATCCTACTTTTGACCTGCATGCAACGAGCAATAACACGGAAAGTCCAATTACTTTCACTTCTTCAAATCCTGCTGTTGTTTCTGTTGCCAGCCAGAATGGCATCTGGAA
>Ga0265797_10000572_pt1 | contig 67096 bp, 70 predicted proteins | sample P2T30metagenome_FD_192433 | JGI IMG/M metagenome (GOLD analysis project Ga0265797, IMG submission 192433) | Plant litter microbial communities from East Loma Ridge, Irvine, California - P2 T30 | ecosystem: Environmental > Terrestrial > Plant litter > Unclassified | place: USA: California...
TAGGATTTAAACTAGCTATAGATTAGCTAGCTAACTCTTTAGATATATAACTAGTAGACTAATTATTATAATATTATAAAGTTAATAGTTTTATTAGTATTAATTTTTTACTTTTAGAATTAGATAATATTATTCTTTTATTATTAGTTTCTAATATTTGATAATTTAGTAAATATAGATTTTATTTTAGTATTATTTATTTATATTTTATTTAAGCTAATAGAAACTCTATTAGATATTATTTAGATAGTTTCTATAAATATATAATAAAAGATATATATTAATAAGTAAGTAACTATAAGTATATATAATAAACTAATAAATAATATCTTTAGTATTATTATTATTATTATTATTATCTAATAAAAGTATTATTAATAAATTTAAGTAGCTATAGAAAATTTAGTAATTTTACTAACTATCTAACTTACTTTCTAATAGTAGATTACTTATATTTATTTTATAGTTTATTACTTTTAGTAATATTAGATTCTAATATATTAACTTATATTTTTAGTTTTATATAGTTAGTTTAAATATATTTTATATTTATAAAAAGTATTTACTTATTAGATATATATTTATTTTCTTAAACTTAAATTTCTATAATTCTTTTATTTAAAACTTTTATTATAATATCTAATATAGAATTTAGAAGTTTTAGATTAATATTCTAATACTATTACTAATAAGAAGATAGTAATTATTCTAATACTAATAGTAATTAGATTTATAACTTTATAATTCTATTTTATAATATTAATAAAAGATTATTTATTAGTATTTTCTAAATAAAATAAAATAGAATTAAAGCTTAAGATTTTTATTATAAATAATAATAAATCTAAAAATATAATAAATTAAACTAAGATATAAATTCTTTAATAGTTTTTTTAATATTTTAAAACTATAAATTTTTAATAATAAAATATAATATTACTATTATTATAGTATTAAAGTTATTAGAAATTCTAATATATATTTTACTATTTTAGAAAATAATTTACTAACTATAGAAATTAGTTTTTTAGTTTTTAAAATATTAATATAAATAGTAATACTAATATTTTAGATTCTTTCTATTATTTCTAAATAGTAATAGTATTTTATTATTAATTATTAAAAATTAATATATAGAACTTAATATTCTTAAGATAATAACTAAAATATATTATAAAAGTATAATATTAACTAGAAGATTTATTAAATATTATAAAATAATATATTAAATAAACTAAAAAAATAAATAAAAATATAAAAGAAATAAAAATATAATTTTTTTTATATTAGTTTAATTATTTTAGTATTTAATTAGAAATAAAAAAAAAACTATTTAAATATAAAAAAGTATTTTTATATATTTTTTATTAGATTTTTAATATTTAAAAAACTATAGAAAAGTATTTATAATAAGAATTTTTTTAGAAAAATTAATAAAAATCTTATTTAAAAATTAAAATTATATATTTTTTAGTTTATAAATTAATATTTTTTAATTTCTATTTTATTTTATTTAATATAGAATTCTAATATATTAAGATTATAATCTAAATAATTAAAGATTCTAAAAGTTATTAATATTTTAATATTAGAAATATTTTAGATAAATAAAATTATTTAAAAAAAAAATTCTAATTTTAAAAAAGATTATAAAAAAAAAGTTATATAATAATAAAGTTATTTTAAAATAGATTATATAATATTAGAATTACTTTTAGATTATTAAACTAAATAAATAAATAAATCTATTAGAATTATTTAATTCTAAACTTTTATATAAACTAAAAAGATATTTTCTAATTAGAATTAGTATAGTTTTATAAATTAGAAAATACTTTTAGAACTTTTAAATCTAAATCTAATATTAATTAAAATAATATTTTAGAAGCTAATATAAATTAGATTATAATTTTACTATATATAGTATCTAGCTTATTTACTACTTTTACTAATATCTTAAAATAATATTTTTTAGAATTTAGTATCTAGATAAAACTTTTAATTTAAATATATAGTTATATTTATTTATAGTATATCTTATATTAAAAGAAAACTTTAGTTATAAAGTAGACTTTAAAGTAGGCTTTAAAGCTAAGTAATAAGAAAGCTTAAAAGTAGACTTTTAAATTAAGAGAGGTTTTAAAGCTAACTAATAAGAGTACTTTAAAGCAGACTTTAGAATTTAAAAAGTCTTACTTTCCTAATCCTACTTCTAAATTTGAATAAGGTATAGAGGTTAGCGATAGCAGTCTTAATAGTGTCGATATGAGATCCATATCTGACACATAGGAGTAATAGAGGTCAACTGGTTCTGCGAAGAATCAGAACCGCCAGGTGTTGCTGTCCAGTTGTACGTTTCTAGAACCTCGTGGAGAGGGTGGCTGCAATCAGTGGACGGAAGTGGTTGTTAAGCTCGCATCATATGTTGTGGATGAAGCAGATCTACTAGCATGGCAAGAGCAGGCGTATCAGGGCTTCGATTCTAGAGTTCTTCGTAATGTGAGAAAACGCCACGCTTCAAAATGACCAGGTCAATTCTATATATCTACACACCCAATTTCGCAAGCAAGCGGTCCTCCACACCCTCCAGAATATACCTGTGGTCAATGACCTCCAAGTTCTCGCCTTCGGCCTTGAAGATCTTCTCGGGATCTTCCGCGCCGCCCATAGGATTGGCACCCATTTGTGCCTGCTGCATCTGCTGGCTCATCTGGTTCGCGGCGTTTTTGCTGCCCAGGATGAAGTTGTAGACGGGCTGCAGACCGAACAGCGTCAGGAAGTACCAGGAGAGCGACGACACCCACCTCACGTCCAAGTCGCGCGTGCCCACACCGGCTTGTAGCATTTGCTTGAATTGAGGAGTGAGCGGGAAAGGCAATTTCACTGGGAGAAAGTACATTAGCAACGGAACAATGTAGAGAGGGGAAGCACAAGGGTAAGCCATACTGATCACATAGCCGCTGAAGAAGGCATTGATCCAGCCCATGATCAAACTCTGCGGCACCATCATGGCCACGTTGCCCTTCATCATGCCCATCATGCCCTCCATCATGGCCGGGTCACTCATTGGGTTCGGCTTGGGCTTGTTTTTCGCATCCGGGTCGGCAAGGAACTTGCCCTCCTTTGTACCATCGAGGAATGCTTCCTTGCGGCGCTCGAAAGCGGCTTTGGAGACTTGTTGGTAGTTGTTGCGGAGGTTTTGGGCGCGGCCGAGAGAGCGCTGTTCGCGGAGTTTGGCGAGGAGCTGGCGCTTCGGGGTCGATTGGAGGAGGGTGCTGAGGTAGTGGCGCAGGATACCGGTCAGGATCATGACAATCGTGATTGGGAGGAGGATCCAGTAGCTGGGTTTGTGGTTAGTCTTGTCTTGTCTTGCAGTGTTGAGGTGATCGTCGAGGTTGGGTATACGTACAAGAGCGCAGGATCACGGTGGATCTGTTGCTCTACCGGGCCAGCCATGATTGCGAGTGCAGAAAGGTTTGCTTTGCACAGCAGTATGTTAGGTTCGTGTCGAGACAAGTTACGTTCAATCGTGGTGTTCTCGTTGTCCAACTTCACATGCAGCTCCGCCGTGAGCCGAGAATCCCCCGATAAATCAGCTTAGCTGTCCTTGAGAGACCACCTAGCTTGACAATTGGAGCAACGATTGATGTTGACCTAAACAACTCTCAGACTGAACGAACGATTCGGAGTATCTTCAATTGACGACACAGCAATCATGGCTGACACCAAGATCTCGCCTTACTCCTTACCAGACCTCAAGAACACAACCGACGATGCGCTGGGCAACTACCTCCGAGGAATTGGCTTCAAGCAGGACAACAGCAAAACCGACGTCAAGCTCGCGGTCGGCTATCTGGCCGTGATCATCGCGGGAGCAACATTTGTGGCAGACTACAAGCTTGGCTGGGAAGCTACCAAAGGCTGGACCGCAGTCGCCGTAGCTGCTTATGCCATGTTGAATGGCTTCTTCACATACTGGCTGTGGTTTGTCGAGAAGGGCATTATCTTCGAGGGCGCGAAAGACGGCAAGAAGGTTTGTCTACGTTTCGTCTCTGCAGTCAACGATGATTTGAGCTAACGAGATGCCACCAAAAGATCTCCGTCCTCGCCAAGGTCAACAAGAACGAGCCAACCTATTACCTCGACGTCACCACGACCTCGCCCTCCTCAACACCCACCACCAGACAAATCCGCACCCCTTTCACAACGTGGTTCACCGCAGACGGCTACTTCGTGGCCAAGCCTTTCCAGCAATGGCTCGCGCGCAGTGTCGAAGCAGTGGGAGATGTAGATTTGAAGAATGCTGGTCGCGACGAACGTGATGAGCTTGCTGCGCCAGGTCCCGCCGTTCCTACGAACATGGTTGCTTCGGCTGCTCTTGGGGAGACTCAGGCTACGGGGGTTGAAAACACATCGAACAGCACTAAGAAGACCAAGAGGAGAACATAAGCGATGAGATGGTAGTCGGTTGTAATGAAAAGAGCGAAGATTTGCGACATGTGATTTTGGGCTCTGTGCTCAGTGGTGAAGTGCGTCATTCCTGACTGTCCAAGTATTTCAGTACTATGCCATTGAGAACAACAAAATCCACCCATCTATCGACATTGTTCATGGCAGACGAGTCTCACTGTCTTGCCGTGTTGTGCTAAGTTTGAGCCCGGGAAATCGCACCTGCCCCAAGATCGCACGTCAATGGCGACTGGTTAGGCCCATCCTCCATGTAGGATCACAGCGAGACGGAACCGGTAGTCCAATCTTCATGTCGCACCCAGCGTGAGATCGCAGTAGGCGGCCATCGATGACTTCTTGCTGATTGTTGCAGTGGGCTGGCAGTGCTCACCGGGGCTGATCATTGATCAAGCTCGGAAAATGCATGCCCATCATCAAACTAGCAGAGGTTGGATCAGTCATATCAAAATGTTAGGGAGCGCCTTCGTGCTCTTGGAAATGGTACGGAGGAATGCAAAAGAGAAGGAAAAAAGTGTTTGAAAAATTTGGTCAAGTCAGTTTTCGATGTTCTTGAAGTCCACGCGTCAGGTTCTGCAAAACAACTCCTTTCAATGGTACCGTCTGGTATTCTACGACATAGATTCAGTGAATTTGCGGCCAGCAGCTAGCGCACGGAGAAGCCGTAGCCTACTGATTGGCTCATCCACTTCTGTCTTAGCTTGCTCCGCAGAAACCCCACGTGTTCTGGAAGGTCTACCCAGCCATTTAACCGGTGGCCCTGTGGCAGCAGTCAGTTCCAAGACCGAGCAAGTGTCAAATGCAACCTTCCACCCCACTAGCCGCTTCATCTTCTCGTGCCGAGTGGAGGAGGACCGGGACATTGTTTCCCGATCGTGGTGATGGCGCCGCTCTGTCAAAGGCCGACCGCATCCCTACCGAGTCCTGGCCATCTTCGTGAATCGTGACTTGTCAAGTCAAATGACCTACCTACTCTCTGACTACGCACCCTCTGATTGACTGGCCAGCTCGCTGACCGACTGAACCCGCCCGCTGCTACGACTTGCTTTAGGATCATAAAGACATACACAGGATACATACAAACACAGGCACCCTCTGGACCCCAACAACAACCATGGGCCGCGACAACGACATGCAAGGCAAAGTCTTCGCCATCAGCGGCGGCGCATCCGGCATCGGCCTCGCCACGGCCGAAACCCTCCACCGCAGAGGCGCCAGCATCGCAATCGGCGACATCGACCCGCAAGCCCTGCAAGCCGCCGCGACTTCCAACCAAACATTCCAAACGCACCCCGACCGCGTCCTATGCACGCAGCTAGACGTGAGCAACCGCTCGTCCGTGGAAAGCTGGATCGCCAGCGTGCTGGATAAGTTCGACAGACTCGACGGCGCGGCCAATTGCGCGGGCGTGATCGGCAAACACCACGGCACGCGCAAGCTGGAGAATCTCGAGGACGAGCAGTGGGATTTGATCCTGGGGGTCAATCTCACGGGGATGATGTACTGCATGCGGGCGCAGCTGAAAGCGATCCGGGGGCCAGGGAGTGTGGTGTGCGTGAGTTCGGTGCAGGGGACGATCGGGTTCGCGAAGCACGCGGCGTACGCGGCGAGCAAGCATGGGATTTTGGGGCTGGTGAGGAGTGCGGCGAAGGAGGTTGGGGAGAGGGGCGTGAGGGTCAATGCTGTTAATCCGTGAGTTGGCGTTGTTTTTGTGCTTGCGTTCGGATGATGGATCGCGGAGATGCTGGACTGAACTGAACTGACTTTGTTGTTGTGGTAGTGGATCGATCGAAACGCCGCTCATGCACAAGCGTAATGCTCTCGAGGATGTCGATCAGACTTACCATCCTACGCCCATTAACCGCTTAGGGACATCGGATGAGTGTGGCAGTTTAATTGCGTGGCTGCTGAGTGATGAGTCGACTTTTGTCACTGGTGCTACGTATTCGGTTGATGGAGGATGGGCGTGTTAATGAATACTGCCCGCTAATACTAAATGCACAAAGTCTTTGGTGATGCAGCCATTTCGCCATTGAATTCTTCTCACTCGTCAAATCTACATATCCTGTTCCGCGCTCTACTCCTGCGGTTGCGCAAGCTTGATCTTTCCCTGCTCGTCGTAGAGAATCTCTCTGATCTTGACGCAACGCAGATGGTTCTTGCCCGAAATGCTCGTGTCGTGATAGAAGAGGTACCACTTGCCCTTGAACTCTGCAATCGAGTGATGCGTCGTCCAGCCCTTGACGGGCTCCAAGATGCGGTCCTGGTAAGTGAACGGGCCGAGCGGCGAGTCGCCGATGGCGTACGCCAGGTAGTGCGTGTCGCCGGTCGAGTACGAGAAGTAGTACTTGCCGTTGTACTTGTGCATCCAGGCGGCTTCGAAGAAGCGCTTGTCGTGGTTGCTGGCGTGGATCGGCTTGCCGTCCGTGTCGTTGATCACCAGGTCTTGCACGCCGGAGGCGAAGGTGTGCATGTCGTCGCTCAGCTTCGCCACGCGCGGCATGATGGCTGGCTCGTCGCCGGATGCTTCCATGGTCGAGTAGGCGTCGCGCTTGAACTCGCCTGTTCGCCAGCATTGCAGCTGCCCGCCCCAGATTCCGCCAAAGTAGAGGTATGCTTGGCCGTCGTCGTCGACAAAGCTGGCCGGGTCGATGCTGTAGCTGCCGGGGATGTAGCTGGGGTCGGGCTTGAAGGGACCTTCGGGCTGGTCGGCCACGGCTACGCCGATTCGGAAGATCCCTTCCTTGTCTCTGGCCGGGTAGTAGAGGTAGTATTTGCCGTTCTTCTCGGCGGCGTCGGGAGCCCAGAGCTGTTTGTCGACCCAGGGGATGTCTTCGGCTTTGAGCGCGATGCCGTGGTCGGTCACGGGACCTTCGACGTTTGGCATGGAGAAGACGTGGTAGTCGTTCATGTCGTATTGGTCGCCATTGTCGTTGTCCTCGATGTCGGTCTCACGATCGTGGGATGGGTAGATGTAGAGCTTGCCGTTGAAGACGTGTGCGCTTGGATCGGCTGTGAAGAGGTGGGTCACGATAGGACTGGGGTCCTTTTGCGTTGGGTCGGTCATGGCTGGCGATGCGATGTGTTGGTCGTGGAGGACTGCGGGTTAGAGTTCCTGCAAGAGGTCTTCACGATAGCAGTGACGGCGGATGGTTCTTATACCAACTTGCATGAACACCTTTGAGCCGGGAGTGAGGCGTCTTGACAGTGTTGGGTTTAGGCTAATCAGCGCGCAGTGGATCAAAGGACAAGACTGGAAGTGCCACTCTTGCGGCCTTGGGAGCAGCACGACGTCGTCTCGCCTCGACATGGCGCCTGAATGCCTGCTATCACGGCATGTGCACACGTCGTCTTCCAAGAGATGTCTTCCAAGACAGCTCAAGATCCGCAGTGACGGTGTTAAGCCGTGAGAGACTTCGCAACAGTTGGCGTTGCCCCCGGACGAAAGAAGTGCCGGCGGAAGACTCCCCCGTCGCCATGTGAAAGACACACTCGCCCAGCCATCCACAACAACCTCATGTTTTGACACGAGGTCCAGGCCAATGGCAGACGCTCCTCATGGGTGTGAGTCGATGCAGAGATGTGATGATGGTGAAGATGGAAGAAAGTAAGAACACACGATGGCTGCTTTGTAATGGCATGGCTCATGACATCAACGATGGTCCAACGTCATGATGAACATTGCCATTGAGGTGGAGTTTATGCCTTAGAACCCAAGGAGTATTCCCATTATTCCTGTTATCGCCTCGAACATGCTCTCTCTATTCACCAAAGCAGCTCCTCGTGCATTCCGACCGCTAGCAACAACAGCCTCCAAGCCATCTTTCCCACTGACCGTCTCGAAGACCATGTCTACCTGTGAGTCGGGACTGATGACCACGTTGATCTCCAGCATAGCTAACACATCCAAGCCCAGCGTACTAATGAGCAGCTCAAGGCCAGCGCCTTATTCGATGTCTCTCATGTCACAGCAGTCGTCACAGGCGGCGGGACTGGAATTGGGTTGATGATTACCCAGTGAGCGCACATAATACGACTGAGTCCTTAGTGTGGCGACGTATGGAATACTGACCATTCTAGGGCTCTCGTTACGAACGGAGCAAAGGTCTACATCACCGGCAGGCGCCCGGAGATCCTCGAGGCCACCGTCAAGGAATACAACACTGGCCCGGGCAGCTTGCACGCACTTCCTGGTGATATTAGCACCAAAGAGGGTGCCATTCAACTATCCAAAGACCTGGCTGCCAAGGAGTCGTAAGTGACATTGGTTAGGGAACCTCATATGAACACATAGCTGACATAGCACATAGCTCCCTAACCCTCCTCGTGAACAACGCTGGTATCGCTAGGGATGATAACACCAAATTCTGTAAGGCAATCCCAAAAAAATATGATCTTGTACGGCCAGACAGCTAATACAGCGCCAGCCGCAAACGGCCAACCAGACACAACCGACGCAAACGCCATCAGCCAGCACTTCCTCCGCTCAGAGGACTCACAATGGGCGGAAACGTTCAAGACGAACGTAACTGGCCAGTACTTCATGGCAATGGCCATGCTACCCCTCCTCGCAAAAGGCAACGAAGTCACACCCGGCTACACCTCCCAGGTCGTCAACGTGTCCTCGATCTCCGGCCAGATGAAGGGCTCTAGCAACGGCCAGTTCGCCTACGCGTCTAGCAAAGCGGCCTGCACCCATCTCTCCCGCATGCTCGCCACGACTTTCAAGGACTGCAAAGTCCGCGTCAACACGATCGCTCCGGGCATCTTCCCGTCTGAAATGACGACTGGCAAGAGCAACGAGAAGAACAAGTCTGAGTTGTCGACCAAGATCGGTAACCCGGCTGGACGCGGTGGCCACGACAGTGATATGGCGGCTACGATTCTGATGCTTGCTGGTCATGGTGGTTTGTTCTACAACGAGCAAACCCTCATGCCTGATGGTGGTGAGTTAACGTCTTGTGAAGCGATTTTGGAGAGACTTGTTACTAACGCTGCTGGTTAGGATCCACCCTCGCCCAGCCGACCGCGAAGGCATGATTGGGATGAGTTGTTTAATATACCGTCACAAGCTTTCGGCCATATAGAGATAATTACTGATGATCGAATCACTCCGTACCATGATGTTGATGTCATTTCGAAATGTCTTTTCTTGACTGTCTTGGATGCGATAGTGAAGTGGTCTGTAGCCTCATTGACTGGCGTCTTCAGGTCTGTAGATGTCCTTTACATGTACTCTTGAACGAGAAGTGAAAGACAACATCGAATCTGAATTGAGAATAACCACTTGTCTCTGGCGCGAATTGCGTGGCTGCTATCAACATTCTTTTTTTTGTCACATAATGTTGTCACCATGATGGTCGAGCTGTAAAAGACGTTTGCCTCGGTCTCAGCTCCAAGCTCAACACCACAACAAACATACCGACCCGACCACAGCAGGCACTCTACGCCCCTACCTCTGGCCTCACACTCCCAGTCCACATCTCCCAAACAATGGATCCCCCACGCCACCGTCCAACCGCCTCACAAGGCAACTCCTACTCCAAATCCTCAACCCACTCCCACACCGACCCCTCAGAAGACGCACCACCACCCGAACGCTCACACGCCCGCAACCTCTCCAAAAGACTGCAAGCCCACGGCATCCGCTCACGAGCCGCCCTCCCCGGCTCCTCTCATAACCACAAACACGCCCGCCACAAACCGCACCGCTCCGTGCGCCACGCCGCAAAAGACACCGTGCAATCCGCCATCGACATCAAGCCGCCCGCGACTTTCGACTACATCCTGCGCCGCGGCGACAGAGGCGACAAGGACAAAGACAAAGACAAGCGCAGCCCAGACTCGAGCCGGCGCGGCAGCTTGCGCGCCAACCAGCAGGGGCAAGGACATCATGGTCAAGAGTGGGATTTCGCGCAGCAGCAGGCCGAGGCCGAGCGGCGGCGGATCCAGCCTGAGGATGTGCGGCGGCTGCGCGGCGAGAACGAGCGCAAGGAGCGGGAGTTGCAGGTTGCGCTGAAGAGGGTGGAGGCGCTGGGCATGGCGAGCACGCGGCAGCTGGACGACACTTATTACAGCATTCTGGAGAAGGCGGAGAGCATGCGCAACACGCTGGCTGAGATGCAGCGGTTGGCGGACGAGAGTGGGGCTGCGAGGGAGAGGTTTCAGGCTGAGGCTGCAGAGCTTAGGGACTCGGCGGGGAGGACGATGGATGGGTTTGGGGAATTCAGGGCGGCGGAGGAGAGTGTTGATGGGTATGTCAATCGGTTGGCGGAGGCGAAGACGAAGACTGATGGGTTGAATGAGCGGCTTGAGGGCGCGAGGAAAAGGGTCGAGGCGTATGAGAAGAGGTATAGGGATTCGCAGGCGAAGCGTAGGAAGCAGTGGAATATCACTTGGGGCGTGGTGCTGGCGGGCGTGGTTCTGGTCCTTGCGTTGCTGATTGCGAAAAATCATAGGTACGTGGGATATCAGTTCAATGGGTTTGGGAAGGCGGCGGTCGTTGTTGGAGATGTTGTGGACGAGATTGCGAGGCCGGTCACGCAGAAGGTGATGCCGAGTCCGAGTGAGGATCCCGTGTTGAGGGACATGTTCGAAGAGGTGATTTGATCGCTTTGACGGGTGGTGTCCACCGGGTATGGGCGTGGTTTCTCGTCATGATTGAACAGCTACACCTCATCTCCTGGTCATGTTGTCAAGCTGGCGGGCTCGATGTGCGGTATACAGCAACGCACTGCTTGAAAGATAGAGGAATGCATGGAGTACCTCCCCGGTGGCAGATGTGTCAGACGAATAGAATGACTGCCCTGGTGCTGGGCAACATATATGCACATGTATTTCGATCACGAGTCACGACTTTCACCGACGGTTTTTGTCGAGCAAACTACTAATCCGATGAGTTTCGGATGAGTACTTCGATCGAAGGCACCTCGATTGCTTCGAAGTCATTCAATTCAACGACAATCGATCTAATACAAGCTATCCAAGTAGTGATGCTGTATTCTTGTCAGTATCTGGCCTGCATCTAGATCTAAAGTAAATGCCAGGCTGGTTCTTGTAGCCGACCGTACGATCGCTCTCACACCACGCGACCGATCCTTGGACTCGCACGTGAGATTGAAAAGCAACGATACCACTTATCACTCGAGTATACTGCACTCGACTCCTCTCACTTGATCTCAAGAGTTTCCAAATCCGGTAGATACTGCAGTAACTAGGTATCGTCAGCATCACAGCCACTCGTTGTACAGAATACACAATGGCAACCTGCAACACTTAGTTAGCCGCAACCGGATACGCAAAGGCCTAACAGTCGCGCGAGGCATAATAAAGCCCGATGGCACCCATCGAAATCCTCGACATCGGCCACTCGATCGTACAACACCTCCCCTCCTGCCCCGTTACACTCCTGTGCTGACAGCTCGATTCAGGTCCTCGGCTCTCGCCAGACTCAAGAAGACAGACACGCCATCGCGAAACTCGGCACACTGACATTCGACAATTCGCTCGCATGCTTTGCGGTTTACGATGGACAGTAAGTTCTGCCGCTTCCCTCCTCAATCTCCCCCTCTCTCTTCCATTCCTGACAACGCCACAGCGGCGGCCCCGAAGTCGCAGAACACGCCAAGAACAATCTCATCTCTGCCATCGACCGTCGTCTGGCAATATGTGACGACTACGAACAAGCCATCAAAGACGCCATGGTGGAAGAAGACACCGCCATCCGCAAGACGGGCATGCTGCAGCCCGGCTCGACGGCCGCGTTGGCTTTGGTCAATGTCAAGGAGGGCTTCGTGGTGGTCGGCGATCTCGGCGATTCTCACGTTGTTCTGGCAGAGAGGGCTTCTCCTGAGAAGAAGGGCGTTTGGAGGGCCAAGTGTCTTTCTTTCGCTCAGAAACCTTGGTCGAAGGAGGAGAGGGAGCGGATTCATGAGGCGGGTGGCAAGTTGAATCGCGTTTATGGCGAGACTAGGCTAGGTGAGTGAGAGCCATGCATGTCACTTTCTTATTTCTTCCGAGCTGATTTAGGGTCTCACAGGCGCGCTCAACATGTCCCGCTCGCTTGGCGATATGGATTACAAGCAACCGGCTGCCGGCTGGATCACATCGTCTACGGTCATCCGAGACGATCTCCCCAAGAAGGAAGGGTCTATCACGGGCGATCTCGTCGGGAACGAGGCACATACTACCATCAAACGTGACATTTCCGGACGGTGCTTGTTGCTGCTTGCGACAGACGGCGTGGGCGAAGGGCCTGCTGCGGAACGCTTTGCGAAGTTGGCGGCTGAGATGTGGGATAAGAAGATGTCGGCGCAGAAGATTGCGGATCAATTGACGCGGAAGGCGGAGAAGACACGGTTTGCTGATAATTGTACTGTTATCGTGGTTTGTATCAAGGGGGCGGCGGAGAAATGAAAACTTTTGGGTTGACTTCACGAAAATTGTGCGAAGACACGGCGGATGTTGTATTTGGTTGGGGAGCGTTATGATAGTGGGTCATTTGATTGGCGTTCAGGATGACCAATGATGCCATCCCGTGTATGTATTCATTATTCATCACTCGCTTACTTGAGCTTGGTGAGCAGCTTGCCTTGGTTGGCTCCCTCGAACAGTCCCATCCAGGTCTTGGGGATCTCCTCGAACGAGGCCTCGACAATGTGCTCACCCTCGTCCCCAATCTCGAGCTTTCCCTCGGAAACAGCCTTCTTGAAAAGCTCAAGCCCTTCGGCCCACTTGTTGGCATAGTCCATGACGATGAAGCCCTTGATCTCAATCCGCATGCTCACGACCTCGAACCAGTTCTTGAGGCCGGTGATGGCGTCCCCGGAGCTGTTGTAGTTCGAGATGGCTCCGCATGCAGCAACACGGCCGTTCCTCGCCATGCGCGTAAGCATGAAGTCGAGGATCTCGCCGCCGACGTTGTCGAAGTAGACGTCTGCGAAGTCGGGAGTGGCTTTCTTCAAGTCGGACCGGAACGTCGAGGACTTGTAGTTCAAGCACTCGTCGGCCCCGAGAGACTTGACCCACTTGCATTTGGCATCAGTGCCCGCGATACCGATCACACGCTTGCACCCGAGGAGCTTCTTGGCGATCTGGACGGCCATGCTGCCGGTGGCACCTGCTGCGCCGGAAATCACCACGACGTCTTCGGACGAGGCACGAGCGACTTGGGTGAGACCGCAGTAAGCGGTCAAGCCAGTGAGTCCGAGAGCGCCGAGGTAGTGCGTCGAGCTGAGGCCTTTGGGGAGCGGAGGAGCAGGCTGGACGGCGCTCGCGGGAAGCACGATCTGCTCTTGCCATCCCGTCGTGGCGATGACGACGTCGCCCTTGTTGAACTTGGAGGAAGACGACTCGAGGATTTCGGCGAGACCGCGGGCGCGCATGACTTCGCCCTTCTGGACGGGGGGGACGTAGAGGCGCGACGGGTCCTCCATCTCGCGCAGCCAGCCGCGCTGGGCGGGGTCGTTGGAGAGGTAGAGGGTCTTGACGAGGATGTGGTCGTCTTTCACGGGGCCGGTCTCGGCTTGTTGGAGAGTGAAGGTCGCGTTGGGGCCGTCAATCACGGGGAGCCCTTCGGGCTTGTTGGTCAATACCCATTGGCGAGTTTGGACCATGGTTGCGGTGGCGGGGTGAGTCGGGTCGTGTGTTGTTGTGTGCTGAGGTTGGAGTTGGGTATTGTTGGAGCTCGAGAGATGTCGTCCGGCTCAAAGTTAAATTTGGAAGAAGCTGAACGAACAGGGCACAGTACCAAGGTACGGAAACAGCAACGTATATGAATGGATGAAGTCGAAGCTCAGTCCTCTCAATGGGACGTGTCGTTCAGACCAGCCCGGCAATCTGTTGTTGGACATGTAGAAACAGCCGAGGCATCTCCACTTTGCCACACAATGCTGATAAATCACAGTGCGATTGGAATCTCAACTTACTAACAAGCATATTCTTGATGCAACAACGAATGCTCTCCGGACTTCAATACTGCCGGCTGATCATAACGTTCGTTGGCCACAACTCAGATCTGCGACGTAGGTCTGGTGTTGATATTGTTGTTGATGATGTTGTTGTTGATGCTGTTTTTGCTAAGAGAGGAAGACCGTATTGAGTGATGATGGAAATGACAAGGAGATCTGCGACGAGGCAGAAAATGGCAGTGCAGCGCTGGTATTGTTGGCGTTGCGAGCAGGCATTCACGCGGCTTCGTCGAACCCATCCTCGTCCCCGTCATCATCCTCATCATCCCCAGCCTCATCACCATCCACCCCACCACCACCACCTCCCCCCCAACTCCCAGCATGCCTCTCAGCATACCTCTCATTAACAACCCTAACCCCCACCAACCACCCCTGCGCCTTCATCTCCTCAATACTAGGACACACATTCCCCTTCAAATTCTCAGCTTGCCCAGTTTGACCAGCAGCAGCAGTAGTAGCAGCAGCGCCTCCAACCCCTCTAGGCCTCCTCCCCCGTCTACTAGGACAAAAGTGCGCCCGTTTCAAATGCGCCGCGGCGTTGTAGTAGACGTTGTATTGCTTGCCGGCGACGCATTGTTTGCAGATTGAGAGGGGGCGTTTTGGGAGGGGGGTTGCTGTCGACGAAGGAGACGAAGGAGACGAAGCTGAAGAAGAAGAAGATGATGATGATGATGATGATGTGTGAGGGACAGCCGACGGCGGCTGCACGCAAACCCAAACTGTTTTCACCGGGGCGTGCACATTGTCCCAGTGTCGGGTTAGTTCGTGTGGGCCGCGGAGGGTTGTTTTGCAGGTTGGAGATGGGCAGGGTAAGGGGATTTTGGGTTTGGAGTGAGAGGGGAGGCGGGGGATTGGGATGGGTTGTTGTGGTTTTTGGGGGGTGGCGATTGCGGCGGTGGTGGTGATGGGTTTGTTGGTTGAATTGTTGGGCGGGTTTTTTGTTTTGGGAAGGAGGGGTTGGGCGATGCTGTTGGCGATGTGTTTGAGGCGGCGCGTGGTGGATGGTTTTTGATGGAAGGGTTGGGATGGGTTGTTGTTGTTGTTGTTGCTTGAGTCCGTTGAGGTACTGATTTGCGATGTAGTGCGGTGCATATCCACCTCGACGTCCATGCTCGAGTAATTCATTAGGTTCTCGCTCGCGGAGGCAGCAGTCGAGTGCCATGGCATTCCAGTGCCCTCAAAGTCAGTGGTGGAGAAAGGAAGAAACTCGTCAGACGTTGAAGGAAAAGTACTAAGAACGAAACCACTTCCCATGTCTCTGAAGAGTAGATCGCTTTGCTGCTGCTGCTGGGCACTGGCGTCAACAAAGCCGGGAGTAGCTTGGATGGGAAAGCTACTGCCTGGCTTCTCGGTCATGGCAGAATCAGAAAGCAGGGAGAACTCAGCTTGCTGCTGCTGCTGGTCGAAGGAATATGAAGAAGACGACGGGAGGAGGGGAGTATAGTAGTCACCGCCGAAACCGGAGGACTCGACACGCATCATACCAAAGCCTTCACACGTGCTGGACACACTACTAGCCTGTCTACTCATGTCCTCGCCCCCGCTGAAGGAGGAATTGTATGACTGGCAGGGTGAGAGACGACAGCTCGAGGAACTCAAGTCTGAAGACATCGATAAGGTGGGTGTCAGCATGACGAATGATGGTGACGGGCCGAGTTGGTCGGTCGTCTGTGCATGTGAGGATGCAAAGAACGGCATCATCGGTTGGGCATTGAAGCCGTCGATGTGCTGACTCTCAGCAACCGCCGATGAGACTTGGTTGCGAGCGATGTATTCGCCGGGATCATACACGACTTCGTCGGTGTTGTCGTGGAGAGGGAATGTCAAAGTTGGTTTGAAGTTCGCAAGGTTCTCCGAAAAGCCGGTGTAGCGGCTCATCGGTCGTGGTCTGGGTAGCTGGGCATCGCTCGTACTTCGGTGATGAGGAGCACTTGCGCGAGTCGTAGAGCGAGATTTCTTCATCGGAGTCGTGCAGTGTTGTTGGTAAGCATGGCTGGGCTCGAGAGCTCGTTTTCGTCCATAAGAAGCCTGCACAGGTTAGCCCGAGATGGAGAAGGAGCCACGGCCAGGTCCAGTTTCAGCCAGACCAGTTAATCCTACATTGGATGTTGTTCTTGCGAGCGAGGCGTCATGGTGTGTTGTGGCATCTCTCTCCTGCCGATCTGATGCCAGGAATGCCTCGACTTCGGCTTTACGTCGAGACCACAGTCGGTGTTGTTCGGCCTGGGGGACATCTGTGTCGAAGATGGCCTGCTTCTCGTGCTGTAATGCCAGGACGAGGTGGTCGTTGTGAAGAGACATGGTATGGCGGTTGTCTCTGGTTAGATGAGTGAGGAGGTGGTTGTACTACCTACGATGTACCTTGCTGTGCTGTGTCGAGCTGTGCTGATTGATTACAGCAGTGAGTGAGTGATAGTGGACTCGGTTATGGCAGACAGAATGAGGCGAGAGGACGTGGGCATCTTTATGGCCAGTCTTGCAGAGAGTCCTTCTCTTGCGTGCATTGTACGTCTTCGACTAGAAGAACCCGACAACGAGGCAAAGGCGGCATGGCGAGGATCATGCGGTCGAGTGCAGCAAGATGCAGCAGATGGATGCAAGATGAACGCATACACGAACGCCACTCAGGCAGACAGAGGCGTCGACCGTCGACGTGGCATCCAACTGAGGCGGCGAATGGCAGATCAACCTTGAAGCCTTGGCGAGGATTGACACTTCCATCCCGTCTTCCATCCTTGCACTCTTCCTTCTTCCATCACACACTTACATGTATCCATCCACGCCATCAACGCCATCGTACCACTCACATATGTACCACCATCACACCTACATGCACATGCATGAGATGCATAAAAGGCAACCGCTGCGGCGGAAACCCCTACCAAGCGAGGCGGCGGCACTCCCAAACCGCTAAGACGGCCCTAGCTAGCCAGTGCCAGCACGCAGCCGCCGTCGGCATCTCTCGCCGTCTAGATCCATCTCGTACCGTGTGCAGTAGTATGGCTGAGCTGATGATATGCGCTGGCAATTACTGCCTTGGGTACTTTCGTCGTAATCACACGGCACGGACTACCTGCATACGCAAGCAAAGCCTCCTGAGCACTCGTAACACCAACAAGAGTCGGATGCGTTCGACGTCGGATCAGTAGCAAGATCTTCGCTGGTTCGTTACACTGAGACAAGCCACGCTGATGTAGATCTCTGTAGTGCTCATCCTGTGTATTGACAGTTACGTGACTACGGGGCTCTCACTCTTATGAACCACGCGACAAACATCATCATTGTGAATCAGAGGTACAAGGCGAGGTGACATACTTCATTACATCTGAACGTCCACACTGACCTTTCCTACAAACTTATCAATCCAAGTCAACTCAATTAATCGCTCCAACTCTCCCAGTCATTACAAAATTGTCGTGGCAGTCGCAACGAACCGCCGCATCTTTGCCACTGGGTTCCGACTTTCCTTTCCAAACCCACGGTCCAAGCCATGTTTCTTCTGCTTCACCGCCGGGGCAGTCCATGAAGCGCCGGCATCCGTCTCCTCAAGATCGTCATCACTCCAATCCATCCCACCTGCGTCTCCATCCTGAGTCATCTCCTTCACCCAGTCGCCCTCTTCGTCCCGGCTTGCTTCCATGACCGAGTCCAACATGCTTGGCTCGGGCGCTGGCAATAGTGGCAGCATGCCAGCTTGGCCATCACTTACGATCGGACTCACAGACTCCGACGTCCGTCTCGACAATATGGGCTTGTCTTTGCGATACGAGCTCGAACGTGAGGACGTGGAACTCCGTCCGTTAGACTGCTGCGACAAGCGCGCGATGCCACGAGCTCGCAATGTCTCCTCATTTTCCACAGGCGGTAGCCGAACGTTGGGCTCCAGAATGATTGGCGACAACACCGGCTTCGACATGGAGGCCTCCACGACGTCCTTGGCTACCAACCTCTCGACCGGGCTGATATCTCCGGCGGGAAGAAATCCAGGCGGCGTAGTATATCGTTCCAATGGCTCGTCCAGCTCGTCGATATCCATCACGTCATCCTCATCCAAAGACCCGGCCTGTTCGACCGCGAGCAAGCCGCCCTCAGATCCAATGTCATCAAATCCGAAATCGTCGAAGAACTCGCAAACATCGTCAACCACAGCATCGTCGCTCCTCCGCCGCGGCACGAACAACGCATCTTGATACACGCGATCGATAGCTTCTTGGAACGGCTCCATGCTCGCCACGCTGTTCTTCCGCGGGAGGATGACAGGTTTTGGCAGCCGAATAGGCCCGTGGATGTAAATTGATCTTTGCCATGCTGTGAGTTCAGGTGGAGTGACAGTCACAACGGAACCGCCGCGAAGATGAATTTGCGTCTGGATCGGTGTCGCAGTCCCCGAGTTTGGAGGAGAGTTCTCCGAAAGAGACTTGTACTCCTGGATGGTCGTAAGACGGTGAGGAAAACCATCCAACACAGCGCTTGGTGGTGATTGCGGTGTGGGCGAACTGTTGGATTTGGCACTCGTGTCTGAGACAACGGAGAGTGGGCTTCGTAACGCACTTCCACCGCTCGTCCTGCTCTTGCTTACTTCGCCGAAAGGAGCATGCCATGGCTGATAAAGCTCTGTGGGTGTCGGCGCGATGCTGTTCGGCGTATCTGGCAAGTCTCTGTCGACGAACCTCGCGGCTGCCGGGACATCAACACTCGAATGGTGGATCTCATTACTCCCCTCCGGGAAGAAGTCAGACGTCTGAAGCATGGCCAGTATTTCTCCATCTCCCTTACGAGGCCGCGGTGCTACAATCGGCGTCTTGGGTTTCTTTTGCCCCGCCGCCGGACTCACCGACGGACTCGAGTTGCCCTTTCGATGGATGACATGTACCTGTCGTCTGAGACCCTGCTTCGCAATCCTCTGTGCTCTGCCCACTGCCACGATCGGTTTAGTCGGCGGCGTGACAGGACTGCTTTTCTCGCCAGTAGCAGCAGCGAGAACCTTGCTACTCCCAGTCCCACTTCGCGATAAAGACTTCGCCGGGCTTTTGGCCGCCTTTCGAATCTGAAGAGGGTGAATACCAGTCAGAACGGATGGTCCACTGGGCTCTGGAGCCGCCCATAGACGTTGAGGTGGGAATGGTTGCTCACCTGGTGCCTGGCCGATCGTGATTGGGTCTTTCATCACCATCCTGAGCTCGGCCATTGCGGAGCTCAACGCTGCGTCCGAGGACATGGCCTGCTGCTTTCTAGACGTATCCGCCTTGGGAGCCGTCGAAGCGGTAGGGTTCGAGTTTGGCCGTGCTGTGCGCTGCTGCCGTAAAGGCGACCTCTCGGGGATTGGCGGTGGTGGTGTTGAAGGCGGCGGCGACAACGGGCCCGTGAACGCCGGAGGACTCGACACCATCGGCGGGCTGGGCATTGGTGAACTGGGCAATGGTGGTGGCCTCGGACTGCCTGCTGCCGGCATCATCGGGAAAGCACCCGGTACCGACGGCAAAGGGGTCTGGAACGGTGGTGGCGGAGTCGCCGGACTCGCACTGGCGCTCCGGAACGAACTCCCAGCAAACGACTCCGGCGTGAGAGCCCGAGAGAAACTCTCCGACATGGCAGCAGCCAGTGGCGGGCTCGGGAACATCTCGCCCGAAGGCCTCGCGGGCCGCTTCGGAGGCGTCGCTTTGTTGTGGTTGTTGTTGTCTCTCCGCTCCGAAGAGTAAAGTGAAGGCGACCCCGAACCCGAACCCGAACCCGAACCACCCCCCTCGACGACCGACTCGACAAAACTACTCCCCGCTTCGCTCCGAAGACCAGGCGGTGGTGGCGGAGGCGGGGGCAATAGCGTTGCGGGCAAACTGATCCCGCTACCGCCTTCTTGCGCAGAGCTCCTGCCCTTCTTGCTCCCTCCCCCTCCTCCAAGCCCAATCTTAGCCTTCTTAAGCTTCCACGTCTCCTTGTCCGTCTCGCGGATCTCTTCCACCCCTCCTCCACCATTGCCGCCGAATCGACCCGTTTTCTTCGTCTTCGTCGGCTGTTGCTGCTGTGTAGTCGCCACCGTCCCCGTCGTCGTCGTCGAGTAATCCGAAGTTGTAGTAGACGACGGGGATTTCAACTCGCTGATACTTGATCCGCCTCCTGTACTGCTCGCGCGTTTGGCTTGCAGTTGCAGGCGTTTGGCTTGGATTTCGGCGCGCGAGAGGGTGGCTGTTGGTGGGGGGGCGAACATGGCTCGTCTTAGTGTCTCTCTCTGTCTTTATCTTTTTTTGGATCCGGTAAGGGGGAAGGAAGTACGGGATGATATGATGATGATGATGATGATGATGATGATGATGATGATGATGCGCGGATCCAATTCCCACCCGTGTAGCAACAGTAAGTAAGTAAGACTAGTAAGTGCCGTCGTCGTTCGCGCAATGAGGTGGATGAATGAGATGTGTTCAATGCTACTACCTACCTATTGATGGTGAGAGCCTGCTTCCGATTTTCTTTGTTTGTCTTCTTTGCGTGGTGGCTGAGAGCGGAAAAGGGTATGCGGGACTCGAGAGAGGCACAAAGAAAGGAAGGGTGGGCTAGACTAGGCTTTTTGGGCAGCTGTCCTGGCTTTGTTCTGCTTTTGGGGTTGGGAGTTGTGGGACACGTGCGCTGCATTCGAGGGTTGGGGTTTCTGTTTGTGTGTTTGGTGCAGGTGTACTAGGTGGTTTACATCTTGGTTTTGGTGTGCTGATTGATACTCGCGGTGGTGGTGAGGTTGGTGAAGATGGTGATTGAGTTATTACCTTACCTATCATTATCAGTGGCCTTGACTGACTACATAGGTTGAGCCAGGTGTTTTCGATTTAGTGCTTCAGTCGTTGTAGGATTCTAGTGGTGCTACGCAGTCGATTGGCATTTGTTGGACGAATGCAACTTGGACCAGGGCAGCCTGTTATGCGTATTTCGTGTGTTACATGTACAATTTTCCTCGATCTATAATACATTTCTTCTCCTTTCGCATAAACACCCTTCCTCTACTCCCAGCAGTGAACTTCCATAGCGCAAAAAGCGCAGCAGCCTCGCCCCCATCGGACCTACTCCATCCAGTCCTCCTTGCAAGCAAGCTTCCTTGACAGAATAAAACAATACCGATGACTACAGTACATGTATGTATGTAGCAAAACGCAGGTCCCCAAAAGAAATATCAACGTTATTATTTGCGTCCCTCCACTCACTCACTCACTCACTCACTCGATCAGGTCAGGTCAGGAGGGGAACTGACAGCAGTGTTTCTGCTGACAAGCGCTGCAGTAGCGGTATGCTCCGTTGTACGAAGAAGAAACATCCTCTTTCTCTTTCTCTTCTGCAGTTGGCGATTGGGTGGGGTTGGGTTGTTCTGGTTTTGGTTTTGGTTCTGATTCCTCTTCTGCGGTGGTTGTTGTCCGGACGATGAGGGGTTTCGTGCTTATTTGCGTTTCTTCCGAGCTTGCAGTTGCGGTCTGGGTTTCTTCTTCTTCTTCTGTGCTGAGAGATCTGGTCGTTCCCCAAGAGGAGTACATGCTCGAAGGGGGAGGTTTGTGGACATCCAAGGGTTTGGGGCTCTCGCTTTGCGTTTCTTCGCTTTCAGAAGTTGCGGTCTCGGGCTCCGTTATGCTTTGATTCTCCTCTGGGCGCTGAGGCTCCATGCTCGATGGCTCTTTGTTACGGTTTTCGCGGAGTTGTGCGTTTGCTAGCTGAGGTTTCGAGGCCCAGATTTGTGCGTTTTGTAGTTGCACGCTCTGAGATTCTGACGGATCCTGAGTCGCTGGGTCCTTGGGCTCGTTGATCTGAGTGTCTGAGCTCTGAGACTCCGAACTATCAGACGTCGTGTGCTGAATGCTGTCCAGATAATCTGCGTATTGAGATTCCATATTATAATTCTCTGCGCTCTCGCTTTCCATGCTCTTGTCGCGGAAGCTCTGGATATCAACAATCAGCTGGGACGCCACAAGTTGGTTTTCGGCGTTCCAGAACGCCTTCTGGGCCTCCAAGTCCTGGAAAACAATGTCCGAAGTTTCGACGCTTCGAGGCTTGAAGTTAGGGGTGCCCGCACTCGCCGACATCAACATGACCTGAAGGTCTTCGATTTGGGCATTCATATCATCCATATCATCCGGGACCTCTGAACTCAGGATCCTCGAGAAATAGTCCTCGTCGAACACCAGCCGCTCGTCCGCCGGTTTGTAGTGACTGCTACTACCGTCCCGGGGCCAATTCTCCGGCCACGCTGCAATCACCCAGCTTGGAACAACGTACGGTCGGGCCTCAGCTTCTATCATCGATGAAGGCTCTGACTCTGTGTAGTCAGGTGGACCATGGAGTATCATGAGCACGACGGCGACCGAGATTCCCCAGCGCATGAGAGCGTAAAGTCTGGCGCGCGCAGCGCGTAGTCGTTGTCGAGTGGCGTTTGCACGGTGGCTGTGAGCGGCCGCATCATAATGTCGGCTTATCCACTCGGACGCAGCGACATGGTCTGGGATGAAGTTGGCGACGATCTTGAGCCAGCCCAGGCGATACAAGTATATTATCGCTTTCTTGCTTTCGAGTATGAGGACGACGGTCAGGCCGAGGAAGGCGAGGACAAAGCGTATGCAGTCGAGGCCGATGCGCTTGAATACGGCGCAAGTGAGGCGGACGGATGGCCTTCTTGCTAGGTAGGCGAGGTGGTTTGCGTATTTAAAGTCGGGGCCTATGTAGTGTGCGATTGCGTGAATGATGGCACCGAGGGCGAAGATATTTGCAAGCCAGTCGGTTGCTGATTTGGTGGGAGGAGGGTAGTAGCCGGCACAAGGGTCGGTTTGTGTGCTCATGGCTGTGTTGGCGTCTGCTGGCCGCGCGATGATGGCAGCGCTTCGGGCTAGATGTAGAAATGCATAATGTGTGTTGTAAGTATGTTGTTGTCGAATAGTTGTTTCTTTGTGGTTTGCGGTGCGTTTGATGTTTGGCGTCTTTGTTGATGGGGTGAGACCGAATCCGGAGGCGAGTATGGAAAATCGGGATTCTTTGTTTTGATAACAACCATTGCCCTGGATGACAGCGCTGGGTTTCCTCGAAAAGCTGGAGGCGACGACGAGGACTTTCTCAAGGCTGATGCGCAAACTCAAGCCTCAGACTGCGATCCATCAACCAGACCTTCGCGCTCCTCCTCCAGTGTTTCGATCTCTTCATCTTCCACACCTCGCCATCCAGTCCCTGCCTGAACCAACACCATCAGAGCTGCAAGCCCAGCGCCACTGAGGAATAACATCTTCAAAGCTTCTTCATAGCCCTGCACGGCGACTTCCCTTTGTACCCCCTCCAGACTGCCAACGAGAGCCGGCGAACCTAGTAGTCGCACGACCAATGCCTCATTCTTGATACCGCGCTCAGCAAACTGACGCGTCAGCGAGTTGTACAACGTGCGCGAAAACATGCCGCCTCCGATGGCCGATCCAAAGGAGCCGGAGAAGCCTCGGAAGGTCGCCAACAGACTTGTTGCGACGTAATGTGTGCTCTTGGGTGTGAGATGCAGCAGGTGCGCAAGATTGTAGTTCAACGCTGCGCCAGTCAAGCCACCAGAGAGCAATATGTCGACCACGTACAGCCACTTGTTGGAGTCGTGTGTCGATAAGAAAGCGAGTAGCACCATCGTGAATGGGAATGCGGCGTACACGACCAGGGTGGGCACGTAGAAGGATCCTGACCGCCTGATGTGCAAGCCGCCGACAATTAGACCACCGAGCGCAAAACCGGCGTTTGTCGGGACAAGGATCGCGCCGGCACTGGCAGGCGACCAATTACGCACCGCAATGGCATATGTAGGTGTGTAGAACAAAACGGCCCAGCGCGCCATCATGTAACCGACTGTGGCCAGGCAGGTAAGAAGGAGACCGCGAGACCTGAGTAGTGAGAGTGGGATGATCGGATCGCTGGCAAGATAGACTTCGTTGAGGACAAATGCCGCAAAGACCAAGGGCGATAGGATCAGAGGCAGCAAGGGAATGTGTCGCGGTGCGCCCAGGCTGTAAAGCACCAGAACGATAGAGGCAGTCAGCGATATAGCACCGACATAGTCGAGCTTAGCGAGACGGCTCATGGTTGGCTCCTTGCTGTCTTCCTGCTTTCCAGTAGTGAATGTCGACGGGATGCTCAAAAGAAGGCCGGCGCCTCCCAGCAAAGCGATAGGGGCTTGACCAAGGAAAAGCCATCGCCATCCCACCACAGGAAGTAGAGCACCTGCCGCCGTTGCTCCGACCGCAACTCCTATTGTAAAGCCAGTGTTGAGAAGGCCAATGGCGAGGCCACGTTGTTTGGCGCTTGTAAGCTCAAGAACAATGATTATCGAAACGGTGAAAATTCCAGAAGCCCCAATACCAGTGAGAACTCTACCAGCGATGAAGCCAGTGAAATCAGCCGCGAGGCCGGATGTAGTCGTTCCAATTGCCAGTAAGACAGTTGAGGCGAAGATAGTGAGGCGTGGCGTGAAAACCGCCGCTAGCTTGCCATTAAGAGGCCCAAGGGCACTCATTGCGATCAGATATGCAGATGTGAACCATGATGTCTTCTCGAATGCGTCTAGATCTCCGGCAATCGCGGACTGGGTGGTGGTCAAGATGGATATGTTGGTGGATTGCAGGAAGATGAGGCTCCCAAGGGCTATGGCTGAGAAGACTGCCCGGAGTGTTGTGATGGATTGTGAGACTTCATGATCCTTATCACGTCTGTCGGTAGGCCCTTGGAGATCCCTGTTACGTTCTCCAGTTGGGGGTTGTACGAATATCAACGGCGTTCTTTCATCGTCGTTGTCGGAACGGCTATCTTTTTGAGTTTGAGGCATCGAATGTTTAATTGGACCAGATTGATGAAGGAAAAGTTCTATGGCGATGCAGTATCCGTATCGTACATGTGTGAATTGGGCAAAGAAGCGAGATGGTATTGAAGAAAGACGGATGTATCTCAAAAGTGAAGGCAGGAGAAGAGCGAGCCAGGCCGATTACAAATGTAACACGACACGAATATGGCATGGCGTGGAAGGGGCCAAACTTTAAGCGCAAAGCTCCCTCCGCGTGTTACCGCGTGGGATGACGTAAGTACCAGCCCGCCGGAATCGGATGTCTGCCATGTTTCCCATGACAACCATCCATCTTCAACACCGAACACCAACACCACTTGAACTGCAAAGTCTTGAATTCTCTGCTTTGCCACTGAACATGAGTTGTCCAATCTTCGACTTATGATCAATGAGTGAAGAATGACAATCCAAAGACATTCGCCATGAACCGCGGCGGTCGAGCTCAGCAGTCCCGAGGTGGATCCAACAGCCGCTATAGCACTCGCGGCCGTGGCTATGGCGGTAGAGGCAGAGGCGCTCCAAGGCCCTCAGTACCAAAAGGTGTCTTTGAGGACGGCATCTGGCACTGCGAATGCAAGCCTCGCCTCCCAGCCGAGCATTTCAAGGTGAAGAAGGAGTCCAAGAACAAAGGTCGTTGGTTCTACACCTGTCAGAACCAAGCCGAGAAGAGATGTGGTTTCTTTCTCTGGGACGAAGATGCAAAGCTTCGAGAGGAGGGTGCCGTATTGAACAACAGCAGGTCAGAACCTCAGCAAAGGCATGTCTCAGACGTCCAAGAGGGATGGGCTGCAGGCCGAACTCGAACAGGCGTCTTTGCAAATCTTGACCCTACCGCGACTCCATCGACAAGCAAAGCGATGGAAGAAGACGATGCGACGACAGATGAAGGAAGTCCTCCACCAGCCTACTCATCGCAGCAATCAGGCAAGAAGCGCAAGGCTGAAGCTGCTGGTTTGAACGACGACAACGACGATGACTATGACGATGAGCTGCTGCCCTGGCCTCTGACTGGCCAAGAAGAGCAAGACCTCGTTGTCGCTGCAGACAACATCGCGCCACCAGAGACGCCGCGAAAGGCTGCAAAGACCGGCGTTTACGCGACTCCCGCAACTACAGTGCAGAAGGCACGTACGCTACCATGGCTGCAACAGCCAGCTGAACCACCTACCATGACCAGGACGCCTTCTGTAACCACCGACCGACAGATAAATCTACTGGATTCACCTTCTAAACCTCCTACGAAAGCTCTCCCTCCCATCCCCGAGCAAGCATACGGACCAACCCCGACTTTGCAGGCATCAACTCCGGAAACGCCGGCCAAGTCGCCCTCACTTCCAGACCGCCACAAAGACGCCTTGTCAAACCCGGCCGATAGCTCTAGCTCATTGACGAGCGACGCGCTTGCCACCTTGGCCGGAACTGCCATTCCTCCGTCCGTCCTCAGCAAACTGCGCGGAATCCTAAGCAAACACGATCTCAAGTCGCAAGGCACCATTAAAGGCAGAGATATCTCGCGACTGGCTCTGAAGGCGAAAGAGGCCAAGATAGTGGAGCTCCAGGCTAGAATCGCAAGCTTGGAGGCCGAGAGGGAAGTGGACAGAAGCGTGATCAGGAGTTTGAGGTGGGAAGGCGAGAACGGATCGCTTGGCGCTTTAGGGGAGGAGTAAGGGCGGCTAGCCTGTCTTGATTTGTTGCGTTATATGATTTTGCGTGTTTTTCTTTTTTCCATGAGGAGCGATTGGAATACCTGTTAGTTCTCGGAGGCCGGGAGTCACAGCGTATCTGTTCAAGCTTGTCCACACGCTTCAGTGGCTACAGATTGGCATTTGCATTCGACATCATACCTAATCATGTAATTACTTCACTTCAAAGGCTCGACTCTCATATACCACTAACATCGGAACAGGTGTCGTGAGCGGATGACGTACAAGTCAAACTCCAACATTCATTTTGACTGCAATCATTTTTTTTAAATCGGTTCGAATGTCTAGGGTTAGGGCTGGGGTTCATATCATCACCTTTTTCCACTTGAGACCTATAAAATTCCAGCCTCATCGATCTTCAGTCATACCACGGAGCCTGGTTACTTGTGATATAACGGCTTGATTGATGTAAATTGCAGTCATTCAAGCGCTTGATTAATGCCTGATCTGTTCAGTCAACCGACCATTCTTCATCAAAACATCTTGGCTGTTGCGGGGCCCGGGGTTCGTATGGTAACTCATTTCGGTAAACATTGTATTTGTCACTGTAACATAGCACCAAAAACGTCCAATGTGTGTCGTACACGATTGTGTACTTCTGCCGATGAGTGTATGTCAGCTTGGAATGAGGAGCGGAACCACTGCCATCGCTCTCACAGTCGTCTTGTGGATTTTTCAAACTGTACTTTTCCCCAACGCCTCTGGCCCACAAAAGCAGATCTGCATCCGATGAAAGTGAACTGTCCACGGCGCCTGTTCCTCGGTCGTGTGGCGTGTCTTCGAACTACACAAGAACGATCTCGCGTGCTTGACCTGCAGGATGAGTTTTCAAATATTCGCCGTGCATCAGACCGTCGACATAGCTGTACTAGTCAGTGTCCAGTCTTGCTTGTTGTGTTGGCACTCATCGTTTACATACCATTCGCCAATGAGGCGGTATTCGTTAGTAACCGACTCAAAACCACCATAACGCTCGAGCAGAAACGGCGTCTTGCCGCCAATCAAAATTGCCAAAAAATGACCAGCCTGGGCTCGTCTGGAGCTTAACACATGAAAGCGACCTCTTCTTGTCCTATGCCACTGACGATGCTCGCTGATTTCGGCGTACTTACTGGGATTCATAGGTGCATGTGGGGCTGTTACTCTGATGGTGTCAATCAAAAACCCGCGGAGATGTAGTGCTCTGAGTCCATGTCGTAGGGTTATTTGCGGTGTCTCTTGCCATTCGCGGCCGCCAGCGCAGAAAGGACCGTCCGTTCTTTCAACGAGCTCATGGATCAATAGTGGCTGCGGGTTCTTCTTCAAGGGGACTGAACTCGAGATCTGGCAGAAACGAGCCCAACTTGGCAAGCTCAAGAATCGCAATTCGGTGTTAGGAAAGTAAAGTGTGAACGGGTCCAGATTCCTCGTGAACAGTAGAGTGTTGTAGCAGAAATCCACACAAAGACTCCCAGCTAAGTCATGCTGAATCTGGGATCGAAGAGGAGAACGTCCAACCGGCTTTGGATCTCTCTTCGTATACAACTCATACGGCATCAGGGATCGAAGAGTCTTAAATCGATCTTGGATGAGTGACTCACGATACCTCGTGGCATACAATGTTTGAATGACGATCGTCGCTTTCACGGGGTTTACCAGGTAAGTGTCGTTCATTTGGGCTCGCATTCGGAACAGGCCCAGAACGTTCTCCCATTGTGTGGATTCTTCAAGTACAGCAGAATCGAGGCTGACGTCGTTGAAGGCGCTTTTGATCAACTGAAAAGCGTGAGTGGCCTTTCCGACGAAGCTCTCCAGGCGTGCGAAAGGCAGAATATTGGCTCCATAGCGGAATGTTAGCTTCTTGTTTGCGAACATGCCTGCCTTGAAGTCCACCAATGTTCGCCACAATCCCCGATGGAACAAGGAATCCAGGCAAACGAACGGATTGGCCGACGGACGAGAGCGCAGCAGACATGACAAATCGTTAGAAGCGTCGTCTGAGTGTACTTCCAAGAGTTGTTCCGTCAAGCGTATGATCTCCAATGCCCAAGCTTCATTCTCTGGTGCATCTCCAACATAAAGAGTTTCAGAAGCTGCAGCGCTAACAATGCTGTCATAGAGATTCGTGTGTTCGTCTGGGTCTTCCTCTTCGTCCGTGTCATACAACTCCACTATTTTCGTCAGAAGTGGTCGACTCTGAGAACTTGACTCCCGTACGGTTCGTAGACTTGCTTGTTCGATTGCCCGCACTTTAAAAGCATGGCCATTTAGCCATATCTGTTTCCTTTTAGACTTGGGTTCATGTGCGCATGCCACCACTTTAATTGCTTGAGGAGTATTCAGTGAGACGTGCACTGTCTTACACCTAATATCTGTGAAGTTGTTTTGATTCGGAACAATGTGCAAGAGTCGAATCTGTTCGGAAGTGGCGTCCAGTGGTGTGTAGGGGTAAGAACCTTCGAGTCCCGCGACAGGATCCATGTATTCCTCAAAAAAGTAGGGCTTGCGGAGACAATCGAGCAACGCGCGTCTTAAGAATGGCCACAAGTCGAATGGCTTCAATAAGTCCGAAACGTCGCGGCTGCGGCCAAAAGCGACTTTGTCGTGGAGAGCTTGTGCGTGCTGTAGAGGTGACTTAGGGACATCCTCATTCTCATTGGCCACCGTCAACCTGAAGTGCAATGCCCAAAAACCCCACGTGTACGGGCGGAGTGGGAAGTTCTCCTGTCGGTTAGCCAGAGTGTTTGTTCGCAAGAGATAAGCGATGCAGCTGTTGGCAACGTGGAGGTGAGCTTGCTTTAGATCTATCGTGAAGCTTTTCCTGAGCGATGGCGCCATGCATTCGGGAGTAGTGAGATACTCTCTGACCGAGGCGTGTGCGAAGCCAATGTAGTCTTTGTTGCCCGCTGCCGTTGGTGTAAGATCTGTTGCTGTTCCATTTTTCTCAAGCACGACGAGGTGCCGTAGAAGCAACATGATGTCTGCAGGACTAAGCCTTGGTTCCTCACAGACTTGACCGCCAGCCTCACGCTTCACCGTGCAGGCTTCGATGAGCTCCTCTACTAGCAGAGGCTGCTGGGCCACAGCAATCCAGCGAAGCGCCGTCCTCACAAGATCCTGGTGAGATGTTCTGATTCGTCCCAGTATACAGTCGTAGGTCTCATTGAGTGCAGCGGCCAAAGACCTCAGCATCTCATTGATATCGGCATCAAGAAGGAAGCCTTTACCCAGGAGGTTTTGCAGCTGGAGATTTGCATATTGAAACCTTCACTTGTCAACCATGTAAGCGCTTGCCGGGGAAAGTTAGATGACTCACATGGTTTGCTTGGGCCCAGTTAAGCCTTCAATGATCTTGCGCTGCAATTGTGACGTGAGGTGATGGAAATTCTCAGACACGGTCCAGCGGACGTAGCGCTCGATGTCCTCGGCGACTTTGTCTGCTGGAAGCGCATATCTCCCACATAGATTGCCATGGGTTAGCAAGACCGAGAGAACGTGATGTCACAAGGATGCGCAGGTTTCGGAGATCCAGTGTCGCTAAGTGGTTGAGGAATCTCGTTGCTTGCTGGCACTGTGAAGGTTCCACCATGTCGTCCAATGCATCAAGCAAGATGTAGATGTTGGGAGCGAGATTCGCATGAGAGAGTGACGATCCAGTGAGAACCTTGGTTAAGACCTGCATGAGCTTGTCGTTGTCATCGGGAGGCCCGGGCGGAAACGTTTTGGTGTCAGCCCTGTAAATCTCATGCAGTACACGAGGAAACGGGTGCAGACGTGAGAGCTGAGCTAGGAGGGATCTAAGGAGGTCGTTCAGTCCGAGGCGCCGATTCGTTGTCGATGAGAAAGAGAACGTCAGCACGAAGGGTGTAGAAAGGCTTGGGCTCTCTGCAACGTTTCGTCGACAATACTCAAACGCAGATCTCAAGAGCATTGTCTTTCCGCACCCCACTCCCCCGTGGGCAAAGACATATCGTTTCTCGCCCGATAGCCAGTCGTGGAACAGATCGCCGTTGAGAAACCATTCATGCGTTCCAGGTGCTACCAGTGGAGTAGCGGACGGCCTGAGGTTGGGTGGGGCTAACCACGAGACAAACTCCTGTGGTGTCGCAATTTGGAAATGCTCATCATGATCACTGTTCGATGCCTTTGAATTAGAATACGTTCTACTCAACGGTAGGTATGGCAGGTACAGACTCGAGTGCTTGTCGTATCTGCTGCGCCCGCTCTGCGCCCTTCGTACCAATGGCTGCAATTTCTGCATGCAAACGCCCGAATATCTTCAAGAAAACCGGATCTTGAGCACCAGCAAACTTGCAGATTGTGATGTGATCTCTTTCGATGGGAACAACGGTCTCGTTGCTCTTGTTCAATCGTGCGGAGCCTTCGGACACGACCTATGGCTTTCGTCAGCTGATGTGACCCAAAGTCGGAGATTGTCTACTCACCAGAACGCCCATGTATGGATTCCTCTCCAAGCATGACGTGATCGTGAAAGCATCTGCTATCTCGACCCACAGCTGGTTAGTCTCTATCAGGGAGGGACTCCAAAGCTTCAGTTCCTGTAGCACGCTGCCGGCTTTGCTTTTGGTGAGGGCTGTGCCTAGGCTCAACAACGATGATCTTGTGCCCTGATGGGGAGTGCCGAAGAAGCAGAGATGAACCACAGAGGTGAGGATTTCTCCAAAATGTCTTGGACGAGATTGTGCGATGAGTAAAGCCTATGAACATGTTAGTCTTCTACCGCTGGTTAAAAAAAAATAAGAAGTGTTCATACCTTTTTGACGACTATGCCACCCAAGCTGTGGCCCAAGAATATCAACGGTCGATTTGCCTTGTACCAGGATCAGCACGCATAAGAGTCTCGATCATGATGGGAAGCATACGTACCGCCTGACCGTGTCTCCTATCCTTCAGCTCCGACAGCAGGTTCTCGGCAAACGTGAAGGACCTCTGAGAGGACGCTTCTGTGAGCACACTGGCATCGTAGCCGAATGTCATGACACGCGCTTTTGTGGAGTCATCTGTGCCATGGCTGTAGTCTGCAGGTGGGTTCTCCAGCGCTTGTGGCAGCGAGTCTCTTAGCCAGAGGTGGCAGTTTGGTGAGGTCCATGTACCCAAGGCATCTCCGCCGAGCCCATGAACAGCTACGATGTCCACATCTGCGTTGTGTGCTGGCGGGTTCAAGATGCAGAGGCCGGATGGCTTCTGTCGCTTTCCGATAGTCAGTAAACGGCAAGGAACGGCTTTGCAAAGACTTCACTGGTATCGGAAGTAATTACCTCGTTGTCGCCTCCAACGTCTGAGCTTTGGCCGGACTGCAACCACCGGAGCGCCATCAAGAGGGCTGCGTTGGTCTCGCTGAAGTGGGCAGCCCAGCAGGATGTTCTGTTGTGCAAACAGAAGAGGAGCAAGGAGTTCTCAGTCAGCCGGTTGGGGCTGAGAGATCAAAGCCCACAGGCTGCGCACCGGTGCACCTGAAGAAGTGGATAAGCGGCTGCAAGGCAGGACTACATGGAGCCAAGCATGCCTGCACATATGGCTGGTTTGCCAACACCTGACTCGATGCCTCTTCCCTTACGGCGCCAGTATGCAACCAAGGATATCGTCCCGCTCATGCAGCTTTTCGATTGGTCAGCGGAAGTGTCATAGGCTTACTCTAGCCTCGAAAATTGATGTTCCAATTTTGGTGAAAATGGCGATGTTTCTTTAATCAGAACGATACTGTTCTAGCCTCTTTGGAAACACGCTGGCCTGGACGATTCAGTCGATAGTGCGGGAACATTAAAGGCCTTCAGCTGCGCGATTGCCTTGTGGCGCTCATGCAGATAGTTAGCCGGACCAACCAAGCCTCCCATCACCCCAAGGCTCATACAAGGCAGCCTGGCAGCGGAGTGGTTGCGGCCCAGTTGTATTGTGGTATCGTGTACAAAACTGTGCTCTCATTTTCTCGGCTGGTGGGATCCCGGCATCTTGGAAGTGCAGCGGCATTAGACGCGAGAGCAGCTAAGCGTACTTTCTTGGAAAAGAGTCTTAGGTACTGCTCCAAATCGTCTTGTGTCTTCGAACGGAGGTTGTGGAAGCTGGCAGTCGTTTCGGAACTCGCAGATCTCTACCTTCCGATACGTTGTTAGAGGGGCTTGAGTAAAACATAAGCTTTATCATTGTGGAAAATTTCGTGGTATTATACAAAAATGCCTTTTCGACCTTCGGCCACCCACCCAGCGGTCCCTATATGCCGTTGAGTGCCTCTGAAAGTGACAGGAAAGGAACAGGAAAGGAACAGGAAAATAAAATGCAATAGAAGAGAGTGATGATAATACCGCAAGACCAGACTTACTTACTGGCCTCGCCCCTTTGTCTTCTCCAAAACAGCTTCCGCAGCCGTCTCTTTCTCGCCTCTCACTGCAGCGCCCTGGCCTACCTCCTCTTCGACGCCCTCGCGGCTGTCGGTAGCTTCCTTGGCGCGGTCGTGCTCTTCGAGCCTCAGCCGCATGCGGTCTTCTTCGGTGAGTTCGGGATTGTAGTCCTCTTCCCGCAGCTCGCCTCTGGGTTCGTTGCCCTTCTTGTTGTGAGGGGACGGTCCTGCGGGCGCTTCACCGCCGGTCATCTGCCATTCCATAAGCTTTGCGAAGGCGCCTTCCTTATCGGCGGCAAGCTTGGCGTAAGGTCCGACTTGGGCGACGCGGCCGTCACTGCCGATGCAGACGATGATGTCGCTGCGTTGGATTGTGCTGAGGCGATGGGCGATGGAGATGGTGGTGTTGTTTCCCTTGAGTAGTTGGGAAAGGGCTTGATTGACGAGAGTCTCCGATTCGGCGTCAAGGGCTGATGTTGCTTCGTCAAGGATCAGAATGTCGGGGTCCTTGAGCAGGGCACGGGCGATCGCAATGCGCTGCTTTTGTCCGCCTGACAACTGTGTACCACGTGCACCGGCGGCAGTGTCAAGACCTTCGGGCTGTAGAAACGTTAGCTGGAAGTTCGACGACTTGGGTGAATCTCAAAACTTACGAAGTCCGAAATGAATTGACAGTTAGCCTGTCGCGCCGCAGCAAGGATCTGCTGCCTGGTTGCCTGCGGTTTACCGTATGCAATGTTCTGCCCAATGGTTCCACTGAACAAGACAGGCTCCTGCCCGACATAGCCAATGCGGCGCCTCAGCTGCTTGGCATTCATCTCACTGATATCCTTGCCGTTGATTTTGATGGTGCCTGAGGTAGGGTTGTAGAATCTCATGAGCAAGCTGGCAACAGTACTCTTTCCAGCGCCCGATGGTGCGACAATAGCCACGTTGCTTCCTTGAGGGATAGTAAATGTCAGATCTTCGAAGATCTTCACTGCTGGACGAGTAGGATATGCGAAGCCAATGTTGTTGAACTCGATGTTGCCGCGAGCGCTGGCAACCATGTCGCCCTTCGTGGGACTGATGGTGGGATTGCGATCTTGCAGTTCGAACAGACGTGTCGCAGCACCAACACCCTTCATGAGCTCACTGTAGAAGCTGCTCAAGCCGAACAAGCTACTGCCAGCGTATGCTGTGTACATCAGGAAGCTCGTCAAGTCGCCCACTGAGATCGCGCCGCTGTGGACCATGCCACTTCCAACGTAGAGCAATGCGAGGAATGTCATGTTTCCAGCAAGTCCGGAGGCCGAGAAGAATACAGCACTAATGAGAGCTTCTTTGCGTCCGAGATAAAAGATCTTGCGGGTCTGGGTATTGTAACGGTGAACTTCTTGCAGTTCGCCCACAAACGCTTGACTTGTGCGAACATTGCCCAAGCGCTCTTCTGCAATCTTGGTCAGATTTCCGAGGTTCTTCTGAATGCGCCTGGATAAGTTGCGGATCGCTCGTCCGTAGAAGAAGGCACCAATGGCCACAGGCGGTGCAGCAACAAGCAGTATTCCAGTTAATTTGATAGACATGTAGCTCATAAGAGAGAAACCAGCTACTGCCGACACAAGCGAACGCAAACCATCGCTGACGTTCTGTGTGATGCTCTTGCCGACAATGATCGTGTCGCTTCCAAGTCTGCTGATCAGATCACCAACACGGTTGGCATCAAAGAACTCGGCGTTCTGGATGAAGGTACGTCTGAACAGCTGACTCCTGAGTTTGGTGACGATTCTCTCTCCGACGATTCGCAGAATGATGATACGTCCGTAGTTGGCGCAGGCTCCAGTGGCTAGAAGTGTTGCGAACGCGATGTAGAAAGTCGTCATGGACAGACCCATGAAGGTTGCGTTTTCCTCCGGCGGCTTACTAGCGACGTCCAGAATTCTTCCAATCGAAAAGGGCACGCTCATTGTAACACCACTGCTGATCAGCAGGAATAAGAACGCCCAGCCAAGAGTCTTCCACTCCGGTGCAGCAATCTTGAGAAGCCTCCAGATCTCGCCTCTTCCGCTGCCTCCCTTATCGCCCTCCTTTGACAGGCGCGCACTGAGGTTCAACTGTGAAGCCTGTGCAGCCTTTTCCGTTCGCCCGAAGCCTTCGCTTTCATCTTCCTCGTCGTGTTCGGTGTGCTCCCTCTGCTTCGACACAGACTTCTCGCGCTTTGCCTCTGGCGTATTTTTTGCAGCCTGCGCCTCGCGCAGTATCCGTGACGTTTGCAACGCTCGTCTTTGTACGGTCTCTGTCGCGACTTGTTGTGCTTTCACTCGAGGTCTCAAGTGTGGTTGTGTTCGCGATGTAAGAGCTCGAGAGAATGAGGGTGCTAGTCTTGCCGCGCTCGCTATTTCAAGTGGTGCCGAAGTGTTGCAATATCGTCCTGCTACCGCGCCTGGTGCTCGTATTCTTGTTGAGAACAGCGCTCCATTTCCCATGCAGTCCCAGGCTCTGAAAGCCACCCTCTGCGGAACGTTCATCTTCTGTGTCGATCGTCACGACTGCTGCAATGTTCAGCCAGTGAGGAGTGCCAGCTATGAGTCCCGAAGCGATGTTGTCGTAGATATCATGGCGGTCGCTCGTATGTCTCAGTTGAAGTAGTCCAGCTGTTTGTCAAACAGTCTACACGGATCGGCCGTGTGTAAAGAGTGTTTTGGAAGTGGTGGTGAGGCGTGGGTGACTGCAGGCACAGGCGCACTGTTGTGGCAGCAAGTAGAAAGATGGTTGTTTGGCCAGAGCTCGATGATGATGCGATTTGAATTCATGTCCCGTCGGCATCGGCATGGACTCAACGCGATCCCGACGCTAGAGCTTTAGCCGCGTCGAGGCTCGATCTTCAGGTCGTAGACTACGGCGATGTACGTGTGAGAAAAGAGTATTGCATCTTGTTGCTGTACGAAGCATATCATGGGTTGCTACAAGGAAGTCTGAACAGGTGTTATAAAGTACAATCATCTATCCTATCCCTCCATAAAGTAGATTCCGTGCCAGGTGCGATCTAGCCGAGGCTTTCGACTGCTCGCTGTTTGAGCTTCAGGGGTGCATCATCATGATTAGACGCAGACAAGGCCAGCCAGTAGTGGTGATCAAACTTGGAGACTTTGCATGCGATCCAGAAAGAAAGGCTGCAAGCTGTTACAGTCTGGATTTAGGCACCGCTAGCTCCAGGCGCATTCTCGTCCTTCCTCAGACTGATCAGCAGTTCACGCATCTTTGCCTTCTGCGTTCCGCTCGCACCACCACCAGCACCCTTGCCGCTGAGGTCGACAAGCTTCGCGATCCTCTCCCAGGTAGTGCCGCCACTTGTAGTGTCCTCCCTGTTCTTGAGGAACTCTTCCTCCTCCTTGCGCGTTTGAGCGATGCCCTTGTCCTTCCTGTTGTTGTAGTTCTCGTAAAACTCGTCGATGTTCTGTTGTGCGGCCTTGACCGCCTCAGCCTTCTTCGAGGCCGAGACCTCATCACGGTGTTGAATTTGCATATCTCTCTTCTCGCGCCACTCCCTGAGCACCTCAGGCTCGGCCTCGTCTTGGTATGTGTCGGCCGCAGGTGCCCGGAAAGGAATGGTTGAGCCTGTGATCGTGCCGCCCGAGCCGACAGCCTCGTTTTGGGTGTCCACAGTAGGGAAGGATGATTCGAAGTTGCCAATGTCGTCGCCAAAGTTGTCGTTGCCATTTGAAGGCGCAGAAGGTGCACTCATGCCGCCGCCCAAGAGATCGTCATCATCATCGCCCTCTTCCACAGTTGCGGCGTTGTCTCCAGAGGTAGTGAACTGTTGAGCATCCTCACCGAGGGCCGCGCGTTCACGTGCAAGGAAGTCGGATGGCTCGTCGATGTTGTCTGGTCCAGTTCCTCCAATGGTCTCGGTCTGGCCTGATTTGCGCGTTAGTTACATGTAAGGATCGCTGATGCGCCATCTAATGGGGTATGCGCACCATCGTTGAACTCGTCGAGGGAAGGAAAGCGGTCGGCCATGTTTGCGGCTGTGTTGTTTGCTAGAATTATTTCTGGCGTATCTGCAGTATATTCGAAAGCAGATCAACTTGTGTTTGCAGGGGTCGTAATGTACAGCTTGGTTGTGGTGAGATTGTTATCCAACAATGCCTCCGTGTTATGTTAATGAGCTCAGGTACCCCAGAAAGCAACGAACCTGAGGCAGGAGCCAGGCAACTCTTTTTGGGCAAGCGCGTCACAGCGTGTACAAGAGCTCGAAGTTCACAACGCTCGTGAACTCCACATCTTCCAACAACATATGAACAGTTTGCGATCCTTAACCTCGTGATACGTCTACCTCGAGGAGTCACATACAAACCTGTCTGTCTAGTCTATATAACGATCGAGCCTTATAGCGCATTGTGATATTCTACGCGCGCCATGGCTTACTCCGACGACGCGGTCAAGGCCAAGCTTGCTGCGCTCAGCGAGACGCAAGATAGCATTGTCACTGTTGCGCAATGGATCATGTTTCACAGGTATGTCGGCATTGTATGAGATCGCAATGCACATGCGCCGTCACTAAACAAACCACAGGCGTCACGCCGACCGCACCGCTGCCCTATGGCTGAACCGACTCCAAGAGAGCAGCACCTCCAAACGACTGAACCTTGTGTACCTCGCCAATGAAGTCGTGCAACAGTCTCGCGCACGCTCAAAGACGGACTTTCTGCTGGCCTTCGAACCTCTCATCGGCGACGCGACAGCTCTGGCATACAAAAACGCTTCTGTCGAGATCCAGAGTAAGATCAAGAGGGTCATTGAAGTGTGGAGGCAGCGCGGTATCTTTGACGTGAAGATTCAAGATGCTCTGGAGAAGCGTCTCGATGACATCGACAAGACCAGAGGAGGACAGAGGGGAGGTGGTGGTGGTGGAAAGCTGGGCGGTACTCTATTCGGTGGAGGTTCTGGAGGTGGAGTGCCCGCCGAGTTGGAGGCTTTGAGCAAGTCTCAGGCTGCGCTCAGCAAGGCCGAGTCGACCGCAAGAGGTGTAGTAGCAACTGCCAACACCGAGCACACCAAGCTCACCGACCCGAATACGCCACTCCCAAGTCCGCCGGTTCATGCGGCCAAATTGGCTTCCTTGATGAAGTCGTTGGCCAGTGCCCACTCTGCTGTAGAGAGCAGCATCAAGGCCCGTACCGAACTTATCGCGGGACTCGAGCAGCTGTTGAAGGCCAACCGCAGCTCACTCGCCACCGACCAGGCAACCGCTTCAGATTTGTCAGGCCGCCTCACGTCCATCGAAAACCGCAAGAGAGAAGTCGAGGACGGTATCATGCGTGGGCTTTCCAACCCTGCAACGCCTTCCTACCAGTCACCAAGCGCGGGCCCTGGTTCCGAACCGTCCAATGGCGCAAATGGCAACGAGCCCACCGCACCCGATTACGAAGGATTCACGCCTCCTCCGCCTGAGGTCGAATCGTTCACTCCGCCACCCGACGCTGCAAATGAGGACGGTAGCGATTCGTTTGCAATTGGCGAAGATGTACCTGCCGAGCGACTACTCGCCGATCCATCGGGCGCGGAAGTCATCCACGAACAGCAACCTACCCACGACGAGCCACCGCCATCTCACGAGCCGCCACCAGCGCTGGAACCCCAGGCTGCGAATTCACAAGGCGCCCTTGCCGCCGACATCTTGAGCAGTCTGCAGATGCCACAAGTTCGACAAGCTTCTGCTGAACTGCCTTCCGAGAGCGCAGATCCTAGGCTCAAGCGCAGGAAGATGTCGCACAACAAGCCTCTGCCAGTCGATGACGAGATTCTTGGTGCCAACGGGGTGGACGAAGACGGCGTAGCTGCTATGTTGCAGTAGATTTACTGCAAGACTGGACTGCAAATTGAAGCTCCAGCCCAAACACAGCCGACATACGACGAGATGACCACAAGGGTGGATGGCAGCTGCATGTACTGATATGTTTAGGAAAGCATAAAGTAGTGGACCACGAACAAGAAATGTAAACCATTCCAACGCATGTCCAACTTCGCCCAGTTCTGCACTCGCGTGCCGCGAACATTCATCCATAACAATTCACTTCAAACATCTCCCAACCCTCCTCCCTCCTCAACAGCCCGCACATGAGCAGCAGGATTGATGCACCCACCTGCACCACCAGCACCCGCAGCAGCATAAAACAACCCATCCCCGCAGATCGAACTAGCAGACAGCGCGCGACCCGATTCTGGCTTCCACGGGTTCAGCGACAGTGAGACTTTCCTTGGCTGTCCGCCCTCTGGGTACGCATCCGGCACGGAGTCGTCCGCCAAGCGTTTGCTGTGTCTCCGGGATCGATGTGAAGCCTTCTTCTCATTCTCCCCACCCGGAGGGCTCCCTTCGCCACGCTTCATCCTCCCACTCGTGTCTTGATGCGTGACAGATGGCGACCGATCCAGATTCAGATCCCACGAACTGAAGATTGGGGTAGGCTCGCAGAAGAGACTCATCACCTTGCCCTTGAAGCCGGAAGTCCGCAGGTCATGCATTTCCACTTGGCCGTTCTCGTTGTCGGTGTTGTCCTCCGGAGCGAACAGCACGTTCTCGCCCGTACACGCCGGTGCCCTACTCGAACGTCAGTCCAGTCCACCAAACCATCCCACGAGAAAAGAGCCATCATCAGGATTCAACAGGGAAACTCACCCGAACAAAACACACGCCGCTCCAACACCGCCGCCGCCGCCACCACTAATCCTCAAACTCCCCACCTCCAACCCCACCTCCCCCATCGCTCCCGCGTAGTACTGACAGCCACCACCGCCATCACCACCACCACCACCACCAAAACCACCCGCCTTCGCCGAAGAATCCAAATTCAAACACGTCCGCGCCACATTCCCCTGCAGAAACCTACATTCGCCAGCGAAATGCGGTTCCTGGCAAAGGAGGATGGAGGGAGAACCGGTGTTTCCTTCATTACCCCATTGTAGGGGAGTTGTGGTGGGTGTCGTTGTCAGGGCGGCTAATTGGTCTTCTTGCGGCTTTACTAGAGTTACGTTTGTGAAGGTTGAGGGGGGGAAGTGGAGGGGGAAGGCGGTTGTGGGGTTCATCAGAGTTGAGAGTGCTGAGATGATGATGAGGGGGAGGGGGATGCGGAGGGGTGGTTGGAGGGTGGGCATCTTTTTTGGGGGAGGCTTGGTTGGAGATGGTTGTTGTGGTTGGTTTTCTTTTTATTCTTTTTGGAGGTTGAGGGGAGGGCGGGTAGGGGAGGTTATATGTATGGAAGTTATGCGTGGTGGTTTGAGTGTGCGAGGTCGAGAGAGAGAGAGAGAGATGTGATAGCATAAATTGTACATCATCAACATCCATCGGGCATCCATCGAAGAGAGAGGGAAATGCCCATCTCAAGCCATTAGATATGCCAGCAAAGTACATCAGGTACACTAGGTAACAATTTAGGTTTGTGCCAACTACAATGTTTGTTTGCCCTCCTACCCTCCCTCACCCTTCCGCCCGGGCCTCTGTTGCAGTGCAATGCCTACGTGACGCAAACGTGTGGCGCGTGTGAGATGCGTGTCGCGGATGTAAGTGCTGCATGTACCACCGCGACGCCTGGCGTAACGCCGTGGGAGGAGCTTTGAAAGCCGGTTTCTGCCGCTTTGCTTGCCCTACGCTTGTCATACTTGAGAGCCGGGTAGGTGCCTGGGGAGGAGCTGGCAGATGGGGTTACGCTGGAGTTGGTGACACGTTGTATTGCGTGGGACACAGGTGGAAAGAAGGGTTGGTTTTGTTTGGTGGGACGGGTTGAAGGCGATGGTGATGCAGGGTGTGAATGGAAACCCGTGCCTGGATTGCTTGCTTTGTTCTTTTTGGTTGGACGGTGTGGTGGGTGGGAGTAGTGGTCGATGTGGTGTCTCGAGAGGCGTGTTCGTACAATCAATCACCGGCCAAGACGGCTGTGCATCATCATTCATCAGGCTCTTCTTTGATCTCAACGACTTCACCACCACCATCATCATCATGATCAGCATCACCATCCTCCACACCGCCAACAACAACCCTCCTCGCACTCCCACCCCCTTCCCTCTTAACCTCAATAACATCCACCCGCCTCCCCCTCGCAGGCCTAACCTCATCCGCAAAAACAACAGTCTCAATCCCCGCCGGAACACGCTCATCCTCAGGCCCCCAAGGCAAATTCTCAACATCAATCTCCCGGTTGAGCAGACTCTTCAGAACAACCTCCGCGCCCGCTTTACTCATGACCTGGTTCGCCTCGCGGCACCGCTCGCTGCAGCAGCATTCCAAACAGCCTTCGTGGCAGTGGCACGCTTCGACGCGGTCGCAGGCTTGCGTGAGGAGCAGGTCGATGAATTCGAATGCTTTGCTCGCGATGCCCGTGCCTCCGGCGCCGCCTTTGGCGTCGTAGAATGTCAGGCGAGCAGGGCGCTTGCGGCTGGATTCCTTCTTTGCGAATTCTTTGATGGCGACTTTGCACTCGGTCTTGACATCGCCGGGCATCGAAATGACGAAGTTGGGCATGAGGCTCAGGATCGCATGTTCGGCGGCGTGGATGGCGCCGGCGAGGTTTAGTCTTCGCGAATTTAGAATTTCGATGGCCGAGCGCGGCACGTCGAGCCACATGCCCTTGCTGAAGAGGATGATGGGCGGGTTGTCGACTTGCACGGCGTCGAGGATGCGGCGTTTCTTGTCGACTTTGAAGAAGCCGAAGACGTTCTGGTGGATTTTGATGGCGCCGAAGAAGGCGCGCGATAGAGATCCCGGGATGCGGCGGATGGCTTCTGTTTCGACGGGGTCGATGTCGGTGTAGTCGCGCTGCTGGGTGGTCCAGTCGACTTTGACGTACTCTACTTTGGCGATCATGCGCTCGGGGTTCATCTCTTTCACGAGGTAGGTGCGGCCTTGGTGGAGGAAAATGCCGCCTTCGTAGATGGTGAAGAAGGCTCGGCTAGCTTCTAGTTCTTCCAGAACGGTGTTTGCGTTGTGGGTGGTGTCGATGATGGCGAAGTGTGAGTCTTCGGTGTCGCGGATGGCGACTGTTCGAGATGGGAAGGGGAGGAAGCGATCGTCTGTGTGGTAGAAGCCTAGATCGTCTTTACGGAGTCTCTCCTCGCAGATCTCAGGTAGTTGCTTAGTGAAGTACTTCTTGTCTTCGTCCGGAACAATGGGCATCTCGTGAGCTGCACATTGTATGTGTCCTTCAAGCACAAGCATGTTGGTCAGATCGACTTGCAACTCGCAATTAGGCTTGGTGAAGATCTCGTCCGGGTTGGCCATGTAGTACTGATCCGTCGGAAAACAGTCGCCAACCAGCACTGACAAGCTGTCTTTGTTCCGCCGCCCAGCGCGTCCAGATTGCTGCCGTAGATTGGAGATGGTGTAGGGAAAGCCGACAGTGATAACAGCATCGAGCGAACCAATGTCGACTCCCAGCTCGAGTGCGCTTGTACCTATGATCCCAACAAGCTTTCCCTCGAACATCTCCTTTTCGATACGGCGGCGGTCTTGCGGAGTATATCCACCACGGTATGCCATGACTCGAGCCATAACTTCTGACCGCTCGAGCGCGACCAGTTCGGTCTTGATGGCGGTGGTCATGATCTCGCACTGCTTTCGTATCCGGCAAAAGACAATCACTCGAACTCCTCGTAAGATAAGTTGGCAGAACAATCGGGCTGTTTCAGCGAACGTGTCTCCACGACCGCTGGACGGATCGTTAGGATCCTTGAACGGCGTATTCCAACACAGGAACTCTTTGCGGCCGCTCGGTGAGCCGTCGAAATCGATAAGAGTAACGTCGTCCAGGCCAAAAATCGTTTTCATGTGATCTTCCGGATTTGCTACCGTGGCACTACAGCTGATGAATTGCACTTTCCGATTGCCGACCGCGGCACAGATACGACGTAGTCTCCGCATGATCAGAGCGACATGAGCGCCGAACAGGCCGTTGTAAACGTGCAGCTCATCGACAACGACGTATTTCAAGTTCTTCAAAAAGCTACGCCACTTTTCTTCTTGGGGTAATATGGTGAGATGTAACATGTCCGGGTTCGTGAAGATGACTCGGGCTTCGTCTCGAATGTAGTTGCGTTCGCTCATCGGGGTGTCTCCGTCAAAGGTGTCGCAGATGAGGTCCTCCAAGCCCGGCAGAAAACCAAACATCTCCTTTAAACTTCGCCGTTGATCCTGCGCTAAGGCCTTGGTCGGGAAGATGTACATTGCACGAGTCTGACGGTCTTCTTCTAGCGCGTTGAGGACCGGGATTTGGTATATGAGGGACTTGCCCGAGCTCGTTGATGTCGATACGATGACGTTCCGGCCTTCATGCAAAGCGTTGATAGCCTCTGTTTGGTGACTGTATAGTCGTTGAATATTTCGAGTGTTGTACAATGCATTGACGAGATTCTGACTTAGTGGGAAGCTCAAGTCTCCGTAGACAGCCTCCTGCGGGTCGAAAACGCGGTGACCGTCTGGTACAACCTGGCCTGTGTACCATTCAGAGCCTTTGAGCTGACTGACGATCTCGGGTATACTTTCTCGCTCCGTGGGTATGGACTTGGGTAATGTGTCTTTTGCAGAATCTGGTGCTGGAGTGCCGTTGCGACTACTTTCGGGAATTGGCACGAATGCCTTGTAATCTTCTTCCAACCTTCCCACTGGGTCGACATTCTTTTCAGCACAATCATTCAGCCATGCGTTGACGGCAGACGTAAACTTGGTATTCCGCTTTTCGATCAAGTTCATCATCTGTTTCTGACTGTACACCGGCATCTTTAGATCTTCTTGCCTGAGTTTGCGCGTCGCCTTTGTTGGTTCTCCCGTCTGTGAATCTTGCACCTGTCTCTTGAGGTCACCGTCGATGTACTCAAACAGCAACACTTCGCTTTTGTCCTCTTGCTGGCCAGCGCCGGAGCCCTCTCCCACATTATTTTCCTCTCGGAAATTCATGGGAAAGAAGTCTTTAGCACGTCCGCCTTTCATGATGTTCTCTTCGCCCATCAGAGTCACTTGCAGCATATGTTCATCGACGTATTGAAAGTTGATGATGTTGGGCACAAGCAGTTTGATCCTGGCGACATCTTCGATGGTGAGCTCTCGCTTGATATTTGCTTCGACCGCACTTTTGATGGTCTCAAAAGTTGTAGCCAGCTGTTTGCGAGTGCAGCAGAATGTATAGACAAGATTGAGTGCCTTGTGGGTTTGGGCCAGCTTTGTGAGCGGTTCGGGCCATGGTATTGAAGATTCCACCAAATTGGATGAGCCTTTCCTCTTGAGCGCCGGCTTGTCACCTTTCTTGGGTGTTCGTTTCGGTTTCTGGCCCCCGTCGTGAGTCTTGGTCGGAACCGATGTCGAGGTGGCGGGTTGAGATGTGGTATCATTGACGGGAACATCATCAGTGGGATTCGCACTGTCTTCCGGTGCTACAGGCTCGGTCCTCTTGCGCTTCCGATTGTGTACAACCCGATTGGAGACGGTGGCCGCTTGTAATTTTGTCATGGTATCAGTTCTTCTTCGTAGGTCCCCTCGTTTGGTCGGTTTACGCTGTATCCATGTTTACCGCGATCTAGGCGCCATGGTGAGCTCTAGTGTGATGTATTAGCCGCACGGGTGTTCAGTGAGTCGAATGCAACATCGAATTGTATTTGTTCTTCAATAGTACTGTCGACAACAATGAACATTCTGCTCGCATAAAGTCAATGTCTCCTGCCGCATGTATGACGACATAAAGTAGGCGCGTCTCAAAACAAAACGCGACTTCCTCCAATTTGATTTTCGGCTAAGGCTGCAAGGCAGCAAGAAGTAGCCGCGCCGATTAATAAATGGCTCAAAGTCCAATCTCAACTTCGGCAAGGCCAACCGGGAGGACCGGCCTGGTGACAATCATATTTTATACAAAAGCCCCCGTTCGTCCCAACTACCATATCGCCACTTTTATACGACTCAAAAACCTTCAAAGAATACTTATCCGCATTTTATCCCGTCGTCTGTTCTTATTGGATCTTTACTACAAGTAAACTTCGGAGAACATTTCGGTCAGCCGACCCGGGACAGCGAATCCACAACATCTTAGGACTCGGCAGCCCGAACTGGATATATCTACATCTTCGCGAGTGACTTTCTCTCTCTAGGATCTTTAATCTCTGCTGGACTAGGTCGACTACTTTGCATACTTCCTAGAGGCTATCGCCACACAGACACGCGACCATGGTGCAAACACTACAAGCGAGGCTCGATGCTTTCAACCCGGCGACTGCTGGCACTTATGACCCAGGTCAAGTCGTGATCTTCTTCGACCACCGCAGCTTCAAATCAGAAAAGGACGCCATGTCCCGCTACCAGTCATACTGGCTAGAGACCAAATCTCGCCTCGGGTGGCCAAGCTTCTGGTACACGAGCGATCTTGAGCCCGGCAAACTGAGACTTGTCTGGTATACTGTAAGTTGCACAATAGATCCAAAACCTTCAAACGTCACTGAGTTATCTAACACCCCACAGCACGCTGGCGCTGAAGGCTCTCGCGAGTACCCCCTGCACATGGCCTACACAGTCAAAGACATGTACGACCACCTAGCAACCGAAGGCTTCAGGCCCATGATCATCGGCTGGTCGCTCGAGAACCCCTTCCCCATGATCGGTGGCGTGGAGCCTCCAGAGCCTCCCAAAGCGCCCAAGATTAAGCGCGCAACCACTTGGAGCAACACTTCTGCGGGCCACGCTGCGGATAGCACGCCCCACGACAGGATCATCAACATCATCAAGTCCGAGGAGGAGAGGGAGGCGAAATCTAGGGCGGACTTGGTCAAGGCTGAGATGATGCGGGAGGGGCTTTCGAGCGATATCAAGATGTCTGCTTGTTGATTGGGTCTGCATGCGGTTTTCTTTCATGTTTTGTGTCACACGCATTGTTTTGGATTCGGATCGCATTGCTCGGCGTACTAAATGTTTCTAATTACTTCGACTGTATACCTTTTTCTAACATTATGCAATGATGCCGTTTTTTCCTAGAACGCTCTTTTCCTGCTGATCTCCAAGACACCATGTCCTGTCCAACCGTCCAAAAAAGCCTCTCTAGAACCCACCTCAAACCCCACACACTGCAATACAACCACAACTCTTATCAACGCACATACTCCCCCCACTGCACCACCATCCACCCCGCCGAAACCGTACTAACAACCAACGGCCCCGCCAACCCCTTCCCCAACCTCGCCGTCCCATAAACACACCACTCGAGCGCAAAGTGCGCAAACGCGACCCCGAACGTCCACAGGGTGATTTCGTACACGGCGGCGTTGTCGATGTGGTAGGCGCCGTACAGGCGGATGATGGAGCTGAGGGCCGTCCAGGTGCCGAAGGTGCGGGCGCTGAGCGGGGTTACGCGCGAGGGCGTGGTGCCGGCGTAGACTTGTTGGGAGCCGGCGAGGGAGAAGTAGGCTTGGATGCTGTTGCCGAGGGAGACGATGGAGATCTTTTTGGAGTGTTGGTTAGGTAGGTTTTTGGGGGTTTGTTTGATTGATCGGGAAGGATTGGGTTTGGAGAGGAGGGAGGCGTACGAAGAGGAGCCATTTTGGTAGGAAGCCGTCGAAGGGCGGGAGGTAGGATGTTAGGGAGTCCATTTTGCGTGTGTTTTGGACGTGTATGCCTTGCGACCAAATGGTTGGTTCTTATGGAATAAATGTTGATCTCTCCCTGGAGATTCACAGGGGTCCAATGCTCCTTCTCCAATGCCCCGCGTCCCTTGGTCTGCTTGGGGAAATTCCAAGCTTCACCATCGTTGGGCATTTGTGGTAAACGTAGCATATCTTGACCTCGCCGTGAGACAACACCATCACCATAACAGACAATGGACAACTTGAACCCAATTGACCCTTGGGCTGCGCCCGCTACTAAGGTAGCCGCCTTCATTGGCGTCTTCTGGGTGTCGTACAAGATCCTGTCTTTCTGGCGCATGATCGCGTCTCTGTTCATCCTTCCCGGCCAGTCGGTATGTGTTCAAGACATAGTCATGGCAATGTTACTCAAAACCCTCAACTAACATGCAATCAGCTCTCCAAGTTTGGTAAGAAGGGCACATGGGCTCTCGTTACCGGTGCCTCCGACGGTCTCGGCAAAGAGTACGCCGTCCAGCTCGCACAGAAGGGCTACAACATCCTCCTCGTCTCCCGCACCCAAACCAAGCTCGACACTCTCTCCCAGGAAATCCAATCCAAGTACAATGTCGAGACCAAGACCTATGCCATGGACTTTGCCGCGAACCTGGACAAGGACTATGACAACCTCAAGAGCTTGGTCGCCGGACTTGACGTCTCAATCCTGATCAACAACGTTGGCCTTAGCCATAGCATCCCGGTCCCCTTCCACGAGACTTCACCGCAAGAGATGCGCGACATCATCACAATCAACTGCATGGGAACCCTTCGCGTCACCCATCTTGTCACGCCCGGAATGGTGGAACGCAAGCGCGGTCTGATCCTGACCATGGCATCTTTCGGCGGTATCCTCCCCACGCCCTACCTCGCGACTTACAGCGGCAGCAAGGCTTTCCTGCAGCAATGGTCCACGGCTCTCAGCTCCGAGCTGGAGCCCAAGGGCATCAAGGTGCAGCTCGTCCAGTCGTACCTCGTCACCAGTGCCATGAGCAAGATCCGCAAGACGTCGCTGTTCGTTCCCAATCCCAAACAGTTTGTCCGCGCCGCTCTCGGCAAGATTGGCCGTAGCGGTGGTGCGCAGGGTATTGCCGCTACTAGCACGCCGTACTGGGCTCATGGCATCATGCACTGGGCTCTGGCCACTTTCACCGGCACCATGAACAAGGCTGTCCTTGACCAGAACAAGAGCATGCACGCAGACATCCGCAAGCGCGCGTTGCGTAAGGCGGAGAGGGATGCCAAGATGGCGTAGTGAAAGAAGCACTGCTGATCGCACCTGCGAGGTCTCGATGACCTTCACTCTTAATAGCAGGGTCCAACGCCACGCTTGGGCCTATTTAACCAGGTTCACTTCTTTACCATTAACAAAAAGCGATTACACGCCTAGCCTAGCGGTTTAGGCGTGCGGTTTAACGCGGTTGTACAACCACTCCTGGGATCAATTCCCACGTAATCCAGGCTGGGCAATTAAAGTGGTAAAACACCAGAAGATTGTCTCGATGTTGGATTGCAAGGGAACAAGGTTGGGGGATTTATCCTTTTGCCAAATTGCCTCGCATCACATTGTATGTAATGTCTGACATCTTGCATATCTTTTTCATTGAGAATGCACTGTTAATACAGCCCGCATGAACACACCTCCCTCGAGTCGACCTCCCCATTCAAATTGCTCAAAGTCCTTCATAGGAATCAATCTCCCTCCAATCCTCCATCTTTCTCAACCGCACCCTCTCCTCTCCTCTTATCCAATCAAATACGCCGTATGATCCGCCGCCAAATCAACCCTACAATATCCAACGCATCCATCAGAAACCCCCTCAACATCTCCCGCAACCCCATTTGAAACCCAGACCATTCCATTCCACAAACCCCCCACCTTCATCCCCTTCATCCCCAACCAACAACTCCAGCCCGAAACCCGAGAAGCAAACCACCTCGTCAACCCCATCCCGCCCGAACAGTACCCAGAGTAGAGTAAAGTAGGGAAAGAAACAAAGAAACCCCTGTACCAAGGTACATTCAACACCTCCTCCGCCGTCTCATCTTGCGCGACTCCAAGTAACCAACCCGAACCCCTGCTGCCCAGTGACTAGCCAGACTACCCGCCAAAGCACAAATCGAACGAAGCCAATGACATAGGTAAGGTAGTTATTCCAAAAGACCTCATGACATACATGTAGTATTCCCCGCATGCATCTTCAAGAAAAGCTACATATACTGTTGACCGACTGGCTGTTTTTGACTAGATGTCTCTCTCACTCACTCAAGTGGACATCGATCGTCCAAGCAAAGCAAAAACTTAACGTGGGCAGTGTTACTTGTTTCGCATGCAGGATGACAGAAAGTCCGCGTGGGACTATGGTATTGAAGGCACTGTCAAGGGGAAGATGAGAAGATGGGATACGCTCGGCTGCCTTGCCTTGCGTTTCTGCGAGGTTGGTTGAGAGGATCATGAGTGCGGGGGTGGTGGGTACCTTAAGTGAAGTGTGGTCGAGGGGTGCGCGGTGTGGTGCTTGGGGCTGCCGTTTTGTTGTCGGTGTGTGGAGATCCTTACTCACCTTACTGTACCCATTGGGCTATGTAGATTCCACTTCACGTGTTGACGATCTTGGATGGGAGCATGGTTAGGCTGACGAATCAATTGAGCGATTATGGCGATTCATGATCGCACGGTTCGGCATGATGAGAATGGAAATAGTTGGGATTGCTGGGATGTTGCAAGGGAGGAATACAGGCGAGAATGGAAACGTTAGCTGAGATTTCAGCTTTTTGTTAATTAGACGGCGAGCGCGAGGCCCGCTGCCGTTTACTGCTGCTACTGCTCATACTACTAGTGCGGCTGCTGCTACTGCTGACATGCAAACGGCGTCTGCAAAGTGCCTGTGCCTATGCAACTCTTGACGCAAAAGACAAAGCTCGCCCGATCAACATCAACCAGCACCAGGAATACCGCTGCTCCCCATCCCGCTCTGCGACACAGCGCCACTAGGCACATTGCCCAAAGCAGCACCACCAGGCGGCATGACCGGCCCACCGTTCGAGACCTGGATCGCATTCCCCATAGCGAACCGCTGGTCCAGCTCGTCGTAGTTGAGAACGAACTCTCTGCGCTCGCGGCGCCAGTTCATCACGTCGAAGAAGACGTAGACGCCGCGCTCGACGCGCTCGCTGACGCGGACGGGCTGGACGGCTATGGGCGCGCCGCTGGTGAGGTCGATGATGGGCATGCTGGAGCTGTTGTTTGCCTCGCGCGTGTCCTTTTGCAGCCACTGTCTGAGCAGCTTGTGCCAGCGCCAGTCGCGCGCGGTGAGTTCCTGTGCGGCGAGTTCTTGCATGATGTCGTGCGGCATTTGGTAGAAGATGCAGAAGAGTGTTTCTGGGGATTTGTTAGCTTTGTTATAATGATATGGAGCTGGAAAAGCATTACCATCGCTTAGTGCGGCAACACGTCCAGCCAACGGAGGAACATTATTCACTGTGTACGCGCCGGGAAGTTGGAAGTCTGGGATTGTGTGGCGGTCGTGGAAGTCGAATGTGCTACCAGTCGAGTTGGCGGCGGGGAAAGGTGTGAACGTCGGGTAGATGGGATCGAGACTGTCAAGGTCCATGCCGAGTGCGCTCAGATCCTGGCCGAAGAAGATTGCAGAACGCATGATGGGTGGCAATGTCTCATCCACAGGCTGCCCGCTCTCGAGGTTCTTGCGAGCTTCGTATGCTGCTGACAGGGCTTCAAGACCCCACTGTTCTTGCTCGGTCATGTCCGCATATCGCTTGACGCCTCCGCTGGGTGCAGCGGGCTGGACTGGTGCTGCTAGTATGGATTGGGGCTGTTGTTGCTGTGATGTTGTTTGTGTAAGGGGATGTCCTATCGGGGCTTGTTGGGCTTGCGTTGACGCATTGCTGGTCTCGCGGAACGGAAGTTGCGTCTGCTGCCCACTGCCTTGCGTTTGCGAGCCATCAGGAGAGCGGAGTGTAACGCCACCGAGAACATTGCCTTGCTCGAACGCTTCGCCATTGGTGCGCACACCAAGAGGTGGAAATTCGTCGCCACCACCGTTCGATTGGTCCGATGAGCCTTGTTGTGTGCGCTGTTCCTCTTGTTGGTCCATTGACTGTTGTGAAAGTGTTGCCGATGGAACTCTTTGTTGTTGTTGCTGCGGTTGTTGCTGTTGCTGTTGGTGTTGTTGATGGGATTGCTGCTGAGGTGGCTGCGGCGCTTGAGATTGTTGAGGTGCACGCTGTTGGATGGGCTGCGGTTGTTGCTGTTGTTGTGCTGGCTGCTGACGAAGGATGTTGCTATTCCAGTTCGACTGTCCGGCATTGCTGGCTGGCTGCGGGCCTCCTGATAGAGTAGGGAAATCGCTATTGTAGGAGTCAGCACGTTGTCCAACAAGTTCGGCCCATGTCATCGACGCTTTTGGTGGCATTTTGAGGGCAGATGCAAGGATGAAGGTGATGTCGAGCGGTGCCGGTAAAAGCAGACTTTCAAGGAATCATAGGCACCGCGTGGGGACAATAAGGTAGTAGCAACACAAGCACATCACAACAATAGCCGCGCCCTCAAGACACGCAGCGTTGCAAGTTGCGTGAGCGGCTACCGGCACAACAATCGCAACGCATCTCATTGTACCGCACCGCACCGCACTTCAATCCACCTCATGCAAGCTCGCATCACTCTCCAAACACTCACCTCATATCAATCGGCGCCTGTCCTCCCCCGCCCATAACCTGAGCGAATCCACTCAATTGCGAAGGCCTAGGACCCATTCCCGGTGCGCCTCCCAGCGCAGCACCAGCAGCCGCCGCGCCCGCAAAACCTCCAGGAGCAGCTCCACCTGCAGAGTTATTGGGCAACCCAAATCCCCATCCTGTCCCGTTGCCCAGACCGGGCTTCTGAGTGTTCTGGAGGCGTGGTGTCTGGCGCGCGGCGGCGCTATTGGGTTGTTGCGGTTGTTGGGAGCCGTAGGACGGCATGTTCATGGAGCGCATGGTCTTGACGTGGAGGTGTACTGGATGCGAGGGTCAGCAATTGCTTCTGCGACTGAGGTTCGAGGCGCGGCTAGCTCAGATGGAGCTTTCGCAGGCGCGTGCTTGGCCTTGATGTCCAAATCCACTTCTTGAGAGGAAGACTGAATGTATAGACGGTATCCTTCTAAGATGGAGACTAGAACACCGCCTCATGCACATCCAGTCGCCAATTCCATCCAGTGCCAGACAAGGTGCGACCTACCAGAGCGATTGTTCGCAGCGATTCTCTCCGCTCGCAGTTGTGATTGATCGCCGGTGCGACTGAATCTTTATACAACAAACCCAATGATAAAGCAGAAGTATAGGTGAGAGAAGTAAAGTTGGTGTTAGTTCTAGCACTACCGCATACAGTACTGAACTTCAACCTCGACGTGGATGCGGCGCGGCTGTCTCGCGGGAGCTGCCCTTAGCTGTGGGGAGGCCGGTCGATCGTGGCGTGGCGTACATACATATAGGGCTAAGTCGTGTGCAAGTGAATGCTTGACATTTATTGGTTTGTAAAAGTATGCATATTACTCCTTGGTAGTGAAATCCTGGTTGTGATGTTCATATGCTTTTCAGTAGGACCGGACACATGTGACCCTCTGTCATCAGCTCATTCGACCAAGTCAGAAAGACACCGCAGGCTGCGACCACGAGGCAGTCTCATCAATCATGTACATTGACATAAACCGCTAAGCGTCAGGAAATAACTGTACGGAATGCAGAATGCAGACTCTCACTCTGACACAACAAGAATGCCTCCAAAACTCAAACCGGCAAATGTGAATCAATCACCCAATCAAGCCTTCCCATCCCTCTCCAACATCTTCCTCCTCGCCTCCAACACCATCTCCTCCCTCCGCCTCTTCAACCCCTCCGCCCTAGCCGCCTTATCACTCGTCCAAGCCGAACGCTTTTGCTCCTCACTCCGCACAGCCTCCTTGCCCTTATCCCCAATCCTACCCTGCAGCCCATACCTCGTGATCAAATCCGGCTGGCCGCTCGCACTCGTCCTCGCCGCACCACCACCAACAGCAGCATTCGAACCGGTCGCACCCGGTGCAGGCGCAGGTTCCGGAAGCGCAGGCTGGAAACTAGGCGGCGGGGTCTCGAGGCCTCGGCCAGTCAGGATGCGCTCCGAGGTGCCGGCCACGTTGCCGCCGTTGCGGTGCAGGTCCCAGGCTATGCTGCGGCGGTCGAGTTGGGGGAACATGGCGCTGACTTGGGCGACTTGCGCGGGGTCTACGCCTCGATTTGCGCGGGAGGAACTGCTGCTGCTGCTGCTGCCGGGAGAGGGTGGGGGTTTGTTGAGGTACCAGCGGATGGCGAAGAAGCCGACCAGGGCGACGGCGAGGAGTTGCGGGATGTTGATTGATGTTTCGGTTTGTGACATGTTTGCGGTGGTTTGCAGGCGATGCTGCGGGTTTTGCTAGGCAGAGTCGACCTCTTGGATGTTTGTGTGTGACGGTGTTTGTCAGATGTCCGACGGAGGATGTTGAGTGGGACTTCGAGGTAAGACGACAGTGGTGAGCGACGGCGGTGACTGTGTTCTCAGTCAAGAAACAGAGAGTGTGTGTTCTCGCGAGCGACTGGAAATAATATGTGTAGAGTGTAATGTCTTTTAGGAAGTCGAGGAGGTGTGGACGATCCAGTTGATCTCTCCGGCGGTCACAAAGCGATTGCCGCGGAGCGTTATCTACTCGACTGCGCCACATCGACCTTTGGCTGTAGTGGAGAGGACATGTCAACACGAGCCAAAGATCGCATGAAACAAAATCAATACACATGTTCAATATAAACCCACATCAAGACCTTACTTCGTTGGAAATTCATATTCTCATTGTCATGTCGTAATCACTAGCAAGCTGCAAGCTCACCAAAATATCTGCATTAAGTCATTCCTCCAAAGCCAGAATTAGAGTAAAAAGTCCTGTAGACCGCTGATGGGTATCATTCTGTCCTGTCCTTCGTGAAGAAAAAGCGTCATCCCCAAAACCAAAATTCCAACCAAGAAACCAGCGGGTATCTTCCCGCTCACCAAAACACAAGAGATGGCTTGCGCCCGTTCATAAGAAAGGAAAGGAGCAACTACCACCTTTGCCCACCGAATCCGTCGTCCATTTCTTCGTCGGCATCTCCCTCGACACTGAACTTTGTTCCCAAAGCTGCTTGGCCTTGCCTGATAAGCTCTTCCAGTTGGCGGCTCATATTGCCAATGGCTTTGTCCGCAACGCGATCCTGCTTTGCCTGTCGCTTTCTGTAGCGCTCGGCCTCCGGGCTCACGAAGTCGGCGCTGGCACTCAGACTGCTACGGTGCCCAGTACCTGACTGTGGTCGGGAGACAGGGGAACGCGCGTGTGCAACGGAAGCCCTGCGATCGGGGCCAGCTGTGAAAGCTGAGGGACTCCCGACTTGAGTTACGAAGGAGGGCTGGCGACGGGTAGTGGTGGGCAAGAGACTGCGGCGCGAAGAGGCTCGCGAGACGCTAGGACGCGCAGTCGGAATTTTGGAGGCTTGAGGGACGTGATTTGCTGACACTTTACGCTTTGGACTGGGGTCTGCAGCATCTGGCGTACCGATAAGAACCCACTCATCCTTGTCGGTTTGGCGACGCTTGTTTGGCGGGCGCAAGGTCGATGAAGGCGGTGAGTGAGGGTTGTCCTGTTCGAAATCGCCGAAGAAGTCGTCTGATTGCCATTGTCCAGGCACTGGCGTTGGCGGATCGTCCAGGTGGTGGCCGTAAACATGTTTCTCGTCAAACACGTAGCCATCTCCCCCGCCTGCATAGAATCCCTTGAAGACGTTCGTACCAAAGTTGAAAGCTTTTCCGACAAGGCTGAATGCAAATCGAGTCCAGCTGACTTGGGTGGTTCCTTCCATCATATCTGGCATGCGCGGCACACCATTACGGTCTCTTGCAAGTGGTCCTGATAGCGAGGAGCCGGATGGTCCGAATGTCGCATCTACGTCTCTCGTGTGTCTGCGAGCGTCGGCGTCTTGCGTAATATCACGGTCCAAGTCGATGTTCGCGACCATCCCAGGCGTATCATAGCCGCCAGATAACCTGTACTGCTCGTTCACCAACAACGATCCTTGCCCACCACCAAATACATCGTCGTCATGCGTGGGTGCTGGGGTGCGCGCCCAACTTGGAGCCGCATTCCACTGATCAGGTTGCGCAGACTCGTGTCTTGATCGCTTTCTAGATGCGCCGTTGGAGAAGTAGTCTGTTGATGATGTTGCGTGTGAGGGTGTGGTCGCGACCGATGGCGATGACTTTGGAGGTTGGAAGAGATGTGCATTGCGACCGTGGACCGGGGAGAAGATGGATTGTTGCGACGGCGGAGGGGTTGGGAATACCATTGTTGTGTTTATCGGTGGGCGCTGATCAGAAATTACTATAGAACATCGAGGTATAGGCGATGTATAATAGGATGTGAGACGGCTGCTTTCTTCTTCTCTCAAGGGTGGCTGGTAGTGCGACGGCTAACAGTCGGTGTGATGGTAGCGAGTGGATCTTTGATACCGACTATCACAGTATTTGCAGGGCCGTCACATGGTTTTTTTACAGTCGTTATGGGCAGTGAATGAACGGATGGTATGGAGTGTCTGGTACGGTATGGTTTTCGGTGTTTGGCAGTCAGTCAGGTGGTGAGACCAAGGGACCGATGTGAGGGGCGACTCGAGTGAGCACAGAGCAAAACAAAAGCCTCGCTCGTCATTTAGAGTAGACCCTAACCCTTCCAGATTGGACAACACACCCCTCCGATCACCATTCCCGTAATAACGGTCCGATACTCTATACCATTAATTCCACCCTTGTCCGCCGTTCACTCAACCTCTCCATCCTCCATATCTACACGTGATCAACACTACAAATCCCGCCCATCATGGCTATGGCGACCAAGAACGAGTCGCAGGCCCTCTTCGGCCAGTTGAGGCGGAAGGAGGCCAATAAGATCTGCTTTGATTGCGGCGCAAAGAATCCGACATGGTCTTCAATCCCCTTTGCCATTTATCTCTGTCTGGACTGCTCGGCAAACCACCGTAACCTTGGTGTACACATCTCTTTCGTCAAGAGCACCAACCTCGACCGTGAGTGCCCAACGTTGAATGTCCGAGTCAGCGCATCATTGTAACAGGGATGTGAACCAATGTTGCACGGGCTAACATACTTTGTAGAATGGCAGTGGGAACAGCTACGACGTATGAAGACCGGTGGCAACGAGAGCGCAACTAAGTACTTCCAATCGCACGGTGGATCAGCAGCGCTGGCGAGCAAGGACCCAAAGACGAAATACACGAGCAACGCCGCGAACAAATACAAGGATGAGCTGGCACGAAGAGTTGACGCAGATCAGAAGAAGTGAGTTGGCAAGCATCACCGATATAGAAGCAACGACTAACGTCACAAAGGAACCCCGACAGCGTGATCGTAGAAGATGCCACAGACGCCAGCGAAGGCAGTGGCGCGAACACCCCAGCAGGCGAGCCAGACGACTTCTTCTCATCCTGGGACAAGCCAGCTATCAAGAGACCCAGCAACCCACCCTCGCGATCCAACACTCCGGGTATCAACAGAACCGCATCTCCATTCCTCGGCGCCAACGGCAATGGTCAGGCAAGGTCAAAGTCGCCTCTCACACCCGCCGAGCCCGCTGCGCCTCGTACGACTTCCACTGCGGCGCTTCGCAAGACCACAACTAGCAAGCCGAAGTCGAACATCCTCGGCGCAAAGAAGAACAAGCTCGGAGCCAAGAAGGTGGATGCGAGCGCATTGGACTTTGATGAGGCGGAGAAGAAGGCTCGCGAAGAGGCGGAAAGGAAAGAGAGGCTGGGTTACGACCCTGATGAGGAGGCGGCGCCTGCAGAAGTACAGATCAAGGCTGCTCAACCGGACACCAGCTCCAGCACTCTCTACCAGCCCACACCGATGAACCCTCCTAGGCCTAAAGGCGACTACGGCAGTGGCTCGGCTGCGAACCGGCAGCGTGAGGCTGATGCTGAGATGGAGCGGCTAGGCATGGGTGTTCGCAAGCTTGGTTTCGGTCAGGTTGGTGGTGGTGCAAAGACGACAGCGCCCAAAGCTAAGGCAATGGGCTTTGGTTCAACCAACAGAGCTCCCGTCGAAGGTAAGCTGATTGAGAAACTAATGTCCCGAGGTTAGGGTATCAACTCACATCTCACAGACGACTCCCAACGTTACGCCCGCGAGAAGTTCGGCGTCCAGAAAGGTATCTCATCCGACGAGTTCTTCAGCAAAGGCGCCTACGACCCAACCGCGCAATCGGAGGCCAAGACTCGCTTGCAAGGCTTCGAAGGTGCCCAGTCCATTTCTTCCAACGCATACTTCGGCCGACCCGAAGACGAGGAGGGCGCTGCTGGTGTTGAGGACTACGGCGATCTCGAGACGGCCGCCAAAGACTTCGTGCGCAAGTTCGGCATCACTGCCGGCGATGATCTCGAGAACTTGTCGAGCATGTTAGGCGATGGTGCGACGAAGTTGCAGGGTGCGATTAGGAACTACCTTAACAACTAGGGTGCTGTTCTTTGCACGTGAAAGTTGGTGTTGTTGAGGGGCGTCCGGCGCAGTCTGGAGCGGAACTCTCCAAATTATCGAGTAGGACTAGAGCGAGCATATCCATGGACTTTTGAATTCATTCATTTTTGGAAGCATGATCGTGGTATCAGGTTCGATCAAGCGACTACGTGTTGTGCTCTCAATGCTCCTTGATTCCCCGATGCTTTGGAATTAAGTTGCAGCCCAGCGGCAGTTTTAAAGCTGGATAGCATTGAGATTCATTTTAGCAACGTGTTGTCTGCAGAGCCGAGCTTGTGGCGAAGATCGCATCGTCGAGTCTTACACTACAATCACCTGTACTGCATCCTCTGGCCTCCACGCTTCTCCATCTTGGCCTGCCTCTTGCTCTGACCGGCAGGTCCAGTCGCAGTGCCCTCGCCTTCAACCGGAGCTCCACCCATGCCTGCAAGACCCTTCCTCGCGCCAGTAAAAGTGGTGAAAGCCAGCCATGCTGAGTACGCTGGCACGGCAACCCATGCATACCACGCCTTGTTTCCAACCAAAGCTGCCAGAACCACACAGAACCAAGTCCAGTATGTGATGTCCCACATCCATTCGGTCAAGCCCTTGGCTTCCAAGTCCTCGCCGGAGCGCTTCAAGTCGCCATTGTCGATGGTAGGACGTCCGATGCGTTCGAACCAGAACTCGATGAGGAGAGCCGGGAGGTTGAGGATGAACCAGGCCAAGAGGCTGCGGGACGAAAAGACAAAGTGGATCAGGAAGAAGAGGGTGTTTATGCCGAGGGAGATCAGGTGTATGCGATTGAGGATGGCCGTGTTGCGGGCAGCCAGAGTTTTGAGAGCTTTCTATTGCGGTCTCAGCGTGTGTTGAACATAGAGTCAATTTGGCATTGATCGCATACCTGAGCCATGACGGCGTACTTGGACCCTATAGCCTGGTCGGTTCTGAAACGTATGTGAAGACGAGACGAGGCGACGGTATTCTTGGCGTCCGAGTGTAATAGATGGAGGTCGTGATAAACCTTGAAAGTCGGCCGCGCGAATCTCCCCGCAAACCGCAGCACGGCCCGCTCTGTTAGTCCAATTAGTCCATCACAAACAAGCGCCTGCGCCTGCTCTGCAACACAACAGACGCCGGACAGCACAGCAACGACCACGACGTGACGATTGCGCCTCTGCCCAATATACGAAACATTCGCCTTGTGCATATTTTAATATCATACCGCGCGACACAACAGCACATCGCAACACTCTGGACACGCCGGACGCGCACACGACTGCTTACGAGATGAGATGAATCGCATGTACTCTGCCGCTGGACAATAACAACAATCCGCCTATTGTCGTCGCTCTTGCTGTCTGCCTGCATACAAGCACCTATCTCGTGACACTTCTGTCAGCAGCCAATGTTGGGCAAACAGGAAGCACGTGCAGTCCCTTGCCTTGATCATCACTTCCGTTCGCCTTCGATATCGTCGAGTCTTCCCACGAACACCATACCCTAGCAACGACCAACTCTACTGCACCTAGGCATGTCGCCTACCACCGGTATAGCCGCTTCACAACTGCGGCAATTGATATTCTACCACATCGACAATGAACTTCTCGAGAATGCGACTTTCCTCGCTGGCCGCCTCTACGCTCTTGAGCCTAGGAACCCGGACAGCTCCCATTTGCTCGCACTGACAAACTTGCGACAACGGAGATGGAAGCTTGCATACGACTCGGCGCAAAAGTACGGCTCTAGCGGTAGACACCTTGGCTGCGCATACATTTTCGCGCAAGCATGCTTGGAATTAGGAAAGTACCTGGAAGGTACGACGGCGCTGGAGAAAGCAAAGAGCTTGTGGCAAAACAGAAGTAATTGGAATAAACATTCAGAAACGTCGAGACGACACATACCCGACGCGGCAGCCGTGCAGACGCTCCTTGCGAGGCTTTGGCGTAATTACGGCGACACGAAGAAGGCTGGCGATTGCTACGTCGAAGCGCACAAGGCAAACCCATTCATCTGGGAAACTCTGGAAGGACTTTGCAAGATTGGTGCAGATGTGGACTTGGAGAAGATGTTTCGGCCTACAACAGAGATGGGAGCGGTGCCGAAGAGCATAAATACCGCCGAGATCTATACAGATCAGCCAAGGGCAATCTCGAATGCGCTTTCCCAGAACACGAATTTTGCCCATGCGAGTGCCCTGACTCCATCAAACGATCCTTTCAGTACGAGGTCATCTGGCGAGCAGGAAGGAGCTATGTTCGCACTACCCAAGGCTAGGAGTAGGACCGCATTGACGAATGGACTGAAGGCTCCTCTCTCGGAATGGGACACACCGACAGCTAACAGCAATGGAGCCTCTTTCGACGACGACGTGGAAATGGAAGGCCCTGTGGGTGCAGGAAACGGCGTTTCTCAAGACCAGCCGCAATTGGCTCCTTCACGGAGGGCCCGATTAGGACAACAAGTAGAGCCACCAGAACGATCGCGACATCCTGCATTACGAGGGCAGCAGTCCACGTCAGACCCACAGGATAGTGCCTTGCCCACTGAAGCTGGTGTTAGGAAGACCAGCGGGGGACATAAGCGCACAATCTCTGGCCACGCTTCACAATCAAGTACTGCGGCGCCGGATTCAGCAGCCCCACGAAGGAGCAATCGTTTATTCGGCCAAGGTACAACAACTAGGAGTGGTCGTACTACCGCCGAGCCACCACCAGCGCCGACTACTAGGAGCGACCGCGAATCAAGGCCTGCACGAACGGCCACAGGAGCGAAGGGCAGGACCACGGGCACAGTTGGTAGAGTGGTCAGTGGGAATCGCAAGATGATGCCACCTGATCCAGCCGACAAGGAAAAAGAGAAGGAGAAGGAGAGGGAACGACTACGACGGGCGCCCAGTCGAAACAGCGAAAAGCCTTCAGCTACACAAGCACCTACCGCTGCAGCTGTAGCAAAGCCACTTCCTTCAGTGCTAGCTGAGCAAGAAGCCAAAGAAGCAATCTCAGGACTACTCAAGAGCTTCCGGCAGTTGGCCGTGGGTTATCGTGCGGCTTCACGTTATGATCTATCCACCGCCATCGAAACATTCAGTTCGCTTTCTAGTGCACAGCGCGAAACGCCTTGGGTGCTTGCCCAACTCGCCAAGGCATACTACGAGGCAGCAGATTACCGAGCTGCAGAGAATTGTTTCATACGACTCCTGAAGCTGCAACCCTCGCGCATCGAAGACATGGAAGTGTACTCCACCGTCCTATGGCACCTGAAGAAAGAAGCCCCTCTCGCATTCCTCTGCCACAGTCTACGCGAACAAGCTTTCGATACCCCCGAAACTTGGTGCGCGATAGGCAACTCTTTCTCCCTAGGCCGTGAGCACGATCAAGCTATTGCAGCTTTCAAGCGTGCTATTCAGATCGACGAGTCTTTCGCGTACGCTTGGACGCTCATGGGCCACGAGTACATCGCCAACGAAGAATTCGACGCAGCCCTATCCTCGTTCCGCAAATCCGTCACCGCTGATAAACGCAGCTACGCCGGTTGGTACGGTCTCGGCCGCAGCTTGGAACGCATGGGCAAGCTCGAGGACGCAGAACGTCACTACCGCATCGCAGCGCAGATCAACCCCTCCAACGCGACCCTCATGGTCTGCATCGGCGTTATCTTCGAAAAACTGCGCAAGAAGCCTAATGCGCTGGACTGCTATTCTCGCGCTTTGGAATTGGCGCCGCAGAGCGCTTTGGCGCGGTTCAAGAAGGCGCGGGTTCTCATGCACATGCGTGAGTTCGAGCTTGCGTTGCGCGAGCTGTTGGTTTTGCGGGATTTGGCTCCTGATGAAGCAAATGTGTGGTTCTTGCTTGGCAAGTGCTGGAAAGGGCTTGGGGAGAAGGGCGAGGCGTTGCGGGCGTTTACTACGGCGCTTAATTTGGATGTCAAGGTAAGTCGAGTTCCACGTTCCCGAGACATGCTCCTGCTACTGTTGCCGCAGTCGTTGCGTGTTTCTATGACCATTGAGCTAACAAGATGTTTCCACAGGCTTCGCCCTTCATCAAGGAAGCGATGGAGAGCTTGGATGATGATGAGGAAATGGACAGTGATGACGACTAGTCGAGTGAGTAATTGTTTCCAAGCAGAGCATAGTAAGTATTACGGTTTGCATTTCAGCATTGGCAATGGCAATGGATGGCATGGGGAGGCTCGTCTTCGCTTCGTTCATTTCTGCTTCCTTTATATGACGCCGCATCCTCGCCTTTTTGATTGCAGGATGGCGTGAAAGGACTGGGCTGGTGCGGTGGTGGCGTTTAGGGTCTTGTGTCAACCAGCGTTTGTGAGGGGAGAAAAGAAGTGTCTTTGTTTGCTGCTCACGAGGGGATTTTGATGAGTCACGGCCATCCACGTTTGCACGCCCGTAGGGCTGTGCATTTGGAGTCCAGGTACGGGCTACCACAGTATGATGCAGGAATTCCTCAATAGGATAGCAGATATGAAGCCTACCCTCTCTCACCAAGACAACTCATCATGCTTCTTCGAGCGCCGTGTGAAACGCTCGCATGCCGTCCAGACACACTTTCAACCATGCTGATAAACAAACTTCGTTAAATAAGGGGGTATCTAACCAAAACACACAACATCCCACCATCCAACTCCCATTCCCATTTCCAGCGCTCAACCCGACAACAGCATATACCCGCCCAAAATCCCCACGACAGTAGCAGCAAGCACCGCCTCGCCCTCCCACGTCAACGCCAAATAAGACGCAATCCCCACCAAAACCTCATACCTGCGCGCAGTCGCCCTCCGCTCCGCCCAATCCTTCCTCATCGAAAAAGGCGGCCGCTCCACCCCATCCGCGAGCTCCGGCTTCTGCAACGGAATCGTCGCAATCATCGTCACAGGCCTGTGGTCGCTCGTCGGCTGCACGGACAACGCGTCGTAGCTCTGCACTTCCACTCCAGACTTCCCTTTCCCTGATTCCCGGAGGAACAGAATCCGATCGCACCAGGACGGCACCCTATGCTTCGCCCAGGGCCAGGTGCTCTGCTCGCCATCGCTCCCGCCCACCGGGAGCGGTCTGCCTTCTGCGGCGGCTTTCTTGGCTGCGGTGGAGAATTTGTAGGTCGGCGCGAAGGTTACGGGCGCTTCTGTCAGGGCGTGCAGGGTTCTGTTGTTGCGCAGCTCGCGGTTTAGTTGGTCGGAGGCCCAGAGGTCGCGGTAGGAGGGGTGGGAGGGGTCGCTGGTTGGGTGGGGCCAGAGTTTGTGGGCGGAGGGGTCGGGTGCGGTGTCGGCTGTGCGGTAGTTGAGGTCGCCGGCGAAGAAGATGTGGGAGAGGGGGGAGAAGAGAGTGCTTTTTCCAGGGGTGGTGGTGGAGTTGGAGTCTGCGTCTCGGCTGAGGAGCGGTTGGGCGTCTTCGCGGTTGCGTGGTGCGGTGTTGTTGTTGTTGCTGTTGTTGTTGCTATCGCTGTCGTCTCTGGTGAAGATCAAGCCCTCGCATATGCTTTGCCAGTCTGCATTGCGTCGTTCACATTCCTCTTCTTTTGGTGCCAGGTGTGCTGAGACGAATGTGATGGGTACGGTCTCGTCGTTGTCGCCCGCGAATCCTATCCTTGCGCCGACCGCACCTTTGTTGCCCATTTCATACACGCCCACACCCACTGCGGCTGTCTCGGTCCATTGCATTCTATCCTTCACATCCGACCTTGCATACACCATCAACGCCGTCAATCCCGCATTCCGGACGAGTAGAGGGTGGTAATCGGCGTTTGATTCGAAGTGCTTGGAAACGGCATATTGCACGATGTCGCTGATTCTTGAGAAGTAGGGCGCCAGGAACGATCCTCCGAGGAATGCGTAACCGATGGGAGCTATCTCTTGCAAGCAGAGGACGATGAGGTCGGGTGGGATGCTGGGGGCCGAGTTGGAGAAGAGCTCGGCGCCGAGATGCGATATTGAGGGCAATTCGCGGCCGCAGTTGAAGGTGGTGATGTGGGCGGTTATGGAGGACATGTTTGTGGGGTGTAGTGGTAATAATGCTAGAGCGAAGTCAGATGCACCGCACTACACATGTGTAAGTACATCTCGTTGCGTCGGTGTTCGGTTGACGCATGTGAGTGAGGTCTCGCGCCGGTTGGAGACGACGTCATTGCTGTGCACATGAATTCCATTTCAATGATCCGATCGATCTCTTGTGTAACCGTAACCATCTCGACATCCAAACGAAGCATCTCAGACCAGACTATGATATCGTGATGAGCAAATCCGCCCTCGAGGCGGCATACAAAGGCCTCTTGACCAGAAATCGTTTACGACCAGACTCTCACCAGAAAGCTCTTGTGCGACGACTGGCAAGTCTTCAAGATGAACTCGCAAACACCAACCACGCCTCATTCATTCCCAGGCAGCCTTCCACAGTCCCCAAAGGTCTCTACATCTATGGCTCCGTCGGCACTGGCAAGTCTCGCATCGCAGACCTATTCACCGCAACATTGCCTCAGGAGATCAGCAGACGACGAGTCCATTTCCACGAATTCATGAACGATGTCCATCATCGTTTGCACCTTGCTCGGCAGAGTCCGAACTACTCTGGCGATCCCTTGATTCAGATCGGGAGGACAATACGGCGGGAAAGTCGAGTTTTGTGTTTCGACGAATTCCAACTTACCGATATCGCAGACGCGATGATCATGGCTCGGCTGTTTGGCAGCATTTGGCGAGAGGGAGGCGTCATGGTCAGCACCAGCAATCGACATCCGAATGGTCTTTATGAGAACGGCTTGAATCGGGATATTGTCATGCCGTTCATTCGGGAGGTGCAGAGACGATGCGAGGTATGGGAAATTGGTGGTCGGGAGGATTATCGAATGGCTTCGGTGGCTGCTGGTGGCAAAGGACGAACAGAGACCTTCTTTACCGACGAGCATACGTTCCAAAACTGGTTGCAGGAGGCGATCGGTGGTAATCACCTGGAGCACGTCTCGCTTTCGGTGTATGGCAGCCGAACGCTTGAGGTCCAAGCTGTAGCGGCAGAGGCATTGGAGAACGACCGCCCAAGACGACTCAATCTGATCAGTGGAACTTTTGCGCAGTTCTGCGACAAATCCCTCGGCTCGGCAGACTATCACGCCCTGTGCTCGTCCACATCTACGATCTTCATCTCTGGTCTCAGGAAATTCCAGTCCAGCGACAAAGACCGCGTTCGACGCTTCATCACTTTAATCGATTTGGCCTATGAAAAGGGAGCAAGAGTCATCTGCCACAGTACAGTACCGCTGGGAGAAGTGTTTGTCAACATCGTGCCGGTTGACAGTAAAGTGCAGAACAAATTGGCCGAGGGCATGAGGGTCAAGGCTGGAGGTGGTGCTTCGTCGAGCATGATGAGTACCTTCATAGGTGAGACAGAATGGTCTGCGACTGGGCTGGCAGACGCGAGTCTGGCAACGGGGGGAGCGGGCGAGTCGGATGTTGGATTTGCTGTTGGGAGGGCAATTAGCAGGTTGTATGAAATGGGGTCGGCGGGATATGGTGTTCGGGATTAGGTAGGTGGTTAGTGACGGGCTGTAGTGTATTATAGTTCGTGGTGTATCCATACATCTACGTAGCTTACATGTGTCTCGCAGAATCGATTATGAATTCTACACTCTTGTTCTACAGGTTACATGTCATCTATAAACGTCGTGGCATCGCCAAGTGAGCTCAATTCCAAAGATGATTTTCCGTTTGATACAAAACAAATATTGAACCAATCAAACGATATCAACTTATGAATGGGATTTACTGCCACTCCAATCAGATGCTTCATTCGACCAAACTCCTCGTCAATACACTCCAACCACCTAATGCGTATGCGTCGGATCAATCCACTTGACCCCCTCCGGCACCTCAACAGGCTCAACATCCGGCAAATTGATCGCAATAGCCTCATTGTCACTCCTCACAAGCACACACTCCAACGTCTCATTCTCATTCGCATTGATCTCCTGATGCGGCACATAAGGCGGCACAAAAATAAAATCCCCCGGTCCAGCCTCGGCGGTAAACTCGAGCTTCTCGCCCCAGCGCATGCGAGCTTTGCCTTTGACCACGTAGATTACCGATTCGAGGTGGCCGTGGTGGTGGGCTCCGGTTTTGGCGTTGGGGTGGATGTGCACTGTGCCGGCCCAGATTTTCTGGGCGCCTGTACGCGCGAAGTTGATGGCGGCGGCGCGGTTCATGCCTGGTGTTTGGGCTGTGTTGGAGTCGAGGGAGTCGGCTGGGACCACGCGGACGCCTTCGTGCTTCCAGCCATCTTGGGGTGGCGGTGGGATCTCTTGTTCTGAGGCCATTATTTTGTTGTTGATCGGCTTTTCTACGATGGAAGAGTGGTCTTTGGTCGTAGTCTTTCTGGGAGGTTGGTAACTTTTTGTCTAAACGAAGGCAAAAGCTAGAGAACTGTATATTGATTGGCAGGAGGTCTATTGATTCTTGATACTGTAATCTGTATGGCAGTAGTAACGTACTCAGTAAGTTACTTGGTCAACAGAAAGAGCCCCTCGCAGCTTCCCCTCCACTTACATGATGTCCCGAGGCCCATGCAGCGCCATAACGGAGACTGATCACGTCTTGGAGTGGAGCCTGCATAGTTGCAAGGATGTGTATCAGTAGTAGTGTCATGTGCGTAGATTAGTCTAGAAGATATGGTCGTCGAGCTTAGACGAATGGTCTCACAAGCTGATTTTGATTTCTCCCCCAAACAATGTCGATCAAGTAACGATGCCATCGATCAGGATCGATCAGGCGCATCCTCATGATCGGATCAAAACAAAAAAGGGTTATATGACAAATGACGGCGTCACTTTCAACAATCACAATGGTTCTATAGTGTAGCGGTTATCACTTCCGGTTCTGATCCCTCCTTCTTCTAGAAGCGTGTCTGGACTGTCCGGGCGACCCCGGTTCGATTCCGGGTAGGACCTCATCCTTTTGCATGGTGCACTCGTGCTCTATACGTTATTTTTTCTTTTTGGCGGAAGGTGCACAATTGTAAGTGAATTGTTGATATTTCCACATTCGCGCCCGTGGGAGGGCTTGGCGTCGAGAATTCGCAGTTGCAAGGGCAGGGCTGTTGCTCCCTCGCGCCAAAGACCTTGGACATCGATTGGGATCGGTGGGAATGTCCACTGGCGCACAGGATTTGGATCTGACAGCTTTGACAGGTTTTTTATGGTCGAGCGACTGAGACCGGCGCCACAGGATTGCTGACAACATGCCCGAGTGAAGCGGATTCATTCAACAATGCACAGTCGTGTGGACGGTCTTTCTTCGCTCGTGTCTGACACGTTCTACAAGGATATGCGCAAGCCTACCCACGCAAATAAGATCGAAGCCTCCACGAACGTGCTCATCATCTCCGATAGAAGACCCTCGTCGCCAGACCACTCTTCGTCCACCCCGGCCTCCCCCGAATATCAGTCTCACGCGCTGCTGCCCGCTCCGCTGCTGTCCTCGGCGTGGTCTCAGTCATAGGCAGCCTCCAAACACCGGTAAACTCAGCCACACCCCGGATCAATGCTCTCTTCGCCCTTCGAGCCTGGCTAGGAGGCCCTTCGCGGCGATCCTGCTCCTGCTCCGGAGTGAGCCACACAGGCATTGCTCTTG
>Ga0265797_10000573_pt1 | contig 66950 bp, 67 predicted proteins | sample P2T30metagenome_FD_192433 | JGI IMG/M metagenome (GOLD analysis project Ga0265797, IMG submission 192433) | Plant litter microbial communities from East Loma Ridge, Irvine, California - P2 T30 | ecosystem: Environmental > Terrestrial > Plant litter > Unclassified | place: USA: California...
CAGAGTGGTCGAATGTACCTGACTCGAAATCAGGCGTACGGGTGACCGTACCGTGGGTTCGAATCCCACCCTCTCCGCCAAATAAGAAAAGGGCTCCCATCTGGGAGCCCTTTTTGCATTTTTCGATTAACGGAGAGGGAGCGAGGCGCCTGCGCGCCTCGCGTTGGGATTCGAAGGTCTGGCGCATGCTTGCGCCAACCGCCCGAATCGCCACTTTGCTGCCCGCGCAAGCGGGCAGCGCGCAAAGCGCATATCAAAGGCCGGCAACCAGCAAGCGCTTCCGGAACGCCGGTATTCAAGGGCTCTAATCGGGAAGCCCTTTTTGTTTTATTGTCCTGATCCTGATCCCGATCCCGATCCCGATCCCGATCCCGACTCAGCCGACAGGCACCAGCGCATCAACCTCCAAGGCAAGCTGCCGCCCAATATCGGCAAACAGGGGCCGCACGCCGGGTGTGGGATGCACGCAACTGGCCTGTAGTTGCGCCAGACGCGCCAGGACCGAAGCGTCCGCGTCTGCGCAGCGTTCGATCAGTTCCTCCAGCAGCAAGCCAAAAGCGCGCACTTCCAGCCGTTCCAGGGCCTCGCCCTGTGCGCTACGCCGCATGCACAGCGAGGCTGCGCCGAAATCGCCCAACAAGGCATCGCCCCTGCTGGTATGCAGGATGTTGTGCGCATACAGGTCGCCGTGCATGATGCCGCGCTCGTGCAAATGCCGGGCTGCCGCAGCGATGCCGCGCGCAAGCCGCAGCAAGGCCGCCTGCGAAAACCGTGTGCCGGCCGGGTAGACATCGCGCGTGCAGCTTTCCAGGCTGGGTGGGCCCGCGAGGTTGTGGAAGGCGGGGTCGATCAGTGTCATGACGCAACCAGGCAGGTCGTCCGGATGGCCGGTCACTTCGCCCAGCAGCGGAATCAGGTTCGGATGGGCGCCGGCGCCGAGGCAGGCGGCCAGTTCGCAGCGCGGCAGGCCGTCGCTGGTCATGGCACCCTTGAACAGCTTGACGGCGACAGGCTGCGCGGCGGCATTGGCATCAGGTATTTCCTGCCGCAACATGGCTTGATGGATCACGCCGGACGCACCTTCGCCCAGGCGCTGCCCCATCTCCAGCCGATGCCATGCAATCAGGTCCGGATGCGCGTTCGATGCGGCGGCCGCTTCGTCTGCGGCGCTGAACGGATTGCCGGCGTAGGCCAGCCAGGCCAGCCGCGGCATGGCGAGCAGCCAGGCGGGCAGCGCCGTCAGCCGGTTGGCGGCGATGCGCAGCAATTCCAGTCCGGTGCAGGCCGCCAGTTGCGCGGGCAGGGCGGTCAGCTGGTTACCTGCCAGCATCAGCTTTTGCAAATGTGTGCAGCGGCCGATCGCCGCCGGCAAGGCGGTCACGCAATTGTCGGTCAAGATCAGCCAGCGTAGCGCGGGCGGCAAGGCAGCGGCCGGAACCTCGCGAATGCGGTTGCTTTTGAAGCCGATCATGCTCAGCTTCGGGCAGGCGCCGAGCACCGCCGGCAGGACCGTAAACCAGTTGTTCGAACAGAAGATGACACGCAGCTTGTGCAGGCGCGGCAAGTCGTCGGGCAATGTGGCCAGCGCGTTGCCGGACAAGTCGAGAATTTCCAGGCTGTCCGCCAGGTCGAAGATTTCCGGCGGAAATTCCGTGAGGCCGCAGGCAAGCTGAAGGCGGATGGTGCCCGCCAGCGAGCCATTGCGTAGTTGTTCCAGTGTGTGCATGAAGAGCTGAAGGGCCGAAAAACGCCGTATTCTACAGACCGGCGCGCCTGCCGGCCTCTCCAGCCCATTTTCCGCAAAAGTCTTGGAAAAAACGCCACAAGGGCGTATCCGGCGCCACTATATTTCCTGCCGGTTGCGCAAACCCGCGTTTCCGTTATCGTTTGCGCTTCTTTACAGGAGGAGCAATGGGCGATTTCGGCATCATCGTACTGCTGGTACTGGCGTACCCCTTTGTCGCCGCCTGGCTCGTCAATCTCGGCCGCAACAGCAGGCTGGACAGGCTGGAGCGCGAGCTGACGGTTTTGCGCGAACAGTTGCGCCAGGTACAGCAGGCGACGCCGACCGCGCCGGCTGCCAGCCCACCCGCCGCAGCAACCGCAACCGCATCTGCAGCCCCACCCGCAGCCACACCTGCAGCCACACCCGAAGCCGAACCTGCAGCCCCACCCACAGCCGCATCTGCAGCCCCACCCGCAGCCGAGCCTACAGCCCCGTCCGCCGACTTGTGGGACGACACCATACGCGCCACCTTCACGCCCAGACCGGAACCCGCACCGGTCCGTGCTGCGGAAGCGCCCCTGGCCGCCTCCGCAGCCCAACCCATTCCGACGACTGCGGCCGCGCCGGTTCCGCCCCGGCAAACTGCCGCTCCTGCGGCTCCTGCTGCGAAACCGCCGCCGCCATCACCGCCATCACCGCCATCACAGCCCCCGCGCTGGCTTGTGGCCGCACGCGACTGGCTGTTCACCGGCAACCTGGTCGCCAAGCTCGGCCTGGTGATCCTGTTCATCGGCGTCGGCTTCCTGCTCAAGTACGTCGCCGCCACCGTCGTCGTGCCGATCGAACTGCGCCTGGCCGGCGTGGTGCTGGCCGACCTCGGGCTGCTGGCCTGGGGCTGGCGCCTGCGCACGTCGCGCCGCGAGATCGGCCTGCCGGTGCAGGGCGCGGCGATCGCGATCCTGATGCTGGTCATCTTCGGCGCCTACCAGCGCTACGGCCTGTTGCCGGCCGGCTTCACCTTCGCGCTGCTGGTGGCGCTGACCGCCTTTACCTGCCTGCTGGCGGTGCTGCAGGATGCGGTGTGGCTGGCCGTGTTCGGCATCACCGGCGGTTTCGCGGCGCCGCTGATGGTATCGACCGGGCAGGGCAATCACATCGCGCTGTTCTCGTATTACGCCTTGCTGAATGCCGGCGTGTTCGCGCTCGCCATCCAGCGCAGCTGGCGGCCGCTGAACCTGCTCGGCTTCGCCTTTACCTTCGTGGTCGGCGCGGCCTGGGGCGGGCTGCGCTATACGCTTGAGCACTACCCGTCGGCGCAGGGTTTCCTGATCCTGTTCTTCCTGTTCTATGTCGGCATCGCACTGGCTTATGCGCACCGCCAGCAGACGCGCCTGAAAGACTACGTCGACGCCACCCTGGTGCTGGGCACGCCGCTGCTGGCCTTCGGCCTGCAGGCCGGCCTGGTCAAGAACATGCACTTCGGGCTGGCGCTGTCGGCGCTGGCGCTGGGCGGCTTTTACCTGGCGCTGGCACTCGGTCTGTGGCGCCGCGGCCGCGAGCGCTGGCGCGTGCTGGTCGAGACCTTTGCCGCCATCGGCGTCATCTTCGGCACGCTGGCGATCCCGTTCGCGCTGGACGGCCGCTGGACCTCGGGCGCGTGGGCGCTCGAAGGAGCGGGCTTCGTCTGGTATGGCCTGCGCCGCGGGCAGCGCCGTACCTGGATCTTCGGCATGGTGTTGCAGGCCGGGGCCTGGTTCAGCTTCATCGGCGCGGCCGCCGGCCTGGACATGGACGCCGCCCTGAATTCGAACCTGTGGCTCGGTTTCCTGCTGCTGGCGGGCAGCGCCTTCGCCATGGCGGCCGGCCTGCGCCGCTATGCCGGCGGTGAGGCGCCGGTAGTGGCGCGCCTGGCCAACGCCTGCCTGGCGATCGCGGCGCTCTGGCTGCTGGGCGGCTGGTGGACCGAGGCCATCCTGCGCAGCGGAGGCAGCGCGCTGGCCAACTGGCTGGTGTCCGGTGCCGTGTTGACCGCCGTGCTGCTGGCAGTGATCGGCGCGCGCCTGGCCTGGCGCATGGCGGGCGTGCTTGCCTTTGCCGCCCAGCTGGCCGGTGCATGCGCGCTGCTCGTCGTCAGCGTGACGGGGTGGAGCTGGTTCGACATGCTCGAGCGCGAGGGCAGCAAGCCGCTGCTCGGCGCCGCCATGATCGCGCTGGCGGCCCTGGTCACCGGCCGCATGCTGGCGCGCACGGTCGACACCGACCGCGAGCGCAGCTGGCTGGCGCCATCCTTCCTGGCCTGGGGTGCAGTCTGGTGGTTCTGCCCCGTCATCAACATCGCGGCCGGCCGCATGGTGTTCTGGCTGCCGTCGGCGCTGGGCGATGTGTTTGCGCGCTGGACCCTGCTGTATGCGCTGATGGTGACGATTTCGGGCGTGGCCTGCACGCTGCTGGCGCGGCGCCTGCGGTGGCCGCAGCTGCGCTGGCTGGGCGCGGCCTGCTGGGTCATGCTGACCGTGGTGACGCTAGGGGTGCTGGCCGACCTGTACGGGACGCGCCAGATGCCCGACCTGGCCGCCTGGCTGGCGTGGGCGGTCCTGCTGGCGGGCAGCGAGCATGCCATGCGTGCCTGCGATCTGAAACCGGCCCGGCTCAAGGGCTTGCACACCCTGCGCAGCGGCGGGCCCTGGCTGGCGCTGTGGCCGGCTGGGGCGATCCTGATCGAGCGCTGGCTCAGCGCCGCGCCCAGTGCCGACGCCGCGGCCGGCGGCTGGGCCACCAGCGCCGCCTGGAGCAATTACCTGCCGACCTGGGCGATGATGGCGGTGCTGGCCCTGCTGCTGCGCCGCAGCCGCGTGGACGGCTGGCCGACACGGCCGGTGGCGGACTGGTACCGCGCGGTGCTGGTGCCCTGCGGCGCCGTACTGGTGCTGGCGCTGGCGGCAGTCTGGAACCTGGGCCAGGACGGCACCATGGCGCCCTTGCCCTATCTGCCGCTGCTCAATCCGCTCGACCTGACGACCGGCTTCGCCCTCGCGCTGTGGGTTGCCGGCATGGCGGACCTGGCGGCGCGCCCGGGGCAGCCGCCGGGCTGGCGCAACGGTCTGCGCGTCGCCGGCATGGTACTGGGTTATGCCTGGTTCAACCTGATCCTGCTGCGCAGCGCTGCCCACTACCTGGACATTCCCTACCGCTTCGAGGACCTGGCGGCGTCGCAGTTCGTGCAGGCGATGCTGTCGCTGGTGTGGAGCGCGAGCGCGCTGGTCATCATGCGCTACGCCGCGCAGCGCGCGATGCGCCGCACCTGGAGCGTCGGCGCGGCCCTGCTCGGCATCGTGGTCTGCAAGCTGTTCGTGGTCGACCTGGCCAACGGCGGCAGCATGGCGCGCATCGTGTCCTTTGTCGGCGCCGGCCTGCTGATGCTGTTGATCGGCTATTTTGCGCCGTTCCCGAAATCCGGGACGGAGACGACCGCACCAGGCGCCGCCGCGCGCCCGGAAGGAGAGGCACCGTGAGTATCCTGCGTATCCTACGTACCCTGCGTATCTTGCGTGTCCTGTTGCCGGCACTGGCCACAATCGCCATCGGTGCGGCTGCCGCCGCGGACGACAAGCCAGCCGACAATCCGGCCGCCTATTCGCACGTGATCCCGGTGACGGTCAGCGGCAAGGAAGCGGTGGTGCAACTGCCGCTGCCACGCACGGTGTATCTGCAGGCCCGCTCGGCCGACCTGCGCGACCTGCGCCTGTTCGATGCCGGCGGCACGCCGCTGCCGTTCGCGCTGGTCGAGCGCGTGCGCGAGGACGGCGTGGCCAGGGCCAGGGCGCCGGTTGCCGTATTCCCGGTGCGCGCACCGGCCGGCGCCGCCCAGGACGGCCTGCAGATCCGCACGCGCGAAGACGGCACCCTGGTGTCGGTGCGGGCGCCGGCAAGCGAGGCCGCCGACGTGCTGGCAAGCCTGATCCTCGACCTGCAGCCGCCGCTGCCCGCGCTTGCCAATATCGGCACCGCCAACGACGGCAGCAACAACGGCAGTAACAACGCCAGCAACAACGGCGACAACAACGCCAGCAACAATAACGCCAGCAACAACGGCAGCCGCGCCATCGCCGCCCTCGAACTGATGCCGCCCGCCTCCGAGAGCAGCTACAGCGCGCGCGTGATGCTCGAAGCCAGCGACGATCTGCAGCACTGGGTGCCGGTCACGGACGCGGCGCTCAGCTGGCTGGTCAACAGCCAGGGCGGGCGCGTGCAGAAGAACCGGATCGAGTTCGCGCCGCGCAGTTTCCGCTATGCGCGCCTGTCCTGGCTGGAAGGCAAGCCGGTGGAGTTCGCCGCCATCAGCGCCGACTGGGTCACCGAGCTGCGCGCGCCGGCGCAATGGGACAGCCTGGTGCTGCAGCCCACGCCCGGGCGCAGCGGCGAGGACCTGGTGTATGCGGCGCCGCTGGCGATTCCGGTGGCGTCGGTCGGGCTGGTCTTCCAGGGGCAGAATATCGTGCTGCCGGCGGCGATCGGCCAGTACCGCGATCTGCAGCAGCGCCAGGCGGGCGAGGCGCGGGGGCCCGACTTGCGCACGGTGACGAGCGCCACCTTTTACCGCCTGACCCAGAATGGCCAGCAGCGCGAATCGGGCGACGTCGAGGTGGCGCCGACCCACGCCAGCCAGTGGGTGCTGCGGCCGCAGGCGAAGCTGGCGGAACGGCCCGGTCTGCGTCTGCGCTGGCAGGCCGGGACGATCGTGTTCCTGGCCGGCGGCAGGGGTCCGTACACGCTGGCGTTCGGCCGCAACGGGGTGCAGCCGGCGTATCTGCCGCTGGCCCAGGTGGCACCGGGCTTTTCGCGCGGCGAGCTGGCGACGCTCGAGCTTGCCACGGCGGGCGCACCGGTCCAGCAGCATGCGCCGGAAGCCGTGGCCGGCGATGGCAATGCATCCGGCCACGCAGCCTGGCTGTGGGCACTGCTGCTGTGCGGGGTAGCGGCGCTGGGTTTCATGGCCTGGCGCCTGGTGCGCCAGCTGAAGGACGCGCCGCCGGGCCAGCCACCGGGGTGAAGCAGGGGTGAGGAGGGGGCAGCGTCGTTTTTTTGAGACAGACTCAGCCCAATCGTGCGCATGCATCCGGAATGATTTGGTCATAATGATAACAATTACTGACCGACGAGTCAGTGATATTCATGACCCACTCGAATATTCCGGAGGAATCGATGTCGCACCCTGTTTCACGTCAGCGCACCCTGAAGCTTGCCACCGCACTGAAAGGCGCAGTCCTGTTGGCCGCCGTCACCGGCGCAATCGCGCATGCCGAACCGGCGCCTGCGCTGGACCGCGCCAGCATCTCGGCCGGCGCCTTCTTCGTCAAGCCGAAGATCCACGCCGCCGGCGACACCCAGTACGGTTACGTCCAGACGCCCGACGCCAAGGACGACCACACGACGCTGCCGCGCGTGAAAGCCGAAGTGCTGCTGGGTGACAGCCAGGGGCTGGCGCTCGACTACTTCCGCTACGACAAGGATTACAACCCGACCATCGGCGGCGCCACCACGTATGAAGGCCGTCCGGTGAGCGGCACCGTCACGGCGCAGGGCAAGTTGAAGCTGGACCTGGCGCAGCTGGCCTACCGCTGGTGGCTCGGCCGCGGCAACGACGTGTTCGGCGTCGGCATCGGCGGCGCCTACCTGCACGCCAAGCTGTCGGGCTCGGCCACCGGCCAGCTGACCGGCAGCGCCTTGAGCGCCGTCGGTGCACCGGAAGTGATCAACTTTAGCGGTTCGGGTTCGGCCAGCGAAAGCGGCTATGCGCCACTGCTGGAATTCGCCTGGAAGCATTCGTTCAGCCCGGAACTGCGCATGTATGCGGAAGCCTCGGGCATCAAGAAGAACGGCGGCAACCTCGACGGCCACGTGTATGGTGGCGCGGTCGGCGTGGAATGGTTCGCGGCGCGCAACGTGGGTGTGGTGTTCGACTATGGCATCCAGAAGATCAGCCTGTCGCGCAATGGCGAGCGCGATGCCGACCTGGACGTGCGTCTGACCGGGCCGTCGGCTTTCGTCAAGTTCCGTTTTTAAGCGCTGACGTTACGTCGTCTCCGCCTTCGCGGAGACGACGTATGCTCTCAATTCCGCTTTACCGCATGCAGCCACACCGCCGCAATGCGCTCGACATTCTCATAACCATCGCAGCCAAGCTGGCCGCCAAAGATGTCCGGATCGAGTTCCTCGTACTGCCACGCAGCGCAAGCCTGGTCCAGCATGCCGCGGATCGCTGCCAGGAAGCCGTCTTCGCCGCCCACGATCGCAATCCCCGTATATAACAGCAGGCTGCCGCCCGGGTTCAGGCGCGCGAGGGCGGTGCGCACGATGTCGATCGACAGCTGGGCGCCGTGTTCGCCGCCGCCGTGGCGGTAGGGCAGTTGGTCCGGGTCGAGGATGAAAGGCGGGTTCGACATCACCAGGTCGAAGCTGCCGTCGATGCCGTCGAGCAGGTTGCTGGTGCACGGTACCAGGTTGGGGGCGCCGTTGATGCCGGCGTTGATCGCGGCCAGCGCCAGCGCGTCCGGGTTGATGTCGGCGCCGTAGACCGTCGCCTGCGGGCATTGCAGTGCCACTTCGATCGCGCCCGGCCCGGCGCCGCAGCCGATGTCGACCGCGCGCCGGATCGCGTCGCGATGACGTCCGAGCAGCGGCGATGCCAGCGCCCGTTCCAGCGCGGCGGCATAGCGGTAGGTATCGGGGCCAAAGAACACGGCATCGTCGTCGCTGGTCGGCCAGGCCGAGTGGAAGTACAGGCGGTCGCCGATGGTCGATGCCCGCACCAGGGCACGCCGTCCGCCGCCACGGCAATCCTTGAGCAGGCCGGCTTCATCCAGCAGCGCTTCGATCTCGGGCGCCAACACGCCATCGCGAAACGGCCGGCTCCAGCCGAGCACGCTGCGCAGGTCGCGCGCCCACTCGTTGTCCGGACGCCGGTTGACGCGGCGGTGGGTGGCGGGCGTCACCGTGATGAAGCGGTAGTCTTGGGCGCGCAGCGTGGCGCCGAGGGCGGCGAGGGCACGGGTGGATGCGATGTGGAGGGCCATGCCCGGAGCATCCCGTACATACCCGGGCGTCTCTGTGCGCAGGCGCACATAAGCACCGAAATCATGTCACAAATTTAACATGCTATGTGCAGATGCGAACAGACTCCCGGCCGGCAATTTGGCATACTGCGCTAATGGGCTGGCCGGAGGCGGCTGGCCCCGGATGATGAGGATTGCCATGACGACGAGATTGCCCAAGGTTTCACAACAGGCGCGCGTGCAGCGCGAGGTCGAACGCGAACGCAACGAGCGCTCGCGCAACGATGAACAGCGTGCCGGCCTGGCTGTCGACGAAGACTTCCGCATCAAGGATGCGCGCGAGAATATGGGTTTGGTGAATTTGAAGCGGGCGCCGGGGCGCTGATACGAAGGAGAAAGTATGCGTTGGGAAGGCGATGAACAGAGCAGCAATGTGGAAGACCGGCGCGGCGACGGCGGCGGCGGTGGCGGGGGCTTCGGTTTCGGCGGCGGTTCCCTCGGGATCGGTGCTGTCGTCATCGCGCTGCTGGGCTCCTGGTTCTTCGGCGTGTCGCCGGGCACCATCCTGAGCCTGCTGTCGGGCGGCGGCTCGCCGGCCCATGTGCAGCAGCAGCAGGCGCCTTCGCGTCCGCCGGCGAACGACCGCGAAACCCAGTTCGTGAGTACCGTGCTGCGCTATACGGAAACCACCTGGACCCAGATCTTCCAGGCCAACGGCGCAACCTACCAGGCGCCGAAGCTGGTGCTGTATTCGGGCCGCACCGGCACCGGCGGCTGCGGCACCGGCCAGAGCGCGGTCGGCCCCTTCTATTGCCCGGCCGACCGCAAGGTGTATATCGATTTGTCCTTCTTCAAGCTGATGCAGCAGCGTTTCCACGTCTCGGGCGAATTCACCCAGGCCTACGTGATCGCCCACGAAGTCGGCCACCACGTGCAGAACCTGCTCGGCATTTCCGGCAAGGTCGACAACGCGCGCCAGCACCTGTCGGAAACCCAGGGCAATGCGATGTCGGTACGCGTCGAATTGCAGGCCGACTGCTTCGCCGGCGTCTGGGCCCACCACACCGACGAGACCAAGAGCATCATCCAGGATGGCGATGTCGAATCGGCCCTGGCCGCCGCCAGCGCGATCGGCGACGACGCCCTGCAGCGCCAGGCGCGCGGCGAAGTGGTGCCGGACTCGTTCACCCACGGCACCTCGGCACAGCGCATGCGCTGGTTCAAGAAAGGGCTGGATTCCGGGAAAGTGGAACAGTGCAATACGTTTGACGCGCGCCAGTTGTAAGTGCTTCAAGCACGACAGCAAACGGCCGCGGTAACGCGGCCGTTTTCATTTGGAAATTTAATTTGGTAATAAATTTCCTTTTAAAAACAAAGGCATGCATTTACTAAAGAAATTGTTCAAAAAGTCTTGATTCGTTTCCGTGCGCGTATCGCCTTCGTCATGATTTTGTCATAACGTTGTACCAAAGGTCCGACTCGTCTGCGGGCCATCAATCTTTGGAGGACTTTATGCTGGCAATGAACTACCGCGGTCCCTATCGCGTCCGCGCCGACCACAAGCCCGACCCCGTCATCGAACACCCGGGCGATGCCATCGTGCGCGTGACCCGTGCCTGTATCTGCGGTTCGGACCTTCACCTGTACCACGGCATGGTGCCGGACACCCGCGTCGGCCATACCTTCGGCCATGAATTCATCGGCGAAGTCGTCGACATCGGGAATGAAGTCAAGAACCTGAAGGTGGGGGACCGCGTGCTGGTGCCGTTCAACTTGTTCTGCGGTAATTGCTTCTTCTGCAAACATGAACTGTACGGCAATTGCCACAATACGAATGCGCAAGCCACCGCCGTGGGCGGCATCTACGGTTATTCGCACACCGCCGGCGGCTACAACGGCGGCCAGGCCGAATACGTGCGCGTGCCGATGGCGGACGTCGGCCCGATGGTGATCCCGGACGACATCCACGACGACGACGCCGTGCTCCTCACCGACGTGGTGCCGACCGGCTACCAGGCGGCCGAGATGGGCGACATCAAGGAAGGCGACACCGTGGTCATCTTCGGTGCCGGCCCGATCGGCATCATGGCGGCCAAGTCGGCCTGGCTGATGGGCGCCGGCCGCGTGATCGTGGTCGACGAAGTCGAGTACCGCCTGGAATTCGTCAAGCGCTATGCCCAGTGCGAAGTGGTCAACTTCCGCGAAGTGACCGACATGGCCGAGCACATCAAGAAGATGACCGACTGGATGGGCGCCGACGTCACCATCGACTGCGTCGGCGGCGATGCCGCCGGTTCGATCGCGCAGACCCTGACCGGCCGCCTGATGAAGGCGCAAGCCGGCTCCTCGATCGTGCTGCACTGGGCGATCAACTCGGTGCGCAAGGGCGGCAACGTGTCGATCGTCGGCGTGTATGGCCCGACCTTCAATGCGGTCCCGGTCGGCAACGTCCTGAACAAGGGCTTGACGATCCGCGCCAACCAGGCCAGCGTCAAGCGCCACCTGCCGCGCCTGATCGAGCACATCCGTGCCGGCCGCCTGAATCCGAAGGAAATCATCACCCACCGCCTGCCGCTGGAAGAAGTGGCGGATGCGTATCACATCTTCTCGAGCAAGCTGGACGAGTGCATCAAGACCGTCCTGATCCCGCCGTCGGCCCGCGAGGTCTCGACCGTCAAGTCCAGCGCACAGAATTAAGGAGTCAGTATGAAAACATCGCACGAAGTCGATCCGCATTCGCACCAGCACCACCACAAGGGCCACACCGACCAGTTCCAGAACGATTATCCGGAAGCGCCGCCGCGTCCGACGCGCGAGCAACTGGCCCACATCAACGGCTGGGGCGCCGACCTCGACCGCAAGGACCGTCCCGGCGTGCCGATGGAGCGCACCCCGCCGCGCTTCATTCCGGAACCGACCGGCAAGGTGACCCAGCAGGAACAGAACGTCGAAATCCTGGTGTCGACCGAGCGTCCCGGCATCACGCCGATCTTCGGCACCGCCCAGCCGCCGAGCGGCCTGTCGGGCGTGATGCGGCGCGCCGCCTTCCGCTGGTCGGAAAACGACATGCGCCACTGGCTGCTGCTGCTGGGCGCCGACCGCGTCAACGTGGTCGAAGGCGTGGTCGAGGACCTGGCCAAAGGCAAGGTGCCGAACGTGCTGGCCGAGATGGGCATCAAGTCCGAATGGCAGTACAACAAGGCCGGCCTGGTGAAGAAGGTCGCGATTGCCGGTGCCGTGGTTGGCACCCTGGCGTATCTGATGCGCCGTCGCGAGCGCTAAGCAACAACACCCGGCAACAGTACGCGTAGTACAGTCTCATAGGACCCCCACGACGGTACGCCACCGTCGTGGGGGTTTTTGCGCTTGAGCAAGTCTCTTTAAGCGAGCTCGTCCATAGTGGGGTAGTCACCCCCACTGAATGGAGACGAGATGAACAAGCGCATCAATTTGCTGACTTTGCTGGCGTCTCTGGGCGCCTGTTCCCTGGCCGCGGTCACGCCCGCCGTTTTCGCCGCCCCGGCCGCCCCGGGCGGCACGCCGGCGGCTTCCCTGTTTTCGATGAGCGCCCCCGTGGCCGCAACCCCGCAGTCGCGCGCCGCGCTGGTGGCCCAGCTCGAAGCGCGCCGCGCCGAACGCGGCCTGGACGCGCGCCACGGCTTCGCCATCGTCACCCAGCACCCCGGCGTGCAGGGCACCCAGGTCGCGCGTGTGGCCCACACCTTCAAGGGCGTGCGCGTGTTTGGCTCGGAGTCGGTCGTCGTCGTCGATGGCGGCGGCCGCATCCAGTCGGAATCCGCGTCCGAACGCCGCCTGGCGCTGAGCAAGGCCAACAGCGCCGGCATGATCGCCGCCAACGGCGGGCCGGGCAATGACTTCAGCGTGATCCCGGCGATTTCCTCGAAGGCCGCGATCGACGCCGCCCTGGCCACGCTCGGGCCGCAAGCGCGCCACGTGGCGCCGCCCAGCGCCGAGCTGATCATCTACCCCGTGATGCGCACCGAGCGCGTGCAGGGTGCGGTCGACAAGCCCGAGCAGGAACTGAACGCGCTCGACGTGCAGGAAGTCGTCGACCATTACGAGCTGGCCTACCTGGTGCACACCCGCATGCACCAGGGCGACAAGCCGGTCTACCACGACACCGTGGTCAGCGCGCGCGACGGCCGCATCCTGGACCAGTGGAACATGCTGCAGACCGTGGTCGGCGTCGGAAAAAGCCAGTACAACGGCGAAGTGCCGATCAACACCACGCTGGTCGACGGCAAATACAAGATGATCGACGACAGCCGCGGCACAGGGGGGACCTTCGGCGCGATGGCGATCACCAACGCCAACCACGGCACCAGCGCCGGCAACGTGTATGTGAGCGAAGGCACGGAAAACGTCTGGGGCGACGGCAAGCAGTACATCGCCGGCGGTTCCACCACGGACGCCAACGGCCAGACCGCCGCCGTCAACGCGATGTGGGGTCTGATGAACACCTACGACACGATGAAGAACGTGTTCAACTGGCTGTCGCTGGACGGTAACAACACCTCGACCTACATCGCGGCCCACGTCAACACCGCCTACGACAACGCCTATTACAGCGACACCTGCCGCTGCATGTTCATCGGCGACGGCTCCAGCTTCAACAGCCTGGGTTCGATCGACGTGATCGGCCACGAAATGGGCCACGGCGTCACCGCCGCCACCTCGAACCTGATCTACTCGGGCGAATCGGGCGGCCTCAACGAATCGAGCTCGGACATCAACGGCGAAGCGGTCGAAGCCTACGCGCGCGCCGGCGGGAAGGGCGATGCCATCCCGCTGAGCGGCAACGACTGGGTGCTGGGCAAGGAGATCAGCAAGAGCGGCACCCCGCTGCGCTGGATGTACCGCCCCAGCAAGGACGGCAGCAGCCCGGACGCCTGGAGCAGCTCGATCAAGCGCATCGACGTCCATTACAGCAGCGGGCCCAACAACCGCATGTTCTACTTCCTGGCGCAGGGATCGAAGGACGACAAGACCGGCGACTATTACAGCAAGTACCTGGTCAAGACGCCGGCGGCGATGACCGGTGTCGGTCTCGACAAGGCTTTCCGGATCTGGTTCAAGGCGAATACGACCAAGTTCACGTCGAGCACCAATTATGCGGATGCGCGCGCCAAGATGGTCGAGTCGGCCGAGGAGCTGTACGGGAAGGGCAGCAAGGAGGTGGTGGCGGTGCAGCGGGCGTATGCTGCGATCAATGTCGGGGCGGATGTCGACGAGTGAGATCGGCGATGCCGTCCGGAGCCGCCTGCGGGCGGCTTTTGTTTTTCGCCAGCGCCAGCCGGACGCGCGCTTACTGCGTGCGAGGTACGTTCAGACCAGTCCGGCAGATCCGGGCCACGTACAGTCCAATGCTGGTGGCCGTCGTCCAGAAGAACACATAGGGCAGGGCGACAATGGCCAGGCCGGTCGTGCCCAGGCAGAACGACAGCAGGATGGTAAACGCGCCACAGAACGAGGCAAGCCCGAAGCTGGTTGCATGCCGGGCGGCCGTATCCGACGTGCCGGCCCCGAAGCCGATCAGCAGGGCAATGGCGGTGCAGGTGGCGACGTCGGCGACCGACGCAACGCCGGAAAAGCTATGGTACAGGCGGGCGAGGACAAGGACCGTCGCCAGGTATCCACCCAGGAAAACGGTAAGGTTACGTAATTTCATTGGAAAATCAGGCAAGTTATGACTTTGTGCGGCTAACGCGTCACATGGATGCGGTAGTGCGGTCAGTATACATGCACTTGGGAAATGTTGCTGGGGCCAACTGAAGGGGGTACTCAGGCGCCGGGAGCGGCCTGCCTGCTCAGGCGGTTGCCGCGCACCTCGATGCCGCATGATGGGTTGGGACCTGGACCCCGGCCCGGCCTGGATTGGCCCGGCCCTGGGGACGACAGCTTATCTGGCTGGAACGCCGCTTACTCGCCCAGCAAGGGGAACGGATTCACCGGCGTCCCCTTCCACCATTGCTTCTCGGGCGTCAGCTCGAACACCGCGAAGTGCAAATGCGGCGCATTCGGATCCGAATTGCCGGTCACACCCACGTAGCCGACCAGGTCACCACGTTTGACCGTCGCACCTTCCTGCAGCCCATCGGCGTAGCGGTCCAGGTGCGCATAGTAGTAGGCGTACTTCTCGGTCGGATCGAACACGTAGGCGGTGAGGCCGCCCGGCTTGCTGGTGAACAGCTTGACCAGCTTGCCGTCAGCCGCGGCCAGCACCTTGGTGCCCTTGGGCGCCATGATGTCCAGCGCTTCGTGGTGGCGTTCGTTGCCGCGCGGCTGGTCGAAGGTGTCGTGGATCTGGCTGAGTGCCATGCCCTCGACCGGCACCAGCAGCTTGCCGGCCGGGAGCGCCGGTGCCGCTGCAACGCCTGGCGCGGACGCGGACGCGGCGCTCTGGTCAATGCCGCCCGGCCGCAGCGGCAAGTCGAGTTCGGTGAGATCGGGCATGACCTTCGGCGCCGGCGGCAACTGGCCCTCCAGCGTGGGGCCCGCGGGCGCCGGCAGTGAGCCGGTGTTCGCGGCCACGGCGGGCGCCGTTTCATGCGGCATCTGGCGCAGCCAGACGAACAGGCCACCGGCGCCAACCACGACGCCGAGCAAAAAGGTCATCAGCCATCTCATCGCGTTCTCCTTGTTATAAGTAAATCAAAGGGAGCATCAATCCCTGAGCACGACCTCCGTGCCCGCCTTCACCAGGCCCGCCACCTCGGCCGCGCTCCAGTTGGTGAGACGGATGCAGCCGTGCGATTCGCTCTTGCCGACCAGGCCGGGCACCGGGGTGCCGTGGATGCCGTAGTGCGGCTTCGACAAATCGATCCAGGCCACACCGACCGGGTTGTTGGGGCCGGCGGGCACAGTGGCTTTCTTGTCGCCGGGGCTGGCGTCCCAGAACAGTTTCGGGTTGTAGTGGTAGGTCGGGTTGCGCAGCACGCCTTCGATCTTCCACTCGCCGACCGGCAGGGGATCGTGTTCGCTGCCGGTCGAGGCCGGGTATTGGGCCAGCAGGTTGCCGGCAGCGTCCTGCAGGGTCAGGATGCGGGCGTCGTTGTAGACCACCACGCGTGCGGCCGGCGACAGTGGCGGCGTGCCGACCACGTTCGGGACCACGATCTGGGTGCCGAGCTGGGCCAGGTTCTTGCCATTGTTGAGTTTTTCGATCAGCGCCGGGCTGGCGTGGAATTTCTCGCCCAGGCCCTCGGCCGGGGTCGCATAGCCGAGGGCCGGCAGCTTGGCCTTGTCCATCATGTCGTTCGGGATCGGGCGGAACGGGCCGGCGACATCGGCATCCGCCAGCGAGTAGCTGACCAGGGTCGGGGCGGTGTCGGCGTTCAGCGCGTTCCAGGTGGCTTCGTCGAGCTTGCCGCTGACCGGCAGGCCGCGCGCTTTCTGGAAGCCGGACAGGGCCTGGCGCATGTTGGAGCCGAAGGCGCCGTCGATTTCGCCGGGCGAGAAGTGGGCGCGGTCGAGCAGTACCTGGGCGCGCAGCAGGCGTTCGAACTCGGCCTGTTGGGCGGCAGGGTCCTGGGCGGCGGCCGCTGCCGCTGGCGATCCTGGTGCCGCTGCGCTGTCCTGCACGGCGGCAGGGGGCTGCGCCGGTGCCGGTGCGGGCGCGGCGGCGACCGGCGTGGCTTTGGCGGTGGGTGCGGTGTAGCCAGGTGTGGCCATCGGCGCGGCGGCAGGGGCGGCAACGCCGGCGGGTGGGTTGTGCGCCGCTGTCTGCTTGCCGGTAACCGGTTGGGCAGAGGCAGACTGCGCTGCGGACAGGGCAAGGCCAATGACGACGGCCAGGAGGGAAAGGCTTGGTTTTTTCATGGGGCACCTGCTCTTCTTGCTTCGGAAGTTTCAGGCTAAAGCTGCCTCCAAGCATGGTCTGTGCGGGAACGAACCCAAGGCTGGGCAGTGGGGGCGCCAGCCGTGGCCAGCCGATGCGGCTACAATCGCGCCATGCCGACATCGACCATCACCCTCCAGCCCGCCGGCTGGTCTTTCCCGGCGGACGCCGACACGCCCCTGCTGCGCGCGGCCGAACAGGCCGGCATCGAGCTGCCCAGTTCCTGCCGCAACGGCACCTGCCGCACCTGCCTTTGCCGCGTGGCAGAGGGCGCGGGCCGGGTGCGCCACCTGGTCGAATGGCCTGGTTTGTCCCTGGAAGAAAAACGCGACGGCTATATCCTGCCATGTATCGCGGTGGCGCTGGAAGACCTGACGCTCGAACAGCGGCTGGCGAAGCGCATGGCCCGGCCCGACTGAGCGGAACCGGTTGCGTTATCTCAGCGACGATTCAATCGCTCCCAGCACCAGCGGCCACGACGCCGAGCTCGCGGCAACCTCATCGTAATGGCTGGCCCCCGGCAGGATCCTGGTCTCGGCCGCGTCGCCGGCGGCACGGGCGCGCTGCGCATACGCATGCGCCACGCGCGGCGGCGATACCTTGTCGAGTTCGCCGGTGACGAGGATCGTGCTGCTGCCATTGGGCAGCAGATCGGCGGCATTGGTGTCGCTGAAGACGTCGGGACGTGCCGCGCTCGGGCTGCCGGCCAGTTCGGCGGTGCTGCGCTCGCAGCTGGACTGGATCAGCGTTGCTTCGCGCCGCAGGTCGGCCAGGCCGCCCAGGCTGACCACGCGCCGTACCTGCAGCGTGCCGGTCGGATGCAGCGGGCTGCTGGCCGGGATGCGCGAGCGTCCCGCCATCCATTGCACCAGCTGGCCGCCGGCCGAGTGGCCGACCGCCACCAGGCGCTCGAGATCGAGCGGGTAACGTCTGGCCTGGGCCGCGAGGGCGTCGAGCGCCGCGTTCATGTCCTGGTAGGTGCCCGGGTAGCCGCCGCCGGCTTCGTCGACGCGGCGGTATTCCACGTTCCACGAAGCGATGCCGCGCGCCGCCAGTGCGCCGGCGATGTTGCGCAGCTGATCGATGCCGCCGAATTCCTTCGTCCAGCAGCCGCCGTGCACCAGCACCGCCACCGGGAACGGACCTTTGCCCGGCGGCAGGAACAGCTCAGCATATTGCGAGGGCGCGCTGCCGTAGGCAAAGGTGGCGCTGGGTGCCGGGCCCTTCAGGGCCATGTAGTCGGCCAGCTTCATCGGCGCGCCCGGGGCCGGCAGCGGCAAGGTGTCCGCGGCAATCAGGCCGCTCGATGAAAGGGTGAGCGCGAAGGCGAGGGCGGAAATGGCGAGGCGCGGCATGCGGCACTCCAGGATGTCAAAACGCAACTATACCAAGGGGCGGGCCGGGTGCGGGCAGCAGCCGCGCACGATTGAAAACCGCGCCCGATCTTCCATGCTAGGCTGCGCAAAACGTCAACGGTTTCCACCCACAGGAGAATGTCATGACCCAATCGAAATCCAGCGGCACCCAGAACAAGCAATCCGATAATAAGTCGGAACAGGACCTGGCCAAGCAACGCGCCGGCAAGGAGGACAAGAGTAGCCACGACAACAAGTCGCGCGTCAAGGCCGGCACCGGTGAAGGCGCCGGCGGCGGTGCCAAGCAGAAGCAGAACCACTGATCGGCCGTAGAGCGCGGCCGTAGAGCGCTTGTAAAGCATCGACACCAAGCGCCGGCAGCAGGGCCGCCACCGCGCCGCCCTGCTGCCGGTGGTTTTTATTCAGGAGATACAAAGATGAGCTTGCAAGAAAAAGCGCATTCGACGCCGGACCCGGAAAATCCGGACCCGACCAATCCGGATTCGCCACCGCCGAGCCCGGAGCCCGACGACGTACCGGCGCCGTCGCGCGCACCGGTGCAGGAACCGGATGCGCCTACGGCGCCGATGAAGGCGGCGTAGGCGAGGCCGGTAGGGTTGGCGTCAGCCCTTGGCTGGCGTATCCTTGCCGTCGTCCGGCACCTGGCCGTGCAGCGGCGGGATTTCCTTGATCATCTGATCGGTTTCATGCTGGCCGGGCGAGCGTTCACCGCTGCCGATGTCGGCTTCGTGCAGCATGCCGCTGCCCTTGGCGCCCGGGTCTGGTTTTGGAATCGAGGAATTCATGGCTTGCTCCTTGCGTTGTCATGTTGACCGGATCCTAACAGTCCATCGCGCCAGCCGGCGCGCAATACGGCACAACATTGACAGGCAAGGCCTTGAATTCTTGCTTGGCAGATAATATATGCAATATTCGTACGTCAACGCACATAAGCTGGCGACGAATTTTCTATAATGGCTTATTGGCCATTTACCGGAGGAGAAAGCCCCAATGAGCACCACCTTGCACAACAAGATCTACCTGGGCCGCAACTCGCTGCTGGATTCGCGCCAGGTGCAACTGGCCGCGCTGGCGGTGGGTGTCCTGGCCGGTGCCGGCCTGGTGTGGTTCGCGCGCCGCGCCCTCAGGTAGGCCGCGGGCAGTTTGCAGGTTGCCGGACCAGCCCGCTACCGTTACCATGGCGGGCTTGTTTCCGTAGAAAGCCGTAATGAAGAATGAAAAACTGACGGGCGACGAATACGACGCCCTCGAATGGATCCGCCGCGGTACCCGTGCCAACCCCTGTATCGGGCGTAATGCCAAGCGCCTGTCGGGCCTGAAGATGGCACAGTACGAGCGCAATGGCACCCTGGTGCTGACCGCCAAGGGCCAGGAAGTGTTGTTTCTGCGCCGCTGCGTGCAGGCGCTGCGCGCGCTTGACGCCGATGCGGGCGCCGCCATCGACGACGATGTGGTCCAGTTCCTGAGCCGCAAGTCGCACATTGCGGTGCGCGAAGAGGGTGGCTACACGCTCACGCCGCGCGGACGCGAATCGCTGGCCGACATCGCCGCGCAGGAACCGCAGCGTTGAGCCGGCGTTGAGCCGGCGCCCACCGCCGGGCCGCCGCGTCCCATCGAAAGATGCTCAGACGTTGCGGCGGCGGTGCGGATACACCAGCGTGCGCACGGCGATCTCGGCCGGCACGTTCATCGCCGCCAGGAATTCCGCGGCGCGCTGCAGGCCCAGACTCGGGACCGAAGCCACGGCCTGGTTGACCAGGTCGCGGGTACGCATGTCGGTGCGCGGTTTGCGCTGTTCCAGGATCGCGGTGTCGGCGTTCATCGTATCTCTCATTATGTTCTGTGCGGCTATTGACATTAGGCCAAAAGCTATTTTAGGGGAACGATGTCGTTTAGGCCACTACTAAATGCTGATCCCGCAGCAACTGCTCGAAATCGGCGGACGGCAGAGGACGCGAGAAGTGATAACCCTGCATCTCGTCGCAGCCCTGGCGGCGCAGGTAATCGAGCTGTTCGGCCGTCTCCACCCCTTCGGCGATGACCGACAGGCGCAGGTTGTGCGCCAGTGCGATGATCGAATCGACGATCGCGGCATCGTTGGCATCGTGGGTGATGTCGGCCACGAAGGAGCGGTCGATCTTCAGCACGTCGATCGGGAAGCGCGACAGGTAGGAAAAACTCGAGTAGCCGGTGCCGAAGTCGTCGATCGACAGGTTCACGCCGAGCGCCTTCATGCGGTGCAGCAGTTCCACCGCCGGCGCGATGTCGCCCATGAACAGGCTTTCCGTCAATTCGAGTTCCAGGCAATCGGCGTCCAGGCCGGTGTCCACCAGCGCCGCCTCGATGTCCTGCACCAGGTCGGCGGCGCCGAACTGGCGCGCCGACAGATTCACGGCCACGCGCAGCTTGCCGAATCCCGCATCCTGCCAGACCTTGTTCTGGGCGCAGGCGGTGCGCATCACCCAGGCGCCGATCGGGACGATCAGGCCGGTGTCCTCGGCCACGCCGACGAAGCGCGCGGGCGGCACCATGCCCAGTTCCGGATGCTGCCAGCGGATCAGCGCTTCCATGCCGACGATGCGGCCGCTCTGCAAATCGACCTGCGGCTGGTAGTGCAGCACGAATTCATTGCGTTCCAGCGCGTTGCGCAATCCGCTCTCGATGCGCACGCGCTCGAGCGATTCCTCGTTCATGGCCGGGGTGTAGAACTGGAAGTTGTTGCGGCCCAGTTTCTTGGCGCGGTACATGGCGATGTCGGCATGTTCGATCAGGCTGTCGGCCGGGGTCCCGCCGCACGGGTAGGCGGCCACGCCGACGCTGCAGGTGACGAAGAATTCGCGGCCGGCGAGCATGATCGGCTGGGCCACCGCATCCATCACGCGCTGGACGATGGCCGGGCTCAAGGGCTCGGCTTCCTCGGCCAGCAGCACCACGAACTCGTCGCCCGACAGGCGCGCCACGGTGTCGGTGTCGCGCAGCGCCGCGCGCAGGCGCGCCGCCACCGTCATCAGGAGCACGTCGCCGGCCTTGTGGCCCATGCTGTCGTTGACGTACTTGAAGCGGTCGAGGTCGATCAGCATCACCCACACCGGGCGCCGGCTGCGGTCGGCCCGCGCCACCGCCTGGCCGAGGCGGTCCTGCAGCAGCGAGCGGTTCGGCAGGCCGGTCAGCACGTCGTGCTGGGCCACGTGGTGGATGCGCTGCTCGGTCAGCTTGCGCGCGGTGATGTCGCTGCCGGTGCCGCGGTAGCCGTTGAAGCAGCCGTCCGCGTCGAATACCGGCTCGCCGTTGATGCAATACCAGCGCTCGTCGCCATGGTCGTCGACGATGTTGTATTCCAGGTTCTTGAAGGGGGCATGCGCATGCAGCGTGGCGATGTGTTCGGCCCCGAAGGTGCTCTCGGCCAGCTGCGGCATCAGGTCCCAGCGCGTCTTGCCGAGCAGGCGGTCGACGGCGACACCCGACTTTTCGGTAAAGTCGCCGGTCACCGCCGTGAAACGGAATTCGGCGTCCTGTTCCCAGTACCAGTCCGAGGACATCGCGGCCAGCCGGCGGAAGCGCTGTTCGCTTTCCTGCAGCGCCTGTTCGGTGCGCTTGCGCGCCAGTACGTCCTCGCTCAGGCGCCCATTGGTCTGCTTCAGGTCGGCGGTGCGCTCGCGCACCAGTTCATGCACCTTGCGCGAGCGCTCGCCGGCCGCCTGCACCAGCGCCGCCAGCAGCAGGGTGGCGAACATGCCGCCCACCAGCAGCAGGGTCGAACCGAGGTGGTCGGCCAGCCAGGGACGCGGCGCGGCCAGCGCTTCCACGGTCCAGGGCTGGTCGCCGATGGTGAAACCGTGCAGCGCGCGCCCGGTATAGCCGGCCGCCAGCCAGGCCAGCCGTGGTGGCGGCGGCGGCGGGACGGCGGCATGCTCGGCGTCGTGATTCGTGTACACCAGTTTGGCGGGCGCGACGCGGTCGCCGGCGTACACATGCAGCAGGATGCTGTGCTCGCCCAGCAGGCCGGTGCGCGCCAGCGCGGTGTTGACCAGGGTCTGCACGCAGACCACGGCGGCGGTGTCGCCGACCAGGCGGCCGCTGCGATCGTAGACCGGCAGTACCACGTCGAAGCTCGGCCTGCCGGACGGATCCTGGGCCAGGCGGATCAGGCCGGTGGCGCTGGCATGGCCGCTGCGGCGCGCGCGTTCGATGGCGCGCGCCACTTCGCGGTTGACGCCGACGTCGAGGCCGAAGGCGGCCTCGTTGCCGCGCATCGGTTCGAGGTAGTCGACCACGTTGTAGGCCGGGCGCCGCGTCGCCGGGACCAGGGTCTGCGACGCACCGTCGATGCGCAGCTCGGTCAAGACTGTGCCCGGGCGCACCCGCTGCAGGCCGGCTTCGAAGGCGGCGCGATCGCCATCGCCGACCACGCGGTGGAAGTTGAAGGCCAGGATGAAGGGATTGCGTTCGAGCAGCGGCGTGGTGAAGGCGTGGAACTGTTCGCGCGTGACCGGCTGCACCGTGGCGAACAGCTGGTTGGTGACGTTCAGCACCTCTGCCGCCTGGTCCATCCCCTGGCGCAGCGCGGCCACGCGGATGCCGACGTCGCGCTCGAAGGCGAGGCTCTGGTTGTCGTATTCGAGGCGCCCGACCGCCACCGTCAGCGCCAGGGTGGCGGCCAGCCCGCCGCACAGCGTAAGGGCGGCGGCAAGCGTGAGCGAAGGCGACAATCGGCGACGCGGCATCCAGGACTTCCCGTGATTGGACAAAACGATGATTCAGGAAAATTGATTGCCTATGGGTAATCAAGCGCGGCCAGTTTGTCACAAACACGGCGGTTTCCGCAAACAATTCGCCACATTCGCGCCACATTCGGCGCCGAATGGCGTCTCAGTGTGGCTGGACCAGAACAGATCGCCATGCGAGCCAGGTCACGACCATCTGTACGTATAGCCGGTTCAGCAAGCCCAGGCCGAGCCCGCGCCGGCGTGCCACCCTGCGCTGGCGTTGTGCCGCAGGGTGATCGTCGCTGCCTGCATTGACCGCGAATGCGATGCGGTTATTGCCGGCCGCCTTGTCGAACCAGCAGGTGCGGCGCGCGAACACGATGTCCAATGCGTCCAGCACGGCGCCGTAGCGCGGATCGTAGGTAAATACGTTGGCCGTCAGCACGCCGCCGTCGCGCAGTACCGCGCGGCAATCGCGATAAAAGGAGGCGTTGCCCAGCGCCGGCGGCAAGCCCTCGGCGCCGAAGCCGTCGACCAGGATGGCGTCGAAGCGGCGCCGGCCTTGCACCGCCAGTGTATGGATATAGTCGACCCCATCGGCTTCGATCACGCGCAGGCGCGCATCGTCGGGCGGTACCATGAACTGGCCACGCAGCGCGATCACGTCGGCCCGCAGTTCGACCACGGTGATGCGGCAATCCGGAAAGTGGCGATGGCAGAATTTCACCAGCGAGCCGCCGCCCAGCCCGACCATCAGGATGTGGCGCGGGCGCGGCACGAACAGCGCAAAGCACATCATGGCGCGCGTGTACTGCAGCGTCAGCGCATACGGGCGCGCCAGCAGCATCTCGCTCTGGACGTCGCCGGACTCGAAGGTCAGGGTGCGCCGGCCCTTGTGGGTGCGTACCTGGGGTGGGGCGGGTTCGGTGCAGGTGACGAAGTTCGGACGGGGTGGCATCCGCGCAGTATAAAACAGCCGCGCCGGCTTCCCGGCCATGTAGCCATCAGGCAAGTCCGGCTTGTTGCCGCGGATGGGTTAATGATAAGCTGCCCGTTGCACTGATTCTGAGGACCGCATGGACTCGACCACCATGGTATTGGCACTCGCACTGGGCAACCTGGCCCTGTGCGCGGCCCTGTTTTTCTTCGAGCACGTCGATGGCCGTCCCGCGGCCCTGTCGGCCTGGGGCTGGGGCCGCCAATACCAGGCGGCCGGCTGGCTGCTGCTGGCGATCGGCGCGGCCGGCGTGATGCCCGAAGGCCTGGCCTTCCCGGCCGCCTACGGACTGGTGTTCGTCGGCGTCGCCTGGGAATGCGGCGCGCAATGGGAGCGCGCCGGCCGCGCGCGCTGGCGCCGCGTGCTGACGCCGCTGCTGGGCCTGGCGATCGCCGCCTTCGTGCTGTGCAATCTGATCGACCCCTTCGGCCTGCGCGCCATCGCCGCCTCGCTGATCCTGGGCGGCTTTTACCTGGGCGCGGCGGTGGCGCTGGCCCAGGGCTGGCGCGAAGCGTCGATGCTGCGCCGCTTCATGGCGCTGTCGACCGGCGTGCTGGCGCTGGTGGTGGGCGCGCGCGGGGCGCTGGTGCTGATCGCGCCTGCGGGCTGGGGCTGGATGAGCAACGATTTGCTGCGCCAGCTGCATAGCGGCGCCTTGTACCTGCTGGCCGTGCTGGGCGCCTTCGGCTGGCTGCTGCTGGGGCGCGAACGCCTGCAGGGCGAACTGGCCCGCCTGGAAATCGTCGACCCGCTTACCGACGTGCCCAACCGGCGCGGCTTCTTCCAGGCGCTGGCGCCGTGGATGGCGCTGGCACGCCGCCCCGGCCAGCCGACTTCACTGGTGCTGTTCGACCTCGACCAGTTCAAACGCATCAACGACAGCTACGGCCATCCAGCCGGCGACACCGTACTGGCCACGCTGGCCGCGGCCTGCAAGCGCCAGCTGCGCGACAGCGACGTGCTGGGACGCCTGGTCGGCGTCGAATTCGCGATCCTGCTGCCGCGCACCGGCGAACAGGATGCGGCGATGGTGGCCGAGCGCATGCGCGCCGCCATCGAGGAACAGCGCGTGAAAACCGAGCGCGCGATGATCTCGCTAACCGCCAGCTTCGGCGTCACCACCATCCGCGCCGACGACAGCAACGTGACCCTGCTGGCGCGCGCCGACGAAGCGCTGCGCGCGGCCAAGGCCGGCGGGCGCAACCGGGTGGAGCTGGCCGCGCCGCCGGTGCTGGCCGAAGAATAGAGCGCCTGGTAAAACCTCCATGGCGGCGTTGCAGCGTCTCGCCGTACTAGCGTACTGTCTTCGACGCTGCGTCGGCGGGCCGCATCCCTTGCCCTGAAGGTTTTCCAGGCCCTGTACTACCTCAGAAACTGCAGGGCCGGCGCCAGGGCAGGGGCGGCCAGCATGCTGTCGATGCCGACCAGCAGGGTGCCGTCGGCGGCCGTGGCGTGCAGCTCGCGGTTCAGCGCGTCCAGCGTGACGCCGAGCGGGGCGGGGTCGAAGCCGGCTGCGGCGATGTCGACGAAAGCGAGCCGGGCGGCCGTGTCCCAGCCGCGCAGCCGCGCCATGGAGCTGACGCAGAAGGGGCAGCGCCCGTCGTAATAGAGGGTGAGGGTGGGCGCCGCCATCGCTAGGCCCCTTTCTTGTTCGTTCCCAGCAGGCTGGCCGCCTTGCCGCCCATCTTGAGCAGGCGCTGCAGGGTCTGCGGCGACAAATGCTGCCAGTCCTGGTAGGTGGCACTGAGCATCTCGAGGAAGTCGAGCACGGTCTGCATGCGCGCCAGCACGGCGGCGTCGAGTTCCTCGTCCTGCGAGCCTTCGATCGCGCATTCGCGCAGCAGGGTGAGCGTGGGATCGATCTCGCGCCGTTTGCGCTCCTCGACGATGACGCGGAAGATTTCCCACACATCCTTCAGGGCCACGAAATGGTCGCGCCGGTCGCCCAGCACGTGGGTGACGCGCACCAGCTTCCAGCTCTGCAGCTCCTTCAGGCTGTTGCTGACGTTCGAGCGCGCCACGCCCAGGGTGTCGACGATGTCATCGGCGGCCAGCGGCCGTTCGGCCAGGTAGAGCAGCGCGTGGATCTGGGCGACGGTGCGGTTGACACCCCAGCGTGTCCCCATTTCGCCCCAGTGCAGGACGAATTTCTGGGTGGTCGGGCTCATTTTCATTTCTTTCCTTAATTTCTGTCGATACAGAATATAAAGAAATTTAAGAACAAACGAGCTGGAATGTCAACGACATTCGTTGGCGGACTGGCGTGGTAAATGGCGCTGGATGAACCGCGGCACATGCAATGGCGCCGCATGGATGGCGCGGAATGCATGGCGCCGAACGCCGGGCGCTGGATCGGCGGCGCGCGGCGGAGGCGGGCCGGCTAGTCAGCCAGCCACTGGCGGTAGCGCTGCTGGCTGGCCAGCAGGCGCGGGGTGGGGCTGCATTTGCACAGGCACAGGTCGTCTTCCAGGGCCGGACGCTTGCCATCTTCGCTGCAGGCCAGGCGCTTGCCATCGCAGGCAATGCGGCCCTCGCTACCGCAGTTCGGGCAATCGATCAGGTCGCCTTCGAGTGCGCGCCGCACGCCGTCCAGCGACACGCTGGAACTGGCCGTCACGACTTTGCCGCCGGCATCGGTGGCGGCTCCCAGGGTGATGTAGCAGCGCTTGCGCATCGTCTTTTCCGTCCCGTCAAAAATTTCAACTCTAGAACGGTGGATGGGGAGGCGTTTGCGCACGCGCAAAGGTGTCTCTTGTTACGGAAAACTGTTAAACCGACTATACTGTTTGGCTTGTTTTCAGAAGGAGCAGGGTATGGCACGGAGTACGGCAGCGGCAGGCAAGGGCGCCAGCGCGGCGAAGGAAGAAAAGGCGGCCAAGGCCGTGGTGGCGACTAAGGCGGCCAAAGCGGCGAAGGCTGGTTCAGCCGTCACAGCTGCAGCCAAGTCGGCCGGCAAGCTGGCGGCCAGGCCCGCAGCCAGGGCCACGCCAAAAGCCGTCGCCAAACCTGCAGCAAAACCTGGCGCCGGAACCGCAGCCAAAGCCGCGGCCAAGCCCGCCGCCAAGGCTGCACTGCAATCGGAAGCCAAGCCGGCAGCCAAGCCGGCAGCCAAGGTCGCAGCGCAACCGGCTACAAAGCCTGCAGCCAAACCTGCCACCAAGGCCGCAGCGCAACCAGCCGCCAAGCCCGCAGCCAAACCTGCCACCAAGGCCGCGGCGCAGCCAGCCGCCAAGCCTGCAGCCAAGCCAAGCGCGCGCACCAAAGCCGCCAGCCCTGCGCAGGCCGTCAAGGAAGCCGCACGCAAGCTGGCGCCGCCGGCCATCCCGCGCACCCGCGCCGCCGCCACGCTGCCCGAGGCCCGTACCGAAGCCCGCACCGAAGCCATGCGGCCGCAACTGGTGCGCGACAGCTTCACCATGCCCGAGCAGGAATACGCGGTCCTCGGCGCCGTCAAGCAGGCGTGCCTGAAGGCCGGCTTCGAAGTCAAGAAAAGCGAGCTGCTGCGCATCGGCGTGGCCCTGCTGGGCCAGCTCGACACAGCCAGCCTGCGTGCGGTGCTGGCGGGCCTGCCTCAGCTCAAGACCGGGCGTCCGGCGGCCGAATAAGCGCATTGCGGCCGGCCGCCAGGCGGTCGTGCATGCGGCGCGCAGCGCGCAGCCTTATCGCATGAGGCTGTGCAGCCGGGCCCTCAGTGATGCACCCTCCCTTCCAGCGTCGTGCGCGACTCGGCCGTCAATTCCTTCAGTTCGCGGATCGAGATGTTCGACTTTTCGTGCATCCGCAACAAAATGGTCGCGCCCACGTTCAGCTTGCGGTGACGGATCTTGCTGATGATGGGGGGCTGCACTTCGAGGACGCGGCACAGCTCCGCGTCGTTCTTCAGCTGCATGCGCTCGATTAAAGTATCGAGCAGCTTGTTGGGCATGAAACTCGATGGTTCCATGTCGCGGGCCCGATGCATCGCTTCGAGCAACTCCTGTTTTTTCTGCCGTACGCTCATGAATTCCTCCATAGTGGATGACATTCAAGACTGATCGACTGTTTTGGAGTGCCCGACCTGATTTTGTGACGCTTCGCATAGACCCGGTATCCCCCGCGTCGGCGGGATGACAAACCATGAGCCCGCGCAATGCGTGGTGGGTTTTGTTGGAATGCTACTACGACTTTGACAAGATTGACGCACTGTTCATGAAAAACACGTCAGAACGTCGCTCTTTCTGTTAGGAATTACGGATAAGTTCGCTTATCTGTTTCATCCCGGAATCAATCCGGAGCGGGTCAGCACCAGGATGCGGTCGGCCATTGCCGCCGCCGCATGCGAGTGGGTCACCATGATGGCGCCGGCGCCGCTGTCCTTGATTTCGGCACGCAGCAGGTGCAGGATGCCTTCGGCCGTCTCGGGGTCGAGGTTGCCGGTCGGTTCGTCGGCCAGCAGCAGGGCGGGGCGGTGCACCAGCGCGCGTGCAATCGCCACCCGTTGCAGCTCGCCGCCCGACAGCTGGCGCGGGAAGTCGGCACCACGCCCCTGCAAGCCGACCGCATCGAGCATGCGCGCAGCCCGCGCCGGGTCCGGCGTGCCGTTCAACAAGAGCGGCAGTGCAACGTTCTGCGCCAGGCTCAGGTGCGGCAGTACGTGAAAGGCCTGGAAGATGAAACCCATGCGGGTGCGCCGCAGGCGGGTGGCGGCATCGTCGTCGAGGGCGGTCATCGGCGTGCCGTCGACGACTACCTGGCCGCTGTCGGCGACGTCCAGGCCGGCGATCAGGTTCAGCAGGGTGGATTTGCCGACACCCGACTCGCCCATGATGGCGACGAATTCGCCGGCCTGGAAGCGGTGCGAGAGCCGGGCCAGCACGGTGCGGCCGCCGTAGGATTTGCCGAGATCGACGAGTTCGAGCATGAAGATGGAGGTGAAGTGACAGCCCCCACTCTAGCACGGCGACCTGGTCCGAGCACGGTTGGGCTGGCGGACAAGCCGTTCGGCGCAAATCGCGTATTATGGCTGAAACAACAACACTTCACTGGGGGAGTCTCGATGTTGAGCCCGAAGTTCGATTCGCCGTTGGACCATATTGCACCGGATGCGCACCTGGAAGGCGCGGCGCCGCAGCAGCATGCCGAGCTCGACGCCGGCCTGCGCGCGCGCCATGCCTGCATCTCGCCGAAGTTCCTGTACGACCCGCTCGGCTCGCGCCTGTTCGAGGCGATCTGCGAGCTGCCCGAGTACTACCCGACGCGCACCGAAGCCGCCATCTTCGCCGAACACGGTGCCGAGATCGCACGCTCCATCGGCACCGGCACCACCATGATCGACCTCGGCGCCGGCAATTGCGCCAAGGCGGCCGGCCTGTTTCCGCTGCTGCAGCCGGCGCAATACGTGCCGGTCGACATCTCGGCCGACTTCCTGCAGGACGCGGTGGCGCGCCTGCGCCTGCGCTTCGGCCACATCGAGATGAACGCGGTCGGCATGGACTTTTCCGGCAGCGCCTGGCAGCTGCCCGACTTCGTGCGTGCGCGCCGCCGCCTGTTCTTCTACCCGGGCTCTTCGATCGGCAACTTCGCGCCCGATGAAGCCTGCGCCTTCCTGCGCCGCGTCCACGCCCAGTGCGGGCCGGACGGCGGCATCCTGATCGGCATCGACCTGGCCAAGGAGGCCGCGGTGCTCGATCCGGCCTACGACGATGCGCTCGGCGTCACCGCCGCCTTCAACCTCAACGTGCTGCGCCACGTGAACCGCCTGCTGGATGCCGACTTCGACATCCGCGCATGGCGCCACCGCGGTTTCTACAACGAGGCCGCCGGCCGGGTCGAGATGCACCTGGAAGCGAAGCACGCACAGCAGGTCACGTGGCGCGGCGGCAGCCGCCGCTTCGAGGCGGGCGAGTGGATCCACACCGAAAACAGTTACAAGTACCGCCAGAGCGATGCCATCCGGCTGCTCGAACAGGCGGGCTTCGCCACCAGCGCGGTCTGGACCGATGCGCAAGGCTGGTTCGCCGTGATCCACGCGCGGGCGCTGGTACATTGATCTTGCCGCATAACGAGGACGCCGCCATGGGAGCCCGATTCGAACGCCCCGCCATCGAATTTGCCCAGGTCCGCCAGCGCTCGGTACACCTGGCCGAACCGCTGTCGCCCGAGGACTGTTGTGCCCAGTCGATGCCGGATGCCAGCCCGGTCAAGTGGCACCTGGCGCACACCACCTGGTTCTTCGAAACCTTCATCCTGGAGCCCAGGGAAGCCGGCTTCCAGCCTTTCCATCCGGCGTTCCGGGTGCTGTTCAACTCCTACTACAACGGCGTCGGCGACAAGCACCCGCGCGCGCGCCGCGGCTTGCTGACGCGGCCGGCGCTGGCCGAGGTGCTGGCCTACCGCGCCGACGTCGACCGCCGCATGGCGCGCCTGCTGGCCCTGCATCCGGACGACCGCGAGCTGGCCGCGCTGGTCGAGCTGGGCCTGCAGCACGAGCAGCAGCACCAGGAACTGATCCTCACCGACGTCAAGCACCTGCTGGCGCAGAGCCCGCTGTTTCCGGCCTACCTCGATGCGCCGCTGCCGGCGTCCTGTCCGGTGGCGCCGCTGGACTGGGTCGACTTCGACGGCGGCCTGGCCGAGGTCGGCCACCGCGGCCAGGGCTTCGCCTTCGATAACGAACTGCCGCGCCACCGCCAGTACGTGGCGCCGTTCGCGCTGGCCTCGCGCCTGGTGACGAACGCCGACTACCTCGAATTCATCGAAGCCGGCGGCTACCGCGACCCCTCGCTGTGGCTGTCGGAGGGCTGGGATATGGTGAGAAACGGCGGATTGGCGCATCCGTTCTACTGGCAGCAGCGCGACGATGGCGCCTGGCAGGAATTCACGCTGCACGGCCTGCAGAAGCTCGACCCGGCGCGGCCGGTCACCCACGTCTCGCTGTACGAAGCCGATGCCTACGCGCGCTGGCGCGGCGTGCGCCTGCCCACCGAAGCCGAATGGGAATTCGCGGCGCGCGACGTCGCCATCGGCTGCGGCGACATGCATCCACGTGCGGCCGGCAACACCGGTCTGGCGCAGATGTTCGGCGAGTGCTGGCAGTGGACCAGCAGCAGCTACGCGCCGTATCCCGGCTTCGCGCCGGCGGCAGGCGCGATCGGCGAATACAACGGCAAGTTCATGATCAACCAGTACGTGCTGCGCGGCTCGTCCTGCGCCACGCCGCACGGCCACGCGCGCGCCAGCTACCGCAACTTCTTCCCGGCGGGCGCGCGCTGGCAGTTCACCGGCATCAGGCTGGCCAGATGAAAACCGCCAGCGGCCAGCGGCTGCGTGCGTTGAACCGGCGTGCCAACGCATGGATCATGGCCCATCCGCTGGAATTCACGCTGAGCGCCCTGAAAGGCTTCCGTGCCAACCAGGGCCTGCTGCTGGCCGGCGCCGTCGCTTATTACGCGCTGCTCTCGATCGTGCCCTTCCTGATGCTGGTGGTGGTGGTGCTGTCGCACTTCATCGACCAGGCCGAACTCCTGCTCACGCTGCGGCGCTACCTGGAACTGATCGTGCCCGGCCAGTCGGCTTCGATGGTGTCCGAGGTCGCGCACTTCCTCGACACGCGCGACCTGATCACCTGGGTGCTGGTGGCGACCATGGTGTTTTTCAGTTCGCTCGCCTTTACGGTGCTGGAAAACGCGATGAGCGTGATCTTCGTGCACCGGGTGGCGGTGCGGCGCCGGCATTACTTGATCTCGGCATTGCTGCCTTACTGTTACGTGCTGGCGCTCGGCTTCGGTGTGATGATCGTGACCCTGGTCGCCGGCGCGCTGCAGGTGATCGGCAGCGAATACATCCAGCTGTTCGGCTGGCGCTGGTCGCTGCACGGCGTGTCCGGGGTGCTGCTCTACCTGCTCGGGCTGGCCGGGGAAATCCTGGTCCTGACCTCGATCTACATGGTGATGCCGGTCGGGCGCCTGTCGCTGTCGCATGCGCTGGTAGGCGGCATCACCGCGGCACTGCTGTGGGAAATCGCGCGCCACGTGCTGGTGTGGTATTTCACGACGCTGTCCAAGGTGAACCTGGTGTATGGCTCGATGAGCACCGCCATCGTGGTGATGTTCAGCCTGGAGATCGCGGCGACGCTGCTGCTGTTCGGGGCGCAGGTGATTGCCGAGTATGAGCGGGTGGGCAAGCAGGGTGGGGCCAAAGAAGCGGTGCCGCTGCGGACGTGATGTAGGCGCCGTAGGGTGGGCGCGGCCGGCGTAGGCACTCCGTGCCCACGCGTAACGTAAGAACAGCCAACTGCCCGCTTGCGTCGCGCGTGGGCGGAGGCCGCCCTCCCTACGATAATTTACGCAACGCGAACGGCACGCCGCGCGCCCAGCGGTTGCTCGACAGCGAAAATTCGAGTGCATGCACCTGGTGGTACCAGCCGGCCGGCACGTACAGCATGTCGCCGGGCTTGGCGATCACTTCGATCAGCGTGGCCTGGCGCGCCAGCGGATAACGTTCGAAGTCGGGCGCCTCGGCATCGACCGGGGAGCCGAACAGCACCGGGTTGGCCTCGCGCACATATAAATAGGCGTCGTGGTGCGGCGGCGCCAGCATGATGCGCTTGGTGCCGCGGATCTGGGCGAAGATATTGTCGTCGTAGTCGCAATGCAGCGGCGTGATCGTGCCCGCCGGGCCGAGCCAGAAACGCGGCGGTCCCATCCTGTCGAAATACGCGGGCCAGTGGCACAGGTGGTTCATGGCGCGCAGTTCCAGGTTGCCGACGTAGGGCGGCAGCCCGGCTGACGGCCTGGCCACCAGGTCGAGATAGTCGCGCAGCAGCATGTCCTGCATCGCGCGGTCCGGCGCGAACGCGGTCCCGATATAGTCGCCGACGCGCGCCCGCACCGGCACTTCGCCGAAGCGTTCGCGCAGCGCGTCCGGGTCGAGAGCGCACAAGGGCCAGCGCCCGACCACGCCTTCGACCAGGAAGGGCAGCCCCAACGCGGCGCGCGCGCGAAACGCCGACGCGTCCGGGCGGCGGATGCGCGGCACCGCATCGATGGCGGGCAGGGCGCGGGCGGCGGCGCGGATGGCGTCGCGCATGCCGGCGATCGACGGCACGCCGCGTACCTCGGCGTCGCGCCGTTCGCGCGCCTGGCGGGCATTTTCGTCCAGCAGTGCCGGGCGCGGCGGCAGGCGGATCGGGGGCGCAGCGGCTTCGCCGGCTTCGGCAGCTCGATCGGGTTGATCGGGCAGGGCAGGGTGGTTCTGGATCGACGTCATCCCGCCATTGTAGCCATTTGGCGGGCTCTATTTGGAAATGCGCAGGATCGCCGACGCCAGTTTCGAAAAGCAGGGCGTCAGATCGGCAGTGGTCGCGGCAAAGCAGTACATGCCCACCGGTTTGGCCGGGTTGTAGCAGCGCCCCGGCCCGTCGGCGACGTTGGCCATGCACTTCAGGACGTCCTCGCCGATCTCGTTGTCGACGCCGGCCGGCTGGCGCAGGCTGGCGCCCAGGCCCAGCGTGAACACGACGATGCCTTCGTCCCGCGCCTTGGCGGCCACCGCTTCGGCCAGGTTGCGCGCGGCACGGTCGATGTTGCGCTTGGCGATGGTGTCGTTCGACAGGTCGTTGGTGACCACGCGCGGCGTATTCGTCACGATCGGGAATTCGCGCTGGCTCGGGTCGTTCGGGTACAGATAGCTGTTGTGGGCGTTGTACCAGTCCGGCAGTTTTTTCGCCGAGTTCGCGATCGTGGCGGCCAGCGTGCACTTGCTGCTGATCGGCGTCGCTTCGCTGATGTCGAGGCGGTACAGGCCGTTGCCGTTGTAGTCGAAGGAACCGGCCGTGGTCCAGCAGTCGAGCGGGTTGTTAAAGGTGAGGAAGGAGCCGATCGAGGTCGGTTCGCCGTCCGAGAAGAACACGATCACGCGCTGGGTCGAGCGGTTGGCGGTCGGAATGGCATTCAGCTGCTTGCGCGCCCACCACATGCCTTCCACCGAGGCGGTGCCGCCCGAGAAGTCGAAGTTGGCGACGTTCTGGAGCATCGACGTGCGGTTGAAGCCGCGCGCCGAGGTCGCGATCGCGTTGTCGACTTCGGCACCCGAAGCGAAGTGGATCATCGCCACCCGGTCCTGGGTCACGTTGAACTGGTTCAGGAAGGTCTTGGCGGCGGTGCGCACGGCGGGGCCGGACGACGACAGGGAACCCGAGGTGTCGACCACGAAAGCCATGTCCAGGTCCTGGCGGATGGTCTGGGCGTAGGAGGTCGGTATCAAGGACGTGAAGCCGAGCACGCGCATCAGCGACAGCGGCATCGGCGCCTGGGCGCGCACGTCGACGATGGCCATGCCGCCGTTGAAGGTGACGTTGGTGCTCTGCAGCTGCGGCTGCGACAGCATGTAGTTGGACGGCATGTTGGCGGCGAAGAAATCGGCGGCCGCGGCCTGGGCGCTGGCGATCTGCTGGGCCGGGGTGTCGCCGTTCGGCACCGCGCGCGCGCCGGCCAGTGCGGCCGAATCGACGGCGGCGTCCAGGCGCGCCCGCACCAGGTAGGCCAGGCCGCCGTCGATGACCAGGCCGACCAGCGCCAGCAGCACGAGCATGCCGAGGGCGGCCATGATGGCGACGGCGCCGCGCTGGCGGCGGGGAGTGATGGGGGGCAGACGCAAGGGATGCATGTTCAGAAAATCGTCATCGAATACAGGTCGGGCCCGATCGTGGGCAGGCTCAGGGTGCCGAAACTGAAGCCGGCCATCAGCATGTCGTAGCGGTAGAAGGTCTCGACCACAACCACGATTTCGCCGTCGTCCAGCTTGCCGCTCATGGTCGTTACCGTGGGACGGGTGCTGCTGCCGATGCTGTTGCAGGTGCCGGCGTTCCACGCGCTGCAGTTGTAGACGCGGCTGGCCGGCAGGTAGCCGCTGGTGCGGTAGCCGAGATTGCGCGCGGCGTCGTCCCAGCGGTACTGGTCGATGACCACGCTGCGCGACGTGCCGTTGCTGACCACGCCCATCACGCGCGTGATGTACACCATGCCCTGGCGATTCACGTTCAGCGGCGGCGTGCTGGCCATCAGCGCGTAGATGATGTCCTGGTTGCCGGTTTCGAGCTGGGTGGCGCCGCGCGACACCAGGTTGGCGCCTTCGCGGCTGACGTTGGCGATGATGATGTTGGCCTGCAGCGCGCGGCCGGCGTCGACCATGCCGAACAGGAGCAGCAGCAGGAGCGGCAGCAGCAGCGTGAATTCGACCGCTGCCACGCCGTCGGGTTTGCGGACGCGCCGCCTCATGGGAAGTACTCGTTGCGCATCGTGGCCGCCACGACGAAGTGGTATTTGCCGTTGCTGAAGAAGCTGGACAGCAGCGGCGTGGTCACGGTCCAGTCGCAGTCCAGGCGCAGCACGACGATGCTGCCGGGCGTACCGAACATGCCGTTGCTGTAGCTTGTGCTTGAATACGACGTGCCGTTGACGGAAATGACGGGCGCCAGCCGCTCGTACATGCCGAGCGAGTTGTCGCGCATGCTCTGGATGACGGCGGCATAGCGCTGCTGGCCGGCAGCGTTCGGATCGCGGTCGCTCTGGCCGGTGACGGCGTAGCGCGCGCCCTGGCGCACCGCGTACTGCATCGTCAGGGTGGCAAAGAACATCAGGCTGAACTCGGCCAGCGCCAGCAGGATCAGCAGGAACACCGGGGCAATGATCGCCATCTCGACGATTGTCGCACCGGACTGACGCCTGGGAATTCTGGGTATCATTTTTATCGATTTTTGCTGTTGCTTGGTGTAGGATTTGCTGATTCTACATGGCAACTTAAATTGCTGTGATGTATTTGCGTTTCAGTGAACCTCAGTGTCGGCCCTGCACAACATGAATTGGTACCAGAATCTCGTCTCGTCCTTGCCCGCTTTGTTCGTCTCGCCTGCGCGCGCCAGGACTGCCGCCGGGTCGCCGGCCGCCGGGTCGCCGGCCGCAGGATCGCCGTCCGCCGATGCCCCCGGCGCCGAGGCCTGGATGGTGTTCGGCATGCGCCTGCTGCTGGCCGTGTCCGCGTTGCTGACCTTGTATATCGGCATGGGTGGCGCGGTGGCGCAGGGCTACTGGGCCTGGCTGGTGTTCGTCGCCTATGTCGTGCACAGCCTGGTCCTTCTGGTCATGGCACGCGTGCGCGCCGGCTTCTGGCACGGACCGGTGGTGTACTGGGTCGACATCGGCTGGTACGGCTTGATGATCCACGCCAGCGCCGGCCTGCCCACGCCGTTCTTTTCGTTCTTCTTCTTTGCCATTCTGGCGGCCTCGTTCCGCCATGGCTTCGACACCGGCGCCCGCCTCACGCTCGGCGCGGCGCTGGTGGTGACGCTGTCCGTGCTGGCCGCGCCCAGCGCACAGGCGACCCACCTGCTGCTGTTGCGCGCCACATTCGTGCTGGCGCTCGGTTACATGATCGCGTTCTGGGGCGGGCTGGCGGTCGACCAGCGCCGCCGCCTGGCGCTGCTGCGCGACGTCAGCCGCCTGTCGAACCCGCGCTTCGGTGTACAGCACACCCTCGATTCGCTGATGGAAAAGCTGCTGCGCTTTTACGGCGGCGACAGCTGCGTGCTGCTGATGCAGGACGGCGCCGGCGAGTGGATGCTGCATACCGTGCCCCACCCGAAAAGCGGGCGCGCGCCCAGCCGCAGCCGCACCGTGCAAGCCGCCGTGCAGCCGCTGCTGGCGCTGGGCGGCACCGTGTCCTACCGCGGCAATGGCATCCTGCCGGGCCGGCGCCAACGGGCGGCCCAGCTGGCAGCCGGTGCGGCAGGCTGGCGCCGCATCGATGCGGGCGCATGCGCCGCCATCGCCGACCTGCTCGACAGCGGCTGCTTCATCAGCGCGGCCCTGCCGCTGCGCAAGGGGGCGGGGCGTATCTTCATCACCGCCGGCCAGCGCCTGCAGCGCGCCGATGCCAGCTTCCTGAACCACATCGTGCAGCAGGCCTTTCCGGTCATCGAAACCATCGACCTGCTCGACCGCCTGGCCTCGGACGCGGCCTTCCGCGAACGCCAGACCATCGCGCGCGACCTGCACGACAGCACCATCCAGCCCTACATCGGCCTGCGCCACGCGGTAGCGGCGATCCGCACCCGGGCCGGCGACGACCATGCGGTGGCGGCGGAGCTCGACCGCCTGCTCGACATGTGCAGCGACACCATCGGCGACATGCGCCAGTTCGCCCAGCGCTTCCGCAACGGCCGCCAGCAAGAGCCGGAACTCCTGATCGCGCTGCGCCGCCAGCTGAACCAGGTGCGCGCCTTTTACGACGTCGACGTCGCGCTCGATGCCGCCGCTGCCCCGGCCATCAGCGACCGCATGGCGGCCGAGGTGTTCCAGGTGGTGACCGAAGGCGTCAACAACGTCTGCAAGCACACGCGGGCGCGCACGGCGCAGGTGGTGCTGGCGCGCGAGGACGGCCTGCTGGCGATCGACATCGTCAATCCGCGCGATGCTCTCGGCCCTGCGCTACCTAAAACGGCAGCAAGCGCGGCAAGCCCGAGCACCCCCGCAGCGGCATCGTTCGAGCCGCGTTCGATTGCCGAACGCGTGCAGGCCCTCGGCGGCACACTGGCCGTCGACAACGGTGCCAGCCATACGCGGCTGCGCATCCGCCTGCCCATCTGATTCTTTACTACCGGAGCAACCATGACAATCCGCATCCTGCTGGTGGACGACCACAAGACCATGCTGTGGGGGCTGGAGCGGCTGATCCAGGCCGAGGCGCCCGCGTTCACGCTGGTCGGCAGCGCCAGCGATCCCGTCGAGGCCACCCGCCTGTGCGCCGAACTCGCGCCCGACATCGTGCTGCTCGACCTCGATTTGAAGGGTTCCAGCTCGCTCGACATCCTCCCCAAGCTGCTGGCCAAGGGCACTACCCGCGCCGTGATCCTGAGCGCCAACCGCGACCAGGCCACGCTGGCGAGCGCCGTCAAGCTGGGCGCGCGCGGGGTGGTCAGCAAGGAGGCGCCTACCGAGGACGTGCTGGCGGCAATCCGCAAGGTGCATGGGGGCGAGCTGTGGCTCGACCAGTCGCTGATGCAGGCGCTGCTCGGCCAGCTGGTGGCGCCGGCGCCGGCGCCCAACCCGGAAGCCGCACGCATCGCCACGCTGACCGCACGCGAGCGCGAGGTGGTAACGCTGATCGTGCAGGGGCAGGGCGCCATGAACAAGGAACTGGCCGAGCGCGTCTTCATCTCGGAGCGTACGCTGCGCAACCACCTGACCACGATTTACCAGAAGCTGGGCGTGGCCAACCGGCTCGAGCTGTATGTCTACGCCACCAGGCACGGGCTTTGACGGGACTGGTACTTTTGTCCTGGTCCGGGATGGCAGAGAGTACTAGGTAAAAAGTGATATTTGACGGATGTGACTAAAGCCGCAAAACCAGTAATATTCTGTTCATGCGCTGCGCTACGGATCGTGCGGCGCGATGCCAAAGGACAGGAGCGAACGTGTACAAAACGGAAGACAACCCGGAGCTTCACTCGGAAGAGCACCCGGAGCAGCAGTATGAGCGTCACGCTGCGTCGACCACGCCGTACGTCGTTCTCTCGGCCCTGATCGCAGTCGTCAGCCTGATCGCGGTACTTGCCGCATGGACGAGCGCATAAAAAGCAAGCAACAGAATCATCAAATCACTCATTTTTTATCGTAAAGGAATTACCATGAACTTCATCAATAACTTCATCCAGGAAGAAGACGGCGTCACCGCAATCGAGTATGCACTGATCGCCGCCCTGGTCGCCGGCGTCATCATCACCGCCGTCACCCTGCTGGGCACCAACGTCAGCGGCGTGTTCAACAAGCTGGCCAACACCATCAAAGTGTCGTAATCGCAGGGCCCGGCGCGCCTTCCCCGGCGCGCCCGATCCGGAACGGTCCCCCTCCCGCTTCCGGATCATTTTTTTTGCACGCACCGGAGTCCACCTTGTCGCTCTTCCCCTTCTTCTTGTTTGCCGCGCTGCTGGGCGCCGCCGTCTGGCACGACCTGCGCGCACGCCGCATCCCGAACGCCGTGGTATTCCCCGGCGCGCTGGCGGCACTGGCGCTGCATGCGCTGCTGCCGGCGGGGGCGGGCTTGTTTGGGGTGCCGATGGGTGGACTCGGGCCGGCGTCCAGCCTGGGCGGCTTCGCGCTCGGCCTGGCCTTCCTGATGCCGCTGTACGCGTTCCGCCTGATGGGCGCGGGCGACGTCAAATTGCTGGCGATGGCGGGTGCCTTTTTCGGTGCCGGCCAGGTGGTGACGCTGACGCTGGCCACGCTGCTCGCGGGCGGCGTGCTGGCACTGGCGGTGGCGGCCTGGCAGCGCCAGTTGCGCCGCCTGCTTGCGAATGCCGGCCAGATGGCCATGCACACCGGATTAAATGCGATGGCGGGCGTGGCCGCGCCGGTCGCGCCTCCGGCGGCGGCTTCGGGCCGCCTGCCGTATGCGGTGGCGATCGCCACCGCCTCCATCGGCTGCGCGCTGTGGCTGCGCATGCACGGTGCGCTGCCGCTGTGAGCCGAACAAAGACAAGCTTGGAGTAATACAGATGCGAAATTCGAGAGCTTTCCTGATCATCGGCGTGGCGCTGTTCCTGGCACTGGCCGCCGTGCTGGTCGCGGCCAAGTGGATGAGCGAGCAGGGCGCGGCCGGCACCCGCGTGGTGGTGGCCAGCGCCGAAATCGCCCAGGGCACGCGGCTGGGCACCAGGCTGGAACTGGCCGAGTGGCCGTCCGGCGCGCTGCCGCCGGGCGCCGTCACCGACGTCAAGCTGCTCGAAGGCCGCGTGGCGCGCACCGATATCCAGCGCGGCGAACCGGTGCTGGAATCGGAACTGGCGCCGCCGGGCACCACCGGCGGCCTGTCCGCCGTGGTCGCCGCCGGCAAGCGCGCGATGACGGTGCGCGTCAACGACGTCGTCGGCGTGGCCGGCTTTGCGCTGCCGGGCAACTACGTCGACATCCTGGTCAATCTGCAGGGCGCCGCCGCCGACACCGGACTGCGCGTGCAGCCGATCTCGAAGATCGTGCTGGAACGGATCCTGGTGCTGGCCGCCGGCGAGGAATCGAACCGCGACGATACCAAACCGAAAGCCGTCAACGCCGTCACGCTGGAACTGGCGCCGGACCAGGTCGAAAAGCTCGACCTGGCGCGTTCGATCGGCACGCTGTCGCTGGTGCTGCGCAACCAGATCGATCCGCAGCCGGCGAATACGCTGGGCGCCACGCGCGAATCGGTGCTGGGTTTGCCGGAAGCGAAGCCGGCGCCAGTGGCGGCGGCCTCCGTCGATGTGCCGCCGCGCGCCGTGGCGCCGGCCCCGGCTCCGGTGCCGGCCGCCGCGCCAGCCCCTGTGCGCCAGGCCACGCCGCGTGGCGACGGCGTGCTGGTGATCCGCGGCCTCGACGCCGCCCCGCAAGTTTTTCATTAAGACCGCATCATGACTCTCCTGAACAACAAGACCCTGCTGGCCTGCGCACTGCTTGCCGCCACCGGCGCCGGCCAGGCCGCCACGGCATCTGTCAAGGCAGCCGCAAAGCCGGCTGCAGCGGCAAAGGCCGCGGCAAACGCAGCGGCACCTGCCCCGGCAGCCGCAGCCGCGATAGCCGTGGCCGGTTGCATCGACCTGCACGCCAGCGCGCCGCAGCGCATCGACCTGGTGCGCGGCAAATCGCTGCTCAAGCGCTTCTGCAGCCCGGCCGCGCAAGTCACCGTCGGCGCGCCCGACGTCGCCAACGTGGTGGTGCCGAATGCGAGCGAGGTCGTGATCGTGGCCCGCAGCGTCGGCACCACCAACCTGATCGTCTCCGGCCGCGACGGCCGCTCGACGGTGCTCGACCTGGCCGTCGGCCTCGACACCGCGGCCCTGCGCATCCAGCTCGACAGCCTGTTCCCGCAGGAGAAGGACATCCGCATCGGCAGCGCCGGCAATGCATTGGTCCTGTCGGGCATGGTCAGCGATGCGGCGGTGGCCAGCCAGGTGGTGGATTTGGCGACTGCCTTCCAGGACAGCGGCGCGCCGGCGGCGGGCGGCATCCTGGCAGGCAGCCCTGCAGGCAGCCCGTCTGCGGCCGGCGTCGGCGCAGCATCGGCAACGGCGGCAGCGCCCGCAGCGGCGGCAGGCGCGCAAAAAGTGCTGAACATGCTGAGCGTGGCCGCGCCGCAGCAGGTGCTGCTCGAAGTGAAGATCGCCGAAGTCTCGAAGTCGCTGGTCGACCAGCTCGGCGCCAAGGCCGGCTATACCCGCAAGCAGGGCGGCGTCACCTACGGCATCGTCTCCAGCCTGCTGGCCGGCGGCGGCAATGCCATCACGGCCGTGCACGGCGCGACCTCGCTCGCCATCGACGGCGAAAAGCACGACGGCCTGGTCAAGATCCTGGCCGAGCCGACCGTGATGGCGGTCAGCGGCCAGGAAGCCAGCTTCCTCGCCGGCGGCAAGATCTTCATCCCGGTGGCGCAGAGCAGCCTGTCGGGGACCAGCAACATCACGCTGGAAGAAAAGGAATACGGCGTGGCCGTGAAGTTCATGCCGACCGTGCTGGCCGGCGGCCGCATCAACCTGCGCGTGGCGCCGGAAGTGTCGGAGCTGAACCGCGACGGCATCGGCATCAGCAGCAACGGTTCCGGCAGCGGCTCGGTGATCCTGCCGTCGTTTACCACGCGGCGCGCGGCCACCACCGTGCAGCTGCAGGACGGCGAGAGCTTCGCCATCGGTGGCCTGATCCGCAACAACGTCACCAGCGACATCCAGCGCTTCCCCTTCCTCGGCGACCTGCCGGTACTGGGCACGCTGTTCCGCAGCAGCGAATTCCAGAACGACCGCACCGAACTGGTGTTCATCGTGACGCCGCACCTGGCCAAGCCGCTGCCGGCCGCGCCGCGCCTGCCGACCGACGATTACATCCAGCCCAGCCGCGCCGAATTCCTGATCGGTGGCATGCACGAGGGTACGCCGGCCGCCGCAAACAAGGAGCAAAAATGAAAAGTATCCTCACCGCCGGCAGCGCGCTGGCGTTGCTGGCCGCGCTGGCTGCATTGAGCGGCTGCGCCGCCGAAGGCCCCACCGCCACCGGCGCCAGCGTGCGCGCCCTGATGGCCAGCCAGGTCATCCCGCCGCAGCCGCGCCTGGCGGGACAATCGGGAGAGCAGGGCAGCGACGGCGCCAGCGCCGTGGCGGCCTACGCCAATTTCAAGCAATCGTACGTGATACCGCAACCGCAGGGCGACAGCCCGCTGGTCGGCGGCCGCAAGTAAGGAACCAGCATGAAGATCGCCATCCTGTCGAGCGACGACCGCCACCTGATCGATTTGTCGCGCCAGCTGCGTACCCGCTCGGGCTCGGACGAAGTCGACATGATCGCCGGTACCCCGGCCGAGCTCACGCTGCTGGCCAGCGAGTCGGTGCCCGACGTGCTGATCGTCGACCAGCCGCGCGCGGACGACGGCGACCTGGAACAGCTGGAACGTTTCGGTCACCTGCACCCGCGCCTCGGCTTCATCGTCTTGTCCGGCGATCTGTCGCAGGACTTCCTGCTGCGCGCCATGCGCGCCGGTGTGCGCGAAGTGCTGCCGGCGGCACCGTCGGCGGCGGCGCTGGCGCAGGCGCTCGACCGCGCCGCCGAAAAACTCGGCAGCCAGGGCGCGGCGCTGGGCAAGGTGCTCGCTTTCATCTCGTGCAAGGGCGGCAGCGGCTCGACCTTCCTGGCGACCAATCTGGCCTACGCGCTGGCCGCGAGCGGCAACAAGCGCGTGGCCCTCATCGACATCAACCTGCAGTTCGGCGATGCCTCGCTGTTCGTCTCGGACGTGAAGCCGCTGGCCACGCTGTCGGATGTGGCCGGCCAGATCCACCGCCTCGACCCGTCGTTCCTGGCCTCGAGCATGGTCAGCGTGACGCCCAACTACGGCATCCTGGCCGCGCCCTCGGACCCGGCCCACGCCGGCGACGTCAAGCCGGAACACATCGACGCCATCGTCAAGCTGGCGCGCCGCCACTACGATTTCATCGTGCTCGACGTTGGCCGCAGCCTGGACCCGGTCAGCATCCGCGCGCTCGACCACGCCGACACCATCCACCCGGTACTGCAGATGACGCTGCCCTACATCCGCGACGGCAAGCGCCTGCTGACGGTTTTCCGCAACCTCGAGTACGACAAGAACAAGGTTGAACTGATCGTCAACCGCCACGACAAGAACGGCGACATCCGCCTGAAGGACCTGGAAGAAGCCTTCGACACCAAAGCACTGCGCACTATGCCCAACCATTACGACGCCGCGGCCAGGTCCGTGAACCAGGGCGTGCCGGTGATGCGCCTGGCGCCGGACAGCCCGCTCAGCGCCGCGCTGCAGGCGATGGCGCGCGACCTCACCGGCGAAGCCGCGCCGCAGCAGCCAACGAACCTGGTGAGCCGTCTGTTCGGCCGCCGCGCCGCCTGACCGAAAGAACCGCCATGAACAGCCCCATCATTTCGCTGCGCGACCGTCTCGGCAGCAGCGCCCCGCGCCCGAGCGCCACCCGCGGCACCATCGACAACCGCGCCTACCACCAGCTGAAAAGCCGCATCCACGAGACGCTGCTCGACCGCGTCGACCTGGAAAGCATGCAGCGCCTGAGCCCCGAGCAGGTGCGCCAGGAACTGCGCCTGCTGGTCGAGCGCCTGCTCGAAGAAGAGATGGTCGTCATCAACGACGTCGAGCGCAAGACCCTGACGCGCGACATCCAGAACGAAATGCTCGGCTTCGGTCCGCTCGAACCGCTGCTGGAAGATCCGACCGTGTCCGACATCCTGGTCAACGGCCACAAGCAGGTGTATGTCGAGCGGCGCGGCCGCCTGGAGCTGACCGACGTCACCTTCAACGACGATGCCCACCTGATGAATATCATCGACAAGATCGTCTCGGGCGTGGGCCGCCGCGTCGACGAGTCGAGCCCGATGGTCGATGCGCGCCTGCCCGACGGCTCGCGTGTGAATGCGATCATTCCGCCGCTGGCGCTGGACGGCCCGGTGATGTCGATCCGCCGCTTTTCCGCCGACCCGCTGCGCCTGGCCGACCTGGTCTCCTACGGCAGCATGACGGCCGACATGGCCGAGGTGCTGCAGGGCCTGGGCCGCGCCAAGATCAACATCCTGATCTCGGGCGGCACCGGCAGCGGCAAGACCACCATGCTGAACGTGATCTCGGGCTTCGTCGGCCACCACGAGCGCGTGGTGACGGTCGAGGACGCGGCCGAGCTGCAGCTGCAGCAGCCGCACGTGGTGCGCCTGGAAACCCGGCCGCCGAACATCGAAGGCAAGGGCGAGGTGACCCAGCGCGCGCTGGTGCGCAACGCACTGCGGATGCGCCCCGACCGCATCATCCTGGGCGAGGTGCGTGGCGGCGAGGCGCTCGACATGCTGGGCGCGATGAACACCGGCCACGAAGGCTCGATGGCGACCATCCACGCCAACACCGCGCGCGACGCCCTCACGCGTCTTGAAAACATGGTGACCATGGCCGCCGGCACGCTGCCGGCCAAGGCGATCCGCCAGCAGATCAGCTCCGCGGTGGGCGTGGTGGTGCAGGTGGCGCGCCTGTCCGACGGCAAGCGCAAGGTGCTGTCGATTTCCGAAATCACCGGCATGGAAGGCGACGTGATCACGATGCAGGACATCTTTACCTTCCGCCAGACCGGCGTGGCCGACGACGGCACGGTGCTCGGCCAGTCGGCCGCCACCGGCGTGCGCCCGCACTTCGCCGAGCGCCTGCGCACCTACGGCATAAATTTGCCGGCCCACGTGTTCGAGCCGCGCTTCGACATCAAATAAATATGAGCACCACCTTCGCCCTGTTCGTCCTGCTGCTGTTCCTGGCCGTGCTGCTGCTGGTGTGGGGCATCTACGTCGGCTGGCAAGCCCACCACAGCCCCGAGGCCGAGCGCATCGCGCGCCGCCTGCGCGCGGTCATGGGCAGCGAGGTGCGCGAGTCGGACGTCACCATCGTCAAGGAGCGGCGCCTGGCGGCGGCGCCCGAGCTGGACGAATTGCTGCGCAAGATGCCGCTCATGTTGCCGACCCTGCGCCGCCTCGACCGCATGCTGCTGCAGGCCGGCGCTGCTTATTTGGTGGCGCCGCTGCTGGCGATGTGCGGCGCCGGCTTCGTGATCGGCCTGGTGGCGAGTGTCTGGCTGCGCCTGCCCGGCATCGCGCTGCTGCCGTTCGCGCTCGCCGTGGCGGCCCTCCCGCTGCTGCGTCTTTCGCGCGCGCGCGAGGCCAGGCTGACGCGTTTCGAGCGCCAGCTGCCGGACGCCCTCGACATGATGGGCCGCGCGATGCGCGCCGGCCATGCCTTCCCGACCGCGCTGAAACTGGTCGCCGACGAGATGCCGGCGCCGCTGGGTGCGGAATTCAAGGCTGCCTTCGACGAGGTGAACTTTGGCGTGTCGATGGGCGATGCGCTGAACGGCCTGGCCGAGCGGGTGCCCAGCATGGACCTGCAGTACTTCGTGGTGGCGGTGCTGATCCAGCGCGAGAGCGGCGGCAACCTGACCGAGCTGCTGTCCTCGATCAGCGCCATCGTCCGCGACCGCCACAAGCTGGCCGGCCAGGTGCGCGTGCTGTCGGCCGAAGGGCGCATCTCGGCCTGGGTGCTGGGCTTGTTGCCCTTCGGCGCCGGCGCCCTGATGTTCGCCGCCAATCCGGCCACCATGGGCGTGCTGTTCACCGACCCGCTGGGCCGCAAGATGCTGTTCGGCGCCCTCGGCATGATGGCCTTCGGGGTGCTGGCGATCCGCAAGACCGTGCGCATCCGCATGTAACGAGCGAACAAGAATCCCACCATGAGCAAGCCGCAAATCCTGATCCTCGCCCTCGTCTTCATCCTGATCTTCGGCGCCGCCGTGCTGGCGCTGCTGGTGTTCACGAAGGACCCGGTCAAGGCACGCCTGTCCGCGCTGGACGAACGCGACGGCGCCGAGCGCCGCGCCACCGGCCGCAGCTGGGCCGAGCGCCTGGCACGCATCGCCGGGCCACTGGCGAGGTTGTCGGTGCCGTCGGAAGGCTGGGAAAGCTCGCCGGTGCGCCTGCGCTTCATCCACGCCGGCTGGCGCGCGCCGACCACGCCCGGCCTGTTCCACGCCGGGAAGACCGTGCTGACGATCGGCCTGCCGCTGATCGCCTGGCTGGTGCTGCGCCACGACCCGCAGCGCGCCAGCGCCGTCGTGTTCCTGGGTTCGGTGGTGGCGGCCGCCTGCGGCTATTACGTGCCGGACCTGATCCTGCGCAGCCGCATCGCGCACCGCCAGCGCGAGATCTTCGAGAGCTTCCCGGATGCGCTCGATTTGATGACGGTGTGCGTGGAAGCCGGCCTGGGCATGGATGCCGCGCTGGCGCGGGTGGGGGCGGAGATCGGCCTGAAAAGCAAGGTGCTGGCCGAAGAGCTGCAACTGGTGACGCTGGAACTGCGCGCCGGCAGCGCCAAGGACAAGGCCTTGCGCAACCTGGCGCTGCGCACCGGCGTGGAGGACGTCGACGCGCTGGCCAAGATGCTGATCCAGGCCGAGCGCTTCGGCACCAGCGTCGGCAACGCGCTGCGCGTGCAGTCGGAACAGCTGCGCACGCGGCGGCGGCAGCTGGTGGAAGAACGGGCGGCCAAGGTGGCGACCAAGCTGCTGTTCCCGCTGATCTTCTGTATCTTCCCGGCGCTGCTGGTGGTGCTGCTGGGGCCTGCCGTGATTCAGATCATGCGGGCGGTGATGCCGGTGACCGGGGCGGCGGGCGGGTGAACGTGGCCATCGTAGGGTGGACGGCTGTGCCGTCCACGCGGTGATAGCTGAAGGCTCCGATGACGTGCACGATATCGTAGCCGGTAACAATCACCGCGTGGACGGGGAACCCGTCCACCCTACGCAGCGCGTGCGGCGGGCATGCTCGCGCATGCCCCTTGCGCGTCCATCGCCAACTGCCGGTTCACCGCCGACAGCACCGCCTTGAACGAGGCGGTCAGGATGTTGTTGTCGATCGCCGCGCCGAACAGGGTCGGGCCGTTGGCCAGGCGCAGTTCGACGTAGCAGGCCGCGCGTGCGTCGGCACCCGAACCGATCGCGTGCTCGTGGTAATCCATCAGGCGCACGTCCAGGCCCAGCGCATTCACGAAGGCGTCGATCGGACCGTTGCCGGTGCCCTTGCGGTTTTCCGTGATGCGGTTCTGCTGCAGCGTGATATCCATCTGCACGCGGTGTTCGCCTTCGCTGTCCTCGGTCATGCGGTGCGAGGCATACTGATAGGTCGCGTTGTCCTGTTCGAAGTATTCGCGCGCGAACAGGGCGTGGATGTCGCTGGCCGCCACTTCGCGGCCGCTGGCGTCGGCATGCTTCTGCACCACGCGCGAGAATTCGATCTGCAGGCGGCGCGGCAGTTCGAGGCCGTATTCCTGCTCGAGCAGGTAGGCCATGCCACCCTTGCCGGACTGGCTGTTCACGCGGATCACGGCATCGTAGCTGCGGCCCAGGTCGGCCGGGTCGATCGGCAGATAGGGCACTTCCCAGAGCGCGTCCGCCTGCTGCTTGGCGAAGCCCTTCTTGATCGCATCCTGGTGCGAGCCGGAGAAGGCCGTGAACACCAGGTCGCCCACGTAGGGGTGGCGCGGATGCACCGGGATCTGGTTGCAGTCCTCGACCAGCTGGCGCACCGAATCGATGTCCGAGAAGTCCAGGCCCGGGTGCACGCCTTGCGTGTAGAGGTTCAGCGCCAGCGTGACCAGGTCGACGTTGCCGGTGCGCTCGCCGTTCCCGAACAGGCAGCCTTCGACGCGGTCGGCGCCGGCCATCACCGCCAGCTCGGCCGCGGCCACGGCGGTGCCGCGGTCGTTGTGCGGGTGCACGCTGATCACCAGGCTGTCGCGGTCGTTCAGATTGCGGCACATCCACTCGATCTGATCGGCATACACATTGGGCGTGGCCGCTTCCACGGTCGAGGGCAGGTTGACGATCATCTTGTTCTGCGGGGTCGGCTGCCACACGGCGCTGACGGCGTCGACGATCTGCTTCGAGAACTCGAGTTCGGTGGTCGAAAACGATTCCGGCGAATACTCGAGGCCCCACTGCGTGTCCGGATGCCGGGCCACCAGTTCCTTGATCAGCTGGGTACCCTTGACCGCGATCTGCACGATCTCATCCTTTTCCATGCCGAACACCACGCGGCGGAACACCGGCGCCACCGAGTTGTAGACGTGGACGATCGCCTGCTTGGCGCCGACGCAAGAGTCGACGGTGCGGCGGATCAGCTCGTCACGTGCCTGGGTCAGCACGATGATGGTGACGTCGTCCGGGATGTGGCCGTCCTCGACCAGCATGCGCACGAAGTCGAAATCGGTCTGCGAGGCCGACGGGAAGCCGACTTCGATTTCCTTGACCCCGATCTGCACCAGCTTCTGGAAGAAACGCAGCTTCTTGTCCGCGCTCATCGGCTCGATCAGCGCCTGGTTGCCGTCGCGCAGGTCGGTGCTCATCCAGATCGGCGGCTGGGTGATGCTGCGGCTCGGCCACTGGCGGTCGGTGAGCGGGACGGCGGGGAAGGCGCGGTACTTGGCGGCGGGATTGGTCAACATGGCATGGCTCCTGATCTTGATGTGTGTGCTGCGACGACGATGTGGGGAATCTGTGTGGCGCTGGCTGCCGGACGGGCCACGAAGCTCTAGGCCCGGCAACCGATCATTAGTTTTAGCGCCGCTGCACGCGTGCTGATGAGCCAGCGCGATGCTGCGATGATGGTGATTACGGGCGTGGACTCGGTGGTGGCTGACATCGGTACAACTTCCTTGGGGCTACAGTGTCCGGCGGGGCCGGGCGGGTGCCGGGGGTGCCGGCGTGCGCTTCAGGCGCGTAGCAGCAGGGCCGCTAGCGATAGCGCGCCAGCGAGCGGTAGGAAAGTCGACAGTGGCAGTGGAGAGAACATTTATTTACTCTAAGTGAATTTTGTTTGGTGTGTCAAGCGATTCATCCTGTGCAGTTTGGTTAACGCGACATAGCCACGCAAGCCGGCCCGATTGTTTCCAGTGATCAGTGTTGCGTTCCGTCAAGTAGAAGTGCTTAACGCGGTGGCACAGTGCCCTTTGCGCCGCGCCAAGTGGCGCCATGAAAAACCTGACCGGGAGATGTGATGAGCCATAACCTGTTCGTAGTTTTTCCACTGCCCGTCGTACTAGCCTTTGCCGCCCTGGTATTGCTGTTGCTGGCGATCGGGCGCGTACTGGCGGAGATGGGCAAGCCGGTACCGGTGCGCGTGCCGGTTCACCATTCTGCCAATGACACGCCGCCGCCGGCGCCGCTGGCCATCGGGGAGGCACCATGACGGTCCTCAGAGGGCTGGACACCACCATGGAGCTGACGCGCCATGCGGTGGCGCTCAAGCGACAAGGCTACGACTTCGCCATGCGCTACTACAGCCACAACGCCGCCAAGAACTTGTCACTGGGCGAGGCGAGGGCGCTGTCGCAGGCCGGGCTGCGTATCGGCGTGGTGTGGGAAACGTCCGGCACCCGGGCCAGCTTCTTCAACCGCGCCCAGGGGCTGGCCGACGGCGCGGCCGCCTTCCTGATGGCGAAGGAGGTGATCGGCCAGCCGTATGGGTCGGCGATCTATTTTGCGGTGGATTACGATCCGACCCAGGCCGATATCGATGGTGTGATCAGTAATTATTTCACCGGCGTGCGCGCGGCGCTGTATGTGGGGGCGGAAGGGCAGCCGTCGTACCGGGTCGGCGTGTACGGCTCCGGGCTGTGCTGCGCCAGCCTGATCGAGCGCGAGATGGCCAGCCTGAGCTGGCTGTCGCAGTCGACCGGGTTTGCCGGCTCGCGCCAGTATGCGGAGCAGCGCCGCTACGATCTGATCCAGATGCTGCCGGTGAGGATCGTAGGGGAGGATGGGGTGGTGCTGAGCATCGATCCGGATGCGACGCATCCGGAGCGGGAGGTGGGTTTGTTCAGTGTGTGAGCCGCTACCGTCGTTACCGCCAGCGCGGGAACGACGAGCTGAGGGCTGCATTCAGCGAACGCGCTTCAACGCACGATCGCGCGCGCTGCGCCTTCCACCATGCGCCCGATCACCGCCGCCTCGCCGAAGCCTTCGCGTGCGAACAGCGCCAGCACCTCGTCGACGCTGTCCGGGGCGCAGGACACCAGCAGGCCGCCCGAGGTCTGCGGATCGGTCAGCAGCAGACGTCCGGTGTCATCGACCTCGGTACCCAGTTCGACGTCATGGCCGTAGGCATCCCAGTTGCGGCCCGAGGCGCCGGTGAAATAGCCGGCGCGCGTGAGTTCCAGCACGCCCGGCAGCAGCGGAATGCGCGCCATCTCCAGCTCGGCCGAGAGTTGCGCGCCGCGCGCCAGTTCCAGCAGGTGGCCGAGCAGGCCGAAGCCGGTGACGTCGGTCATTGCATGCACGCCGTCCAGCTGCGCCAGCGCCTTGCCGGGCTTGTTCAGCTTGGTCGTGTTGGCAATCATCGCGGCATAGCCGGCGGCGTCCAGCTTGTCCTTCTTCAGCGCCGCCGACAGCACGCCCACACCCAGCGGTTTGCCGAGAATCAGGACGTCGCCGGCGCGGGCGTCGGCATTGCGCTTCACTTTCGACGGGTGCACCAGACCCATCACCACCAGGCCGTAAATCGGTTCGACCGAGTCGATGGTGTGGCCGCCGGCGATCGGGATGCCCGCTTCGGCACAGATCGATTCGCCGCCCTGGATGATCTTGCCGATGGTGTCCAGCGGCAGTTTATTGATGGGCATGCCGACCAGTGCCAGCGCCATGATCGGCGTGCCGCCCATCGCGTACACGTCGGAAATGGCGTTGGTGGCGGCGATGCGGCCGAAGTCGTACGGATCGTCGACGATCGGCATGAAGAAATCGGTGGTGGCGATCAGCGCCTGCTCGTCGTTGAGCTTGTAGACGGCGGCGTCGTCGGCGGTTTCGATGCCGACCATGAGTTCCTTCGGCACCGGGAAGCCGCTCGACTTCTTCAGGATCTCGGCCAGCACGCCGGGCGCGATCTTGCAGCCGCAGCCGCCGCCGTGGGAGAAGGAGGTCAGTTTCAGGGGTTCTTGGGAAGGAAGGCTCATGTGGGTTCCGTTATCTTTGTGAGAAGCGCCGGGCGCTGTGATATTGCGCTGTAACGTTGAATTATAAGGGCGAAAAAAAACGGCCGCCGAAGCAGCCGTTCCCGGTTGACGCCCAGACTCGCGTCCGGGCTACCCAACGATATTAACGATCGCCGAATGCGCGGCGGGCGCCGTCGGCCGAACGCGGGTTGCTGCCGCGGTAGCCACTTTCACGGCGCGGCGCGCCGTCGCGGTTGCCTTCGCTACGGAAGCCGCCGCCTTCACGCGAACCGCTGCCGGCGCCCGGCTTCGAGAAGCTGCGCTGGCCCGGCTTGCCGGCATTGCGGCCGTCGCCCGGTTTCCAGCCGGCGCCGGTACGGGCACTGGTGCGTGCCGGTGCCGAACGCTTCGGCTCGAAACCTTCGACCACGCCGACCGGAATCAGCTGCTTGGTGAAGCGCTCGATGCGCTTGACGTTCATGCCTTCGGCATGGTTCACCAGCGACACCGCGGTGCCGTTGCGGCCGGCACGGCCGGTACGGCCGATACGGTGCACGTAGTCCTCGGGGAACTTCGGCAGGTCGTAGTTCACCACGTGGGTGATGCTCGGCACGTCGATGCCGCGGGCGGCGACGTCGGTCGCCACCAGCACGCGCACCTGGCCGCGGCGCATGCCGTCCAGCGTGCGGTTGCGCGCACCCTGGTGCATGTCGCCGTGCAGGGCGGCGGCGGCGAAGCCGGCGATGTTCAGGCGGTCGGCGATCATGTCGGCGTCACGCTTGGTGGCGGTGAACACCACGGCCTGGTCCATCGTTTCGTCGCGCAGCAGGTGGTCCAGCAGGCGGTTCTTGTGCGACAGGTCGTCGACGAAGTGCACCTTCTGGGTGATGTTTTCGTGACGGTTGGTCGCGCTGACGATCTGGATCACTTGCGGATCCTTGGTGATGCGGCGCGCCATGTTGCCGACGACGCCATCCAGCGTGGCCGAGAACAGCATGGTCTGGCGGGTTGCCGGGGTCGCGGCCACGATCTTCTCGATGTCGTCGATGAAGCCCATGTCCAGCATGCGGTCGGCTTCGTCCAGCACCAGGATTTCCAGTTGCGAGAAGTCGATCTTGCCCGATTCCATATGGTCGATCAGGCGGCCCGGGGTGGCAACCAGGATTTCAGGGTTCTTGGCCAGCAGTTGCATCTGCTTCGGGTAAGGCATGCCGCCCAGGATCGAAACGGCGCGGATACGGCGCATGTGTGCGGTGTACTGCTCGGTGGCCTGGGTGACCTGCAGGGCCAGTTCGCGGGTCGGGGTCAGCACCAGCATTTTCGGCTGGGCTGCTTTAAAACGGACGCGTTCGCCGCGTGCTTTGGCCGCCTGCGCTTCCTGCGCCGGGGTACGGCCGGCAGGTGCCTGCTCGGCATTGGCGAATTTGTTCAGCGCCGGCAGCATGAATGCTGCGGTCTTGCCGGAACCGGTTTGCGACGAGACCAGCATGTCGCGGCCAGCGATGCCCGCAGGCACAGCCTGCTCTTGCACCGGGGTCGGCTTTTCGTAGCCGGCTTCGGTAACTGCCTTGACGATGGACGCGTGTAAGCCTAATGATTCAAAACTCATTGTTTGATGTACTTTCGGTAGAACTGTGGGCGTTCACGCGATCTGCGGAACGCAAAATAGCAACGCGAGCCAACAATACGAAATGACTCAAAAACGTAAGAGATTTCGGCACAAAAGCTTTGCGCCGGGACGGTACCTTGTCAGGGAATCCCGAAACGCCGGATGACATTGGCGGTGGTCGGGCCCCTTGCGGTACACAGGGCGGGAGGGCTTTTTTGAATGGGCACCCTGGTGGATGCCGGGGCTTGCGAAGCTGCTGATTTTTACTGCTATTCGTTACTCGGTGCACTGTCGCGGCGACCAGATCGCCAATGCGTTTTGCAGCGCACAAACGACACTATACATCACTTCCGGTTTTTCTGCACGGGCCATGCAAAAACTGCGCCCAACCTGCGCGCCGGGGAGGCGGGCGGGTCAGGCGTTGTTTGTGAGGCTTACCGAGCTTATCAGGCGGATTGCCGGGGCTTAGCGGTGCTTGCGGCCGTTGGCGCTGGCGCGCACCTTGTTGCCGCCCGAGACGCGGCTCTTGATCTCGGCCACGGCATGGGCCGCGGTGGCCTTGATGCGCTGCACGCCGCTCAGCTTGCCGCCCTTGCGCTTGCTGTCGCCGCGGTCGGCTTCCAGCACCACCTGGGCGTTGTCGATGATGTTTTCGGCGATGTCGCTGGCGGTGCTGGCGCTGGTTTTGGGCACCAGGATGGTCGAGCCGGCCTTCAGGCGCATCTGCGGCGGGATGTTGTTGGCCTGGCGGATTACTTCCGGCGTGGTGTCGAACTTCGACGCCAGCGAGGCGATCGATTCCTTGGCCGAGGTGATCTTGTGCGTGGTCCAGGAGGACAGCGCATGGCCCCATTGCGCCAGGTTCACGTGGAACTTCTCGGCGTTTTCCTTGGGCAGCAGGATCTTGGTCGATTCGCCGGTGATCACCGGTTTCTTGAACTGCGGATTCAGGGCCTTGAATTCGTCGACCGACATTTCGGCCAGCTGGGCGGCGACGGCCAGGTCGATGTCCGAGGTCTTGTCGACGGTGGTGAAGTAGGGCTGGTTGTCGATGACCGGCAGGTTGACGCCGTACTGGGCCGGGTTGGCGATGATGTTTTTCACCGCCTGCAGCTTCGGCACGTAGTTGCGGGTCTCGGCCGGCATCAGGTCGGCCAGGCTTTCGAAATCGGTCGGCTTGCCCTGGGCGCGGTTTTTCTGGATGGCTTTCTGGACGTTGCCTTCACCCCAGTTATATGCGGCCAGTGCCAGCTGCCAGTCGCCGAACATGGTGTACAGGCGTTGCAGGTAGGTCAGGGCGGCATCGGTCGAGGCCAGCACGCCGCGGCGCTCGTCCTTGAACATGTTCTGCTTCAGGTTGAAGTCGCGGCCGGTGCCCGGCACGAATTGCCATAGGCCGGATGCATCGGCGGTCGACAGCGCCTGCGGATTGAAGGCGGACTCGATCACCGGCAGCAGCGCCAGTTCGGTCGGCATGCCGCGCTTTTCCAGTTCCTGCACCACGTGGTACAGGTACAGTGAGGCGCGGCCGGAGGTGCGCGTCAGGTTGTCCGGACGGCTGGCATACGACTGGACATGCTTGGCGACCAGGGTGTTGTCGATGTCGGGGATCGCGTAGCCGCTGCGGATGCGGGCCCACAGGTCGGGATCCTTGTAGTCGTCGCCCTTGAGCGGCGACAGCGATTGCGGCAGGCCGGCTTTGGCCAGCGCGGCAGCGGTCACGGTGGAATTGTTGCCGTTGGCGAGCGGGCTCGGCGAGCTGTCGGCGGCGTAACCGAGGACAGGGGCAAGAGTCAGCGCGAGGGCCAGGGCATGAATGCGGGTCGTTTCGGTCATGGCTTTCCAGTGTTGCGTCCAGGAACGTCAGAACTGACGAGAGAAGACGGAGTGTACGGACCAGTTCGTAAGTCAGTCAAGAAATATGTCGGCGCGGTTACAAAAAATTTTGACTACTATTTTTGATAACAAAATGTTTTATTTGATAATTTTATGCAGGGGTATCCAAAAATTTTCACTATTGAATTTAGTGCATACCCCAGGGTGTATCAGTAATTTCTCAAATAAAACAGCATTTGTATGAATTAATTATTTTGTCTGATTTGCAAGTATTTTTTCGCTACTTGCAGTCGCTGCCGCTGCTGCGCTTACCCTTTCTACATTAGCCGCGCCTGCCAGTGCTTCTATGAGCACACGCAAAGTCCGCGTACAATGCGCTCTCTGCGCCCCGTATTTTTTTGTATTTTTGGAAAGCAATCAGCATGAGCACTGCCAATTTCAACGCCGACGATGACGACATCATTGCCGCCACACGGCGCTGGCTCGAACGCGCCGTCATCGGCCTGAACCTGTGTCCGTTCGCGAAGGCGGTTTACGTCAAAGAGCAGGTGCGCTACGTGGTGTCGCCGGGGCGCACCCCGGAAGCGCTGCTGGAAACCCTGATGAACGAGCTGCAGGACCTGGCCGACGCCGATCCGGAAAAGATCGACACGACCCTGCTGATCGCGCCCTTCGTGCTGAACGATTTCCTGGATTTCAACGAATTCCTGGACGTGGCCGACGCCGCCGTGGAAGACATGAGCCTGGACGGTGAACTGCAGGTAGCCAATTTCCATCCGGATTACCAGTTCGCCGATACCGACCCCAACGACATCTCGAACTACACCAACCGCGCGCCGTATCCGATCCTGCAGCTGCTGCGCGAAGACAGCATCGACCGCGCCGTGGAAGCGATTCCCGACGCCGAAGATATCTTCGAAAAGAATATCGAGACCATGGAAGCGCTCGGCCATGAAGGATGGGACAAGCTCGATGTCGGCCCCGCACGCTGAACTCCCTCCCTGCGCCAAGCAGGCGGATCGGCCGGACACGCCGTGCGTGGCGGTCTGTTCGACCACCTTCGACGACATCTGCCGCGGCTGCGGCCGCACCGTGGTCGAAGTCGCGCATTGGGTCTCGATGACGGCGGACCAGAAGGAAACCGTCTGGCAGCGCATCCTGGCCCAGGGCTACCCGCGCCGGAACACCTGATTCGTGCCCACCGCGTCTGCTTATATAGATACCCGTGCCGCATCGCTTCGGTGTCAGAGCACAATTGACGCAAAATTCGGGGTCAGAGCACAAGCGTTTTTGTCATCAATAAGACGCAACGGTATGCCTGCGCCGGGCACGGCGCCCAGCACAGGCATCGGTTTCTGCTCCAGAGCTATTTCTTCAGAAAGTGCTCTGACCCCGAAGTCTAGGCGGCTTGTGCTCTGACCCCGAAGTTGCTTACCTAAGTCAGAAGTTTCCGATGAAATCGCGCTTGCCGATGTCCAGCCCGTTATGGCGCAGGATGGCGTATGCAGTCGTGGCGTGGAAATAGAACTGGGGCAGGGCGTAGTGCAGCAGGTAGGGCAGGCCCTCGAACTGACGCTCGTTGGCGCCGCTGCCGACCGTGACATGGCGCGTGGCGCCGTCGTCGACCGCTTCGCGCGATACGCTGTCGAGGAAGGCCAGGGTCTTTTCCAGGCGCGCCTGCAGGCCCGCGAAATCGCGTTCGTTGTCCTCGTAGCGCGTCACCTCGATGCCGGCCAGGCGCGCCGCCGCGCCCTTGGCGAAATCGGTTGCCAGCTGCACCTGGCGCAGCAGCGGGAACATGTCCGGGAACAGGCGTGCCTGCAGCAGTGCGTCGGGATCGATCTTGCGGGCGTCGGCGTGGTTTTCCGCCTTTTCCAGGATCGCCGCCAGGCTGCCCAGCACCTGCCGGAAGACCGGCACCGAGGCCGTGTACATCGAAATATGCATGCTTGACTCCTCCAAAAGATTTTCATCATAGCAAGCCCACGCCAACTGTGGCGCGGCAGTCACCGCAATCGCCGTGAAAGCATATGGATTCGACAATATAGTGACGTAAAGCAATTGTTGTGTGCATAATCCAACTTTGCCAGATTATTGATCCGTCCGGAATTTCATGTCTGCTACCGGTTTCTTTTCGAGAATCGCCTTCCCCCGTCTGCCGGCCCGCCTCGGCCGCCTGTACGGCCGTTCGCTGTACGGCGCGCTGCTGTTGATGGCTCTCGGCGGCCTCGCGGTCCCGGCCGCGCTGGGCGGCTGGCTGCTGCTCGGGGTGCAGGAACAGCAGGCGGCGCGGCGCAGCCTGCAGGACGACCTGCAGCGCAATGCCGACATCCTTGCGCTCGGCATGCAGGAATCGCTGTGGAACATGAACGCCGAGGCGGCGCGCTCGCTGGTCGATTCGCTGATGCGCGACCCGGCCGTGGTGCATGTGCGCGTGCGCGCCCAGGGCGACGCCGATTTCATCGACCGCCATGCGCGTATCCATCCGGACGGCCAGCTGTTGCGCATGGAGCGCGACGTGGTGGTGCGCGGCCAGGCGGTGGGGCGGGTGCTGGTCGAGATGGACGACCGCCGCAGCCAGCAGGAGCTGCGCGCCAAGCAGTGGCGTTATGCGATGGTGCTGGGCGGCCAGCTGGCAGTGTCGCTGCTGCTGTTCGTGCTGCTGCTCCAGCGCCGCCTGCTGGCGCCCCTGCGCACGCTGATGGGGTTTTCCGACGATTTGTCGCGCGGGCGCTTCGACACCCCGCTGGTGCTGGCCTCGCACGACGAACTGGGACGCCTGGGACGCCAGCTCGAGCGCATGCGCATCGCCATCGGCGAACTGTTCGAGGACATCGGGCGGCGCGAGGAGCGCTTCCGCAGCATCGTGACCCAGGTGCCGGGCGCCGTGTTCCGCGCGCGGCCGGACGGCATCCTCGATGTCGTCAGCGACGCCATCGAGGACATCAGCGGCTACCCGGCAGCGGCCTTCATCGACAGCGGCGGCGAGCGCTGGTCCGACATCGTCAGCGCCGAAGACCGGCGCATGCGGCGCCGGCTGATCAAGGAAGCGCTGGCGGCCGGACGTTCGTACGAGATCGAATACCGCATCGTCGACGCCGGCGGCATCGAGCGCTGGGTGATGGAGAGCGGCCAGCCGGTCGACCTCGGCGGCGACCGCGCCTGGTGGATCGACGGTATCGTCTCGGATATCAGCGAACGCAAACACAACGAGATGCGCATCGAGCGCCTGCTGGCGGAGCAGGGCGCGCTGCTCGACAACGTGATGTTCGGCGTGGTCCACGTGCGCGAGCGCCGCATCGTCTCGGCCAACCGCCGCTTCGACGAACTGTTCGGCTACCCCGAGGGCGCGCTGGTCGGCGATTCGGTGGCAGCGCTGTTCCCCAGCATCGAGGACTACGAGCAGGGACTGGCGCGCAGCGCACCGCTGCTGGTGGCGGGCAAGGACTACAGCGACGAACTGCGCTGCCGGCGCAGCGACGGCAGCGTGTTCTGGGGCATGGTCAGCGGGCGCGCGCTCGATCCCGAACGGCCGCATGCCGGCAGCATCTGGGTGTATGCCGATGCCAGCGAGCGGCGCCAGGCCGAGGAAAAGCTGCGCCTGTCGGCCACGGTGCTCGAACACATCGCCGACGGCGTGATGGTGATCGACGTGGACGGCATGATCGTCGCCACCAACCCTGCCTACACCCGCATCACCGGCTACACCGAAGCCGAGGCGGTGGGCCAGCATTCGAGCCTGACGCGCGGCCAGGCTCATGGCGACGCCTTCTACGAAAGTCTGTGGCGCGAACTCGCCGACACCGGTTTCTGGCGCGGTGAAATCCAGAGCGTGCGCAAGAACGGCGAAGCCTATCTCGAATGGGTGACCGTATCGGCGGTGCGCGATGAAAACGACGCGCTGCGCCATTACGTGTGCGTGTTCTCGGACATTACCCAGGTCAAGGAATCGCAGGACCAGCTCGACCACCTGGCCCACCACGATCCGCTCACCGGCCTGCCCAACCGGCTGCTGTTCCACGACCGCCTGCAGCATGCGCTGGTTCGTGCGGCGCGGGCCGGGCATCAGCTGGCCGTGATGTTCATCGACCTGGACCGCTTCAAGAACGTCAACGACACCCTCGGCCACCACGTCGGCGACGAGCTCCTGAAACAGGTGGCGGCGTTGCTGGCGGCCTGCCTGCGCGAAGGCGATACGCTGGCGCGTCTGGGCGGCGACGAATTCATCGTGCTGCTCGAAGACGTCGATGGCGAGCGCGGCGCGCGTGCCGTGGCCGAAAAGCTGATGCAGCTGTTCGAGCGTCCGGTGCTGGTGTCGGGCTACGAGCTGTTCGTCACCGGCAGCGTCGGCATCAGCCTGTTCCCGCAGGATGCCCAGGACCTGAACATGCTGATCCGGAACGCCGACGTCGCCATGTACCAGGCCAAGGCGCGCGGCCGCAACGGCTACCGCTTCTATACGCCGTCGATGGACGGCGAGGGCGTCGAGCGCCTGCGCATGGAAGCGCTGCTGCGCCGTGCGATCGAGAAGGACGAGATCTGGCTGGCCTACCAGCCGCAAGTGGAAATCGGCAGCGGACGCCTGATCGGGGTCGAGGCGCTGGTGCGCTGGAACAGTCCGGAGCTGGGCCAGGTGCCCCCGGTGCGTTTCATTCCGCTGGCCGAGGACACCGGCTTCATCGGCCAGCTGGGCGCCTGGGTGCTCGAAGAAGCCTGCCGCCAGATGGTGCGCTGGGAGCAGGCCGGCCTGCGCGTGCCGAAGGTGGCGGTGAACCTGTCGGGGCGCCAGTTCGACCGCGGCAGCGTGGCACCGCTGGTCCGGCGCGCACTCGCCGCTACCTGCCTGGCGCCGCAGCGGCTGCAGCTCGAGGTGACCGAATCGGTGATCATGAATACCGGCGACGCCCTCCAGTACATCAACGATCTGCATCGCATCGGGGTCGAGCTGGCGATCGACGATTTCGGCACGGGGTACTCGTCGCTGGCCTACCTGAAGCAGCTGCCGGTGCAGGCCCTGAAGATCGACCGCAGTTTCATCGCCGACATCACCGGCGGCGCCGACAGCGATCCGAACGACGAGGCGATCGCGATCGCCATCATCCAGCTCGGCAAGAGCATGAACCTGGCGGTAGTGGCCGAGGGCGTCGAAAGCCGCGCGCAGGCGGATTTCCTGCTGCGTCATGGCTGCAACCGGGCGCAGGGCTATTTATATAGCAAGCCGCTGGATGCGGGGCAGATGCTGGCGCAGTGGGGGCCGGCTGCGGCTGCGGTGCCTTACGGGCTGCTGGCCAACGGCTGATGGATTTTTGCGTGGCTGGTGACCGATGCGTTGCGGGTAGGGTGGACGCGGACGGCGAGTCGGGTTTCCCGTCCACGCGGTGATAAGTAGCGGTCGATCCGTAATGCACGTACCGGTTGAACGCGTGGACGGCAGAGCCGTCCACCCTACCCGTAAGGCGTGATATACCTTATTCCTGCGCGTTCGCCAGCAGGTTACGCAAATTGCACTCCGCCTGCCACGCCCGCCGCTCGCCGCTGGAGCCGGCCAGGCGCGCCAGCTCGTCGTCGCCGAGCGCGGCCTGCGACCCGATCAGCCGGTCGGCCACCTTCGGGTCCGGCACCACGGTGCCGAAGAAGGCCACCGTATCGCCGCGCTGCAGCAGCAGCGTCGGGAAGTTCTCGACGTCGAGGTCGCCGACCACGCCGGCCTGGTCTTCGATGTCGATCCAGAGGAAGGTCTTGTCCGGGTGGCGCGCCGCCAGGCCGTCGAAGGCGGCGCGGTAGGACGTGCAGGTGCCGCACCAGGCGGCGCACAGGCAGGCGACGGTCCAGCCGCCGCCGGCGAGGGCGGCGCCGACCTCGGCGTGGTTGTCGGACTCGAGGATGAGGGCTTGCATGGGCGGGATTTTACAACGGACGCGGGTTTGCGGGCAGCCGCGTTCTTTTGCCGGCCCCGCCGGCGGGTTAAAATACGGGATGGCTATCATCCTTGCAATCGAAACCTCGTCCGAACTGGCCTCCTGCGCCTTGCTTATTGACAACACCGGCAGCGGCGGCACCGTCCTCGCGCGCGAATCCTCCGGCGTGCGCACCCATTCGCAATCCGTGCTGCCGATGGTGCAGGAGTTGTTGCGCGAAGCCGGTGTCAAGCTGGCCGACTGCGACGCGATCGCGTTCGGCGCCGGTCCCGGCTCCTTCACCGGCGTGCGTACCGCCTGCGGCGTGGCCCAGGGCCTGGCCTTCGGCGCCGGCCTGCCGGTCCTGCCGATGATCACGCTGGAAGCGATGGCCGAAGCCTGCCGCGCCCGTACCGGCGCGGTCGAGGTGCTGGCGGTGCTGGATGCGCGCATGAACGAAGTCTATTGGGCGCAGTACCGCTACCGTGACGGCACCTGGACCACGGTCTGCGCGCCGGCCTTGTCGGCGCCCGCCGCGGTGGCGCCGCAGCCGGCGGACCGGCTGGCCGCCTGCGGCAACGGCTTCGCTGCCTATGCCGAGGCCTTTGCCGGCAAGGAGTTCGCCGCCGGTGCCCATGCCGACATCCTGCCGCATGCGCGCGAACTGGCCGTGCTGGGCGCACCGGCGCTGGCGCGCGGCGCGGCGGTGGCGGCCGACTTGGCCCAGCCGCTCTACCTGCGCAACAAGGTTGCCTATACCAGTGCCGAGCGCCTGGCGATCAATGCCGCCGCGAGCGTCGCAGGTGCCGCTGCAGCGGGTGTCGCCGGTGCTGCTGCCGGTGCTGGTGCCGCCGGTGCTGCCACCGCTGCCGGTGCCGCCGGTGCCGCCGGTGCCGCCGGTGCCGGGTCGGCGGCCGCTCCGGCAACTGCCGCCGCAACCGGGACGGGCGCGTGACGATGGCGGCCCGGGACGGGATGGTGTCCGCCGGCGCTGCCGTCGCGGGACTGGCGCTGCGGCCGATGGCGATGGACGACGTCGACGCCGTGCATGCGCTCGAATGCAGCGTGTTCCCGCATCCGTGGAGCCGCGCCAATTTCGTCGATTCGCTGGCCAGCGGCTACGATGCCTGGGTGCTGCGCGGCGCGGACCATGCACTGGCCGGTTATTTCCTGCTGATGTACGCGGTCGACGAAGCCCACCTGCTGGACGTCGCGGTGGCGGCGCCGCGCCAAGGCAGCGGCCTCGGACGCTATCTGCTGGAGCGCATCGTGGCACGTGCGCGCGGCATGCGCATGGCGTCGATCCTGCTCGAGGTGCGGCCGTCCAACGAACGCGCGCTGCAGGTCTACCAGCGCTACGGATTCGCCGAGATCGGACGGCGCAAAGCTTATTATCCTGCGCACGAAGGGCGGCGCGAGGATGCGATCGTGATGAGGTATATGTTATGAACGGATTCAGCGATCGCGATACCGTGTTCCTGGCCGAGATGGGGCTGGGACCTTTGTGGCGCCCGCGTGCGGCACCGGTGCCGGCCGTGATGGCGGCACTGGAGGACGAGGGCGACGTGCTGGTCGAGGAGGCGCCCGCGGTGCAGGCGGCTGCGCCGGCCGATGTGCGTCCGGCTGCGGCCGAGCCGCCTCCGATACGGACTGGTGCCGCGCCGGCGCCGTCGCCAGTGCAGCCGCCGATGCCGTCGCCGGCGCCAGCCTCCGGGCAGGCCTGGGCCGGCGATGCCCCGGCGCGGCCGCAAGGTGCGCCGACGGCTGGATCCGCAACCGATGCCATGTCCGGATCCGCGGCCGGCTCTGCGGCCGGACCGGTCCCGGCACCAGCCGCCGAATCTGCTGCCCAATCCGCCGCCGAAGAGAGGCGCGTGCCACCTGCGCCGGCCCGGCCGCCTTCCCCCGCCGACGGGACGCGTCCACCGGCACCGTCGCCATCGTATCTGCCACCCGGACCGCGTCCGCTGCAGCCGGTCGCGCAATCGGTATCGGCGCTGGCGCCGGACGACAGCGCCTGGGACGATGCCGCGCTGCCATCCGACGCCACACCCGAGGAAATCGCGCTCATGGACTGGGACGGGTTGGGCATCGCGATCACCACCTGCCGCCGCTGCAGCGCCTGCCGCGACGGCCGCGCGCCGGTCACCGGGACAGGATCGCGCCAGGCGCGCTGGCTGGTCGCCGCCGGCGCCAGTACCGCGGCCGACGAAAAGGCGCGCGTGCCGCTGGCGGGCGACCCCGGCAAGCTGCTCGACAACATGCTGGCGGCGGTCGGCAGGTCGCGCCAGCAGGACGTCTACATCACCAACCTGATCAAGTGCCGTCCGCTCAGCCCGAACGGCGCCGAGCGCGCCCCGAGCGCCGAGGAAGCGGCGGCCTGCCGGCCCTATCTCGAGCGCGAGCTGGCCCTGAGCGGCGCCGGCACCGTGCTGACCCTGGGGCAGATCGCCGCCAACACGCTGCTCGGGCGGCCGCTGGCGGCACCGCTGGCCGGGGTGCGCGGTCAGGCGCATGTGCTGGATACGGCGCAGGGCCAGGTGACGCTGGTGGCCAGCCTGCATCCGGGCGAACTGCTGCGGCGCGGCGCCGACAAGGCGCAGACCTGGGCCGATTTGTGCCGGGCCAGGGCTGCCGCTGGAGCTGCAGCTGGAGCTGAGGCCGCGGCCGGATCGTCCGATGGACACGCCGCCTGACAATTATCAGGCATATTTCGAGCGCCGCTGGGGTCACCTGCGGTGCGCGCGGGTGCGGGCGCTGGCCTGGCTGCTGGATGCGCCGGACCTGCTCGACGTGCAGCATCCGCACTGGGAAGGGCGCATCGCCACGCTGGGGCCGGTGACGCCGGAGACGGAAGCCTGGCTGGCGGCGCTGGACGCCGATCCGGCGCGCCTCGACGCCGCCCTCGGCACCAGGATGCCCACCCGTCTCGGCTTGTATGCGGAAAAGCTGATGGCCTTTTATTTCGCCGAACAGGGCCGGCTGGTGGCGCACGGCCTGCAGGTGCGCGCCAGCCGCAACGACACCGTCGGCGAATTCGACTTCCTGCTCGATGCCGGGCCGGATGGGGTCGAGCACATCGAATTCGCGACCAAGTTCTACCTGCTGCAGGGCGAGCAGGGCGGCGCTCGGTTGGCGGAAGCCTTCGACAGCTTCGTCGGTCCCAACCTGGCCGACAGCCTGGGCCGCAAGATGCGCAAGGTGTTCGACCGCCAGCTGACGCTGGGATCGCATCCGGCGGCGCAAGCTATCCTGCCGCGTCCGGTGACGGCGGCGCGCGCGCTGATCAAGGGCTGGCTGTTCTACCCGGCCGGCACCTGGCGGGAGATGAAAGGGATTTCGGCGCGCCACTGCCGCGGCTTCTGGTGCGCGCTCGGCGAGATCGGCCAGCTGGACAGCGAACGCTTCCTGATCCTGCCGCGCCTGCAATGGCTGCCGCCGTTCCGCGCCACCTCGGCCGCCTGGATGCTGGACCGCGTCCAGTTGCAGGCCGAACTGGCCGACCATTTCGCGCAAACCGACGCACCGGTGCTGGTCGCGCTGGTGCGCGAAGGGCAGGGCAACATCGTCGAAACCGACCGCGGCTTCATCGTCCCCGACGACTGGCGCGAACGCGCCAATGCCCGCCTGCATCCTTAACTTCGGGGTCAGAGCACAATCCAGTTTGCATTCGGGGTCAGAGCGCTTTTAGAAGAAATAGCTACGAGGACAGAAGGTGAAACAATATTTCATTCGAAGAGGAAAAATGAAATATTGTTTCTCAAATCCGCAACTAACCGACATGCCGCCTGTTGCGGTACCAAACTCCGCACTCAGCAACCGTCGCCGTACATTCTGCTCTGACCCCGAATCTCAGCCAGATAGTGCTCTGACCCCGATCTCAGGCAAGTTAATGTTTGTGTTCGCCTATCAGGCGCAGCGAGTCGTGGTCGCGCTGGTTGAGGGTGTGGCGGCGCAGGACCAGCCAGCTGATGCCGGCCAGGAACAGGCCGAACAGGACGATGATGATGTTCAGGTCGAGGTTCAGCGTGATCATCACGGCATACAGCGCCGACATGGTCAGGATCGACAGATTCTCGTTGAAGTTCTGCACGGCGATCGAGTGGCCGGCGCTCATCAGCACGTAGCCGCGGTGCTGCAGCAGCGCGTTCATCGGCACCAGGAAGAAGCCGGACAGCAGGCCGATGATCAGCAGCAGCGGCACCGCGATGGCGGTCGAATGCACCAGGGTCATGATGGTGACCACGAAGCCCATGCCGATGCCGAGCGGGATCACGGTCAGCGCTTTCTTCAGGGGGATCATCTTGGCCGCCATCGCCGCACCCACCGAAACGCCGATCGCGACCACGCCGATCAGGGTCGTGGCCTTATCCAGCGGCATGTGCAGCGAGCGCTCGGCCCATTTCAGCACGATCAGCTGCAGGGTCGCGCCGGCGCCCCAGAACAGGGTGGTCATGGCCAGCGAGACCTGGCCCAGCTTGTCTTTCCACAGCGTGGCCGAACAGTTGGCGAAATCGGCGATGAGTTGCACCGGATTGCGTTCCTGGTGCTCGTAGCGGGCGCCGGTGTCCGGAATGCGCAGGTTGAAGAAGGCTGCCACGATATACACGCCGATCAGCACTGCCAGCTGGGCGTTGCCCGGCGTGTCCAGCAGGGGCAGGTCGAGTCCCAGCATCCAGGTGATGCCGGACGGGCTGACCAGCGCGCCGCCCATCACGGTGCCGAGGATGATCGACAGCACAGTCAAGCCCTCGACCCAGGCGTTGGCAACCACGAGTTTCTCGGGCGGCAGCAGTTCGGTCAGGATGCCGTACTTGGCCGGCGAATACACGGCCGCGCCGAAGCCGACCACGGCGCACACCAGCAGCGGGTGCACGCCGAAGAAAATCAGGGAACAGCCCAGCACCTTGATGAAATTGGCGATGAACATCACCCGGCCCTTGAGCCAGGCATCGGCAAAGGCACCGACGAAAGGGGCCAGCAGTACGTAGAACAGCACGAACGAAAGCTTCAGCAGCGGCGTCAGCGAAGGCGGGGCTTTCATCGCCGTCAGCAGACCGATCGCGACGATGATCAGCGCGGCATCTGCCAGCGACGAGAAAAACTGCGCCGCCATGATGGTATAAAAACCACGTTTCATTCAATACGTTCTAAAAACAATGAGTGGGTTGCTTTATACCATGAAAGGCCGCCACGCCCAAGAAATCGACATGCAGCCATGCCAGTGTCAGGAGTAGAATTCTGCCCTTATCGCTCTTTACTTCGCGGTCCCGGACCCCATCTATATCCCCATGCCACGTCCTCTCCACGCCATCATTCATCTCGACGCCATGCAGCGCAACCTGGCCCGGGCGCGCAGCTGCGCACCCAGTGCCCGCATCTGGGCGGTGGTCAAGGCCAATGCCTATGGACACGGCCTGGCACGCGGCATGCACGGCTTCGCCCAGGCCGATGGCCTGGCCCTGATCGAGACCGAGAACGCGCTGCGCCTGCGCGAACTCGGCTGGGTCAAGCCGATCCTGCTGCTGGAAGGGATCTTCGACGCCTCCGATATCCCGCTGCTGGCCGAGCGCGACATCAGCAGCACCGTGCACTGCATCGAACAGGTCAAGATGCTGGAATACACCAGCCTGTACCGCCCGATCGACGTGCACCTGAAAATGAACACCGGCATGAACCGGCTCGGCTTCAAGCCCGACGAATTCCGCGCCGCCTACGCGCGCCTGCGCGCCATCCGTGGTATCCGCAGCATCACGCTGATGACCCATTTCGCCAATTCGGACGAGCTGGAACATCCGCGCCTGTCGATCGCCGAGCAGGTGCGCCGCTTCCGCGAAGGCAGCGACGGCCTGGCCGGCGAACGCAGCCTGTCGAACTCGGGCGGGGTGTTGCACCAGGCCGCGCTGCTGAGCGGCGCGACCGGCGAGCTGCAGAACGACTGGGTCCGCCCCGGCATCATGCTGTACGGCGGCACCCCGGGCGGGCGCCCGGCCAGGGAATTCGGCTTGCTGCCGACCATGACCCTGAAATCCGAGATCATCGGCATCCAGCAGCTCGAAGCCGGCGACAGCGTCGGCTACGGCAGCCGCTTCCAGGCGCCGGGGCCGATGACGGTGGGCGTGGTCGCCTGCGGTTATGCCGACGGCTATCCGCGCCACGCCGAACACGGCACGCCGGTGCTGGTCGACGGCGTGCGTACCTCGCTGGTCGGCCGCGTGTCGATGGACATGATGACGGTCGATCTGTCGCCGATTCCGAATGCGCGCGTCGGCTGCAAGGTCACGCTGTGGGGCGACGGTCTGCCGATCGACGAGGTGGCCCAGGCCGCCGGCACGATCGGCTATGAATTGATGTGCGCGCTCGCCCCGCGCGTGCGGGTGGCCGAGGGCCGCTTAGGTACGGATTAAGTACGGATTGAGTGCCGATTAACTAATATATATACACGAACACACGAATGGCAAAACCACGTACCAGTTTCGTCTGCAGCGAATGCGGCGCCGTCGCCACCCGCTGGAGCGGCCAGTGCCCGGACTGCAAGGCCTGGAACACCATGACCGAGCAGGTCGAGACCGCCGGCCTGAACCGGATGTCGCAGACGCCGGGCATGCACAAGAGCCTGGCCCAGACCGCGCCGGTGCTGTCGCTGGCCGATATCGACGCGATCGACGTGCCGCGCTTCGGCACCGGCATCGAGGAATTCGACCGCGTGCTGGGCGGCGGCCTGGTCGCTGGCGGTGTCGTGCTGATCGGGGGCGATCCCGGCATCGGCAAGTCGACCCTGCTGCTGCAGGCGCTGGCCAACCTGGCGTCCACCCGCAATACTTTATATGTGTCGGGCGAGGAATCCG
>Ga0265797_10000574_pt1 | contig 66885 bp, 57 predicted proteins | sample P2T30metagenome_FD_192433 | JGI IMG/M metagenome (GOLD analysis project Ga0265797, IMG submission 192433) | Plant litter microbial communities from East Loma Ridge, Irvine, California - P2 T30 | ecosystem: Environmental > Terrestrial > Plant litter > Unclassified | place: USA: California...
GTTCGCCATCCCGGACTTGATTTGGGATTCAGCTTCTGTCGTCCGCGCGGTGCAGAAGAAAAGCCGAACCCCGGATCAAGTCCGGGGTGACAATATTAACGGTCAGACCTGATCGAAAATGATTCTAGGCTTGGGCGCTCAGCCTTTAGCTTTCATCCCCCATCCTCAGCGCGGCGATGAACGCCTCCTGCGGGATCGAGACGTTGCCATACTCGCGCATCCGCTTCTTGCCTTCTTTCTGCTTTTCCAGAAGCTTCTTCTTGCGGCTGGCGTCGCCGCCATAGCATTTGGCGGTCACGTCCTTGCGCAGCGCGGCGATGGTTTCGCGGGCAATGACCTTGCCGCCGATCGCGGCCTGGATCGGCACCTTGAACATGTGGCGGGGGATCAGATCCTTCAGCCGTTCGCACATATGGCGGCCGCGCGCCTCCGCCGCCGAGCGGTGGACGATCATCGACAGCGCATCGACCGGTTCATTATTCACCAGCACGTTCATCTTGACCAGATCGCCCTCGCGATAGCCGATCTGGTGATAGTCGAAGCTGGCATAGCCGCGGCTGATGCTCTTCAGACGGTCGTAGAAATCGAACACGACCTCGTTCAGCGGCAATTCGTAGGTCAGCTGCGCACGGCCCGAGACATAGGTGAGGTTGCGCTGGATGCCGCGGCGGTCCTGACAGAGTTTCAGGATCGAACCGAGATGTTCGTCGGGCACGTAGATGACCGCTTCGATCCACGGTTCCTCGATCGTGTCGATCTTCATCGGATCGGGCATGTCGGCCGGGTTGTGCAGCTCGGTCATCCCCGCACCGTGGGCGAGGTTGATATGATAGACCACCGACGGCGCGGTGGTGATGAGGTCCAGATCATATTCGCGGGTGAGGCGTTCCTGGATGATCTCCAGATGGAGCAGGCCGAGGAAGCCGCAGCGGAAGCCGAAGCCTAGCGCGGCGGACGTTTCCATCTCGAACGAGAAGGACGCGTCGTTCAGGCGCAGCTTGTAGAGGCTGTCGCGCAATTTCTCGAAATCATTCGCGTCGATCGGGAACAGGCCGCAGAAGACGACGGGCTGGACCAGCTTGAAGCCGGGCAGCGCTTCCGCCGTCGGGCGCTTGGCGTCGGTGATGGTGTCGCCAACCGCGGTCTGCGCGACTTCCTTGATCTGCGCGGTGATGAAGCCGATTTCGCCGGGGCCGAGATCGGGCAGCACGTCGATCTTGGGGCGGAAGGCGCCGACGCGGTCCACCAGATGGACGGTGCCGGCCTCCATGAACTTGATCTGCTGGCCCTTCTTCAGCACGCCGTCGATGACGCGCACCAGAATGACGACGCCGAGATAGGGGTCGTACCAGCTATCGACCAGCATCGCCTTCAGCGGGGCATCGATATCGCCCTTGGGCGGCGGGATCTGCGTGACGATCGCTTCGAGAATCTCGTCGATGCCGATGCCGGACTTGGCGGAAGCGAGCACGGCATGTTCGGTGGACAGGCCGATCAGATCCTCAATCTCCGCCTTCACCTTTTCCGGTTCGGCGGCGGGCAGATCGATCTTGTTGATGACGGGCACGATCTCATGGTCATGCTCGATCGATTGATAGACATTGGCGAGCGTCTGCGCCTCGACGCCCTGCGCGGCATCGACCACGAGCAGCGCACCTTCGCAGGCGGCAAGCGAGCGGCTCACCTCATAGGCGAAGTCGACATGGCCGGGCGTGTCCATCAGGTTCAGGACATAGTTTTGCCCATCCTTGGCGGTGTAATCGAGGCGGACGGTCTGCGCCTTGATGGTGATCCCGCGCTCCTTCTCGATCTCCATATTGTCGAGCACCTGCGCGGTCATCTCGCGATCCTGCAACCCGCCGGTGCGCTGGATCAGCCGGTCGGCAAGCGTCGATTTGCCATGGTCGATATGCGCGATGATCGAGAAGTTGCGGATATGGCTGAGTGGAGTCACGCGGGGCCGATCTTGAGAGGGCATGTGTATCGGGGCGCGATAGCAGGTGGCGACGATGTGGGCAAAGGGTGAGGGTGGGCCTCGTCAATGCCTCTCCCCCTTAAGGGAGAGGGTTGGGTGAGGGGGTGGTCGTGGCTCGGTGGGAAGCCGGATCGCGCGGGCCTCACTACCCCCTCACCCCGGCCCTCTCCCCCAAGGGGGAGAGGGGGAAGAAGAAGGGGGAGGGGTGAGAGGCGCGCCGCGGGCTAAGCCCGCGTCGTCGGTCGGGCTGCGCCCGCCGGCCGGTTCAGTGCGCTAATCCGCCCGCAGGGCCGATCAGCGGCACTGAACATTATTCCGGTCCACGCCCCGGCCCAGCAGCGCACCCGCGCCGCCGCCGAGGATCGTGCCCAGCGTCTTCGAACCGCCGGGCGCGATCACATTGCCCAGCACGCCGCCGCCCAGTGCGCCGACCAGCAGGCCGGTGGTGCCGTCATTGCGGCGGCAATAATAATTGCCGTTCTGGCCGCGGTAGACGCGGTCGTTGCTGTTCAGGCGGCGCGCCTGATACTGGTTGCCCGAGCGATAATAGCGGTCGGCATAATATTTGCCGCCCTGTGGCGGGCGATTATAATCGTAGTTGCGGCCTTCGCGCCATTCCTCGCGGTTCGCCTTGCGGACGTCCTTGCGATATTCCTTGTTCGCGCGGCGGACATCCTTGCGGCTGTCGGCGTCGCGGAGATTTTCGCGGCGGTCCTGCCGGGCGTCGCGGATGTCCTCGCGATATTCGCGGCTCTGCGCGGCGACGGGGAGGGCGGGGGCCGCGACCGAGAGAACAAGCGTGGCGGCGATCAGGAAATTGCGCATGGGAAGGCTCCTTGAGCGCCGCGGCAGGGGACCGGCGCGGCGATTGATCCATGCGGGGCACAACCGGCCGCAGATGGATCCGGTTGCGTGAACCGCAAACTACGCGCCGTTCATGGGCGCGACAGCCGCCGATATGTCCAACGAAGGTCTCACAGGGTCACGCCCTGACGCGAAGATGGCGGGGTGGTCCGGGGGGAGTCGATCGCGCGCGCCCTCTGCCCCGCGATCCTCGAAACATTGCATGGCGTGGTTCATGCGGTGGCTGGCGAGCGCGGTCTCGGTGGAGCCGGCCGGGGCGAAGGGGCCAAGCCCGCGCTGCTCCACCCGGTCGAGCAGATAGATGAGCAACCGCGTTTCGGGGACGATCTGCTCGCGTGCGCTGGTGTCGGTCATCGTAGCGCGGGTGACGCCATTCAGCGCGCGCTCGATCGCGACATCCACCAGCCGCTGCGCCCCCAGCCGCAACGCCTGATCCCACGCATCCGCAAAACCGAACGCATCGGGCCGCGCACGCAACCGGTAGGCGGAGCGCCGCGACATCGCCACCGCATCGCACGCATCGGCGACGCAGGCGGTTTCGGAGAGCGTCCGGATGAAGAGCCGCTGGCGTTCGGCGGTCCAGCCATCGGCGCGGGGGGCGACGGGGACGGGGGTGAAATCTTGGTTGTTGCTGTCGGGCATCGTGCTTCTCCGTTGCGGGAAAAGCGGGGGATTATGCAGCTTGTGGCGGAGTAGGACACGTTTACACAAAACGACTGACAACGAATCCCGTTGAGTGATGCGAATGCGGGTCAGGCGCGAACACGTTGCGGGCTATCCCCGCGGAAGCTTCAAAAACGAGTCGTTGGCTGTCGCTGAGAGAGTTGCGCTATGCGCGTGCCCGATGCATAAAAAGGGCGAGCAGATGGCTGATGCCATCTGCTCGCAGTCGGGTGCGGTCCGCTATTTGCGGGTCTTATTGCTCCCCTACGGGGCTGCGAACGCTTTGAGGTGTACGAGACCTCGAACGCCCGGATGCTTTCGATATGTTGTTTGGATTGCTAATGCGGCATTTCCATTCACCTCCTTTCGAAATCAGGGTTCATCATTCAAGTAGATCTTTAAATCTGCTTGAATGATGAATTTGACGATCCTTCCGGTGGCAAAGGAAGAGATTTTAGCCACCAGTAATGAATATTACCGCGTTTAACGCTGTAGAAGCGATCGTCTTTTGATATGCTACTTCGGAAATTATTAAGTGGATCGGTGCCACCAATTTCTGCGCCGTACTCTATTGCCTTTTCCAGAAGTTTTGGCATGACTAAAGGGTGGCCAATTTCTGTCAACGCGATCTCGGCGGCGTCACCATGAGGCACCTTGCGCCCTTCAGACACTCGTTTCGCAGCGCTCTCTACAACGCGTTTGATTGAAGACTGAATTGGAAGTGTGTCGACTATAAGGAGTGATGTGCCTCCAAGTCGCATGACGGCATCATCGAATGCTTTAAATGCAACGAAATGTGGGCTTGTCTGCACAGCATCCCATGCCTCAGCCCGAAGCTCCCTTGCCCTGTCTAGCCATTCCGGTTCCACGACGGCTCTCCCTATGTCTACGGAGTAGGGCAACTTGCACCATCGTTCAAGTGGTTTGTTTTTCCCCTTGGAATGCAAGGCAAGGGTGCAGAAAAAAACAATTCATGATTTGTTCAATGATTCAGTGATCACATCAAAACATGAAAAGCCAAAAATTCAAAAGCTTCGCCAGCGGCATGGGTAAGCCCTCCTCGCGATAAAGGAGGGCTATTCAAGCTACTCCGCCGCGATCCCCGCATGGCCGAACATGTCCGGCACGCCGGCCGCGTCCTCGTTCGCCACCGGCACGCTGCCAGCCACCTTGCGGCGGTCGAAGGCGTCCCAGACGTCGTTCCACTGGCCGCGCGTGGCCGCCTTCGAATATTCCGTCGCGCGGGCTTCGAAGAAGTTGGCGTGTTCGACGCCGTTCAGCAGCGGGGCGAGCCAGGGGAGGGGATGTTCCTCGATATAATAGATCGGCTTCATGCCGAGCTGGCCCAGCCGCCAGTCGGCGATGTAACGGATATATTTCTTGATATCCTTGGCCTTCATGCCCTCGACCGGTCCCATTTCGAAGACCAGATCGATGAACGCATCCTCGATCCGCACCGTCTTCTGGCACATGTCCATGATGTCGTCGCGGACGGCGGGGGTGAGGCACTGGCGTTCGTGGCAGAAGGCGTGGAACAGCTTGATGATGCCTTCGCAGTGCAGGCTCTCGTCGCGCACGGACCAAGTGACGATCTGCCCCATGCCCTTCATCTTGTTGAAGCGCGGGAAGTTCATCAGCATCGCGAAGCTGGCGAAGAGTTGCAGCCCCTCGGTGAAGCCGCCGAACATGGCGAGCGTGCGGGCGATATCCTCGTCCGTGTCGACGCCGAACGTGTCCAGATAGTCGACCTTGTCCTTCATCTCCTTATATTGGAGGAAGGCGTTGTAATCGCTTTCGGGCATCCCGATGGTATCGAGCAGATGGCTGTAGGCGGCGATGTGGACCGTTTCCATGTTGCTGAACGCGGTCAGCATCATCTTGATCTCGGTCGGCTTGAACACGCGGCCATATTTTTCGTGGTAGCAATCCTGCACCTCGATATCGGCCTGCGTGAAGAAGCGGAAGATCTGCGTCAGCAGGTTGCGCTCATGATCGGACAGCTTCTGCGCCCAGTCGCGGCAATCCTCGCCCAAAGGCACTTCTTCCGGCAGCCAGTGGAGCTGTTGCTGGCGCTTCCAGAAATCGAATGCCCACGGATATTCGAACGGCTTGTAGACGCGGGAGGCGGAGAGGAGGGACATGAGCGGTCTTCCTTGCGGACTTAACGGGTGGCGGCGGCGTAGGCCGTCGCGAAGGCGATGAGGATGATGCCGAACGCCAGCAGGATGCTGCCGGACAGGCGGCGGAGATAGAGGGCCGGGGCGGCATCGGCATGGCGGCTGCGATAGAGCAAAACCGCGCCGGTGGTGCCGGTGACCGCGCCGATCGCATCCATCAGGATGAGGGACGGGGTCATCGCCTTCGGACCCCTAGACCGGCGGCGGAACCACGCGGCGATCCGGATGCGCGCTGTGCCGACGTGCAGTGGACGGCGATCGCATCGACCATGCCGGACAGGTTCCGCGTCACGTCCGCTTCCGGAAAACGGAGCAGCCTGTACCCCTTGCGTTCGAGGAAGGCGGTGCGGCGGGCGGTGTCCGCCATGGACCGCACCGGCTGCTCGCCATCCAGTTCGACGATCAGGCGGTGCGCGAAGCTCATGAAGCCGGCATAATAAGGCGTGACCGGAACCTGCCGGCGAAAGCGCGCGGCGGGCAGGTCATGGCCCAGCGCATGAAACAGCCGGCGTTCGGCACCGGTCGGCTGCCGCCGCAGATCGCGCGTGGGGGTGGGGTCAGGCATGGTTTCACAGACTTGCATGACGCCGCGCTCCCTGATCCCTGCCCGGCCATGGCGCATAGGCGCGCGCGGCCGATTCTGTCCAAAACCAATGGCCGCGATCGGCGGCCTGTACGCAGTATGACAGACAATATGTTGGGGGTCGAGCGTAGCGGTCGGCCATATGATGCGTTTTCTGCACGATCGGTCGCGGCGACCGGATCATCGCCGCGCGTCGATCCGGCCGTTACGGCGATGGACCGAGGCGCGGCGATGCGTGCTTTTTCAGGGCAGTGCGAGGCCGGTCGGGTCCTGTTCCAGCAGCGTGCAGAGCGCGTCCACCACCAGCATATGATCCGCCTGTTGCGGCAGGCCGGAGACCGCCGCGCATCCGATGACGCCCGCCCCGGCGACGGTAAGCGGGAAGGCTCCGCCATGCGCGGCATAGTCCGCCATGGGCAGGCCATAGCGTTCGGTGAGGCTGCTGCCCTTCGCCGCCATTTCCAGCCCCATCGCATAGCTGCTGCGATGGTAACGCTGCACCACATTGCACTTGCGCCGGATCCAGTCGGCATTGTCGGGGATGGACCCCGGCAGCGCGGCGAAGAAGAGCGGGCGGTGGAAGAGCCGGATGTCGATGACGACCGGCGCGGCGATGGCCAGCGCGCGGGTGCGCAGCAAGGTGCCGAGCGCCCAGGCGGTGTCTTCGTCGAAGCGATCGAAGTCCAGTATGCGTTCCTGATGCGCGATGGCGGCGAGGATGGGGGTCAGTGCCATGCGGCGCGCTCCTGTTCGGTCAGATGCGGGACGACCGCCATGCCGGTGCGCGCCGATTCGGCGGCGGCATCGAGCACGGCCATCACCGCCAGCGCCTGAATGGCGGGGACGGGATTGGGAGCGATGCCGGCGATGGCGGCGGCGATGCCGGCATAATAAGCGCGCTGGTCGCCGGGGGTGGCGGGGCGGGTGCGTTCGGTCCCTTCGGCATCCCAGACCAGCAACGGATCGGGATCCACGCCCCAGCCGGGCGCGCCGGGGGCCATGCCGGCGAGCAGTTGCGATTCCTGGATATCGATCTTCGGCTTCACGATGCTGCCGGTATCGCCATGCACAATGAAGCGGCGCGATCCGCCCGCCACCAGCATCCCGGCATGGAGGATGGTGCGGACATCGCCCTGTTCCAGCAGGACATGCGCCCAGTCGTCGGTCAGCGCGCCGGGGCGCTGGCGGGCGAGGCTGGCCTGTACCCGCTCGGGCAGGCCGAACAGGCGCAGCGCCTGATCGATCAGATGCGGCCCGAGATCATACCACAGGCCGCTGCCGGGGCCGTCGCCCTCGCGCCAGCGGACGCGGACGGCGGGGCGATAGCGATCGATATGCGATTCGAACTGCGAGACGGTGCCGACGAGGCCATCGGCGATCGCCTGTTGCACCGTCAGAAAGTCGCTGTCCCAGCGGCGGTTGTGGAAGACGGAGAGCAGCCGCGCATTGCGTTCGGACAAAGCGATCAGCGCGCGTGCCTCGGCCACGTCCAGCGTGAAGGGCTTGTCGACGACGACATGCTTGCCGGCGGACAGGGCGGCCTCGGCCAAGGGCGCGTGGCTGTCATTGGGGGAGGCGATGACGACCAGATCGACATCCGGGCTGGTAGCGATGGCACGCGGATCGGCATCGACGATCGCGTGCGGGAGATCGGCATGGACCTTGGCGGCATTGCTGGAGGCGACATGCGTCAGCGCGATGCCGGGTTCGGCCATCAGCAGGGGCGCGTGGAACGTCTTTCCGGCGAAGCCATAGCCGATCAGTGCGGCGCGGACGGGCGGGGCGGTGGTCATGGCGGCGGGATCCTTCAGGGGGCGATGTGGAGGCGGTCGGGGGCGATGCGGTCGTCGTCCGGTGCGCGGTCGGTGTGGATGCGGGCGAACCGGTCGAGCGGGGCGACGGCGTGCGGTTCGCGCCGGGCGAATTTCAGATGATCGGCGAGCAGCCAGGCGGTGTCGCCGATGTCGAGCATGGTGCGCTTCATGTCGCCATCCTGTTCGTGCGTGGCGGTGACGCCGGCGGCATCGACCGCGCAGGCACCGAGGATGACGAGATCCGCGCGATAGTGGCGGAGCGTGGCGCGGGCGGCGGCGCCGGCGAACAGCCTCTGCCGCGCATCCCAGGTGCCGCCTGCCAGCACCAGCCGGATCTCCTCGCGCCGGTCGAGCCGCTGCGCGATGTCGAGCGAATTGGTGATGACGGTGGCGGGGACGGCGAGCGCCTCGGCCAGCGCGAGCGTGGTGCTGCCCGCGTCGAGGACGAGGATGCCGCCGGCGGGGATGGCGGCGGCGGCGGCGCGGGCGATGCGGGCTTTCTCCGCCGCCAGCAGTTGCGCGCGGCCGGTGCGCGGCAACTGGCCAAGATCGCGCGTGACCGCGCCGCCATGCGTCTTGTGCAGCAGGCCGCGCGCATCGAGATCGGCCAGATCGCGGCGGATCGTGTCGTCCGAGACAGCCAGCGCGGCGGCGGCGCGGGTGACGAGGATCTGGCCGTCCGCCGCGAGCATGTCGAGCAATTGGCGCTGGCGGGGGATCCGGGTCATGTGGGTTGGATAGCTGAAACCGCAGATTATTGCAAGCTTCCGCAGATCACCGCAGTGGTCGGTATCGCTTCCGTTCGGTTCCGGAGCGGGATGATATCATCCGGAATCCGTTGAGGCAGCCGTCCATCCCGAGCGTAGTTGGGAAGCCGGAAGGTTGGCGGCCTCGGCTTCGCTCGGCCGGTCCCTCGACTGCGCTCGGGATGGACGGGGCAGTATCAAGTCATCGCAGGCGCGAACCGAACGGGGGGTGGGATCAGTGTGGCTTGTCGTGGAGGCGCAGCACGATGAAGCCGGCGAGTGCGGAGATGAGCGACCCGCCCAGCACGCCGATCCGCACCGCATCGATCAAAGCGGGATCGACGAAGGCGAGGCCGCCGATGAACAGGCTCATGGTGAAGCCGATGCCGCAGAGCAGCGCCATGCCCCAGATTTGCGACCAGCGCGCGCCGGCGGGGCGCGCGGCAAGTCCGGTGGCGACGGCGAGTCGGATCGACAGGAAGATGCCCGCCTGCTTGCCGAGGAACAGCCCGGCCGCCAGCCCGATCGGCAGCGGCGTCAGGAGCGCGGCGGGAGTGACGCCCGCCAGCGACACGCCGGCATTGGCGAACCCGAACAGCGGGACGATCAGGACGGCGACCCATGGCTGTAGCGCATGTTCGAGCCGGACGAGCGGTGGGTGCGTCTTGCCGGTGCGGAGCGGGACGGCCAGCGCGGTCAGCACGCCGGCCAGCGTGGCATGGACGCCCCCACGGTGGAGGCACAGCCACAGCAATGCGCCGAGCGCGAGATAGGGCCAGATCGCCAGGACGCCGCGGCGGTTGATCCACGTCATGACGGCCAGCAGCCCGGCCCCGGCGGCCAGCGCGGCCAGATCGATGCTCTGCGTATAGACGAAGGCGATGATGAGCACCGCGCCGAGATCGTCGACGATCGCGATCGTGACCAGCAACAGCCGCAGCGACGGCGGCACGCGCGACCCGAGCAGCCCCAGCACCCCGACCGCGAAGGCGATGTCGGTCGCCGCCGGGATCGCCCAGCCGGGGGCGAGGCCGGGCGTGCTGCCGGCGATGGCCAAATAGACCATAGCGGGCGCCGCCATGCCGGCGGCGGCGGCGATGATCGGCAGGATCCGGTCGGACGGACGTGCCAGCGGGCCGGTCAGGCAGGCGCGCTTGATCTCCAGCCCGACCAGCAGGAAAAAGACGGCCATCAGCACGTCGCCGATCCAGTGCGCGACCGACAATGGCCCGATCATGGCGTGCAGCGCCGCGAAATAACCGGGCGCGAACGGCCCGTTGGCCACGATCAGCGCGGCCACCGCGGCGGCGATCAGGAGCAGGCCGCCGCCTGCATCGGACAAGAGGAAGGCGAGGCGGGGGGATTGGGGAGGCGCGGTCATGTCCCAGCATAACGCGCGAGGCGGACGCCGTCAGTGTTTCCGGTGTTGGCTTTGGCTTCGGGAAGTCGCTGCCCTGCTCGTCTGCACTGCTTCCGCATCTTCATTGTGGAGCCAAGCGGCTTAAGCCGGTGCGCCAGTGTGGCTATCAGATCGACATGTCCCTCGCCTTTACCAATGAGCAGCGAATTCGTCGCCCAGCCTGATCCGTCAGGCTGGGTCACAACGAACGCTTCAATTGTTCAGGTGAAAAATGATGCGAAATCTGGTGCGTGAGAGGCGGGCGATGCTCGCTGGCATGAAGCCCGTTCTCCAAGACCTAATATATTTTTTCTGCACGACCGATGATACCGCCGTTGCAGCGGCCCTGTTGCCCCGAAGTCTGGCAGCCTTTCGCGAAGATGAAGGCTTGGCGCTCGTCCTTGTGGAAGACGATGCGCGGCAATATGGATTCGATTTGTCGATGCCGATGTGCCGGATTGTCCTTGAGGTATATTCTGCCCTTGATGGCGTGGGCTTGACCGCGGGCGTCGCAACTGCACTGGCGAATGGTGGCATTCCCTGCAACATGATCGCAGCCTATCACCATGACAATGTGTTCGTTCCCGCACCAATGCGGCATCGAGCGATCAGCATATTGGAGGATGTGCAGCGTGAGGCGGCGTCCGCCGGCAATTGAAGAGGCGCTTCGCGCGCGTTCGATCGGGACGCGAGCCGCCCACGCTGTTCGGGAAATCTAGCATTCATCATTGTCTCAGGGAGAATGAAGCGGAGGCCAAAGCCGCGCTGTATGGATCAGAACGAGGATCCAGGCCGTGTCTCCCGCAATTTCATAGACGAGGCGGTAGCTTCGATGCGGGTGCAGTTCGCGCGTGCCGGGCACCTGCCCCCCATGGCCGCGCATGGGGGAAGTCCGCCAGGCCGGACGCCGCATCGCTGAAACGAAGATCCATCCGCATCGCCGCATCAGGATCCCGTGCTTCGAGATAGTCCCAGATCGCCGCACGGTCCCGCTCCGCTTCCGGCGTCCACAGGACGTTCACGCCCGGCCGGTGATCCGTGCGCGACGTGCCGCGAACTCGGCCTCTACCGCCGCATTGGGCCGACCGAGACCGCCGGCCACCGAGATGCGCGCGGCCTCGACCTTGGCGTGCAGAAGAGCATCATGACGATGGCGATCCTGTCCGCGCTGGATGAACTCCTGCATCAACTCGCGCATCACCTGCGGTGCCGGTCGGTGGCTTTCCCGGGCCGCCGCCATAAATTCGGCGCGCAGGGCCGGTTCCAGTTTCATCGTGAATATGGCCGCCTTCGACATGGCACTCTCGCTATGGTCGTGACAGGATATAGATCGCCGTGCCGAACCGGGCAATGTGACGGGCTTCCCCATCCACCGACCCGGTCGGCACGATTTTACCCCAGCGCCTTGTCGATCAGCGCCTTCGCGTCCGCGCCGGTCCAGTCCATGCCGCCGACCACGCGCCAGCGTTCCTTCCCGTCCGCGCCGTAGAGGATGGTGACGGGGAGGGTGTCGGCCTTGACCGCTTCCATCAGGACATTCTGCTTGTCGAGATAGGGCAGGAGCGTCCTGAATTTTTCCTTGGCGAAATAGGGATCGACCTCGCGCTTGCCGGCGAGATCCTGGCTGACGACGATCAGGTGAAGCCGGTCCTTCTCGCGTGCGGCCAGCGCGTCGAACGTGGGCATTTCGGCGAGGCAGGGGGCGCACCATGTCGCCCAGAGGTTCACCATCAGCGGTTTTCCGCGATATTGCGTCAGCGTGGCGGGGCTGCCATCCGGCGCGGTGAAGGGGATTGCGGGCATCGCCTCGCCCGCATGGCTGGTGTCGACCTTGCTGCCGGACGGTGCCGCCGCATCGGTGCCGGGGGTCGCCGTAGCGGATTCGGATGGGGAAAGCGTGTTCGCCGCGGGTTGCGGGGTTTCAGGCTTGCCTCTATCGCAGCCGGCGACTGCCAGCGCGAGGAGCAGGACGATCAGCGGCCGCAAGGAAAACTCCAATCAGATGTGGGGGGGGCGCTTCGCAGAAGGCCCCGCCGCGGTGATGCGTGAGATTAACGCATCCATCCCGTTCGACAAGCGATTGTGGGAACAGGATATCGCCGGATCGCGCGCCCATGCCGCGATGCTGGGCCGCGCCGGAATCGTATCGACGGACGATGCCGCCGCGATCGATGCCGGGCTGGCGCAGGTGCAGGCCGAATATGCCGAACGCGGCGTGACGGTCGATCTGGCGCTGGAAGACATCCACATGGCGACCGAGCACCGGCTGTCCGAACTGATCGGGCCGGCGGCGGGGCGGCTGCACACCGCGCGATCGCGCAACGATCAGGTGGCGACCGATTTCAAGCTGTGGGTGCGCGACGCGTTCGATTCGGTTTCGGCCGGGCTGGAAGGGCTGCAACGCGCGCTGGTGACGCGGGCGGAGGAACATGCCGCCAGCGTGATGCCGGGCTTCACCCATTTGCAGGTCGCGCAGCCGGTGACGCTGGGTCATCATCTGATGGCCTATTATGAGATGATCGGGCGGGACCGGTCGCGCTTTGCCGATGCGAAGGCGCGGGCCAATCTGTCGCCGCTCGGATCGGCGGCGCTGGCGGGGACGGGATTTCCGATCGACCGGGAGGCGACGGCGCGCGCGCTGGGCTTCGACGGGCCGACCGCCAATTCGCTGGACAGCGTGTCCGACCGCGATTTCGCGATGGACTATCTGATGGCGGCGACGACCTGTTCGGTCCATTTGTCGCGGCTGGCGGAGGAATTCGTCATCTGGGCGTCGCAGCCCTTCGGGTTCGTCGCGCTGTCCGACGCATGGTCCACCGGATCGTCGATCATGCCGCAAAAGCGCAATCCCGATGCGGCAGAGCTGGTGCGGGGCCATTCGGGCCGGATCGCAGGCTGCATGATGGCGCTGACCATGACGATGAAGGGCCTGCCTTTGGCCTATTCCAAGGACATGCAGGACGACAAGCCGCCGGTGTTCGAGGCGCATGACCTGCTGGCGCTGTCGATCGCGGCGATGACGGGGATGGTGGAAAGCGTGACGTTCCGCACCGAACGGATGCGCGCGGCGGCGGAAGCGGGCTATTCGACCGCCACCGATCTGGCCGACTGGCTGGTGCGCGTGGCCGACGTGCCGTTCCGCGAGGCGCATCATATTACCGGACAGGCGGTGCGGATGGCGGAGCAGCGCGGGATCGCGCTGGATGCGCTGCCGCTGGACGATCTGCAGGGCATCGATCCGCGGATCGACGACCGGGTCTATGGTGCGCTGTCCGTCGATGCATCGGTGGCGGCGCGCGCGAGCCAGGGCGGGACCGCGCCGGTGCGCGTGCGCGAAGCGGTGGCCGTGGCGAAGCAGGCGCTGGGGCTGTGAGGCGGACCGCGATCCTGCTGGCGCTGCTGCTGGCGACCGCCGCGTGCGGGCGGCGCGAGACGTTGCAGCCGGCGGAGGGCGTGGCGTTGCCGCCGACGCCCGCCGAAGCGCGCGTGCAGCCGACCGTCGACGAATTGCTGACCCCGAGCACGACCGCACGGCCGGGCCGCAGCGAGGAAGTGCTTCGCAAATCGCAGATCCGGCAGGACGACCGGTTCGATCTGCCGCCACAGGGCTGACGCGCATGAACCATTTCGACATGCTGGACGGCGCGATGCAGGCCGAGGGCGTCCCGCTGGCCACGATCGCCGCGGCGGTGGGCACGCCGGTCTATGTCTATTCGACCGCGACGATCGAACGGCATGTGGCGGTGCTGCGCGAAGGGCTGGCGGATGTGGAGAGCGGGCCGGCGGGGCCGTGGATCGCCTTTGCGGTGAAGGCCAACCCCAATCGCGCGGTGCTGGCGACGATGGCGCGCGCCGGGCTGGGCGCGGACGTGGTGTCCGCCGGCGAATTGCTGCGCGCGCTGGCGGCGGGTGTGCCGGCGGAGAAGATCGTGTTTTCGGGCGTGGGCAAGACTGCGGACGAAATGGCGCTGGCGCTGGAAAAGGGCGTGGGCCAGTTCAATCTGGAAAGCGAGCCGGAGGCGGCGACCTTGTCGGCCGTGGCGACCCGGCTGGGGATCGCGGCGCGGGTGGCGTACCGGATCAACCCCGATGTCGATGCCGGAACCCACAAGAAGATTTCGACCGGGCGATCGGACAACAAGTTCGGCATTCCCTATGACACCGCCGTCGCGGCCTATGCACGGCTGGCGGCGCTGCCGGGCATCGATGTGCAGGGCGTGGCGGTGCATATCGGCAGCCAGCTGACCGATCTCGCCCCGTTGGAGGCGGCGTTCGTGCGGATCGGCGGGCTGATCGCCGATCTGCGCGCGGCGGGCCATGACATTCGCAACGCCGATCTGGGCGGCGGGCTGGGGGTGCCTTATGATCCGTCCAAGCCGGTGCCGCCAAGCCCCGCCGCTTATGGCGCGATGGTGGCGCGGGTGACGCGCGGGTGGAATGTGCGGCTGATGTTCGAACCGGGCCGGCTGATCGTCGGCAATGCCGGCATCCTGCTGTCCACCGTGGTGCGGGTGAAGGAGGGCGCGGCCAGCCCGTGGGTCATTCTGGACGCGGCGATGAACGACCTGTTGCGCCCCAGCCTGTATGACGCCTGGCACGATATCCGCGCGGTCGCGCCGCGCGGCGACCGCTTCACCGCCAATGTGGTGGGGCCGGTGTGCGAAAGCGGCGATACCTTCGCCACGCATCGCGACATGGAACGGGTGGAGGAGGGCGATCTGGTCGCCTTCATGACCGCCGGTGCCTATGGCGCGACGATGGCCAGCACTTATAATTCCCGCGCGCTGACCCCGGAGGTGCTGGTGTCCGGCGACCGCTGGGCGGTGGTGCGCGCGCGTCAACCGATCGAAAGCCTGATCGCTGCCGATACACTACCTCACTGGATCGAAGAGGAATCCTAATGACCCGCGTCCGTACAGCCGTATTTCCCGTTGCCGGTCTCGGCACCCGATTCCTGCCCGCCACCAAGGCGGTGCCGAAGGAAATGCTGCCGGTGGTCGACAAGCCGCTGATCCAATATGCCGTCGACGAGGCGCTGGCCGCCGGGATCGAGACGATGGTGTTCGTCACCGGCCGCGGCAAGAACGCGATCGAGGATTATTTCGACATCGCCTATGAGCTTGAGGACACGCTGCACAGCCGCGCCAAGCATGAGATCCTGAAGACGCTGGAAGGCACGCGGCTGGCGCCGGGCAATGTCGCCTTCGTGCGGCAGCAGGAGCCGTTGGGCCTTGGCCATGCGGTGTGGTGCGCGCGCCACTTCATCGAGAATCAGCCGTTCGCCGTGCTGCTGGCGGACGAACTGCTGTGGAACCCGGAAAGCCCCTGCCTCAAGCAGATGGCCGAAACGCATGACGCCAAGGGCGGCAATGTGATCGCCGTGCTGGAAGTGCCGCACGAACATACCAACCGCTACGGCATCGTTTCGCCGGGCGCGGTCGAGGGTGCGGTGACCGAGGTCAAGGGTCTGGTGGAAAAGCCGAAGCCGGAAGATGCGCCGTCGCGTCTGGCCGCGATCGGCCGCTACATCCTGCAGCCGGAGATCATGGAACTGCTCGGCAATCAGGAAACCGGCGCAGGTGGCGAAATCCAGCTCACCGATTCGATGGCCAAGCTGATCGGCGTGCAGCCATTTCATGCGCAGACCTTCGTCGGGCAGCGCCATGATTGCGGCGACAAGGCCGGTTATGTGCAGGCTAACATCCAGCTCGCGCTGGAGCGGGCGGATATCGGTCCCGTGATCCGGGAATTTTTGAAGACGATGTGAACTGCGATGTGCCCCGGCCTGCGCCGGGGCACATTGGGCTATTTCGCGATCGGGTTCATCCCATCCACAGTCTCGCCCCGAGGGCGAGGAGCAAGGCGGGCGGCATGACCGTTGCGCCGACTTTCAGGAAGCGCCAGAAGCCGACATCCTGACCTTCGCGCCGGATCGCGGTCAGCCAGAGGATGGTGGCGAGCGAGCCGGTGATCGAAAGGTTGGGGCCGAGATCGACCCCGATCAGCAGCGCGTCGGTGACGATCTGCGGCGGGGCGGCCTGCGCCACGGTGGTGCTGGCGATCAGCCCGGCGGGCAGGTTGTTGAGCAGGTTGGACGCGAAGGCGAGGATGGTGCCGGCGGCCGCGGCGGTGGCGGAGGGATCCTGCGCGGCAGAAGCGGCGAGCGTGGCGGCGAGGCGGGCGATGAGGCCGGTGCGGCCGATGGCATCGACCAGCACGAACAACCCCGCCACCAGTGGCAGCACGGACCAGCTGATCTCCTTCAACAGCGGCAGCGGAGCCTTGCGTCCACGCAGCAGGACGAGGCCGGTGGTGACGATGCCGGCGATGAAGGTCGGCAGGCCCAGCGCGATATCGCGCGCGGAGGCGGTGAGCAGCAGGATGGCGGTGGCGATGATGCCGAGCAGCGCGGCGCGGCTCCCCGACGACAGCGGATCGGATAGGGTGACGACCGCGCATGGCCCGCGCAACCGGTCCCGTTCGACGAAGCGGAGCATGACGAAGGTCGCGCCGATTGCGAGCAGCGAGGGCAGCGCAAAGGCGGCGATCCAGTCGCCCAGCGGCGGCATGTGACCGCCATAGAGCACGAGATTGGCGGGATTGGAGATGGGCAGCACGAAGCTGGCGGCATTGGCGATGAGCGCGCAGGCGAAGAGCAGGGGGAGCGGATCGGCCTCCGCGCGGCGGGCGGCGGCATAGACGGCGGGGGTGAGGACGACCGCCGTGGCATCGTTCGACAGGAAGATGGTGACGAGCGTGCCGACCGCGAAGACGAGCGTGAACAGCCGGCTGGTCGATCCGCGCGCGGCGTGGACGGCATGGCCGGCGATCCAGTCGAACAGCCCCTCGCGCCGGGCGGTTTCGGACAGCAGCATCATGCCGATCAGGAAGAGATAGACATCATCGCCCTTCGCCACCGCCGCCAGCGCGGCCGGGAACGGCATCAGCCCGGACAGGATCAGCAGCAGCGCGCCCGCCACCGCCCACCATGCTTCGGGCAGGCGGAAAGGGCGCGTGATGACGCCGGCGGTGGCGGTGGCGCAGACGCCCCAGATGGCGGAATGAGCGGAGATCATGGGATGGCGCTGTGCGGGGGAAGCGCGCGGAACGCCACGGTTTTTTCGTGGTCAGGCTGCGGGTGGCGAGTCATTCGGCGTGGTGCGTGGGGTAGCTGTCGCGCCGTTGGATCCCGGCCTGCGCCGGGATGACGGGGGAATTGAGTGCGGCGCGGTCAGCCGCGATAGGCGTCGATGTCGATGCCGTGGCGGGCGAGCTTGTCGTAGAAGGTCTTGCGCGGGATGCCGAGCAGCGCGAGCGCGCGTTTGACGTCGCCGCCCGCCTGTTCAAGCGTGGCGCGCAGCACCGTCGCCTCGAACCGTTCGACACGTTCGGGCAAAGTGGCGTCGGGAATTTCGGCATCGGCCGGCGCGGCATCGACGCCCAGCACGACGCGCTGCGCGAAATTGCGCAATTCGCGGACATTGCCGGGCCAGTCATGATCGGCGAGCCGCGCCTGCACGGCGGCATCGATGCGCGGCAGATCGCGCCGGAAGCGTTCAGCCGCCTGTGAAAGCAGATGCGCGAAGAGCAGGGGGACGTCGGCGCGGCGTTCGCGCAACGGGGGCACGCGCAGGCGGACGGCATCGAGCCGGTAGAGCAGATCCGCCCGGAAGCGCCCGTCGGCCACCGCGACGCCGAGATCCTCCTTGGCGGCGGCGACGATGCGCAGATCGAGCGTGCGCGGGGCATCGGCACCGACCGCCATGACCTCGCGTTCCTCGATCACGCGCAGCAGCTTGCCCTGCACGCTGGGCAGCAGGCTTTCGATCTCGTCCAGAAACAGCGTGCCGCGATCGGACGCCTCGATCCGGCCGATGCGCGCGAGCCGGCCGGCATCGCCCGCGCCATAGACATTGCCGAACAGTTCGCCGACCGCGATCCCCTCCGGCAAGGCGGCGCAATTGACCGCGACGAAGGGCCGGGCGCGGCGCGCGCTGCCGCGGTGGAGCAGGGTGGCGACCAGTTCCTTGCCGGTGCCGGTCTCCCCTTCGATCAGCACATCGACTTCGGCCTGCGCGATCTGGGCGATGGTATCACGCAGGCGGATCATGACCGGGGTCTCGCCGATCAGCGGATCGCCCGACGCCGCCTGTTCGGCCACCGCGCGCAATGCCCGGTTGTCGAGCACGAGCCGGCGCGTGGCGAGCGCGCGCCGGGCGCTGGCGATCAGATGGTCGGCGGCGAACGGCTTGGTGATGAAATCATGCGCGCCGTCCTTCAGCGCGGCGACCGCCATCGCGACATCGCCATGCCCGGTGATGAGGATGACGGGGATGTCGGCATCGATGGCGAGGATGCGGCGGAACAGTTCGGTGCCGTCCATGCCCGGCATCCGCACGTCGCTGACCACGATGCCGGCAAAGCCGGGGTCGATGCGCGCGAGCGCCGCCACGGGATGCGATTCGGCGATGACGTCCAGCCCCGCCAGTTCGAAGGCCTGCGCCAGCGCCCCGCGCAGGCCGTCATCGTCATCGATCAGCAGGACGTGCATCGGCGTCTCCGTCATGCGTCGATCCGGACGAGGCGCGCGCAGAAGGCGGCCCCACCGAGCGGAGACGGCACCAACTCCAGCGTGCCGCCAAATTCGACCATGATGTCGCGTGCGATGCCGAGGCCGAGGCCCAACCCGTCGTCGCGGCCGGTGGTGAAGGGTTCGAAGATCGCATCGGCAATGGCGGGATCGATGCCGGGGCCGTTATCGGCGATGATGATGGTGACATGCCCTGCATCCGTGCCGATGGAGAGCCGGACCTGCGCATCGGGGTGGCCCGCGACGGCTTCCAGCGCATTCTGGAGCAGGTTGACCAGCACCTGTTCCAGCCGGACGCGACCGGCGCGGACGGTGGGCAGCGGGCGGGCGGGCAGCAGCCGTTCCAGCGTGACGCCGGCGGAGCGGAACCGGTCCCCGATCAGCAATTGCGTGCCTTCCAGCACGTCGGCCAAGGGCACGGGGCCGAGCGTGCGCGTGCCGCGCCGGGCATAGCGGCGCAGTTCGGCGGTGATCGACCCGATCCGCGCGGTCAGATCGACGATGGCGGTCAGATTGCCGGCGACGCGTGCGGCATCGCCGCGGTCGAGCAGGGTGGCGGCATTTTCGGCATAGGTGCGGATCGCGGCGACGGGCTGGTTGATCTCATGCGCGACGCCGGTGGTGATGGTGCCGATCGATCCCAGCCGGTTGGCCTGCGCCAGTTCCTCGCGCGCGGCGCGGAAGCGGCGGTCGGCGCGTTCGCGTTCCGCCACCTCGATCCGCAACTGATCGTTCGCATCGGACAATTCGCAGGTGCGGCGGGCGACTTCTTCCACCAGCCGGTCGGCGGCGGCGCGCGTGCGGGCGGCGCGCAGATTGCGCCAGAGCGCGGCGGCGACGAGCGCGGCCAGCAGCACCGCCAGCACGAAGGTGGCCGAGCGGACGCGCGCATCGGCGGTCTGGAATGCGGGACGGAGCGGCGCGATATGCAGCATCCGCCAGCCGGGGAGCGAGGCAGGCGCGCTGGCGATCGCGATCGGCGCACCGTTGCGGTCCTTGCCGACGCCCGATGCATCGATCCGCATCGGGATCGGCGGAAGCGGGGCCGCACCGAACTGGCGCGAGGCGCGGATCTGGTCGCGGCGATCGGCGGACAGCGGGTGCAGCGTGGTGAAGAGCAAAGCCGGATCGCTGGCGATCAGCACGATCCCTTCACGATCGACGACGATGCTGGTGCCGCCGGCCGCCGCCCAACTGCGCGCGATCGCGTCGAATTCGACCTTCACCACCACCACGCCCAAGATCCGGCCATCGGCGACGATGCGGCGCGACAGATAGAGGCCGGCCCGTCCGCTGACGCTGCCGATCGCGAAATATTCGGCCTGCCCCCGGGTGAGCGCCTCTGCGAAATAGGGGCGGAAGCCGTAGAGATGGCCGACGAAGCTGTCCGTCTGCCCGGCATTGGACGCCGCGACGGTGAAGCCGTCGGGATCGATGACGTAGATGACCGAGGCCCCGGTGCGCGCGGTCAGCAGTTCCAGCTTGCGATTGAGCCCTTGCGCCGGTTCCGATCGATCCGAACGACTGCGCAGCGCGGCGCGCAGATCGGGATATTCCCCGAGCATGAGCGGGAGCAGGCGGAATTTCTGCAACTCGCTTTCCAGCAGGCGGACATGGGTGCGCGCCTGCCGCAGCGCTTCCGCCCGTTCGGAGTCCATAGCGTGGCGGTGGACGATCGTGCGGAAGCCATAAGCGAAGCCGGCCAGCAGCGACAGCAGCAGCAGGCCCAGCATGATTCGCCGGAAAGTGAGATGGGCCCGCAGCATCGTTGCGCCGGTTATCGCACATCGCGGCGCTTGCCCATGCGAAACTCCGCACAGCCAAAGGGTTGGTGGAAAAATAACCTTTGCCAAGTGACTGATTTCACGTGATTATAATAAATCTCTTTTCCGTTCGGCGCGTGGCGGAAAACGCGGCATCCTGCCTGTCAGGTCGAAGGACGCTCAATCGAGGCGTCCCCCGCAGATAAGAGGATGGAAGGCAATGATCGCACAGGACTATGCCGTCGCCGAAGCGCCGAAGCGCGGCCGGATATGGACGCAGCTTTATTTTCAGGTGGTGGTGGCGATCGCGCTCGGCGCGTTGCTCGGCCATTTCAATCCGGGCCTGGGCGAGGCGCTGAAGCCGCTGGGCGACGGCTTCATCAAGCTGGTGAAGATGATCATCTCGCCGGTGATCTTCCTGACCGTGGTGACCGGCATCGCCGGGATGCGCGAACTGGGATCGGTCGGCCGCGTGGCGGGCAAGGCCTTCGCCTATTTCCTCTTCTTCTCCACGCTGGCACTGGTCGTCGGTCTGGTGGTCGCCAATGTCGTGCAGCCGGGTGCGGGCATGAACATCGATCCGGCCACGCTGGATACGGGTGCGATCAGCGATTATGCCGCCAAGGCGCATGAGACGACGATCACCGGCTTCCTGCTGTCGGTCATCCCGACCACGCTCGTCAGCGCGTTCGTCGACGGCAACATCCTGCAGGTGCTGTTCATCGCGATCCTGTTCGGCATCGCGCTGTCGCTGGTGGGCGAACCGGCCCGCCCGATCCAGATCGCGCTGGAGAAGATCGGTCTGATCGTGTTCAAGCTGGTCGGCATCCTGATGCGCGCCGCGCCGATCGGTGCGTTCGGCGCGATCGCCTTCACCATCGGCAAATATGGCATTGGCAGCCTCGCCAATCTCGGCGCGCTGGTGGCGACCTTCTATCTGACGTCCATCCTGTTCGTGGTGGTGGTGCTGGGCGCGGTGTGCCGGTTGAACGGTTTCTCGATCTTCAAGCTGATCCGTTACCTGAAGGCGGAATTGCTGCTGGTGCTCGGCACTTCCTCGTCCGAAGCGGCCCTGCCCAACCTCATCACCAAGATGGAAGCCGCCGGCTGCGAGAAGTCGGTCGTCGGGCTGGTCGTGCCGACGGGCTATTCGTTCAATCTGGACGGCACCAACATCTATATGACGCTGGCGGCGCTGTTCATCGCGCAGGCCTGCAATGTGGATCTGACGCTGGGTCAGGAATTGTCGTTGCTGGCGGTGGCGATGATCTCCTCCAAGGGTGCGGCGGGCGTGACCGGCGCGGGCTTCATCACGCTGGCCGCGACGCTCTCGATCGTGCCGACCGTGCCGCTGGCAGGCATGGCGCTGATCCTGGGCGTGGACCGGTTCATGTCCGAATGCCGGTCGCTTACCAACTTCATCGGCAATGCGGTGGCGACCGTGGTGGTCGCCCGTTGGGAAGGTGCACTGGACAAGGGTGCGCTGCACGCCGCGCTGGAGGGCGGGATCGCTCCCGCTACGACCATCGCCGCGCCGGTGCAGGCCGTCCGTGCCTGACGCCGCTTCGTCCCGCCGGGTCGGGGGCAGGGGGTGGGCGTTAACCCACTTCTCATCCCGATCTGCGACAGGGCGATGCTTCATATCGGGGGGCGGTGTGCGACGCTGCCCTCCCACAAGGACTGGACCGACCCGATGATCCGACCGCTGCTGTTGCGGACGGCGCTTTGCGCGCTCGTCACCACCCCCGGCCTTGCACTGGCCGAAACCGCCGTCGCCACCGACGCGGGCACTGGCGCGGCCGATGCGCAGGTCGCCGCGATCCGCGCCGACCAGCCGATCCGCAGCGAAGCCCCGGCGACCGCGATCGCCAACGGCTTTCCCGCCAATGCGAGCGGCGACGGCGCCACCACCGGCGGCTATAATCTCTCCCGCTGGGCCGAGGACTGGCGCGCCTACAAGGATCCGAAGAAGCGCGACGATTTTCTGGATGCGCTGAAATATGTGCCGATCGCGGCCGATGGCGATGTGTACGCCACGTTCAGCGGCGAAGTGCGGCTGCGCATGAACCTGACCACCAACCCCAATCTGCGCAAGTCGGAGGCGCAGCGGCAGGACATCACCCGCATCGTCGGCGGCGTCGACCTGCATCTGGGCAAGAATCTGCGCGTCTATGGCGAGCTGGGCCATGCCGGGCTGGACGGCGAGAATCTGGGCGTGCCGAACGCCAATCTGCGCAACGATCTGGCCGTGCAGCAATTGTTCGTCGAAGCGCGCGGCGATCTGGGCGGGCTGGACACGGGCGTCCGCGTCGGCCGGCAGGAATTTGTCGACGGATCCAACCTGCTGACGTCGGCGCGCGACAACAACACGCTGCGCTTCGTGCTGAACGGCGTGCGCGCCTATGCCCGCGGCAAGGCGGCGCGGGTCGACCTGTTCGATTTCACCTATACCCAATATGGCTATCAGGGGCTGGGCGACGATCCGCGCGACAAGAACCGGCGTTTCTCCGGCGGCGTGGTCGGCTATGCGGTGCCGACCGACCTGTTCGGCAAATCGAAGCTGTATCTGGATCCGTTCGTGTACCGGCTGCGCACGCGTAACCAGCTTTGGGGCACGACGACGCGGCGCGAGGAGCGGATCTTCACCGGCGTCCATGCCTGGGGCGAGGCGGGGCCGGTGACGATCGACTGGACGATCAACCACCAGTTCGGCAATTATGACGGCCGCGACATCAATGCCTGGCAGGCGTTCATCGCGCAGACCTACAAGCTCGGCAAATCGGCGACCGCCCCGCGCGTGGGCGTGCATCTGGATTATGGATCGGGCGGCGGTGCGTTCGGCAACGGCACGCTGAAGACGGCGAGCGGGCTGTTCGGGAACAACATCTATTTCAGCTATGGCCTGTTCCTGACGCCGCAAAACTTCATGGGCGTCGCACCCAATTTCACGTTCAATCCGATCAAGCCGCTGCGCGTGACCGCCGAATATCAGTTCGCATGGCGGCCGAGCGAGACCGATGCCGTGTACCGCGCCAATGGCAGCGCCTTCGCCCGCACGCAGAATGTGCGCGGCAAGGAAATCGGCCAGGTCGCGCGCCTGCAGGCGGTGTGGTCGATCACGCCGCGGCTGTCCTTCACCGGGCGGCTGGAGCATCTGGAGACGGGCGACGTGTTCGAACGGTCCGGTTACCGCGACAGCATGTTCGGGGCGGGGTGGATCAGTTTCCGTTTCTGACCCGGACGGCGCGGGGCGGACCCGTCATGGCTTTCTTCACCAGCGGGTTTCCGGCAGAACGGCATGAAGAAGGAGAATGCCATGACATCCATTCCGGCGACGCCGGTCGGCGGCCCCGACCGCAGGCACCGGCTGAAATCCATCCTCGGTGGATCGACCGGCAATCTGGTCGAATGGTATGACTGGTATGTCTATTCCGCGTTCACGCTGTATTTCGCGCCGCATTTCTTTCCCGATACGGATGGCACCGCGCAGCTGCTGAGCGCGGCGGCGATCTTCGCCGTCGGCTTCCTGATGCGGCCGATCGGCGCCTGGATCATGGGCGTCTATGCCGATCGCAAGGGGCGCAAGGCGGGGCTGACGCTGTCGGTCACGCTGATGTGCGCGGGGTCGCTGCTGATCGCGGTGACGCCGGGTTATGAGACGATCGGCGTGATGGCGCCGACGCTGCTGGTGATCGCCCGGTTGATGCAGGGGCTGTCGGTCGGCGGGGAATATGGCGCGAGCGCGACCTATCTGTCCGAAATGGCGGGCAAGGACCGGCGCGGCTTCTTCTCCAGCTTCCAATATGTCACGCTGATTTCGGGGCAGTTGCTGGCGATCTGCGTGCTGCTGATCCTGCAATCGACGATGGCCGAGGCGGATCTGGATGCCTGGGGCTGGCGCATTCCCTTCTTCATCGGCGGCGTGCTGGCGGTTGTGGTGTTCTACATCCGGCGCGGGCTGGCGGAGACGGAAAGCTACACGAAGGCCAAGGCGGAAGGCGCGCCGAAATCCGGCTTCTGGGAACTGGTGACGAAGCATCCGCGCGAGACGGCGACCGTGATGCTGCTGACCGCTGGCGGTACGCTCGCCTTCTATGCCTACTCCATCTACATGCAGAAATTCCTGGTCAACACGTCCGGGTTCAGCCGCGAGATCGCGTCGCAGATCAATGCCGCGACCTTGTTCGTCTTCATGCTGATCCAGCCGCTGGCCGGCGGCCTGTCCGACCGGATCGGGCGCAAGCCGCTGATGGTCGGGTTCGGCATCGCCGGCGTGCTGCTGACCTACCCCATCTTCACCGCGCTGGAGACGACGCGCAGTCCGCTGGTCGCCGGCCTGCTGGCGATGGGCGCGCTGGTGATCGTGACCGGCTACACATCGATCAACGCGGTCGTGAAGGCAGAGCTTTTCCCGGCGCATATCCGCGCGCTGGGCGTGGCGCTGCCTTATGCGCTGGCCAATACGATCTTCGGCGGGACGGCGGAATATGTGGCGCTGAAGTTCAAGGATCTGGGCTGGGAGCGTGGCTTCTACTGGTATGTCACGGCCATGATCGCGATCTCGCTGATCGTGTATCTGCGGATGCGGGATACGGCCAAGCATAGCCGGATCATGGAGGACTGAGGTTCGGGGGGACCATGCACGTCCCAACCCCGTTCGGTTCGAGGCTGTCGAGAACGGGAGAAGACCGTGGCGCTTCGGCTGAAGCGGGTTCTCTGCAAGCTCGAACCGAACGGGGTTTGCTGCGCGGGCGGAGCCGATGCTTTGATACGCGTCCTTGATATCCCCCGGCGGGGCTACTCGTTCGCTACTCAGCATGAACGGGGTTCGGGTGGACGACGCCCGGACGTGTCCGCCCCTCAGGCGGTGCGCAGCGTTGCGACGGTGGTCGCAAGGTCCGCCTGCCGAAACGGTTTGGCGAGGCGGGGGAGGTCGGGGTCGAGGCTGTCGACATCGGCATAGCCTGACACGATCAGCACCGGCAGCGCGGGGTGGGTGGTGCGGAGGCGGCGGGCGAGGGCGACGCCGGTCATGCCGGGCATGAGATGATCGGTGACGACCAGATCGACCGGCGTGCCATCGTCGATGCGCGCGAGGCCTTCTTCCGCCGAGTCCGCTTCCAGCACGGAATAGCCGAGATCGGCGAGCATGTCGGCGGTGCTGGAGCGCACCAGATCCTCATCGTCGATCACCAGCGCGATGCCGGCCGCGCGATCGGGCAGGGCGCGGTGCGCGTCGGCGACCGGGGTGGCGGACGCGCCGCTGACCGGCAGCCATAATTCGATGCGCGTGCCGAGGCCGCGCCGGCTGGCGATGACCAACGCGCCGCCAAGCTGCGCGGCAAGGCCGTGGACCATCGACAGGCCGAGTCCGGTGCCCTTGCCGATCCCCTTGGTGGAGAAGAAGGGTTCGATGGCGCGGGCGATGGTGTCGGGATCCATGCCGATGCCGGTGTCGCAGACCGTCAGCCGGACATAATCTGCGGGCGGCAGGCCGGAGCGATGGCCGGCACCGACGGTTTCGGCGACCGCGCCGATGGTGAGCGTGCCGCCATCGGGCATCGCGTCGCGCGCATTCACGGCGAGGTTGAGGATCGCCATTTCGACCTGGTTGGCATCGGCGGTGGCGGCGGGCAGGCCGGGCGCGCAATCGAGCCGCAAGCGGACCTGCGGCCCCGACGTGCTGGCGATCAGTTCGGCCATGCCGCCGATGAGCGCGCCGACATCGACCGCGCTGGGAGTGAGCGGCTGGCGGCGGGCGAAGGCGAGCAGGCGCTGCACGAGCGTCTGCGCGCGTTCGGCGGACATGATCGCGCCGGCGATGAGCCGTTGATGCCGTTCGGTGCCGACGCCCTGTCGTTGCAGCATGTCCAGCCCGCCAAGAATGGGGGTGAGCAGATTGTTGAAATCATGCGCGACGCCGCCGGTCAGCTGCCCCATCGCTTCCAGTTTCTGCGACTGGCGCAGCGCATCCTGCGCCAGTTCCAGTTCGGCCTGCCGGGCCTTGTCCTGCGTGATGTCGCGCGCGGTGCAATAGAAACGCCCGGATTCGGGGACGATCGTCCAGGACAGCCAGCGATGGCTGCCATCGCGGTGGACGAGCCGGTTTTCGAGGCCGACCAGCGCATGTTCGCCGGTCAGTCCCATGAACGCCGCGCGCGATGCCGACAGATCGTCCGGATGGAGCATGGTGAAGGCGGGGAAGGCGAGCAATTCCTCCTCCGACCAGCCGAGCGTGGTGGTCCAGGCGGGGTTGATCGCCTCCAGCTTGCCGTCCCGGTCGATGACGCTGAGCAGGTCCGGCGTGACCAGCCAGGTGCGGCTGCGTTCGCGCGTCCGGTCCATGACCCTGCGTTCGAGATCGGCATTGAGCGTGCGCAACCGTGCTTCGCTGTCGCGCAGGGCGGTTTCGGCGGCGCGGCGGGCGGTGACGTCGAGGAAGGTGCAGACCGCACCTTCGACCTGCCCGTCGCGCAGGATAGGATGGACGCGATATTCGACCGGCAGGACGGTGCCGTCCGCGCGGAAGAAATTTTCGCCCATCACATGGGCGGGGCTGCCATTGCGGGCGCAGCGGTGGATCGGGCAGTGCTCGACGGCATAAGGCGTGCCGTCCGGATGATGGTGATGGATGATGCCGTGCAGGCGGTGGCCCAGCACATCCTCATCCCGATCGAAGCCGAGCATGGCGAGGAAGGCGGGGTTGCACAAGGTCGTCCGGCCATCGCGATCGACCGCGTAAAAGCCCTCCGCCGTCGAATCGAGCAGCAGGCGGACATAGGCCTCGCTGTCGCGCAGCGCCTGTTCGGCCTCGCGCCGGTCGTCAATGTCGATGACCGAGCCGACATAGCCCAGCCATTTGCCGTCCGGATCGAAGCGCGGCGCGGCGGCATCGATCGCCCAGCGATAGACGCCGTCCGCGCGGCGCAGCCGATATTCCATGCGAAACGGTTCATGCGCCGCATTGGCGGCGACGAAGGCATCATGCGTGGCGGCATGATCGTCCGGATGCACGGCATCGACCCAGCCGAAGCCGAGCGCGTTCGCTTCGTCCTGCCCGGTGAAGGCATACCATTGGCGGTTGAGATAGCTGCACCGGCCATCGGGTTCGGTGACCCACATCATGACGGGGGCATGATCCGCCATGTTGCGGAACCGCGCATCGGCTTCCCGCTGCGTCTGGAGCGTGCGGCGCAATGCGATCATCCGCATCACCTGCCGCGCGAGCCGTTCGAGCGCGCGGATCTGGACGGCGGACAGGATGCGCGGGCGGCGATCGAGCACGCAGATGGTGCCCAATATATGCCCTTCCGCATCGCGCAGCGGCATTCCGGCGTAGAAGCGCAGATCCATGTCGACGACCAGCCGGTTGTCGATGAAGCGCGGATCGAGATGCGTATCCGGGATCATCAGGAAATCATCGGCGGCGATGGCGTGGACGCAGAAGGAGTCGCCGGCCGCGGTCTCGCGGGTTTCCACGCCGACCACCGCCTTGAACCATTGGCGGTCGCGTTCGACGAAGCTGATGAGCGCGATCGGGGTATCGCAGATTTCAGCGGCGAGCAGCGCGAGGTCGTCAAATTCGTCTTCGGCGGGCGTATCGAGAATGCCGCAGGCGTGGAGGGCGGCGATGCGCGCTGCACTCGCCCAGCCAGCCACTTCAATCTTCGACATGCCCGTCCCTCATTGCGCGGCCCCGATTCGCCGTCGGTGCGATCCTGATCCAAGTCAAGTTGGCGCCTAGGGTTGGAAACTTGCGGGCGGGCCGGTACGTTCCCGGCGAAATCGATCCTGCCCGGATCGATGCAGGAGATTGCCATGTCCGCCATCCGTCTGGAAACCAAGCGTGTCGAAAAGCCATGGGGGCGGACCGATTTGTGGCCCGGTTTCGACGCGGTGGCACCGGGCGGCGCGCCGGTCGGCGAAATCTGGTTCCAGACGCCCGATGGCGGCGATCCCGACCTGCTGGTGAAATATCTGTTCACGAGCGAGAAGCTGTCGATCCAGGTGCATCCCGACGACGCACAGGCGCAGGCCCGTGGCTATCCGCGCGGCAAGGAAGAGGCGTGGGTGATCCTGGCGGCGGATCCGACCGCAACGATCGCGATCGGCACGAAGGAAGAGATGACCGCGGACGAACTGCGTGCGGCATCGCTGGACGGATCGATCGAGGACAAGGTCGTCTGGCATCCGGTAAAGAAGGACGAATTCTATTATTCGGGCGCGGGCACCGTCCATGCCATCGGGCCGGGGCTGACGCTGGTCGAGGTCCAGCAGAATGTCGACCTGACCTACCGCCTCTATGATTATGGCAGCGACCGCGAACTGCATCTGGATGACGGCGTCGCCGTGTCCGATCCGGTGCCCTATGTGCCGCCCTATACGCCGGAGACGGTGTCCGAAGGCCGGACCGTGCTGTGCGACAGCCCGAAATTCGTGTTGGAACGCTGGGCGCGGACCGGTGATGGCACGCTGAAGAGCGACGGTCGGCCGATCTGGCTGGTGCCGCTGGCGGGGGACGGGACGATCGACGGCGATGCGTTCACCGCGGGTGGCGTGTGGCTGGCCGAAGGGGAAACGAAACTGACGCTGGGGGCGGGCACCGACCTGCTGGTGGCCTATACCGGGCCGGGCCGGATCGACGCGATCTGGGGCTGAGCGTTTTTTCCCGAAGCCCTGCCGCTTTGGCAGGGGGCGGGGCTTCGAGAATGAGGAAGAATAGCGGATATGGCATCGGGACTTGTGGCGTTGCTGGACGATATCGCCGGCATCACCAAGCTGGCGGCGGCGTCGCTCGACGATGTCGGCGCGGCGGCGGGGAGAGCGGGGACCAAGGCGGTCGGCGTGGTGGTGGACGACGCCGCCGTGACGCCGCGTTATGTGGTCGGCTTCTCGCCCGACCGCGAATTGCCAATCATCGCGCGGATCGCGAAGGGATCGATCAAGAACAAGCTGCTGCTGATCCTGCCGGTGCTGCTGGTGCTGAGCGCGTTCGCGCCATGGGCGCTCAACCCGCTGCTGATGCTGGGCGGCGCCTATCTCTGTTTCGAGGGCGCGGAAAAGCTGATGGAGGCCTTTGGCGGCGGGCATGACGATGCCGCCGGCGCGGACGCGACGCTCGACAGCAAGGCGCTGGAGGAACAGAAGGTTTCGGGCGCGGTCCGCACCGACCTGATCCTGTCGGCCGAGATCATGGTGATCGCGCTGAACGAGGTGGCGGACCAGTCCTTGCTCAACCAGGCGCTGGCGCTGGCGGGTGTCGGCATCCTCATCACGGTCGGGGTATACGGCGTCGTCGCGCTGATCGTGAAGATGGACGATATCGGCCTGTATCTGGCGCGCAAATCCTCCGCCATCGCCGCGGCGATCGGGCGCGGGCTGGTGAAGGGGATGCCGGTGCTGATGCGCGCGCTGGCCGTCATCGGGACCGCGGCGATGCTGTGGGTCGGCGGCGGGATCATCCTGCACGGGCTGGAAGTGTTCGGGTTGGGCGCGCCGGCGCATCTGGTGCATCACTGGGCGGAAGCGGCGGCCCATGCGGTGCCGGCCATCGGCGGCGTGCTGGCGTGGATCGTCTCCGCGGCCTGCGCGGGCGTGCTGGGCGTCGTGCTGGGCGGGATCATCGTGGCGGTGTTGCACCGGTTTCATCACTGACCGGATGAGGGGCGCGCGCCGCCGCCGCGTATGACGAACAGGCGGCGTGCGGAGGACGGCGAATGGCGATCAATGTCGATGATGCGCTGGCGCGGCTGGCGGCGGTGCCGGCCCCGCCGGGGCTGGACGGGATCGAGGCGGACCTGCTCGACCGGATCGCGCGGATGCCGATAGGTGTCGCGGCGGGTGTGGGATCGGGCATGGGAGTGATCGCGATCGGGGTCGCGCTGCTGTTCGGTGTGATCGGGGCGGGCATCTCGCCCACGCCGGCGCGGGCTGCGCCGTTCGGGCTGGACGATGCGCCGATGCCGTCGACCCTGCTGACCGGCGCATGAGGATGCGCGGGGCGTGGCTGATCGTGGCGATGTTCCTGGCGGCGGTGGCGGGCGTGGCGGCGGGGCGTTGGCTGCTGCCCGCGCGGCCGGCATTCGGCGCGGCGCTGCATGCGCTGCTGCATGACGGACTGGATCTCGACCCCGTGCAGGAAGCGCGGCTGGCGGCGCTGGAAGCGCGGTTCGCGGTGCGGCGGCGGGCGATCGAGGCGGCGATGCGGGCGGACAATGCCGCGCTGGCGGCGGCGATCGGTGCCGAACATGGCGCGGGGCCGCGCGTGAACGCCGCGATCGACCGGTCCCATGCGGCGATGGGGCAGTTGCAGAAGGAAACGCTGGCGCATGTCTTCGCGATGCGCCGCCTGCTGCGGCCCGAACAGGCGGCGCGGTTCGACCGGGCGGTGGTGAAGGCGCTGACCGAAGACGCACGGTGAAGGATGCGGACGACGGCGCGCTGGCGCGGGCGGCGGCGACGGGGGATGTCGCGGCCTTCGCACTGCTGATGCGGCGGCATCGCGAACCGGTCTACCGGCTGGTGCGCGCGCATATCGGCGATGCGGACGAGGCGCTGGACCTGGTGCAGGAGACGTTCCTGTCCGCCTATTGCGCGATCGGGCGCTATGATCCGGCACGGTCGATGCGGGCATGGCTGTCGGCGATCGCGCTCAACAAATGCCGGGACTGGGGACGGCGGCGGACGGTGCGGCGCTGGCTGTCCCATGCGCTGCCGATCGATGCGGTGGCGGAACGCGTGGCGACCGATGCGGCGGGGGCGGATGTGGTGGCGGCGGACCGGGCGGAGCTGGCGCGGGTCGCGGCGGCGATCGCACGGTTGCCGGCGACGCTGAAGGAGCCGCTGATCCTGCGAACGATCGAGGGGTTGAGCCAGGCCGAGGCGGCGGCGGTGCTGGGGGTGAGCGAGAAGGCGGTGGAGACGCGACTGTACCGGGCGCGGGCGAAGCTGGCGCTGTTGTTGGGGGCTTCGGGTGCGGGTGGGTGATTTGTCGCAAGTATCCCCGCGCAGGCGGGGATCCAGTTCCACATCTGTTTCAGGCGCTGGTTTCGGGATCCAGACTGGACCCCGCGTCCGCGGGGGAACGGATGGATGGCGCGTGCAACGTTTGTTCGTTCCCCGGCGCAGGCCGGGGCCTTGGTGGCACGGTTTCACCCAGGCCCCGGCCTGCGCCGGGGCACATTTGCGTCGGGGCGGGATCAGTCCTGCCCGAGCGTCCGGCGGACTTTGCGGATGGCGCGGTAGGCGAGGGATTTCGCGTGGTTCTGTGCGGGGAAGCGGGCGGGGGCGGCGGGATCGAGGCCGGCTTTGCGGAGCAGGGCGTTGAGGCCGTGGGCGCTGGCTTCGCGGTAGCTCCATTCCGACCGCCAGGTGATGGAGAAGGAGATGGAGGTGGCAGGGCCGTTGCGGACGAAATGCGGAGCCTTCACCGGCACATAGACCGCCTGACCGGGGGCGAGTGCGACCGGAGTGCCACGGGCAAGGAAGGCATCGTCCCAGGGCAAGTTGCGATGGCCGCCCATATGAAAGGTCTCATGCTGGACGGGGGCGGCGATGGCGGGGTCGTCGGCCGGGAAGACGGTCATCGTCTTGCTGCCCTGCATCTGGAGCAGGATGTTATGTTCGGGATCGAAATGGAAAGGCGTCATCGCATTGGGGGACGAGATGAAGAGGAAGGCTTCCATCTTCAGCATCGCGCCGGTGACATGATCGACGACGGAGCGGAGTTCGGCCAGCGTCTCTTCGAGCAGGGCGCGATATTCGGGGTCGGTCTCGACGAATTTCAGGACCATCCAGGACCCGTTATGTTCGATCGAGCGAATGGTTTCGGCGATGTCGAGACCGTTGGCGACATCGGCGCGCGGATCGACGCCGACGGGCAGGTCGCCGCGATTATATTCCACCTGCTTCGGATCGAGCCGGCCGGCGAGCGCGACCAGCGCGGGGATGGTGAAGGCGGGATGACCGGCGAGGCCGTGCGCGATCCGTCCGGGGGTTTCCGGATAGAGCGCGGCGAAATCGGCCAGCGCAGCCGGGGCGAAGACGGGGTCAGTCGGCATTTTCCGGCTCCATCGGGAGGACCATGCGGCGCGCGCGGCGGCGGGCGGCGGCGCGTTCGGCCATGCGGCACAGCGCGAAGATGAGGCGGCGGCGTGGGCCGGAGAGCGGGACGGACAGCCGGACCAGCGCGCGGCGTTCGGCCCACAGGCTGTTGATCATGCTGTGATCCTCGATCGCGCAGCTATCCATCCACGCATAGTCTGGCCGGTCGAGCAGATCGAGATTGGCGATCTGCAGCAGGACGCCGGGCGAGAAGCGGGCATAGGCCTCATCGAAGGCGATCTTGAACGAGAAGGAGCCGGGCGCGGTCAGGAAATTGACCAGCATCGCGATCGGCGCGCCATCCAGATCCATGCGCAGCAGATCGAGCCGGCCGGCGGCGTGCGCGCCGGTGAGCGCGGCGCGGAAGAAGGCGGCGGTTTCGGGTTGGAGCGCGAGCGCGGAGCCGGCCGCGCCTTTCCAGCCGGAGGCCTCCAGCGTGAGATAGGCGTCGATCCATGCAGGGAGATCGTCATCCGGGCCGAAATGGCGGGTGACGACGGTGCCGCATTCGGACAGGCGCTGTTCGAGACGCTTGAGTTCCTTGCGCTTCTTCTTGCGGACGGTGCGCTCATAATAGGCCGTCGGGGTCAGAGTGCTCTGCAGCAGCGCGCGTTCGTGGCGGTGCACGATGTCGCAGGGGCGGCTACGTTCGGCGGCGGCGGCGATCAGGCCGCGATGGACCGGGCCGTCTTCCGGGATGGCGGTGAGATGCAGCAGGCCCTTCGCCCAGCGTGCCTGATCGAGCAGATCGAGGATCGCCGACCAGAAGGCCTCTTCCTGCCCCGCGCGGACGGCGGGCGTGCCGAGCAGGCTGTGATAATGGAGATGCCCCTGCACATGCGCGACGGGGATCCGGCCATAATGCGGCGCGACGATCACCGGTAGCAGCCCGGTCAGCACGCCGCCATGCCGCACCACCAGCAGCCGCACCGCATCCGCCCCGTCCAGATGCGCGGAGGCAGCGAAGAACCATGGTTCCGCAAAGGCATTGGGTTCGGACATGCGGCGGACCAGCCGCCCCCATTCCGCCATCAGCCCGGCATCGCGCACCGCATCGACCGCGTGCAGGCACGCTGTGCTGGCGGTAGCGGGCCGGGCGGCGGCGAGGATCCGTTCGATCAGCATGGCGGCTTTCTGGCAATGGATGGGCAGGCGAATCGCCGATAGCGTAACGATCAAGCCTTACCAGCGCCTTTTCATCCACCGGTGCCGCGCCTCTTCATCCTTCCTCCACCGGAATCGGGCAGAAGCGATGCATGAGCGGAATCGTGATGCAGACCGGACAGGGCAGCGACGAATCGGAAGGGACGCCGGCCGGCTTCGCGCGGCGGGTGATGACCGCCGTGCTGTGGCGATCGGGCAGCCAGTTCGCGGCGCAGATGGTGATGTGGTCGGCGACCTTCTTCGTCATCCGCCTGTTGCAGCCCGCCGATTACGGGCTGTTCGCGATGACGCAGAGCATTCTCGTGCTGCTCAACCTGCTGTGCGGATACGGGTTCGCCAGCGCGCTGATCCAGGCGAAGGAGCTGGATCCGCACAAGGTGCGGCAGGTGTTCGGCCTGCTGCTGCTGCTGAACGGGACGATCGCGCTGGCGCAGCTGATCGCAGCACCGCTGGCCGCCGTGTATTTCCGCCAGCCGATGGTGACGCACATGCTGCGCGTGCAGGCGCTGATCTATCTGGCGACGCCGTTCATCGCGCTGCCCTCCGCATTGCTGGCGCGGCGGATGGATTTCCGGCGGGAGGCGCAGGTGAATTTCGCCGGCGCGATCGCGGGGGCGCTGACCGCGCTGACCTGCGCGCTGTGCGGGGCGGGGGTGTGGACGCTGGTGGCCGCGCCGATCGCGCTGTTCTGGACGCGCGCGATCGGGATGACGATCGCGGCGCGCGCCTTGGTGTGGCCGAGTTTCCGCTTCGGCGGCATGGGCGGGACATGGGCCTTTGGCGGGGCGATGATCCTCAGCCAGTTCCTCTGGTTCGTGCAGACGCAGGCGGACGTGGCGATCGGCGGCCGCGCGCTCGTCCCGCATGATCTGGGGCTGTATACGACGTCGCTGTTTCTGGCGCAGATCGTGACGTCCAAGTTCATCCCGCCGCTGAACGATGTCGCTTTCTCCGCCTATGCGCGGATCCAGAATGACCGGGCGGCGGTGGCTTATGGGTTCCTGAAGGCGGCGCGGATCGTGATGCTGATCGCGGCCCCTTTCTGCCTGGGGCTGGCGGCGACCGCCGAACCGATGATCCTGACCGTGCTGGGCGCGAAATGGGCAGGCGCGGTGCCGCTGGTGCGGATCGTGGCGCTGGCGATGCCCGCGCTGGCGATGCAGATCCTGTTCTCCCCCGCGGCGACCGCGCTGGGCCAGCCGGGCGTACAGGTGAAGGTAAGCGCGTGCGGTGCGGTCATCATGCCGGTGGCGTTCCTGATCGGCATCCTGACGCAGGGCGGCGCCATCGGGCTGGCCAGCGCGTGGGCCGTCGGCGCGCCGCTGCTGATGCTGGCGACCGCGATGCTGGCGATGCCGGTGATCGGGGTGAACGCGCGCGGGCTGATCCGCGCGGTGGTGCCGGGGCTGGGCGCGGGGATCGTGATGGCTGTGGTGGTGGCGATGCTGGACCGCACATTCGATCTGGGCGCGCCGGCGGTGCGGCTGGCGATGCTGGTGGCGGTGGGGGGCACGGTCTATGCTGCGCTGGTGCTGCTGTTCGCCCGCGCGACGGTGGTGGATGCGGTGCGGATGGTGTTGCGGCGGTAAAAGTCTATCGTTCGGCTTGGTGGAGACAAATCTGCCCGTTCATGCCGAGTAGTCCCGCAGGGACGTAGCGAGGACGCGTATCGAAGCATTGTACGCCTCCTTCGATACGGGCCTTTGAATGCGCTCAGTCCCTACTCAGGATGAACGGGGTTGGGGGATGGTATCAGAGGGGCGTAACTGCCGCCGCCATGATCTCGCTCGCCGTTGCCGGCAGGATGGCGTGGCGGGCGAAGCGGTCGAAGACGCGGTCCCACCATGTCCAGAAGGCTTTGAGGTCCGTCGCGTCGCGGACATAGGGCGTGTGGCCGGGGACGACCGAGGGGGTGTGGAAGGACAGGCTGAACAAGGCGACGTCGCGGTCGGCGAGGCGGTCGATGACGTCCAGCGCCTCGTTCAGCGGCATCCCTTCGGGCGTGAGCGCGACGCGGCTGAGCAGGCCGAAGCGAGCGAGCGGGCCGCGCAGCGCCTTTTGGTGGTGGAGGCCGGGGCAATGGTGGAGCAGACCGGCATAGCCGGCGGTCAGCGGGACTTCCAGCAGGCCGGGCGCGATCCACCAGGGATGGACCGGGTGGCGGGAAAAATCGGGGCCGGTCTGGTCGCTATAATCGAACAGTGCGCGGACCGAGACGTCGAGCCGGTAGCCGGCCTCGGCCAGCAATTCGGCCGTATTCGGGCCGATGCCGTAGCGGCCGGCGCGGTAGATGACGGGGCGGATGCCGGTGGCGGCGGTGATCCGGTCGGTCAGCGCGTGCAGCTTCGCCCGTTCCAGATCGCGCGGCAGATTGCCGACGAAGCTGTTCTCCGGGCAGACGATCTCGGCATAAGGTGGATTCACCCAGGGATGAAGCTGCGTGCCGATCTCGCACGCGCCCGATTCGACCATCGCGCGGACCACTTCGGCGCTGTCGGGCGTATCGACGACGGGATAGTCGACCACATAGGTCGGCACGATCCCGCGATCGGTGAAACGGCGATTGGCATCGGGCAGCGCCAGCATGGCGGTGGTGGCGCGCGCATCGCGGCGGACGGGCTGCGACCAGTCAAACTCCTCCTCGGCATCGCCGAACAGGACGAAGCGCCGCCCGAAATCGGACGCGAAGGTGGCGCGGGCAGACGGCGGGGGCGGCAGATCGAGCCGGAACGGGGTGGCCATCGTCAGCCCGCGTTCCGCCCGCGATCGCCGGTCGGCGATATTCTGTTGCCCATGCGGATCATCGCCGATTCCCCTTGTGTCATGGCTGCTCCTGCACCGGGACCGGTTACTATCCGGCTACCGGGACCGCCGCGGTTACAGCACGGGCGTGTTGTAATGCGCCCAGGCGAAGATCGCCGCCGCGCCGCGATGCGGACGCCAGCCTTCGGCCAGCGCACGGGTTTCGCGTTCGGTGGGGCGGGCGGGCAGGCCGAGCAGGCGGCCGACCTCGATCTGGATCGCCAGATCGCCGGCGGGCCAGATGTCCGGCCGCCCCTCCGCGAACAGCAGATAGATTTCGGCGGACCAGCGGCCGATGCCCTTGATCGCGACCAGCGCGGCGATCGCGGCCTCGTCATCGGCGGGGAGCGCGGCAAGATCGAGCCGGCCGGAGAGAATCTCGTCGGCGAGGCTGCGGGCATAGCCCGCTTTCTGTCGCGAGAGACCGGCGGCGCGCAACGCCTCGTCCGATGCGGCGGCGAGCCGGTCCAGCGGGATGCCGGGGCCGATCGCCTCTTCCAGCTTGCGCCAGACGGCGGCGGCGGAGGCGACGCTGACCTGTTGCCCGACGATGGTGCGGAGCAAAGTGGCGTGGCCGCGTTCATAGATGCGCGGTTCGGGCATCCCGATCCGCCCGATCCCGGCTGCGAAGGCGGGTTCGAGCGCGGCGAGCGCGATCATGGCGGCATCGAGATCGGCCGCGTTCAGTCCCATAAGCCGTTGCCCTTGCGTTCGTCCGGGGGCGCGGACATAGCGCGATCCGAACAGAAACAGGAGCCTATCGTCATGCCGAAGCTGATTGTCGTCACGCGCGACGGCGCCGAACAATCGATCGAGGGCGAAAGCGGCCTGTCGGTGATGGAAGTGATCCGCGATGCGGGGATCGATGAATTGCTGGCGCTGTGCGGGGGCTGCTGTTCCTGCGCGACCTGCCACATCCATGTCGATCCGGCCTTTGCCGACCTGTTGCCCGCGATTACGGCGGACGAAGACGACCTGCTCGACAGTTCGGATGCGCGCACGCCCGCGTCGCGGTTGTCCTGCCAGTTGCCGTTCGACGATTCGCTGGATGGATTGCGGGTGATGATCGCGCCCGAGGACTGAGGTTTCTTTTAGCGCGATCGAGGGGCCTCCTTCGGGCGTGGTCGAGAAGGTCGATGGCGGGCGCCCTCGGCTGCGCTCGGTCGGTCCCTCGACTGCGCTCGGGATGGACGGGTTGGGGATCCTGCAACCGTAGGGCAGGCTGGTCTGGGTACTCGCTTCGTTCCCCCGGCTTTGCTATTCCGTGCAGATGGCCGAACCCACCGACATCATCGATACCCCGTTCGATACCGCGCTGGAGCAGCGTTATCTGGTCTATGCGATGTCGACGATCACGGCGCGGTCGCTGCCGGACGTGCGCGACGGGCTGAAACCCGTGCATCGGCGATTGCTGTGGGGGATGCGGCTGCTGCGGCTGGACCCGACCGCCGGCTATCAGAAATGCGCCCGCGTGGTCGGCGAGGTGATGGGCAAATATCACCCGCATGGCGACCAGTCGATCTACGACGCCATGGTGCGGTTGGCACAGACTTTCTCGCTGCGATATCCGCTGGTCGACGGGCAGGGCAATTTCGGGAATGTCGACGGCGATAATGCCGCGGCGATGCGCTATACCGAAGCGCGGATGACGGCGGCGGCCGCCGAATTGATGGCCGGGCTGGACGAAGGCACGGTCGATTTCAAGCCGAGCTATAATGGTGCCGAGATCGAGCCGGAGGTGTTTCCCGGCCTGTTCCCCAATTTGCTGGCCAATGGATCGTCCGGGATCGCGGTCGGCATGGCGACGTCGATCCCGCCGCATAATGTGGCCGAACTGATCGATGCCGCGCTGATCCTGATCGACGCGCCGGACACGGCGGTGGATGTGCTGGTGGACCCCGAAAAGGGACCGGTGAAGGGACCGGACTTTCCGACCGGTGGCGTGCTGGTGGATGGGCCGCTTTCGATTCGCGAAGCCTATGCCACCGGGCGCGGCGCGTTCCGTGTGCGGGCGCGGTGGGAGATGGTGGAATCGGCGGACAAGCGCTCCGCCTATGCGATCATCATCCATGAAATTCCGTATCAGGTGCAGAAATCCAAGCTGATCGAACAGATCGCCGATCTCATCACCGAGAAGAAGCTGCCGATCCTGGAGGATGTGCGCGACGAAAGCGACGAGGCGATCCGGCTGGTGCTGGAGCCGCGCGACCGCAAGGTGGATCCGCAGATGCTGATGGACAGCCTGTTCCGCATGACGGACCTGGAAGTGCGGGTGCCGCTGAACCTGAACGTGCTGGATGCGACGCGGACGCCGGGCGTGATGAGCCTGCCACAGGCGCTGAATGCGTGGCTGGCGCATCAGTTCGTCGTGCTGGTGCGGCGGTCGCAGCACCGCTTGCAGAAGATCGACGACCGGATCGAGCTGCTCGACGGTTATCTGATCGCCTATCTGAACCTTGACCGCGTTATCCAGATCATCCGCACCGAGGATGAGCCGAAGCCGGTGATGCTGGCGGAGTTCGAGGGGCTGACCGACCGGCAGGCGGAGGCGATCCTGAACATGCGGCTGCGTTCCTTGCGCAAGCTGGAGGAAATGGAGATCGTGCGCGAGCGCGACGGGCTGGCCAAGGAGCGGGCCGGGCTGGTCGCGCTGCTGGACGATCCGCGCAAGCAGCGGACGCGGATGAAGAAGGATCTGGGCAAGCTGCGCGACCGCTATGGTCCGGAAACCGCGTTGGGCAAGCGGCGGACCCTGCTCATTGAATCGGGGCCGACGCGCGAGATTCCGCTGGAGGCGATGATCGAGCGCGAGCCGATCACGGTGATCCTGTCCGAACGCGGCTGGATCCGCGCGATGACCGGGCATCGCGATCTGGCGGCGGCCGATACGCTGAAGTTCAAGGAAGGCGACGGCCCGGCCTTCGCCTTCCACGCGCACACCACCGACAAGCTGTTGCTGGTGGCGGATAATGGCCGATTCTACACGCTGCCGGCCGACAAATTGCCGGGCGGGCGCGGCTTTGGCGAGCCGGTGCGGCTGATGGTGGATGTGGAAGGCGAGGCGGCGTTGCTGGCGATCCTGCCCGCCAAGGCCGATGGGCGGCTGTTGCTGGCGAGCGGCGACGGGCGCGGTTTCCTGGCGCGGATGGCCGAGGTGGTGGCCGAGACGCGCAAGGGCCGGCAGGTGGTGAATGTGCGCGCCGGATCCAAGCTGCGCGTGGTCCACCCCGTCGCGCCGACCGACGATTATGTCGCGGTGATCGGCGAGAATCGCAAGCTGGTGGTGTTCCCCATCGCCGAACTGCCCGAAATGGCGCGCGGGGCGGGGGTGCAATTGCAGCGTTATCGCGACGGCGGACTGTCCGATGCGATCACGCTGCGATTCGAACAGGGAATCAGCTGGACGATGGGCGGCGACAGCGGACGGACGCGGACGGAGGCGGATCTGAGCGCGTGGCGCACCGCGCGCGGGGCCGGCGGACGGATGCCACCCAATGGTTTTCCAAGGGATAATCGCTTCGAAGAGCGCCGCGTGAGCGAGGTTCGCGACGGCCAGACGGGACGACCAACGAAAAATTAGGGCTTTTCGGGCAGATCCGGAGTCGACCATGTACGGCTTCGCAATCACCCCTTCGGGATCCCGGACCGGCCGCCGCCCGCGGCTCGACCCCGAATCGGTCGAGATCATGGAGCTGGCGCGGCGCGCCTATCTGGATGCGCTGCCGATCGCGACCGCGATCGTGGAGATTTCCGACGGCGTGGCGACGCTGCGCGAATATAATGAACCTTATGGCACGACGATCAGCGAGGAGACGCCGGACGGACTGATGTCCCGCACGGCGCTCTCCGACGCCGTGTCCCGGTTCGCGACCGACGGCACGGAAACGCTGGAATTCGACTGGACCGACGGCGACGAGGTTCGCGGTTCCCATTACCGGATCCGGATCGCGCGGCTGTTCTGCATGATCGAGAATACCGATCGCGTGCTGCTGTCCGCGCTGGACCGCACGGCGGAGATGGAAAGCCATCGTTCGCTGCGCGCGGAAATGACGCATGACAGCCTGACCGGGCTGCCCAACCGCACCGCCTTTTGCGACGCGCTGGGCGAGGCGGCGGACATGCTGGGCACCGATACGGTCATCCGGCCGACCGGGCGCGGCGACGAGCAGGGGCTGGCGGTGCTGATCGTCGATCTGGCGCGGTTCAGCCGGGTGAACGAATGTCTGGGGTCGCTGGTGGGCGACGAACTCATCATCACGGTGGCGCGTCGGCTGCTGGGCACGGTGCGCGCGGGCGACATGCTGGCGCGGATCGGCGGCAATGAATTCGGCATCCTGGCGCGGCTGGGGGCGGATGGCGACGATGTGATGGCGGCGGCGCAACGCATACAGTCGGCTTTGTCCACGCCGTTCCGGCTTTCGGAAATGGAGATTCGCGTCGACAGCGCGGTGGGCTGCGCGGTGCCGGACGGACAGCGCGCGGCGGATGGCAGCGAGTTGTTCCGCAACGCGCAATTCGCGGTGAAGCGCGCGAAGGAATCGGGCCGGATCGAACTCTACCGGCCGGGCGAGGTGAACGCGGTGCGCCGCCGGTTCAGCCTGGAAACCGAATTGCGCCGCGCGATCGACAATGACCGGCTGACCCTGGCCTATCAGCCGCTGATCGATTTGCGCACTGGCGCGATTTCCGGGTTCGAGGCGCTGGCGCGGTGGAACGACCCGCAGCATGGCGAGATCGGGCCGGCGGAGTTCATTCCGGTGGCGGAGGAATCCGGGCTGATCCTGCCGCTGGGCCGCTGGGCGATCGAAACCGCGGCGCGGACGCTGGCGGAATGGGACGTGCGCGCGGGGCGCAAACTGCCCGTGAACGTCTGCGTGAACCTGTCGGCGGTGCAGTTGCAGCGTGACGATGTATCGGCAACGGTGGCGGCGGTGCAGGCGCGGCATGACGTGATCGGCCGGCTGAAGCTGGAACTGACCGAAAGCTGCATCGTCGCCGATCCCGAACGGGCGATGCGCGTACTGAATGCGCTGAAGGAACAGAATGTCCGGATCGCGATGGACGATTTCGGGACGGGCTATTCCTCGCTGGCCTATCTCCAGAAACTGCCGATCGACGAATTGAAAATCGACCGCAGTTTCGTGATCCCGATGCTGACGGACAATGATTCGCTGGCGATCGTGCGCGCGGTGCTGAGCCTTGCGGCGGCGCTCGGCATGAGCACCACCGCAGAGGGCGTGGAGACGCGCGAACTGGGCCAGACGCTGGCGGCGCTGGGCTGCACGATGGGGCAGGGATGGCATTATGCCCGACCGCTGGGGGCGGACGCTGCCTTTGCCTATTGGGCTGAACGGGCTGGTTGAGGCGCGGGCGTGAACAGGTCGTCTCGAGGATTGACCGATTTTCGCGAAACCGTTCGTGCTGAGTCGCGACCGAGTAGCCCCGCCGGGGCGTATCGAGGGCGCGTATCGAAGCATTGTACCGCGCCTTCGATACGGGCCTTCGACTGCGCTCAGTCCCTACTCAGGATGAGCGGCGAGGGGGGGGGACGGGCCGCTTTTATTGGTTCAGCGCTTCAGCGCTTCCTCCACCGCCGCGCGGGCGATGGGCTGGACCTGATCCGGCTGGAAGCCGGCGTCGGACCAGCGCTTCTCGATCCGGTGGAGCGTGGCGGCGACCAGCGGGCCGGGGGGGAGGCCCATCGCGATCAGATCGCCGCCGCTGATCCCCAATATGGGGCGGACCCAATCCTTCAGCGACGCGGCGTCCCCGCCGGTGAGCAGCAGGCGATCGATCGCGGGTTCGGGGCGGATGCGATAGGCGAGCGCGGCCGGGCTTTCCGGCGCGTCGCGCGTGGCGGCGAGGCGGAGGCGCAGCACCTGCGCCTTGGACAGTTTCAGCCGCTGCGCGATGCCTTCCGCGATGCGCGGATCGACGGGCAGCAGCGCGGCGAGCCGGCGGAGGGGATCGGGGTCGATCCCCGCCTTGGCCTCTGCCGCGATGAGGGCGGCGAGCGCCGGGAGCGTGGCGCGGGTGATGTCCGGCAGGACGGGGACGAACAGCCCACCGTCGATCATCAGCGCGATCGTCGGCACCGGATCGGGCAGCGCGAGCAGCTTGAGCAGTTCGGAGGCGATCCGTTCGCGCGACAGGGCCATCAGGTCATTGGCGCGCGCCGAACAGGCGGCCAGTGCGGTGGCATCGGCCGGGCCGCGGCCGAAGCGCGCGTGGAAGCGGAAGAAGCGCAGGATGCGGAGATGATCCTCCGCGATGCGGACCAGCGGATCGCCGATGAAGCGGACGCGGCCGGCCGCGAGATCCGGCAGGCCGTCATGATAATCATGGACGCGGCCATCACCGGGGTCGGCCGACAGCGCGTTGATCGTGAAATCGCGCCGGGCGGCGTCGGCATGCCAGTCATCGGTGAAGGCGACCTGTGCATGGCGGCCATCGGACGCCAGATCGCGGCGCAGCGTGGTGATTTCCACCGGATAATCGCCGAGCATGGCGGTGACGGTGCCGTGCGCCAGACCGGACGGCGTCGTCCAGTAGGCGACACCGCCGGCCTCAAGGCGCGCGACCACCGTTTTGGGCATATGGACCGTGGCCAGATCGACATCCTGCGGCGCGGCACCCAGCAACGTATCGCGGACCCAGCCGCCGACATAGCGTGCCGCGTCCTGCCCGAGCGCGGCGAACAGCCGGTCGATATCGGCGGGATCCAGCCCGACGGGCGGCAGCGTGGCGAAGGTGCCGGTCATGCCGCCAGCCTGCGCGCCAGATTGACGATCATCGCCGCCGTCGCACCCCAGATCCGGTTTCCGTCCCATGACATCTCATAAAATTGACGTTGTGCACCGCGCCAGTCCATCGTCCGCACCTGATGATTTTCGGCCGCGAGCAGGAAGGCGAGCGGGACTTCGAACAGCTTGGCCACTTCCGCTTCCTGCGGCACCAGCGGCAGATCGGGCGGGACGACCGCGACGACGGGCACGATGTCATAGCCGGTGACCGTGCGATAGCGATCGGCGATGCCGACTACGATCGGCAGATGTCGTGGCAGGCCGATTTCCTCTTCCGCCTCGCGCAGCGCGGCCGCCACCGGGCCGTCATCGCCGGGATCGATACGCCCGCCGGGAAAGGCGACCTGACCGGCATGGGTGCGCAGGCTGTCGGTGCGCTGCGTCAGCAACAGGCCGGGTTCGGGCCGGTCGGTGATCGCGACCAGCACCGCCGCGGGCGTGCCGGGGGCGCCGGGCAGATCGGCATCGTCCAGACCATCACCGGGCAGGAAGACGGTGCCGCGCCGGCCGCCTTCCTCCAGTTGCTGCCGCAGCCGATCGGCCAGCATCATGAGGCGGGATCGACCGCGAAGAAGGTGCCGGCGCTCCACAGGCCGGGGGCGTCATCCCCCGATTCGAGCGCGAGGGTCGCCAGTTCATAATAGACGCTGCGCACGACCAAAGCCTCCAGCCCCGGACGGACCAGCAGATAGGGATGCGGCCCCGCCGCCGTTTCCGTAAAGCGCAGTGGATGATTGGCATCGGCGATGACGATATCGCCGGTGTTCAGGCGGAAGGCGAGCGTTGTGTCGCGCCCTTCGCCCTCGATCCGGACCTCGACTGCGACGAAGGGGGCGTCCTCGACGACGATGTCGAGTTTCTCGACGGGAGTGACGAGGACATAGCCGCCGTCCGGCTCGCGCCGCAGGATGGTCGAGAAGAGCCGGACCATTGCCGGGCGCGTGATCGGCGACCCTTCATGATACCAGGTGCCGTCGCGGGCGATCCGCATCGCGCTGTCGCCACAACGCGCGGGATGCCATTGATCGACCGGGGGCAGCCGGCGATCGGCGATCCATTGCGCGATCTGTTCGAGCGACAGGCCGGTGAGATCGGCGGGGGGCAGGGGGGCCGGCATGGCGACGATCTAGGCCATCCGGACTTCGGACGCAAAGTCAGCCTGTTCCCCATGCGATGTCGGGTCCGGTCCGACGTAGCCGAGGGCGGGCAGCGCCACGCCGGGCGTGGGCAGCACGAGCAGCCGGTGGCGTTCGAACGGGCCGGGCAGATCCCAGCCGGCGGTAGGCGCGGCGACGAAGCCGAAGCGGCCATAATAGCCGGGGTCGCCGATCAGCATGGCCGGCGGCGCGGCGCGGGACTGGATGGCGGCGAGCGCGGCACGGGTGAGACGCTGGCCGATGCCGCCCTGTTGCCGTGCGGGATCGACCGCGACCGGGCCGAGCAAGGTGAGCGGGGTGTGATCCCCCGCCGGGCCGGTGAGGCGGACCGGCCAGCACTGGACCGATCCGACCAGTTGTTCGTCCGCCAGCGCGGCGAAGGACAAAGCGGGCAGCCAGTCGACCCCGCTGCGCAGGCGATAGGCGGTCCGGCCATGACGATCGGTGCCGAAGGCGGCATCGAGCAGCGATTCGATCGCCGCGGGGGCGACCATGGCCAGAGGGACGATGGCGGGCAACAGGTGAACCCCCGGAGCAGCGGTGCGGAAGGCGCGCCTATAAGCAGCGACCAAGACAGAAGAAAGGCAATGCGTGATTCGCGTTCGCGGCGACGCGCTTTGTCTGCGAAGACGGCGCGATGCGACGCGATGAGGAGAAAGGGATGACGCCGGAGTTCGGAACGGCACGCACGGCGATCGTGACCGGGGGCGCGCGCCGGATCGGCGCGGCGCTGGTCCGCGCGCTTCATGCCGATGGCTGGCATGTGCTGCTGCATTGCCATGCGTCGGCGGAGGCGGGTTCGGATCTGGCCGCCGAATTGGCGGGGGATGACGGGCGGGTGACGGTGGTGGTGGCCGACCTGGCCGCGCCGGATGTGGCGATGCGCGTGTTCGCGGCGCTGGACGGGATGCCGCCGGTCGGGCTGCTGGTGAACAACGCCTCGATCTTCCGCTATGATACGCTGGACGGGTTCGATGTGGCGGCATGGGACGCGCATCAGGCGACCAATGTGCGCGGGCCGGCCTTGCTGATCCAGGCCTTCGCCGCGGCGGTGCCGGCGGATACTGGGGGGCTGATCGTCAACCTGCTCGATGCCAAGCTGGCCCAGCCCAATCCCGATTATTTCACCTATACGGTATCGAAGATGGGGCTGGCGGGGCTGACCGAACTGGCGGCGCGCGCCCTGGCGGCACGGCGGATCCGGGTGTGCGGGATCGCACCGTCGATCACCCTGGTGTCCGGCAAGCAAACGCGCGACGATTTCGATGCGGTGCACCGGATGAACGCACTGGAACGCGGGATCGTGGTGGACGACATTGTCGCCGCCTTGCGCTATCTGATCCGCACGCCGGTGCTGACCGGCCAGACGATCACGCTGGATGCGGGGCAGCGATTTCTCGCGCTGCCCCGCGACGTGCAATATATGGACGCATCATGACCGATACCCTCGCGCCCGTGCCGTCGCTGGACGGACTGGTTCCGGCGGCGCTCGCCCCGCGGACACACCGCATCTTCCTCACCGATTATGACCTGCCGGTCGATATAGGCTTCCACGACTTCGAAATCGGGACGCCTCAACGGCTGCTGGTGTCGGTCGAGGTGTGGGTGCGAGCGGAAGCGTTTGCGCAGGACGACCAGGCCGAATCGGCGTGGAATTATGATTTCCTGCGGACCGAGATCGGCCGCCTGGCGCGGAGCCGGCGTTATAATCTGCAGGAAACGCTGGTGACGGCGATCTATGACCTGATCGCGGCGCGTGCGGGCGTGACGGGCGTGCGCGTTTCGGCGCGCAAGCCCGACATCTATCCCGATTGCGCGGGCGTGGGCGTGGAGATCAGTTCCGTCTGACGCCTCAGCGGCAGGGACCGAGACCGGCCAGCACCACCGCATAATCGGCGCGCGCGGCGGCATTGTCCGCCGGCGATAGCGCCGCGGTGGCGCTTTCGGGCAGGGCCTGCGGCAGGGCGCAGGCGAGGCGATACCAGAGCAACGTCTCGCGCGCCGGGGTGGCGGCGGTTTCGTCGACGATGTCCGACAGCGACACCGTCCAGCGCGGCTCTTCGCCGGGGCGGCGCAGGATGCTGAGCGAGACCGGTCGTGTGCTGGCGGTGGTGAGGAAGATCTGCGTCTCGCTTTCGCCCGGCAGCGATCCGGGCACGTGGAACGCCCCCGAAATGCCGGTGATTCGCGGCGGCGCATCGGGCGCGACGAGCGCGGTCAGCAGGCCACGCAGCCGTTGTTCGGTGGCAGGTGTCCAGTCCAGTTGCGCGCCGGGGGCGACCAGTTGCACTTCGTCGGGCCGGCCCGCGACCGGGCGGGCGAGCAGCAGGACGCGCATCCCCTTCGGCTTCGGCGCGCGGCCACGCGCATCATTAGGCATGTCGACCAGATAGCGGATTCGCGCCGGCAATCCGTCCCGCCCGCGCAACAGGGTGACGAGGTCCGCCTCGACGAAGAATCGTGTCATATTCGGGGCAAGTCCCGCCGCGTCCGCGCCCTTCAACCGGACTGCGCGGCGAATCCCGACGCCCGCCACTACGGGCGCCGCGACCGCGAGATCGGCGAGATCGGCAAAGGCCGGCTCTGTCCCGTTCCGGGTCACGGCCGCGACGTCCGGCTGTGCGACCGCGGCGACCGGGGTCGTCGCCAGCAGTCCGGCTGCCAGGTAAACGATTGAAAAGCAAGATCTTGGCACAGTAACGGGTTCCTTGGTCCTGACGGATCGGGGGGACGTTGCCACCCTTCGAAATTCTGTATACCCAAGTCCGACAAATTGGTTTGACGCCGCGACGAGTGTCGCGATACAAAGTCTTAATACGTCAACAAACGCCGGATAAGTGTGGCGGATGTAGGGCGAGCGGGCGGCTTCACGGCGGCTCGTTTCGCATGGGAATTCTCGGGGCACCGAGCGTGTCGGTCGAAGGAGAGACCTTGGTTAATGGCATACGCTGATTCCCAAACCATGAGCACGCGGAAGCTGGTTTCGATCGGCTTCGTGATCGCGCTGCATGTGTTGCTCGGATACGCCTTCATGAACGGTCTCAGCCTGAGCGTAATCAAGGCTAAGGTTGAAGATCTGAAGACGTTCAACGTCGAGGAGCCGCCGCCCCCGCCGGAGCCGCCGCCCCCGCCGCCGCCCGAAACGCCGCAGGTGGTTCCGCCGCCGCAGGTGGTTTCGCCCCCGCCGATCGTGCGGACCCCGGTGGTGACCCCGCCGCAGGTCGCCGTCGTCCGGGTGGCGCCGCCGCCCACGCTGACGACGGTTGCTCCGGTCATCGCGACCCCAGCGCCGCCGGCACCCGTTGCCGTCGCGCCGACCGTGTCGAAGGCCGCTTCGGCCCGCGGCAACCCGGCATCGTGGGTGACGACGGACGATTATCCGCCAAGCTCGATCCGTAATCAGGAACAGGGCACGTCGGGTCTGACGTTCGACATCAACGAGCAGGGCCGCATCGAAAATTGCCGCGTCACCTCGTCCAGTGGATCGAGCACGCTCGACGATACGGCATGTCGCCTCGTCACGCGCCGCGGTCGGTATTCGCCGGCGCTGGACCAGGCCGGCAACCCGACGCGCGGTGGCACGAAGACGCTGCGCTTCACCTGGCGCCTGCCGGAAGAATGATCTGAACGCACCGGGCGGTCCGCAGGAGCGGATCGTCCGGGCACCCCCCAAAGCCCGTTTACATCTTTAAGGATCACCCCATCATGGCAACCCCGACCGCCGCTGCCGCGGAAAACCAGTTTGGCCTGATGGCCGCGCTCGAACAGGGCGGCGTCATCGCCTGGACCGTGTTCATCATCCTCGTCATCATGTCCGCAGCAAGCTGGTACATCCTGTTCACCAAGCTGTTCGAACAGCAGAAGATCCTGAACCAGGCGAAGCGCGTTCGCACGTCCTTCTGGGGCACGTCCTCGCTGCAGGACGGCACGAGCAAGCTGGAGAAGAATTCGGCCTATCGTCAGATCGCCGATGACGGCCTGCGCGCTCAGGCAGAGCATACCAAGCTGACCGATCCGGTCGACCAGCATGAATGGCTGGGTTCGTCGCTCGGCCGCAGCCAGGCCGCGATCAACTCGAAGCTCGGCAACGGTCTCGCCGTGCTCGCCACGGTCGGTTCGACCTCGCCGTTCATCGGTCTGTTCGGCACCGTGATCGGCATCTATCGCGCCCTCATCAAGATCGGTGCTGCCGGTCAGGCCTCGATCGACGCCGTCGCCGGCCCGGTCGGTGAAGCACTCATCATGACCGCGCTCGGCCTTGCCGTCGCCGTTCCTGCCGTGCTCGCCTACAACTGGCTGATCCGTCGCAACAAGGTGATCGCCGAACAGCTCGGCGCCTTCTCGACCGACCTGCATGGGTACATGGTGTCGAACGGCGCACTGAAGCCGGCGCTGGCATCGGCCCGCACCGCACCGGTCGCACCCGTGAAGTCGGCGACGATCACGAAGGCCTGATCCACGGGATCCGACCCGGACCGGCACCGATCGCGGTGCCGGTCCGGGGAAGCCCCGCGGGCCGCATGAGCCGGCCTAAGACACCAGGATAGGATATCTTTCGATGGCCATGAGTGCAGGCCCAACTGAAGACGGCGCCCCGCTGTCGGACATCAATACGACGCCGCTCGTCGACGTCATGCTGGTGCTTCTCATCATCTTCCTCATCACCGTGCCCGCGGCGATCCAGAGCGTGCCCGTGCAGCTGCCCAAGGTCGTGTTCGAACCGACCGTGACGAAGCCGGAAAATGTGTCGCTGTCCGTCCGTGGTTCGGGCAATAATTGCGAAATCTACTGGGGCAAGACCCAGGTCAATTCGCAGGAACTGATCGATCGGGCGGTCGTGAAGCTGAAGGAAGAAATCGACAAGCAGGGCGGCCCCAACGCACCCGGCCTCGAACTGCCCGAAGCGCATATTCGCGGCGACATCGATACGCCGTACCGGTGCATCGGCGGCGCGATCTACCAGATGCAGCGCGCAGGCTTCGCCCGCGTCGGCTTCATCTCCGAACCCGCCCCTGGAACGGCCAACACGCCGCGCCTCTAACGCACAGACCGAACAGGGTTTGCAGGAGTAATTTCGATGGCAATGGCCGCAGGCACCGCCGAAGGCGAGCCCATGATGGACGTCAACACCACGCCGTTGATCGACGTGATGCTGGTGCTTCTCATCATGTTCATCATCACCATCCCGATCCAGACGCACGCCGTGAAGCTCGATCTGCCGCAGGACTCGAATGACTCGACCCCGCCGCCGATCAATCCGGTGAAGAACAAGATCGTCATCACGCCGACTGGCCAGACGCTCTGGAATGGCGCGCCGCTCGATCTGGTCACGCTGCGCCAGTATCTGGACCAGACCCAGACGATGTCGCCGATCCCCGAACTGCATCTCCAGCCGGACCCGCAGGCGCGGTACGAACTGGTCGATGAAGTGCTCGCCGTCACCAAGCGTGCGAAGGTCGAGAAAATGGGTTTCGTGGGTAACGAGGCCTATTCGAACTTCTGATCCGATCGGCGGATCATGCTGCCCTTTCCGGGGCGGCAGCATCTGGATGTTTCGTTTCCGAGGGCGGGCCGCAAGGTCCGCCTTTTTTGTTGGTTGGCTGGCGAAGTGCCGGCTTACGCGCAGAAGCGGACGGTTGTCGGAGCGGCTGGCGTATCGCGTGCTTGGTCAGTATCGGGCGCACCACCTCGGGTAGCCAGGATCGTCTGCCGGCGTTTTGCTATTGGCTGATCGTCCGCCGTGACCCATCGTGGTTGGATCGATATGGAAGATATGCGATGCTGATCCTCCTATTGCTTGCACTCACGCAGCCGGCGGCATCTTCGGCAGCGCTGACGGATCAGACGATCACCGTCACCGGAGCCAGTCTTAAAGTGACCAGCGACGCTCTGGAACGCTGCCTCGCGCGGGCCTGCGCTCCTGCGGAAGATATCGTTGCATCAATGAATCATGCGGAGAACCAGCTGATCGCCGGCGATCTTCAGGGTGCCCGGACCACGCTCCTGAAATCGACCGGCCGCAACAAACGCCATGCCAAAACACTGCCCGTACCGGTCAGCAACCTCCTCTTCTTCAACGCGGAGGTCGCCAGCCTGTCGGGGCTGACCAACTCTGGCCGGATCGGCACGATCGATTCGCTATCCGCGCTCAAGGCAGGCTTGCCAAAGGATGGGTCGCAGGTGGCCACCCAGCGGCTACTCGTGGCCGACGTCTTCCGGCGCGAAGGTCGCTACCCGGTGGCCGTGAAAATGTATGATGCTGTGGCCGATCAGGCCGCGCGCTCGGGATGGCCGAGCCTTCAGGCCGCCGCCATGTTCCGGTCGCTTGTTTTCTATGCGACTGCCGCCAGCGTCAACGCCTCCTACCGGAGCGAGGCCCGTCGTCGCTATGCCGCGCTACGCGGGCTTACCACCCCGGCATCCCAGGCAGTTCGCGACGCCTCCGTTCTGCTTGAGGCCAAGCTGCTGATCCTGTCTGGCAGGAAGGCGAACATTGACGATGTCCTGCAACAGGTGAAGGCCAAGCCGACGACTACGCCGATGCTGGTGATGATGCCACCCGTCGACCTCGGTACGATCCTGCCCGGCAGCGGTGGGTCATCAGACATCTCACATAACCAGTGGGTCGATTTCGGCTTCCGGATCACCGGCAACGGCACCGTCGCGGACATAGACGAACTGACGCGGGCACCTAACGCCCAAGGCAAGTGGATTGAACATGCACAACGGGCACTTGCCGATCGTCGCTATCTGCCGCTCGCGCTACCGCCCGGTTCTACCGGTCTGTGGCGGCACGAACGGTTCATGGTTGTCGCGGATCAGGTGGCGTCGGATCGTTCGCGGATCCGCACCCATGCCGGCACGCCCCGGCTGCACATCCTCGATTTAACTCCGGAGGTCGATACGGAACGTGCTGCTGCGGTGGCACCTACGCGCACCCAATAAGGCGGCACTGACTTCCACCGCATCACTTCCCGCGCATCCACAGGGTCGGCTTCGACGACAGCGTGAGATCGAGCGTGCCGCCGGCCATGATGTCGGTCTGGCGGAGGAAGGGGGTGGTGAGGGGGGTGCCGTTGAGGCGGGCGGTGGCGATGTAGATGCGGTCGGGTTTCCAGTTTTTCGTGCGGATGGTGAAGCTGCGGCCATTTTCCAGCCGGAGCGTAGCCAGCGGCTGGTGCGGGGCGTGGAGGTAGAAGAGGTCGGTGGTCAGCTTGGGGAAGAGGCCGATCCGGTTAAAGACATAATGGGAGCTCATCGCGCCATTATCCTCGTCGCCGGGATAGGCATCGGGCGTGAAGCGGCGGAAGATGCGGTCGGCCCAGTAGCTGGCGAGATCGGGGCGGCCGACATCGCTGAACAGCCACGGCGTCGCGAAGCTGGGTTCGTTGGTGATGTCGATCAGGTTACTGTCGAGCGCATAGCGCAGCCGCGCGACGAAGCGATCGCGGCCGCCCATGGCGGTGACCATGCCCGGCAGGTCGTGCAGCATCGTGTAGGAATAGACCCAGGCAGTGCCTTCGTAGAAACCGACATTCTCATATTTCTTGCCGTCCCAGCCGATCTTGGGATCGAGCGGCTGGAAGCGGCCGTCTGGGAAGCGGGGGATGATGAAGCCGGTATAGCCGTCGCTGGTGGCGGCGGGGTTCCAGACATTGCGCCAGCTGCCCGAGCGGGCGAGGAGGGCGGTGGCATCATCCGTGCGGCCGGCGGCGGCGGCGAGGCGGGCGGCGTAGAAATCGTTGAGCGCGAAGGCGGGGGTCGAGGAGCCGGAGCGGGCGCGCTGATTGTCGGGTTCGGGGCTGCGATCGCCGACCGCGAAATAGCCGTCCACCTGATAGCGCGGGCGGCGTTCCTGCCACGCATTGTGGAGCGCGACGTCGGCGACCTGTTTCCAGTCGACGCCGGGGACGCCGCGGATCAGGCCTTCGCCCAGCACATTGTCGACCTCGTCCCCGCCCTGGCCGACAGGGTAGTTACGGCCGGCGATGAAGGCGGTGTGCGCCGCGCCATATTTGCGGAAGGTGCCCATGATCGAGGCGATGTTCCCGGCATAGATGCTGGGGCGGAGCAGCGACATCAGCGGGAACCCGGTGTGGTAGGTGTCCCACAGCGTGTAATAATCGTCCCAATGCGGGGTGCTGCGGTCGGCGGCGGGCTGATCGCGCGTGCGGTCGCGCGGCTGGATGACGCTGTGATAGAGCGCGGTGTAGAAGCGGCGCTTGTCGGCATCGCCGACGCCGTCGATGGTGACGCGGGCGAGTTCGCGGTTCCAGGCGGCCTGCGTGGCGGTGCGGACGGCATCGAAATCGAAGCCGGCGATGTCCTGATCGAGCAGTTCGGCGGCGCGTTCGGCGCTGGTGAAGGAAACCGCGACCTTCATCGCGACCGGGGTGGCCGCATCGAACTGCCACCATGCCACCAGCCGGGTATCGGCGGGGACGGTGGCAGTGGTGGCGGCCGGCTGTTCGGTGGTGCCGGGGCGGACGCCCCATGCGGTCGGCTTGCGATCCAGTTGCGCGACGAACCAGATGTCGGACTGGGCGGGGTTCCAGTAATCCTTGGTCCGGACACGCGCGACGATGCGGCCGCGCGTGGGATCGATCGTCACGTCCGCGCCCGCGCTGCCCAGTTCGCCGCGGATCTTGCGCGTGATGTCGAACAGCATCGTCGCGGGCTGCCCCGCCGGATAGGTGAAGCGGTAGAGCGCGGCATGGTCGGCCGGGGTGATTTCGGTGCGGATGCCGTAGCGGGTGAGCGTGACGGCATAGGCATCGGCCGCGACCTGTTCGTCGGCCTTGGGCGAGAGATGCTGGGGTTCGTCGAAGGACGGCGTGCCGGTCTGGGGTGAGATCAGGAAGGTGCCATAGGTGGTGCGGCCGCCCGATCCCTGCGTATGGAGCTGCGCGAAGCCGCTAATCGGGGCGTCCTTGTCATAGCCGGCATTGCTGCCGACCAGCGTTTCCGGGCTGGGATGGATCGAGCCGGCGGGGCGGGTGGGGCCGGGGACGGTATCGCCCTGATCGTCATTGCCGGTGCCGATGCGGGGATCGACATGGCGGTAGAGCGGCTCCGACGCACCGGTAGGGAGCGGGCGTGCGGCCAGGAGGGGCGGCGCGGTCAGCGCGACGATTGCGGCGATCGATCCGGAAAGGCGCGTGGTGGCCGGCATGACATCCCCCTCAAGTTCGGCGACGGTCTGCGCCGACGCCTGTTCCCTGCTCGACCTAGCGCGGTTGTAGTGGCATGACCAGAGGACAAAGAGTGGCCTGACGGCTGCGCAAGGGGAGGGTGCGGATGCGGATCGGCGGATGGCCATGGCTGCTGGTTGCGGCGGGGGCGATGGCGCATCCGGCGGCGGCGGAGACGATCGATCTGCGCCGCGCGACGATCGTGACCGATGGCGATCCGACCGTGCAGGCGGCGGCGGCGATGCTGGCGGAGGATCTGGGCGCGCTGGGTGCGGCAGTGCCGGCGATCACCGGCGATCTGGCGCGGTGTACGGAAACCTGCATCCTGATCGGGCGGCAGGAAAGTCCGCTGATCCGGCGGACGGCGGAGGCGGGTGGCGTGGATCTGTCCGTGCTGGAGGGGGGATGGGAGCGCTATGTGCGGGTCGGGATGCGCGCGGGGGCACGGCGCATTTTGATGATCGCGGGATCGGACCGGCGCGGTGCGGCTTATGGCGTGACCGATTTGTCGCGCGCGCTGGGCGTGTCGCCCTGGAGCTGGTGGGCGGACGTGACGCCGCGGCGGCGCGCGACGATCGCGGTGGAGGACGCGCGGTTCGTGTCGCGCGCGCCGTCGGTCCGTTATCGCGGCATCTTCCTGAACGATGAGGATTGGGGGCTGCTGCCCTGGGCGGCGAAGACGTTCGATCCGGCGAAGGGCAATATCGGGCCGAAAAGCTATGAGCGCGTCTATCGACTGATGCTGCGGTTGAAGGCGAATACGCTGTGGCCGGCGATGCATTCGGTCTCGACGCCCTTTTATGCCGACCCCGGCAATGCGCCGCTGGCGGAGCGTTATGGCATCGTCATCGGCACCAGCCATGCCGAGCCGATGATGCGCAACAATCTGCGCGAGTGGAACGAGACGCAGCGCGGCAGCTTCGATTTCACGCGGCGGCCCGGTGCGATCCTCGATTATTGGCGCGAGCGGGTGGTGGCGACGAAGGGGCAGGAGGCGATCTATACGGTCGGGCTGCGCGGCATCCATGACGGGCCGATGCAGGGCGCGACCGATACGGCGGGGCGCGCCGCGATCCTCGAACGGGTGATCGGGCTGCAACAGGATCTGCTGAAGACCACGCTGGGGAAGCCTTTGTCCGCGATCCCGCAGACCTTCGTCGCCTATCATGAATTGCAGGAAGCCTATGATGCCGGGCTGCGCGTGCCGGACGATGTCACCCTGATGTGGACCGACGATAATTATGGCTATTTGCGGCGGCTGAGCACGCCTGCCGAACGGCAGCGGCCGGGCGGGGCGGGGATTTATTATCATCTGTCCTATTGGGGGCGTCCGCATGATTATCTGTGGCTGGGGACGACGCACCCCGCGCTGATCCGCGAACAGATGGAACGCGCATGGGAAACGGATGCGCGGCGGATGTGGATCGTGAATGCCGGCGATATCAAGCCGATCGAATATCTTTCGCAGTATTTCCTCGATCTCGCCTTCGATGCGGAGTTGCTGCAGCGGACACCCGAGGCGCATCTCGACGCGTTCATGACCGAGCAGTTCGATGCGGCGACCGCGCCCGAAATCACGGCGATCATGATGCGTTTCTATGCGTTGGCCTGGACGCGGAAGCCCGAATATATGGGCTTCGGGGAAACCGAATGGGTGACGCCCAACCGCCCGTCCGCCTTCGTCCAGTCGGACGGGGAAGAGGCGCAGGCAAGGCTCCGGGACTATGCCGGGCTGGTGACGCGGGCCGAGGCGGTGGCGGCGCGGCTGCCGAAGGACCGGCAGGATGCCTTCTTCGAACTGGTGCTGTATCCGGTGCGTGCGGCGGCGGCGCTGAATGCGCGCATCCTGAAGCTGGATCTGGCGGCGCTCTATGCGCGGGAGCAGCGGGCGAGCGCCAACTGGTATGTCGCGGGTGCGCAGGCGGCGCAGGCGACCCTGGTGGCGGATACGGCGCGCTACAATGCGATCGGCAACGGCAAGTGGCGCGGGATGATGGACATGGCCCCGCGCCGCCTGCCCGTGTTCGACACGCCGGTCTGGCCGCACTGGACCGCATCGACGCAGCCGGGATGCGCGACGGCGCTGTGGGGATCGTGGATCGGCGACGAGAATGTGCTGACCTTCACCCCCGGCCGTGCGGAGACGCGCGACGTGACGCTCTATGGCCGCCAGGCGGTGGCGCTGGACTGGCGCGTGACGGCGATGCCGGCGGGGCTGTCGCTGTCCGCCGATCGCGGCAGGCTGACCGCGGCGGACGGGTATGAGCGGCGGCTGACGTTGGCCTATGACGGCAAGGGGCCGGTCGGGACGGTGACGCTGGCCTGTGGCGGCGCGACATTGCCCGTGCACAGCGCGCTGTTGCCGGTGCCGGCGGCGGGGATGATCGCGGAACGGGAGCGGCAGGTGACGATCCCCGCGCTGGCAGGCATGGCCGGACGCGACTGGCAGGCGGTGCCGGGGTTGGGTAGCCTGAATGGCGTGCTGCGATCGCGGCTGACGATGCCGGCCGGCGATGCGGGGACGGCGGTGGACTATCGCTTCGCCACGGTGACGCAGACCGGCGCAGTGCTGCGGCTGGTGGCGCTGCCGACCCATCCGGTCGCGCCGGGCGCCCGCTTGCGCGTGGCGGTGACGCTGGACGACCGACCACTGGGCGAGATGGACTTCGCGACGACGGGCCGGAGCGATGCATGGCGCGGCAATGTGCTGACCAACAGCGCGGTGGCGACGGTGGCGCTGGCCGACGTGACGCCGGGCGCACACCGCCTGCGGATCGTCCCGCGCGATCCGGGCGTGACGCTGGACCGGGTGGAGTTGGTCTTCGACCGGGCGCGGGCGTCTTATGGCGCGGTGGTGGACTGAGGGGGTGGGGACTGGGGCGATTTGTAAGCGGCCGGGCCAGAGGATGCTCAGGACTATACGCCACGCGCAGAGAGTATAATGAGGGAATGCAGTTTCCATGACGACCGGGTTTGGTGGAAAGCCGCTAGTCTGCTTTAAGCGCGCGATTATAGTGATTCGATGTTAAACGAAGGGTTTTTGGCTGCACTCAGATGGCGCGATAACTGCCTAAATAGGCGCTTGCCTGAAGCTGGTTTGAGAAGGTGCGCATAAGTTCGATCGTGCCATCGGTGAACTGGTCTAGTTCGGACACAGCAATAAAAGTTTCCTCTCCATGTGCAATGGCATTTCGGCGCTTGAGCAAGATTACGTCTATAAAATCGGCTTTGTCGGCAAATGTTTCAGTATCGGTTCCGCATATACGGCAAATGTTCAACAATACGTCATGGTTCAAGTTTGACTGTGTATTGATGAGGTCCTCGTTCACCCGAGAAAATTTGTTGTTCCCGCTCGCGAGAATCATGTCTACAATTTCACCTCGTTCTCGATTGCTTTTTTGGCTCAAAGCGCCGAGACGGGGAAGAAATTCATTGCGTAGAAACTGAGGGGCCAGTGCAGAAAATTTAAGTTTTCGAAGCGAAATATGAGTCAGATATTTTCGCGCAGAAAAACGCACGTGTCCCTCCCAATGAGCATAGCAAATAGCAAGTGTTGCCCTAAGCAATGCTATCTGCGCAAAGCGATCGGCAGCTTTAATTGCTGCCTTCAAATCACTTATTTCGCGAACTCGCCACGTGATATCTCGAGATAGTTGCTCGGCAAGATCGTCCTCCGAAAATGGCTTGCTCACGGCTTGAACCAGTGTGCTCCAAAGGGGACCGTGCGGGCGATACGCGTAGTACCGCGGACGCCTGGTGACGTGAAGCTTGCTGTCTTCGGATCCGACCATAGCGCCCGCGAGCGTTCGCGCACGAAATCGGCGGGTTGCAGAAGTTTTTGAATAGCAACTAGGTTTTGCGCTACGCCAACTGCAATCGTTTCTAGGGCAACTAGCCCAATTTTCCCTGCATGCTTATCACCGTCAAACCGCCGAAGAACATTGGAGCCGTCAGCAGCAGCTAAGAGTTTGAACGTATCATCGATTAGCCCGGCATTGCTGGTAGCCTGCCCAGCTCGTCCGAGCTTTATAACGCCCTCATCTATAAACTCTTCAACATCCAGCTTCCCTTCATAGGGGACAAGGGTGTGAACTAAGAACCGCATCGCAAGTTCTATATGCCGTTGCTTTTGGGTTTGTTCTTCCCCGACCCCCGTAACAGCAAGGAAGTTTTCGCCCTCAGCAGCTTTACGAAGTGCTCTGTAATATTCGGGGTTCACCATCAGCGCGATCGAGTTTCGAAGCTCCTGCGGATTTGCTACCGTTCCACCGGCATTAAGTCTTTGAAAAAGATCGAACTTGGTTGTTTCATCGCTCGGCCGTTTAAGAATTTCGACACCAAGTCGGCCTCGTCTAATCGCCAACTGCTGTGCCTTTTCAAGCGGCACCTGCTCCGCCACGGGCACTTCTGTTATCTGATCAGATACTTCCCAGACGGCATTATGAAGAGACGGCAGGTATCGAGTTGCCTCTAAAATCGATGGTGCCATCAGGTTTCCGTCAGGCGAACGAAGGCGTCCCATGAATTCTAGGATAGTAGATAAGCGCTGAAGCCCGTCAACCAGTTCCCATCGACCGAGTTCAGTTTCAAAGACGAATATGGAAGGCAACGGGATGCCCAACAGCAGCGACTCAATCAGTTTCGACTTTTGACCTGGTTCCCATCGAAAGAGCCGCTGGAACTCAGGGTCGATGACAAGATCGGCCTCATCGTAAAGGCTCACAAGCTCCCCGACAGACATTTGATATGCATCAGTGCGCACGTTCCGCTGCGCCGATGCAATTTCCTCAACCAAGTCCGGCACTTCGCACCCTTCATCTTTTCGCTCGAAGACCGACGCTATCGCGTTGGCTGGCGAAAATGCAATCGCACCTCGCTGCCTGACCATGCGCGCGTTCGCGGATCTCCGCAATTGTGGAGATTGCTGCCATGCGCATTCAGCCCAAACGGGCGTCCTCCTTCTGAGCAACGGGAAACGGCAATTAATGGTTGTAAACAGGTAATTTATGTCATCCGGTCCGTGCCATGATCCATGCGCTGCGAAGCACGGTCGCGGAGCGTGCGGTCTTGATTATCCTTCCCGATCAGCGGTGATTTCGCATCGTGTCCCGCTGATCGCCCCCAAACAAAAAGGCGCCGTTCCCTTGGGGAAGCGACGCCTTGAAGGTGGGGAAGGGGGTTTTCAGAAGGTCGAGCGTGCGGTAATCGTGAAGGTGCGGCCGTCATAGTCGCCGCGGCGGATCAGGCGGGGGTCGTTTTCATATTCGATGCGCAGCGCGTTGGTGAGGTTGTAGGCGTCGAACGACAGCGACATGCGTTCGTTGACGTTGAGCGAGGCCGACAGATCGAGCTGGCCGCGCGCCTTGACCGAGCGGGCGGCGCCGGTGAAGGTGCCGGCTGACGCCAGATCATATTTGCTGCGGATGTTGTAGACGAGGCGGACGCCGCCGAGATCGCCTTCATAATAGCCGATGACATTGGCATTATGCTTCGACACGCCGGGCAAAGTGGCCTTCGCCCCGCTGGACGTCTTGCCGCTGATGGTGGTGTAGGCATAGTTGAAGCCGCCGCCGAGATGGCGGAGCGCGCCGGGCAGGAAATCCAGCGTCTGCTGCATGTTCAGTTCCAGCCCGCGCACGGTGACCGGGCTGTCCTGGTTCACGAAGCCGCTGGCCGCGACGATGAACGGGGTCGGCACCGCACCGCCGGTGTAGATCAGGCTGCTTTCGCACCGGTCGCCATTGACGCGTAGCGTGCCCAGACCCAGCGTGGCGGCATCAGTGGGGCAAAGCTGCCTGGGATCGCTGATCTGCGCGATCAGCCCGGTGATCCGCTTCTGGAAGCCGGCCAGCGAAATGATGCCGTTGGGCCGGTTATACCATTCCGCCGACACGTCGAACGAGGTCGCGTCATAGGGTTTCAGGCCGGGATTGCCGAGCGTGACCGAATAGACGCCGTTGACCGGATTGCCGACGATGGTGGCGGGGGTGAACTGGCGCGGTTGCGGGCGGACATAGGTTTTGTAGGCGGCGCCGCGGACCAGCAGCTTGTCCGTGATGTCGGCCACCGCGATGAACGATGGCAGCAGCTTGCCATAGTTGCGCGTATAGCTGTTGGTGCGGAAATCGGCGGGGGAGCCGATCGTGCCGGTGAGCGACACGCGGTCGAGCGCATCGATGGTGTTGCGCGCCTGTTCGTACCGCAGGCCACCATTGCCGCGAATACGGACTCCGGCGACGTTCACCTCATATTTGAGCTGTGCATAGCCGGCGATGATGTTCGTCTGGTTCGAGAAATTGTAGAGCGCGTAATTATTGTCATTGTAGCGGATGTTGAAGCCGAGCGGCGACAGCGCACCGCCGGGATAGACCTGCACCGGGCGCAACTTGTCGAACGCGGCATCCAGCGGGGTGGATTGCCAGTTGCTGCTGGTGGTGCCGGCCTTGCCGCCGAAGAAACCGTCGATCGACGGCGCGGATTCGAGGAAGCTGGCGTCGATATTCTGCGTCTGGATGCCGAACGCCTGGGTGCGATAGCCGGTGGAGGTGAACTTGTTATGTTCGAACCGCCCGCCAATCTGGATGCCGGTCAGGATGCTGTCTTCGAAACTGCGTTCGACATCGGCCTGCGCGGCATAAAGATCGGTCTTCGCATAGCTTTGCGTGCCCGTGACCTGAAGCCGCTTGCGGCGGTTGGCGGCGACGGGGGAGTCATAATATTGCGTGGGATCGGCGACGCCGCCCCAATACCAGCCATTGGAGACGACGCTGGACACGAGCGGATCGGGCGCGACCGAATAGAAGAGATCGCCAATATCGCCCGCGCCGGTGCGGATCGTGCCGCTGGCGCCGTTGCCGGTCGTGGTCTGGAGCCGGTCGAAATCGATCGAGGTTTCTTCCGACTGGTTGTTGGCGCGCGATGCGGTGGCGATCGTGCTCAGTTTCCAGACGTCGTTGGTCCACTCGCCCTTGCCGTTGATGCCCCACGCCTTCTGGCGCAGCGCCAGGCGGCGCGTGGACATGCGGGCATCGGGGTTGCTGAAATCATAGTCGGTGACGACGTAGCGGCCGTCCGCCAGCTGGATCGGCGCGGCGGTGGGGGTGAGGAAGCTGGCGTCATTATTGCCGACGATCGAGAAATACTGGTTGGTCTTCGGCAGTTTGCGATCGGTGTAGAAACCCGTCACGCCGATCCGCGTCTGGTCATTGGGCTTCCATTCCGCACCGGCCGCGCCGGTATAGAGATTGCCGTTGTTGAGCCGGGTATATTGGCGAAGCTGCGAATTGTAGAGGACGCCCGCCGTCGATGTCGCGCCCGTGCAGGACGGGCAGGCGGCGGAGCGGGGGTAGAAGGCGCCGAGCGTGCCGGCATTGGCCTGCGCCTGCGCCGCGGAAAAGGCCGAATAGCTGTTATACTGGACGGTATCGCGGCGGAAATTCTCCTTCTTGTAGGAGAGGATGCCGAAGACCGCGAAGCTGTCGGAGAAAATGTGGTTGTAGCCGATGGTGCCGGCGGGCGCGAACTTGTCGCCCAACTGGTTGTATTCCAGCGCCGCCTTGACGAAGCCGCCTTCCTTGCGGCTGAGCGCGGGCGCGATCTGGAGATCGACATTGCCCGACAGGCCGCCGGTCTGCGCATTGGCGAGCGGCGATTTGTCGACGACGATCGCGCTGAAGATATCGGCGTTGAACGCGCCGAGCGGGGCGGCTTCGGTCAGCACCGGTTCGGCGAAGGCGACGCCGTTGAGCGTCAGGCGGGCATATTCGCCGGGCAGGCCGCGCAGGTTGATGGTCGCGTTGCGGCCTTCCGCCTCGCGGTTGATCTGCACGCCGGGGACGCGCTGCAACGCCTCGCCGACATTGAGATCGGGGAAGCGGCCGAGGCCGTCCGAAGAGATGCCGTCCGTGATCGCGATTTCGGTGCGCTTCGACCGGATGGCGTCGGCATAGCTTTGGCGGAAGCCGGTGACGACGATCTCGCCCGCGGCCTCATCGCCGGTTTCGGGCTGCGATTTCGGATCGGCGGCGGTCGACTGGTCCGGGTTGGCGGGCGTTGCGACGGTGGGCGTGGCCGGATTGCTCGGGACGGCATCCTGCGCAGTGGCCGGCGTGGCGATCAGGCCAGTGGTCAGGACGGTTGCGCCCAGCAGGGCGGCCCAATGACGACGGCGCGGACGGACGGTGATATTCACGGACAACCTCCCCTTAGAATGTCGTTCTACCGGCGGGTCTTCCTAGCGGCTCTGTCGGCCGGATGGGGAAGATCGCCCGTGCCAGCGGGGCCGATATCTTGCGTCATGCAGATTGGCCGATCCTTTTGGCTAGGCCACATTGGCTCAGGTGGTCTATTGTGTCAATCGGAACAGTGTGGGATCGTTGGACGGAATGAAACAACGTACTGAAAAACTGTATCAGAAGGTGGCCGGCGCGATCGCGGCGGCGATCGATCAGGGCCGTTATCCGGTCGGAACGCGCCTGCCGGGCGAGCGCGATCTGGCGGAGGAATTCGCCGTCAGCCGGCCGACGGTGCGCGAGGCGATGATCGCGCTGGAGATTCGCGGGCTGGTGGAGGCGCGGCACGGATCGGGCCTGTATGTGATCGCGACATCGGCCGAACTGGCCAGTCCGGCGGAACTGGATGTCGGTGCGTTCGAACTGGTGGAAGCGCGCATCCTGTTCGAGGGCGAGGCGGCGGCGATCGCGGCGACGGTGATCGACGAAGCGGCGCTGGCGGAACTGGACGAGACGCTGGCGGTGATGGCCGCGGTCGATCCGGGCGGGCCGGAGGCGATGGAGGCGGACCGCCGTTTCCACCTGCGCATCGCCGAGGCGACGGGCAATACGGTGATCGGCGCGGTGGTGGAGATGCTGTGGAACCTGCGCGACCGTGCGCCGCTCAGCGCGCATATGTTCGCCGAGGCGCGGCGCGAGGGGGTGCATCCGCGTGTCGACGAACATCGGCTGATCGTGGATGCCCTGCGCGCGCAGGATCCGGCGCTGGCGCGCAAGACGATGCGCGATCATCTGGGCCGGGTGATCGAGGATCTGCTGTCTGCGACCGAAGTGGAGGTGATGCGCCGCGCCCGGTCCGAAATCCAGTCGCAGCGCGGGATGCTGGCGAAGCGGCTGCTGGCCTGAGCGATCCCGGAGCATGATGTGTTGCGGCTGCCGCCCTTGCATGTCGAGCGGAGTCGATCAGCCGGAAGGCTGGCGTCCTCGGCTTCGCTCGGCCGGTCCCTCGACTGCGCTCGGGATGGGCGGTTTCTTCGGGCGATTTTCAGTCTGATGACTTTAAGAGAATCCGTTCATGCTGAGTAGCGGCCGAGTAGCCCCGCAGGGGCGTACCGAGGACGCGTATCGAAGCACTGTACCCGTCCTTCGATACGGGCCTTCGACTACGCTCAGTCCCTACTCAGGATGAGCGGTGAATACGATCGACGTGAAGTCATCATGCTCTCGCCTGAAGGCATCATGGTCTATCCGGCCAGCGGTGGTTCGGACCAGGACGGGCGGCCGGTTTCGAGACGGCCGGCGAGGCGGCGGCGATAGGCTGGGTCGGACGGGTCGGTTACCTCCAGATCATACCAGCCCCCGGTGGCGGTGAGCGGCACGGTGTGGGGCTTGCCCGCGCCCTGCCATGACGGATGCGCGTCCGGATGGCGGCGCGACGCGATGGCGAGGCCGGGTGCTGCGGTGAGGATCAGCCGGGCGGCGGCGGGATCGAAGCGCCAGGTGACGGCTGCATCCTTTTCGCGGCCGGCGAACTGGCGGTGGAAGCCGTTCGGGCCGAGGATCCAGAGATCATAGCTGCCGTCCGTCGTGCGGGGCCAGACGGCGTCGAGGGCGTCTCCCTTGGCCAGCGTGTAGCGGCGCGGGATGCGGTCGGGCTGCGTGCGGTCATAGACCTGCAGCACGGCGGCGTGGCCGTGGCAGGCGATGCGGAGCGTGACGGTGTCGGCATCGCGCTCGGTTAAAGTGACGTCGAGCGCATAAGGCAGCGCGCGGGAGGGGCGGAGGCCGGGCTCCTGACGCAGGCGCGGGGTGCCGGCGGGCGCGACGGGTTCGGGTTGCCCGACCAAAGCGGCGGCACGGGCGGCGGCGGGGCGGGGATCCGGCAGGGACGTTTCCGGCGCGCGGTGGTTGGGGCGTGCGAAATCGAAGGCGGAGGTGAGATCGCCACAAACGGCGCGCCGCCATGGCGAGATGTTCGGTTCGTGGACGCCGAAGCGGGTTTCGAGGAAACGGATGACCGAGCTGTGATCGAAGACGTGCGAATCGACCCAGCCACCCCGGCTCCATGGCGAGACGACATAGCAGGGCACGCGCGGGCCGAGGCCATAGGGGCGACCGCGCAGCGCCGGCAGATCGACCGAGGAATCCCCCGGCGCGGGCAGAAGATGATATTCGCCCTGCGTGTCGACCGTCGACCGGCCGGCAAAGCCACCCGGCGCATCCGGATCGGGCGAGGGCGGCGCGGGCGGGGGGACATGATCGAAGAAGCCGTCATTCTCGTCGAACATGACGAACAGCGCGGTGCGCGCCCAGACGGCGGGATCGGCGGTCAGCGCGTCCAACACGGCGGCGGTATAGGCTGCGCCCTGTGCGGGGCTGGACGGGCCGGGATGTTCGGACCCGGCGGCATCGGCGATGATCCACGATACTTGCGGGAGACGGCCGGTGAGGACATCGGTGCGCAGGCGGTCCAGTTTATGCGTGGACATTGCGCGATCATGCAGTGCCGATCCCGGCGCGGCATCGCGATAGGCGGCGAACCCGGCCAACGGGTTGTCGGTGAAATTGTCCGCCATGTCCTGATAGATGCGCCAGTCGATCCCCGCCGCCTGCAGCCGTTCGGCATAGCTGGTCCAGCGATAGGGATCGGGCCAGCCGCCATCGGCGGGGAGGCTGTCATGCGAATTGCCGATGGCGGGGCCGCCGGCGCGGCCGAGCGGATCGTTGGTGCCGGTCCAGAGGAACAGGCGATTGCTGTTCGTGCCGGTCTGGATGGCGGCATGATAGGCGTCGCAGAGCGTGAAGGCTTCGGCCAGTGCGAACTGGAAGGGCAGATCGGCGCGCGCATAATGGCCCAATGCGCGTTCGGTCTTCGCCGCGGGCCAGTGCGCCATGCGGCCATGATCCCACGCCGCCTGCGCATCGGGCCAGCCATGCGGGGTGCCGGCCATGCGCATCAGCGCGAAATGCGCTTCGGTGGAGAGATGGAAGGGGGCGATATGGCGGCCGTCCTTCGTTTCCTGCGACCAGATGTCGCGCCCGGCGGGTAGCGGGATGGGGAGCGGATCGCCGAAGCCACGCACGCCGCGCATCGTGCCGAAATAATGATCGAAGCCGCGATTTTCCTGCATCAGGATGACGACATGCTGGACGTCGGCGATGCTGCCGTGGCGGACATCGGCGGGGATCGCCAGCGCACGGGCGATGGCGGCGGGCATTGCGCCGAGCGCGGCGGCGCCGATGCCGGCCTGGAGGAGGGTGCGGCGGGTGGTGCTCATGCGCTGTGAACCGTGCGGAGGGTCGGCATTTCGGGGCGATCGGCGCGGGGGCGTTCCGCTTTTTGTGCGGGGGAAGCGATCATGGACGGTTCGAGGCTCCAGACGCGTCAGGATGTGCGTTGTCAGCGTGATCGTGCAGCGGGGATGTTGCAACCATGCGACATGCACATAATCGCAGCAGGGGCTGGTCTACGACGATTGGACAGTCCAATTATGATTTACTGGCAAGGGGAGTGTCGCTAAACCTGTTCATCTGAGCGTGAGGTCCCGGAGAAGAGCAGATGTTGATGACCCAGACGATGCGCTGGTTCGGGCCGGCCGATCCCGTGCCGCTGGCGGGGATCCGGCAGGCGGGCGCGACCGAGGTGGTGACCGCGCTGCATGAGATTCCCAATGGCGCGGTGTGGCCGCAGGCGGTGATCGCGGCGCGGCGGGCGATGATCGCGGAGGCGGGACTTGGCTGGACCGTGGTGGAAAGCCTGCCGGTGCATGACGACATCAAGGTGCGCGGCCCGCGCTGGGATGCGTTGATCGCGGCCTATCGGCAGAGCCTGATCCATCTGGCGGCGGAGGGCATCCGCGTCGTCACCTATAATTTCATGCCGCTGCTCGACTGGACGCGGACCGATCTGGCCTATGCGATGCCGGACGGGGCGCGGGCGCTGCGGTTCGAATGGGAAGCGGTGGCGGTCTATGACCTGCATATCCTGCAACGGCCGGGGGCGGCGGGGGATTATCCGCTCGCGATGATCGCCGCCGCCGCCGCGCGGTTCGCGGCGATGGACGCACCCGCGCGGGCGACGCTGGAAGCGACGATCCTTGCCGGACTGCCGGGCGCAGAGGAGAGCTTCACCTCGGCCGGGTTCCGCGATGCCATCCGGGGCTATGACGGGATCGATGCGGCGCAGTTGCGCGCGAACCATGTTGCCTTTCTTCAGGCGGTATGTCCGCTGGCGGATGAACTTGGCATCCGTCTGGTGGTGCATCCCGATGACCCGCCCTTTCCGATCTTCGGCCTGCCGCGGATCGTCAGCACCGAAGCGGATCTGACCGCCTTGTTCGCGGCGGTGCCCAATGTATCGAACGGGCTATGTTTCTGCACCGGATCGCTGGGCGCGCGCGCGGACAATGACCTGCCCGGCATGGTGCGGCGGTTCGGCGCGCGGATCGGCTTCCTGCATCTGCGCTCGGTGGATCGCGAGGGCGGGGACGTGGCGTTCCATGAGGCGGGGCATCTGGCGGGGGATGCGGACATGCCGGCGGTGATGGCGGCGGTCCATGCCGTGTCGCGCACGGAGGGGCGGAGCATAACGATGCGGCCGGATCATGGACATCAGATGCTGGACGATCTGAATCGCCGGACGAATCCGGGCTATTCGCTGATCGGTCGCTTGCGTGGGTTGGCGGAGTTGCGGGGACTGGAGTTGGGCGTGGCGCGGTCTGGTAGGGACTTGCCGTCGTGTGGAACGGGAACATCTGTTCAACCCGTTCATGCTGAGTAATGACCGAGTAGCCCCGCAAGGGGCGTATCGAGGGCGCGTATCGAAGCACGGTACTGCGCCCTTCGATACGGGCCTTCGACT
>Ga0265797_10000575_pt1 | contig 66830 bp, 115 predicted proteins | sample P2T30metagenome_FD_192433 | JGI IMG/M metagenome (GOLD analysis project Ga0265797, IMG submission 192433) | Plant litter microbial communities from East Loma Ridge, Irvine, California - P2 T30 | ecosystem: Environmental > Terrestrial > Plant litter > Unclassified | place: USA: California...
CAGCGGTGACCTGCTAGACACGCGAGCTGGTAAAGCGGCTCACGTCGCCGCTGATCGGTCGGTCGATGGTCAGGTTTTCGTTGCTCATTAGTTTCCTCCATTAGTAATTCGTGAGGGGTTGTATACGGGGACGGTCGCTTCCCTCAGCTCTTCACGACCGACAAACTTGTTCTTCTTGCCGCCCATCCAGACCTTGCACTCCATGCAAGAAACCCAGTCGTCGGGGCTAGGCAGAAAGCCTAGATCCTCTACGATGTGGTTCTCCGCGATGTCTCGCACCATGACCTTGACGGTTCGTTGCTTTTTCTCATCGTACACCTCAATGAAGTGTCCGAAAACCTCTTGGGCCATCCAAGGTCCCTTTGTGTGATGCAAAAACGAGCGGTGCCTCACGTCGCCCACGACACTCTTGAACTGATCGATCCACTCGTGGATCTTGATGTAGTCCGCAGGCTTGCCACCAAAGTGCCTGGCAGAAGCTTGGGCATGAATGTAGCTATTCGCCATTGGGGTCCTCTTCGTAGAAATAGAAGTCCTCATCGTGCAGAGCACAGCGGAGATTGAATTCGTTGCGCTCGGTCCACTTCTTGGTGACCTGAACCGGGTCTTGGCAGGTCGGGCACTCCATCAGGAACTTCTTAGCCTTCTTGGCTGCCGTCTCGTTCTCCATGTTGGGGACGCGGTACTTGGTCAGCGCCTTAGTCAACTCAGCAAGGCCATCCTTGTACAGCTCGGCAGTGCCTGTGGCAAGGGTGGTGACGGACCAGCCGATGGTCGGGGCTTCGTCCAGCTCAAGCCCGAAGCTCAGCCCCAGCTCCTTGAACTTCTTGTTGTGATAACGCCCGTTGTTAGACGTGTCCTTAATCCCCTGTGCGTGAGCCTTGGCGTGCGCCAGCTCGTGAAGCAGGGTGCCAAGGGTTGCCTCAGCACCCCGCTTCAGCGACTCACCAGAGAGCAGGACTTCGTGAGTCGCTGCTCCCTGGTCGTCAGTCGACTTCCAGGAGTTGGGGGCAAAGTGTCCATGCACCTGGCGCTTTTTAGTGTAGCCAGCAGCACCGAGGACTACGGTCACTTCCGGGATGCCAGTGTTCAGGCTACGCGCCTTTTCAATCAGTCCATCGATGGCCTGAAGAATGGGCAGGGTCACTGTGCTCATGTTTGCTCCTTAAGTCTTGGTCTTACTTCCGGTTTCGGTACAGGACAAAGCCTAGCACAATAATGAGGACTCCAAGGAAAATAAATCCACCAAGGGGTTCGCTACTGCCCGTGTACGCCAGGGATGAATTCAAACTGGGCTGCTCCGTAGGAAGGTCCGTGGTCGTAGAAGTGGCCTTTGACTCGGTGCTTGGTCCAGACTCGACGCTTGACCCCGACTGTGGTCCATCCGTAGAACTGGTCGGGGTCGACGGTGTAGGGTTGGGAGACGACGGATTCGTCGATGGGGGCGTCGTAGGTTCGGTCGGCGTAGACGTTGGGGTAGGCGTGCTTGGCGATGGGGTAACCTCCGGTTCTTCAGTCTTGGGCGGGCAATCGGGCGTGATGATCGTGTGATAGCGCATGTTCATGGTGCCGTCCTCATTCAGCGGCCATGACTCGTCACCACCGTTTAGCACACCCTTAGCGATCAGGGCCTCAGTGCGTGCATCCTTGGCATACAGGTCGCTCTGGTAGAACGTACCACACTTGGTAGCTGCGGCCTTCAGCGGGCCTACAACGTCCGTGCTGGTAGTCACGGTGTGGCTGACAATCTTCTGAGGGAACTTCGGCGCGTCGGGGGCTTTCTCCCAGATGACCAGGACGTACTCAGGAGCCGAAGAAACCGGTGGGGTTGCTGTTGGCGAACTTGCTGAGGTCGACGGGGCCACCGGCTCGGAAGAATCGGAGTTCGGCTCCGACGTAGGTCCAGAAGCCGTAAGCTCGGTGAGCTGGGGACTCTCGGCGGGCGATTCCTGCAAAGGTGTGCCCCCTGTACTCGTCTGGGCTGTTGGTAAGTTCCCACCATCCGTCAATGCCTCTCCAGGACTGTCGAGTGACGTCTGTAGCGAGTCGTCCGTCGTCTTTGTAGATGATTGGGTATTCGTGCTTTCCGATGATCCCTCTCCTGTCTGTGCGTATGCGAGTGTCGGCGCTCCGAAGAGCGTGATCGCAACCAACAGGGCAACGATCCATTTCAGCTTGTTCATCAGTCCTCCAGTTTCTTAGGCGGGTACGTGCCGGTGAACGCCTTCAGGTAGTCCTGCTTTTTCTGCTTAGCCAACTCGCGGTTGAATCGTCGCATAACCTTGTTCGCTGCCTTGCGGATCGATTCGTTGTTGGCATATGCCAATACACCTTCCTCAGCGGGGTAATAGCTGTACAAATTGCCGCGCCAAATCTCCACCTTCAGTTTTTTGCCGAGGGAGCTTCCCGGGAAGAAATCATTGCTCCAGTCGTGCTGCCTGATTTTCCAGACATAGCCCGTAGGCAGCTCGGGCAGTCCGGTGCTTTCGTCAATGTTAGTCATTAGTCCTCCAGTTTCTTAGGCGGGTAGCTACCCGACAGGTTCTTTTTCGCTGCTGCAAATCTAGCGTAGTAATCCGCGTCGTGCAATTGCTTTTCGTTCTTGCGCAGTACCTTTTCGGCCAGCTCCCGAATAGCCTTTGGGTATGCCTCCGGCAGCAGCCGAATCAACTCGTATGCGACATTAGGGTCCCGCACAGCGAGGAAGTCATCCATCCAAGCAATGACCTTAGAGCCAATTCGTCGCTTTTTACGCAAGGAGACAGTGGCGGAAGGGCATTTATCGTAGTCTCCCCAATAAACAGTTACTTTCCAGAAATACCCCTCAGGAACTACAGGCATATTGGTTGTAACATCAATTTCAGTCATGCACCCTCCTTGGTCGTTAGTTGTTACTTGTGACTGCCAGGGACTCGAACCCCGGTGTATGCCGTTCAGCCTACCCTACTTGCTACTGCTTGCCAACCTCAAGGTCGAACTCCGGCAGAAGCGACTCGGGCTTGAGGATCACGCGAGTCTTGTACACGCTCACGTCGATGGCCTCTTCCTGAGTGATGGAAACCGAGTCCTGGTCCCCCATGATGAACACGTGCTTGCGGTACTCGTTGGGGGCGTATCGGCAGGTCAGGTCAAACTGACGCCCGTCGACCGTCTCAAAGGAGCAGCGGCCCTGTGCGTAGAATATGGTCTTACCCGTAATGCCACTGATACCGACGATGGTACGCTGAACCTCAAACTGCTCGGCAGCAGTCTTGATGTTGCGGTCCGCCGTGTCGGCGTCACTCGTACAGCCAGACAGCAGCAGCCCAGCAGCCATGATGAGTCCGATGCCAGCCATGATCTTCTTGTTCTTCATAGTGCCTCCTTGTAAGTTGTGATGTCTTGTTGTCTAGCAGCCTAGTAGATTACTCGTCTTCGGTGTGCGCTTCGCTCCAGAAATGTGGAGCAAAGATGTTCACGTATTCACTGACATGAATAATCTGAAGTGCTCCCGCATCCGTGACCTCCACTAAAGCAATGCGGTCCCAGTCGAAGCTGCCAACGACGTTATTTGCTTCGTAAACCTTGAGCTTAGCCATCGTTTTCCACAGCCTTACGCACAGCGGCAAGCTTGGTCTGGAGCAGGCTCACCAGAACGGGGTTAATCATGTCCACAACAGAGTCAGCCACCAGCGAGAGCGTCATGTTCCATTCGTCGTCACTCATCTTGCCGGTCACGTCCTCCACGTCGGAGCGAGGAACCGGCTGAACCAGGTTGCGAACCGCGTTGCCGCTTTCCTCAAATCGTGCCGCCAGCTCGGCCAGCACAACATGCTCCAGCTCACGGCCCGACAAGCCAGCGTAAGGGTCTTCGGCATCGTCCTCGTCATCGTCCTGCTCCTCGTCCTCCGGCTCGTCAATCGTCTTGACACCAACGGTGACCGGGGCAGTCAGCTCAGCAGTTTCGTACATGCCGACAACATGGGCCATGCCGTCAATCACGAGAGACATGCCACCGCTGGGAGCTTTGTAAACGCCCTGCAAAGTTCCCGCGACCTCGTGAGCTGCGCCCACGAAGAGGCGAATTCCATAGCCGTAGTGCTCCGTGCTCAGCTCGTCGATGTCAACGTACTGGCGTGCGACCTCGATGGTCACCAGCGACTTAGAAATCGGCAGTGCCTCCATCACATTGGTGAGAATGTACTCACGCTGCTCGTCATCCAGGATGCCATCCAGCTCGAAAGTACCACTCAGGTTGTATTCAGTCATGCGTAAAATCCTCCATCTACTCGGAACCCTCTGGGTCGGTTGTCATTACCATACACTACCTCGAAGCCATCTCCAAGGGTGTTGTCGTGTTCGCTGAACCAATCTTCAATCCGGCTCTTACGGTCCGGGTCTTTGGGTGGCTTGCGCTTGGGCTTCAGCGGTGCCAGTACGGCCTCCAGCTCGTCCATCAGTGTGTCTCCAGGTCATCCAGGCTGAATGCAGCAATTCGCTGCTTACCGTCCAGCACATCGGTGCCCTCTCGGAAGAAGTAATTAACCTCTGCCATACCGTCCTCGTAAGACTGTGCGATGGTGTAGACCCACGCATCGTGCTCGGGGTATACCGCAGACAGGTCGTTGTAGTCCACGCCCTTCACGGGCAGCACAAGGGCGGGCTTGCCATTAGGCTGCATGTAGAAGTGCGGAACCGAGACAGGGAGGAAGTACACGCGCAGCCCAGCAGTCTTAGGCTCGCCCTCGACAGCGGTGTAAATCTCTTCAGGGTCGTGGCTCTGGAGCAGGAACGGGCGGGGCAAGTACGGACCCTCGTTCAGCTCGTCAAACTCCTCTTGGCTAATCTGCGGCAGTTCCATTAGTCCTCCTTCACAGTGGCTGCGTCAAACAGCACCTTCACGTTGTCCATATCACTATTGATAATAAAGTCACCCTGGTGGTAGCCGCTCAAAGCATACCAGTCGCCATCTTTGTCCAACGCAAAGGTTCCTTCTTCCTCATCAACGTAACACTTGATGACGGAACCAACCGTAGTCGGCAGCGGCGGGTCGGGCGTTTCAATCGTGATCTTCACGACAGGGCCGGGGTAAGCGGATCGAATACCGGCCTCTGCCGCTGCCTCTTGCTCAGTGCCATAGACAATGTAGTTGTCCACATCTGACGGATCGATAACCGTACCGATGTCGGACTTGTACAGCAGTGCATACTTGGTAATAGTGCTCATGTGATTACTCCTCGTCTAGAAAGCTCGTGAAGTCCGCCCTGGGGAACTTCGCTCGCAGGATTGTGAAAACTTCGGGGGTGACGGTAAGTGCCTCAGTGTCGTTACCGTGCTCAGTGGTGTTCGAACGCTCGACCACCTGGGAGTCTCCCAGGTCAAGCAGCCAGAACTCCCACTCACGCTTTCTGCTGTCAGTGACAATATACACGTCATCGACCTTGCGAATGCCGGTCGTTGCCAAACCGTTACCTCCGCCCGTGGTACCAGCTCCAAGCATGTCGCTCAGCGTCTTGGAGTCCTTGGTGCCAAGGCCCTCAATGTGGATACGACGCTTAGGCACGCCCAGGTCGAATGCGTTCTGCACAGCGGTCACCAGGTCCGCCTGTGCGGTGATCTTGTCCTCGTCGAACTGTTCTTGCAGTCGCGCCACTCGCGCCTTGTACTCGTCGCTCTGGGCTTGCACTTCGTGAAGTGCCAGTACCTGGCTGTTGTCAAGCTTAGTCATGTGTTCTCCTCAAAAGTCTTGTTTGCGATGTCGATTGCATCTTGTTGCCCTGACTCTAGCACAGCTTGCATAGCGAGCGCCAGCGCAAACCAGGGATGGGGCGACTTCTTGTTGTGAAGTCGCCCCATCCTTTGTGCCGTGTCAGTAAGTTGGGAACTCAATGATGAACTCGTCAGCGTATCGCACAAGGCCGCTGTGCTTGTAGACGTTGTGAATTTCTTTAGGTCCATTAGCGTAGGTATCACGCAGATAGATGCTATCGGAGTAAGACTTGCCGGGGCTGACAACGATAATCCATTCAGTGCTCGCACTGCGCTTGTGGCGGTACCGCGTGCCCACGGGAGCGCCCTCTAGGGCCTCTACAAGGGTCTGTCGCGGCTCCTCGGGCTGGAACTCGTCGGCGGCATCGAACCTCCCGCTTTCCACCGTACCAATGATGGACTCAAGGACGAATGTAATATCAGAGTCTTCTGGATCAGCAGCCCAAATCTGGTGAATCTGGTCCAGGTATCCCTTAAGCTTGTCGGCGTCAATCAGCTTGGTCATTAGTCCTCCTCAGGATTGTACTTCACGGTGATGGTCCAGTCGTGGTCATCGAACCAGAAAGCGGCTTGTGCATAGTCATTGTCAGGGCTGGTGACCCAGCCAAGTCGCTTCTTGTACCAGCGCGTAGTCTCGTTATTCACCTGAATGACCGAGCCGATTGGGAGCGAGTCAAGCAGTCGGCTGTTCCCGGTGAGGGCCTCTTCCTGCTCAACCTTGATAGCAGCATAGTCCTCAATCACGCTGTCGATAGCATCGCGGATCGCCTTAGCATCTTCGATAGTAAACGACGCATAAACTACGCCACCGTAACTATCTCGCATCTCAAGAAAAAGATGGGGACCCGAGACATGCTCGGCATTACGCGAAACCAGCAAAGTCTTTTTTGAATAAGCCGCAGTGAACAGCCCCTTATTCCGATTCGCAGTATTGAATTTGCTCATCTTAGTTGTCCTCCTTCTTGAAAACGATACCCGACAGTCCAGCCGACGAGTACACGTAGCCTTCCGCCCACCTATTGGTCCCGCCAATGACTTTCACAAAGTCACCCTTCTCAGTCTTGAGGAACTCACGATAGTCACCTCCGGTATCGATAGAGACACGTGCGCCCAACGCAAGAGCATCCAGCTCTGCCGTGGTGAGCGCCTTGGGCTTGGCATCCTCGATGATCTGCTCGGCGTCGGCAATGACCTCTCCAATGGCGGCATGCAGTCGCTTGGCCTCAGCCAGCCCAATAGTCACTGTGCGAGAGTAATCGAACATGTAGAGAATCGTATCCTCCACCGAATTGTACTCTCCCCCTTCGTGGTTACGTCCCACAGTCAATTTGCCCTGGCTGGTTTCAATCTCATCTTTACGGCGGTTGGTGGCTTTAATTTCTCGGGTCATGTGTTTGTCCTCCTAAGTTAGTGAATTGCGTTCTGTGCGATGATCCAGATTACTAGACCAACACTAGGGATACCGACAAGCTTTGTCAATGCGCCTTGCAAAATTCTCCTATTCCGCTAGCGCTAGGGCATAGCTCAAGTACGGTGCTAGCCGTGCCGGAATATTCAGCACAGCCGTTTCCAGGCTAGTCTCAAGCTCGGCGGCTCGCGCAATCTCTGCGTCGTTGACTCCCATCGTGTTGCCTTTGTGCGCGATGTCACTCAGCTCACGTCCCAGGCCACGTAGCACTTCAGCCAAATCGATCAATTGCTGTGACTCGCCATCACGTAGCGGCTCAGTAGCGGTCATGCTGCCTCCTTAGCGTATTTGACAGCCTCGCCCCATGATGCGCCGTTATCTTGCATGGTCTGTGCCTTACCGAGCACCCAAACAGCGTCGTCGGTGATCCGAATACCCGGGTGCGGTGCGGCTCGGGTGGCGTAGTTCAGCTCGACTGCCGACACACCGTGCCCCCACAATTCTTCGTGCTCGGCTCCATCTTCACCCACAACTACAGGCCGCAAATCCACTCCCAGGTAGTTCACAACGTGTCCCACGATGCACAATGGGTTGCCCTGGCCGTCGGCATAATTGCATCCCACGGTGTCGGCATCCGGGTCAACGTAATCGGCACCCTTCTCCTCCACAGCCCGCTCAAGCAGTTCGATGGCCTTGTCGGCGTCAACAACAACAGTCGTCATTTCTTGTTCTCCAATTCACTAGGGTTGGTGCCGAACCGCCACTCGTAGCAGCTTGCACAAAACATTTTGCCATTCTTCGGGTAAAGATTCTGTACCAGAATACTGGCTCCACATGGGGAGCAGTTGGTACCGTTGGTTTTAGCCATCCTGTCTCCTCTCATGCTGGCCGGTATCTGGCCGACTAGGTGCGGCCAAGGCCCATCATACACAAGGCTCACACCTTACGCAAGCACACCCTCGAAGCTGAGTCGGTTCTGGTAGATGGCACTGTCTTTAGTGAAGACGGCTTGACGCACCCCGTAGCGGATTTGATCTGCCGGAACCTTGTAGTGCGTGATGCCATGGCCTCGCTCTTCGAGCTTAGCGCGGTTGCGGGGGTGGTCAAACCACGTCTTGAGCTGCTCAAGGGACCAGAATCCACAGCGCTCCACGGTGTCGACAATACCGATGGCGGGCATAACGCCTGCCCACTCTTCGTTGGTGTACTCATCCTTAGCGAAATAATTCTCCCACTCCCTAAGGAATTGCTTGTCTTCGGTCGGTGGTCCCTGCATGATCGTCAAGTCACCGTAGGGGTTGGGGTGTCGTCGATCATACTCATGCGAGAGAATGCCCACACCGCTGTTGATTAGCACATGCGCCCCGATATAGGGCCCAGCGCCCGACTCTGTTTCCACTCTGTAAACGTCTACAAGCTCCACCCTGATACTCCGTTCTGTCTTAGTTTGTATGTGTCCCTCTGGCCGGAATCGAACCGGCCACAATGAACCATTGAGGGTTTACTGCTACTACTTATCAGAGTTAGTGCCTGCCGGGGGCACCAAACCATATGCTGTCTCATACGCTCGCTTGATTGCTTCCATCGCTTGTTCCGAACTAACGCCGCTTGATTGGTCCCAGTTATAGAGGACATTCTCGACAGAGCGAATGAAATACTGTGCTGCGGTTGAATTCAAGAGTTGACCTCCACGAACTCGCTCAGCAAAAACTTGGCCGTACCGACCTGTCGCTGAATCTTAGCCTTAGATGCTCCGGGCGTCTCAAGGGACTTGAGGACGACCGCGAGGTCATCCAGAACTGACTGCTGTGCCTTAGTAAGCTTTGCCATGTTGTATGTCTCCTATTCGTTGATTTGCTCGGTGTAGCTCTGAATGAGTGCTTTGTCGGACTCTGCCCGCTCCCAGGTGGAGCCGATGGCGACGCCGCCTGCGACCAACACTAGCCCCCAGATTAGGATTCCGCTAGCTGCTCTAACCATGTTTCTTGCTCCAATGCTCCGTTGTCGGTGTCGTCGGGGTTCACAGCTTGCCCTCTGCGATTCTCACGTCGGTGTCAAGCCAGAGGCACTTAGTCCAGTCGTGGTTCGTGGCCTCGCAGTACACGCACACGCTGACCACCTCGAAACGGTTCATCACTCGGGCCACACTCCCGTCTCCAGCACCGTCTGTGCGAACAGGGGCGGCTCACCCATAACCAGCAGTTCCAGTCCCCACTCGGCCATCGCCTTATTCAGGTCTGCGAATCGGTTGTATCGCTGCATTACACTACCTCCATCGAAACACTCGTTATGTCTGTGCTTTCTCGCAAAGCCTCGGCTGCTCTATTTGCATCGGCCCACGTGGGGTATCTACCTGCCCAGTGCCGCATACCGGTCAAGAGAGTGAAAAACACTTGATACATCGCTTTACCTCCCACTACTCACGGGCCACACGGTGAAGCTGTGTCCCTGGTGCTTTGTCTGCCACTTGTCGCGTGCCTCCCGATGAGGCACAGTGTCTACCGATCCGCAGTGACACCATACACGGTACTCGGTAGGCTTGGTCCGCTTATCGGACATAGAACGTCGTCCCGTCCAGCTCGACAGCAGTGTAATCCATTTTGAGCGCTTCGCCCGCTTCGTCCCAGTCAATGGTGTTGAAGGGCCATGCGGCATTCGTAATCTGACTGCCGTAGAGGTCACCGGCCAACTCCTCGGCGTACTCGGTGAAGTAGTTTTCATTCACCAACGTCTCGCCATACTCCCAATCGGAGGTGCTGTACTCGTCCCAGAACTCGGAAAGCATGGTGTGCTCCTCTTTGACCTCTTCCCATGCATCCCAGTGTTCCTCGCGCTCCTCGGCGTCCATCCCGCTATCGGGGTCGTTAGCCTCATCGGCGTAGCTGCGAATGCTTTCCAACTCATCAATGCGTGCCTTGAGGTCGGAGGTATAGATAACGTTGTCGCTGAGGTCGAAGGTAGACATGTGATATGTTCCAATCTGTTTGGGTGAATGTGTTTGTTACAAGTGCCCCGCTCGGTACCTGACTCCGAGTGTATGCCTTTCGGGGCTGTGTGTCTAGCCAGGCTCAACCGAAGTGAACCAAGCTCCGTACGAATCTCCGTTAACGCGAACCCGGTAAGGCCAGCTCGAATCCTCGCTGTCAATCTCCAACAGCTCGCCCACCTGACCCGGGCCATGGCTCCCGCCTGCCGACCCACTGCCGACACGCACAGTGTCGCCCACGATGGGGGTACGGATGCTCGGTGTGGAGACAATCTCATCGATGCTCACCTGGGGGTGGTAAGGTCGCAGAGCGTCGAGCAGTGTCAGGGCAGAGGAAAGGTGTGCGGTGTCCGCGTACGCTGTGCCGGTAGCTCGGTCGAGAACGCGGTATTTGAAATCAGTCATGCTGTATATCTCCTTTGTCTAGTGAGCGATTGCGTTTTGAGCAATGATCCAAATTGTCAACCCCGCTAGGGGGTAGCCTGCAAGCTTTACTAGAGCGTCCTGCATGTGCCTCCTAAGTCTATGCGTCGTGGGTCTGCAAGTCTAGAGCAGTGTGTAGTCGAAGGTACGGACAAAGTTTTGTGCCCATTCGTATGCCTGTTCCATGTCACGGGGCGCGTAGTCGAAAGGGTAGTCGTACTGAATGTCTGCGAAAATCTCACTGCTGCCCGGGTCTTCGGGGTCTGTGCACACCGTCTCCCAGAGCTGCGCCTGCACGTCAATAGCCCCGTTCTCCTCTTGCGTAGCGTATGCGTACACTTCAAGCACCGTGAACGTACCACTTGCATTGGTCCGCACAAATCGTCTAGAGGTAGCGTCCGTGGCCTGAATGTCGCCTCCCACGTCTCCCGCGTTGTAGTCGATGGTGCCCTGTTCTGTGAATCGTGTCATTGTGTTACCTCCTTAGTTCTTGAAGTGCTCGGGGAAGTGCTCGCGTGCCACGTCCAGGGCGGTGTACTTGTCATCCAGGAAGCAACCCCAAATGCTGTCCTCGCCGTACCACTCCTCGCGCTCTGCCCCCGTCAGAGAGCCATCAGAGGCGAGCAGTGCCCACGTCTGCAACTTCTCGACGCTCACTCCGTACACGCCATCTTGCTCGATCTGGCGCTGTTCCTCCTCGATCTGCTCGTCCGTCAGCTCGCGCTCTTCGGCCTCGATCTGATAATCGTCATCGTAGTAGACGACCACTCGCGTCGTGTCGTCCACGTCGATGATTTCGTGCACAGTTCCAAGCATTGACTTACTCCCTTGATTTGGTTTGTTGAGGGTGTTACGAGTGCCCCGGTGGAGAATCGAACTCCACTCTAAACCATTCGGGGCGGTACTGCTAGACCTCCAGGCCGTTGACCAGTTCGAGGATGCCGTGCTCGGTGTTGAAGGTCAGGACCAGGAAATCCTCGGTGAGGCGCTTGTGGTCCTGCTTACGGTCGAAGAGGACCTGGTAGCCCTGACGCTGTGCGACGTACAGCCCGGTGTAGTTGCTGTCGAGAAAGCCGTTCACGCGCTCCCGCGTGGATGCCGAACCGTAACCGGCGTTGGTCACTGTGAGGCTGTAGGGGGTGAGAGCGGCGATAACGCTACCGTGATGCATGACCACAATCGCCTCGTTGGTACTGCCATCCTCGTACAGGTAGGCAACCGTGTTGTTGGCGACTGCGCGCGAGTGCTTGTTTCGCCCTCCCAGGATGTGAGCCTTGAGAGCGTCGAACGTAAGGGTGGGAAGCTTGAGGTTGGACATGATTTGTCACTCATTTCTGCCTCATCTGAGGCATATTGTATGTGTGTATACTGCTATATGAAGTTATGGTACCATAATTGAATATGGTGGTATATCAGGATGCTAAACGAGAACCTTGATTTTCCGGGGATTTTGGCTGCATAGTCAATCATTGCATACTCACTCGCAATCCACAATGATTGAATATTGACTCTGAGGCATATATGCACTTTTTACCTAGATAACCGGTCACAATTGAGGGAGTAGCAAAATTGTGACCGGATAACTGGGTAAAAACTCCACCCGTCCAGGGTATCTCTCTAGACAAGTATATATTTATATATATAGTTACTTTAGTAATATCTTGTCCGTCTAGAACGTGTGTTTAGTCTGGATTTTTTACCCAGATAACCGGTCAAACTGCACTGAGTGCAAACTCTTGGTGACCGGTTATCTGGGTAAAAATCAGAATGTTATGTCAATACCTTTCGCTTTCGAGAGCAATTACGATTAGTAAACCGAAACCGATTCCGAAGAATGCACCTGTTCCGATTATTACCAGAGCACCGAGCATTACCGGTTACCCCGCTTAGCTCGGTTCAGCCCCTTGATCGTCACTGATTCGGTGAACCGCTTGGAGTCACGTCGAGCAACCTTGATTGAGTTACGCTCCGACTTGGTGAGTCGCTTAGTACGAGTGTCCACGATATTTCCATTCTGTTGAGAGGTTAGGCTGAGATTAGCCACCCGACCACCGGAGAACCGTCGAGGGGTTCCATCCGGTGACCAGACTACTGATTCAGACTCGAATTTCTTTGTTGTTCAGGTTGTCCCAGATTGCCAGCTCTCCCCGCTGCCTGGCGATGTTGCCAGCGCCGAGCAGATTGTCGATGACCTCCACAACGTCCCAATACACATCTTTGTCTGGGGTCGAGGTGTCAGTCCAACGGCCAACAACTCGAAGGGGAGTAATAATATCGCTGCGCTCACCCTCGACCGGGTAAGGGGTAACGGGCCTGATTGCCACCGTGTAGCCGGAAGTGTATTCCATCCGGTGCAAGTCACCGTGAGCGTCGACCATGTACGTTCCGTCTTCGGTGACGTCACTGAATCGAACGGGCTTAGTCAGAGTGTCCATTGTGTCTTCCTTAGAGGGTGATCGTGAAGTGACCGGTACGGTCATCTGGGAGGGGGTTAGCTGGGGTGGACTGTTCGAGAACAGTCTTACAATCGATGGGCTGGTAGTCAAGGGTGAGCATTATTCCTCGTCCTTCTTAGTGCCGATGTCAAAGTGAATCAGCGTAGCCACGATTACGGCGAACATGAACATGCTTGCGATTTCTTGAGGGTACATGTGACCAGAGTGAGAATCGAACTCACTTACAACCATTCTGGTCTATAGTGCTTACTTCGGTTCGTGAATGTTGCCGTAGACGTCGAAGACGTACAGCCCACGTTCTGAATCGTAGGCCAAGAGTGAAACCTCGTATCCGTCTTCGATCATTTCTCGACGAACGCTGTGGGCGTACGCTTCTGAGACATACGTTTTTTCCATGTTTGATCCTTTGTTTGGGTTGACACCATAACGGACACTAGTCACACTGTGCGCTTTACCTATACGCTTTATGTGGTCAGTGTGGCTAGTATCCGATATGGTGGCATATAGCACATTGCATGTACTACCCTGCTACTCAATGAGCAGGGGTGCTAGGTGTGCGATATGCACCATATATCAGGTGTGCTATGTGCACCCTGTGTTCTTACGCTGTGTAGTTATCAAGATTCAAGTACCTGGCTAGCGGTTGCTTTCGCTTCCCTGCTTGCCTTACAAAAGAAAGACTATGCCCTAGGACCGATGCACATAACCCCCTAGGCCACATTGGTAGCTATATTCACTAAAACCCCTGGTCAAAGGCAGGTTATTAGTTTGTGTGTTGTGTGCATCCCGGGCGTGTCGTGGGTAGTGGTGTATGTATATAGGGTAGATATGCACTGTGGTAGGGGTAGGCATAGGGGTGTGTATCCCCACCTGTGCTAGGTGTGCTGTAGGGGTGTGTTAGTGCCACCATCCCACTGCCCATCGTGCGCGCCTGCACACGGGCACAGGGGGACTTTTAGCTACGGCAATGGGTGTGAGTGTGGGCATGGCACAGATAGGCCCTTAGACAGGCGTACAGCGCTGTTAGCTAGGCAGGGTGTGACGACGATGATGATGTGTGTCATGCGTATGCAGTGTGTAGTGTGTGATGGTGTTGTGTGATATATCAGTGTGGCATTTGGGTACCTGATATGGGGGCACCGCGTATGGGGTATGGTGGCACCGATATACTAAGCAATGTCATAGCAGGCACCGATATATCACGTACCATATATGTACGCTGTCTGGGTAGGAAGATGTGTGGTGTGTGACGTGTGATATTTCAATGTGAAATGTTAGGGGGTAGGCCAAAGAATCCAACCGTAATATATCGGTACGGCTGGGGAAGGTGCATCATACAAACGTGTCTATCCACGCGATTTTCTTCCTTGGAAATTTCGCTGCGGATTTCCCACGCATGGGCCAATTCCTACCGCTTGACAGATGGCGTTTCATGCTTCACCCTTAAGAGCTTCTATATACATATGTAACCTCCAGGGCACATCATGGTGTTGTACTCGCTCGGTTACAGCTCTGGGCACTTGACATGCGGGGGCGTATGGACTAGGTTGGGTTTATGCGAGAACCAATCAGAGATAGCAAGGGCCGAATGACATCGACGGAGGCAAAGGTAATTTGGGCTAAGCGACAGCTTGCGCAAGCTGAGGCAGACCTTGAATTCTGGATAGTGAAACTGGAGGAGGAGCAGCGATGATCCAAGCAGAGCTACTGCTAGAGCATCTGATGGCTGCCTACAAGCCAGGAGATGAGTGGAGCTGGGAGAGTGAGTTTGACTTCCTGGAGGAGGTTCATGGGCAGTACATGGATGAGCTGGCCCTCAGCATCCAAGAGCATGGGGTACTCACCCCGATCCACTTGGGCTATGATGGGCGAGTATGGGACGGGCACCACAGGCTTTACGCTGCGTACCAACTTGGGATTCCAGAGGTTCCGGTGATTATCGAAATGAGGGATGCGTAATGAAGAGTAAGAGTAAATGCAAGCGGTGCAGCCGCGCCTTCACCGATGGTGCACCAGTGATCGCAGTGGAGCGCTACACTCTCAACAGCAAGGTAGACAGAGGACACGGAACCATTGGGTACGTCCACATGACGTGCCCTCCACTGATGAAGGAGGATAGTCACAAATGAATGAGAATCTGAAGAAGGTTGACGCTAGGGTCAGGTACGTGGGCGAGTACAAGCCCAACTGGCAGAGCGTCGAGACGGACAACAAGGCTCTGGCTAGGCGGCTGATGTGGGACCACGAAGACAATTACTACTTTGGTGGCGCACCGAAGATCATCGACATCACCGTCAACGGCGAGACGTTCACTGTGGAGGATCTGCGATGAAGAGGCTACCCGAGGGGTACCGTATTGAGAGCTACTGCTACGACATGGGCACCGGGTGGGGCGACGACCGCTACGACTGGGGGCTATGGGTATACGAGGTCCGAGAGGTTGTAGTGGGTCGTCGTTGGTTCAAGAAGGTCTACGGCAAGGTCCGAGCTTGGTACTTTGTAGAGCACAACCGGAACCAGGACCACCTTGTGCAGACAGCACTGCTGCGCGCGAAGAAGGAGGCGTGATGAGCGAGCATGACCAGGCCATTCGACAGGCGCAGCGGTTGCTGAGACGGCGGGCGCGCAGCTTCCCCGATAGGGAGGTAGGATACAAGGTGTACTCACCCAGTCCCAAGGCCCACGCTTACCTCGATGCAGCAGAGGACCTAGAAGACTTGATTGTAGGGGAGGAGGAGCACGAATGAGTGTCACGTTTAGGCAGGCCCTGGGGTTTGCATTCTGGCTGGTACTGGCACTGGCTAGCCTGGCAGCAGCAGCGCTGCTGATAATCCTCGTGGGTACCGTGACCCCTTGGTGGGTGGCGGTTCCCTTGGGAATCGCGCTGGTAGTTCTTGGATTTGCCACAATGATTTTCCTGATGGGAAAGGCAATGGACAGTGGCTCAGACTATTGACAAGCAAGCTGTGCGCGTGTGGGCCTTGCGCCAGATTGGCCGTCCGTGCTACGGTACGGCAGCGGAACTTATCCGTAAACTTGATGATGGAGAATTTGACTTGGAGGGAGACGAGTAGAAATGGATTTCGGAGACGCACTTTTGTTCGCGTTTATCGGGCTGCTGATGTTGATTATTGTGGGTTTGGTGGGCTACGCAATTTATCTTAGCCCGATTATTGGGGTAGTGATTTTTGTGGTCGCTCTTGTAGTGGTCAACGCTGCCCTAGTCATCTACAAGGTGTCCAACCGATGACCTACATCAGACTTGAACTGAGCACAGAGTTCCTGTACGTTGACCCGAGAGAGCTTGCCCGTACGATACGGGACCGAGCACGAGAGCTAGGGCTTGTCGTGTCCGCATGGGAGATTGTAGAGAAGGGAACCAACGATGAATGACGAGAAGACGCTGGCGGCAGCGAAGGATTATGCGGCAGCCATTCAGGCGGTCAACACCTTGAAGGATTACAAAGCGGAGATGCTTGAACGCTGGGTCGATGCGGGCAATAAGCTGGTGGACGCAGAGGCGGCGGTAGGGGTGGCTATTGCTGAGTTGCAGGTGGCACTCAATGAGTGACTCCAAGGCCGCAGCCGCCTACCACCCACTTCCAGCGCCGGAACCCGCCCACGACGGCGAGTGCAGTTCGCTCTACGGGCGAGCGCTTGGCCGGGATGATGCATGCGACTGCGCCCCCATGACGCGACCCGACTTCGACGCGCTGATCGCAAAGCTGCACCATCACGCAGACCTGTCAACTGGGGGAAAACAAAGGTCGTCACTGTTCCGAGAGGCCGCTAACGCTCTCGCGCAGATGGAGATCCTTGAGTGCAATCTCGATGAGGCACGTACCGCGTGCGCGATGGCTGAAAACGAGCGCGACCAGGCAGAGCAGATGCTCGCGGACTTACCGCACTACGAGGGCTGCATGCTCGGCTTCCACTACGAAAATGCGACAGTCGGCGTCTGCGACTGCTGGAAGTCCGCCGCCCCGACCGCCGAGCAGCGATGATCCACAAGCCGACTAAGGGTATGAGGGTGGCTATGGGCTACACATGTGCATGCGGCAGGTGGTTCCACGACTGGAACGAATTTAACGTACATCTAACAGAGGAGACTAATGACTGAAATTACTATGGTCGACAACGTGACCGTCGAGCTGATTGACTGCATGGGCGCGGACGACTCGGTGATTCGAGCAGCACAGGTGTCTGTCATCGGGCGCAATGATGGGGATGGTGCCAAAGATCCACACCGCTTCATCAATTACCTGATGCGCGATCGCCACGGCTCGCCCTTTGAGGCGGGAACCATGCAGTTCTACGTGGAGGCACCGATCTACGTGGCGCGCGAGTTCATGCGCCACCGCATGGCGAGCTACAACGAGGTCAGTGGTCGCTACAAGAAGCTCGCACCCCGATTCTTCGTGTACCCTGAGGGACGCGGAGTTGTCAATGAGGGTAGCGGGGCAGTGCCTAAGCTAGTCCCTGGCTCTCCAGCACAGCATGATTTGGTGGCTCGTGCACTTGAGCGTGTGTACAAGCAGTCGTGGGCCAACTACGAAAGCCTGACCGACCAGGGCATCGCTACCGAGGTTGCACGAGCTGTGCTTCCAGTGGGGCTGATGACTGAGTTCTACGTGACCATGAACCTGCGCAGCCTGATGAACTTCATCAATCTGCGCACCTCCGACACCGGGGCAAGTCGCCCCCAGGCGGAAATCGAGATGGTAGCCAAAAAGATCGAGGAAGCGTTTGCGCGGGAGTTCCCCGTGGTGTACGCTACCTTTAACGACAACGGGCGAGTAGCCCCTTAGAAGAATGGAAGAAAATGATTGCACTAGCACTATTTAGTTCGGTCCTGCTGTTGGCTGGCTACACGCTAGCTGGGATCATGTGGGTTGGGGCGTTCAAGGCTCTTACGCAGCGGAAGTTCTGGGAGTCAATTTACCTGCCTGCCATTGCATGGCTGTGGACGGGCGGGGTGATCCTTGCAACCTGGGGAACCTGGGCTGTGTGGGTGGCTGCGACGGTGGGCCTGTGAAGATTGAAGATGACGGCGTTACTGCCGAGTATATTTTTGGGCACTACCCTGATGGAGTCGAGTGTGTGCGCTTTACTAAAGATGATGCAGTGGTAGATGTGCCGTTGCATGTTCTTCAGCTTGCTTGGCACGCCTGGGTTTGACAACAGCATGACTAATCTAGATGACCTAGTGCACCCTGTAGATAGGTTTCTGTCTCGGACAAAGGTAGACCATAATGGTTGCTGGGTGTGGCAAGGCGCAAATAGTCGTGGATACGGCATTTTTCAGCTTGCCACAGCCACTCCAGTACAAGCGCATAGGTATGCTTACAAATATTGGCGGGGTGAAATACCTGATGGTTTGCAGGTTGACCACCTATGCCGTAACGTGAGCTGTGTTAATCCGGGTCATCTAGAAGCAGTAACTCAGCTAGAAAACATGAAACGGTCACTGCCCTACCGTGCAGAAAAGCGCAGACTTGACAAAAGTGGGGCACCCGTATAGGCTGGTGCCACAACGACATGGAGGAGGACAACATGGGTAAGACGAAAGACAAAGCACAGGAGCTGCTGGATCGAACCAACGCTATTCTGGATGAGCACTATGAGGGAAAGTCCCGAGTGCACAATGATGCGCTGAGGGGCCTACTGGGTGCAGTTGTGGTGCTGGAAGACCTGCTGGACCAGGACGAAACAGGGCTGACGTACACCAAGGTGCTGGAGCTGTGGGAGAAAGAACTGACGATCAAGGAGGTCAACGGACTGTGAGTAAGTTTATTGTTGTGAGTAATGGGTTCGATTGGTCGCTGGCAAAGGTTGACGAGGGCGATGACGTTGCTTACGAGGTCATCAACTTGTCGAGTGAACAGGAGCTGAAGAGCATTGCCCGAGCACTGAACGTGCGAGACGAGGCTGCTGTTGTCAATGTACCGGCTCTGACCGCCACTGAGGAGCGCATCCAGGCCCTTGCCGATGCTGGACTTGATGCTGAAAGGGTTAGCGAGGAGGTTGAGGCATACAGTCAGTACAAAAACAGCGTAGGCGACTACCACTTCGACTACTACGAAGTTCTCGATAGTGGCTACACCATCAACGTGTGTGAGTCATTGAACAGTGTAGATCGCTACCTGGATCTTATCGAAGAGCAGGCTAAAGAAGCGGGTGTGCTGTGAGTGAGCTTCAGAACGCCGAATTTAGCTTCGATCCGCAGTATCCGTTCGCTTTCTTGAGCGTTCGGGAGGATGAGTACGGCGAGCAGTACATTGACGTCGAAACTAACGCCAATTCGACCGAAGAATTGGCCCAGGTGCTGCTTCAGGGCCTTGTTTCGACCCAAAAGCTGCTCGAAGAAGACTAAAACCACCCAAAAGCACCAAAATGGGGCCGTTTGCACGTAAAAACGGCCCCTCATAGACATTAGGAGGCAAAATCATGTCACAGCTCGATGAAAAGACCCAAATGGCCGCACTGGACCACGCACACGCCACGGACCTCGAAGTAGCTCTGCTTTTGGCAACAGATGGTGATGTTACCCCGTATGGCAATTATTGGGAGAACCGAACCGCTATTTTCGACGGTGACGAGATGATTTTTGTCTACAAGCACGATAATGACTCCGACATTGCTGATGAGACGTTCACAGTGGAAATTCGGGTCTACAAGGGAGAGTTTGACAAGTGAGCGAGATTCACGCCAAGGATGGTAGTGTTGTGACCGTGGGAGATAACTACGAGGGCATCCCTACTACAGGTGACGACGTAGTGTATGTTGAGATTCTTGACTGGAATGACACTGCTGTGGTTGGCCTAACAACAGATGAGGCCATTGATTTGATGGCACAGCTCGCTGAGGTCGTCAACAAATACATCAAGTAAGCAGCAAGGAGGCGTCATTGAAGCTAGAAATTGAAGACCTGACCAAGGAATTTAAGGGCCGGGCACCCAGTATCACTATTACGCTGGAGAAGAACGGCACAGAAACAGAAGATGCTGAGGTGGAGCTTGTTATCGAAGGCTTTGATAAGGTTGAGAGCTACATCATTCTCTCCGAGATTATCGACTCGGTGTACGATGGGCTTACTGTGCGACAGCTAGAGGAGGTGGAGGCTTATTTTGAAGATGAAGAGTGAGCTAAGCGCTCTTTGGTGGGGTAACTCAGCAGTGATTGTCGGTGCGTTTGGTGCTATGTGGACACTGGTCATTGGACTTTGGGGCCTTACCTTGATTGGTATTGCGCTTTTTGTGGTGGGTGTAGTAGTGTTGGTCAAGGCGTTCAAGCACTATCAGCTTGGGAATAAGACGCTCATGGAGTGGGGAACGGAGGCCATATATGGCGAACAGCACAACGACCGTAGCTAGTGGAGGCGGTGTGAGCATCATCGGCCTTTTGGGGCTGTTGTTTATTGGTCTTAAGCTAGCCAACGTTATTGCATGGAGCTGGGTGTGGGTTTTGGCACCTTTCTGGATTCCGTTTGCTCTGGCGATTGTCTTCCTCATCGTTGGATTCGCCGCTGTGCTTATCGGCCATGCCCTAAGTAGGCGGTAGAGTGGGTAACCGAGTGCAGGCAGGTTTCCAGCCCGAGGGGCAGAATGTAGAAGAAGAGTCAAGCAACGTAGACCACCCCAAGCACTACAACGTGGGCCAGATCGAGGTCATTGACGTGATAGAGGACTGGAATCTTGACTTTCACCTAGGCAATGCTGTAAAGTACATTGCAAGGGCAGAGCACAAGAACAACGCTCTCGAAGACATCTCCAAAGCTCAGTGGTATTTGGACCGAGCAAGAGAACTTCGAAGAAGGACTTGACAAACGGGCAGGACATCTACTAAGATAGATGGCAGAGGGTGAAAGCCCCTCGTATTCCTTGGTAGCTCAACGGTAGAGCAGCACCCTGTTAAGGTGTCGGTTGTTGGTTCGAATCCAGCCCTTGGAGCGAGTGCAGCTCAATAGCTTGCACTAAGTGATCCACATATGCTAGAGTATTTCACACCTACAAAGTGTGTACGGCTGGTACGAAGGTAATGTGGGTTGCAACATGGGTTGTCTTCTGGGAAGAAGCGGGATTCCAACCCCCGCTAGCTGAGTTCGATTCTTAGACGGTCCGCGCAATAACTGAATATGGGAATGTAGCTCCAATTGGTAGAGCAACTGCTTTGCAAGCAGAGGGCTGTCGGTTCGAATCCGACCTTTTCCACTGCGGGTCCGTTTTTCTAGAGCGTGAGCGGACCTCGCTGATGCTCGGTAGGCCAACGGTAAGCCGGGGCGCTCATAACGCCTGCATTTGAGGGTTCGACTCCCTCCTGAGCAACCACGCCAGACACACATTAGTAGAGCTGGTCGTTTGATGGTATCGTATAACCATTCATCAGTCCGTGGGCCAATGGTAGGTCATTTGCTTTGGAAGCTCAGGGCGGAGGTTCGATTCCTCCCGGATTGACGGTAGTGTTAGTGTAATGGCAGCACCACAGCTTGTGAAGCTGTTAGCGCGGGATCGATACCCGTACACCACCCCAAGTGTGTATCGTATAGTGGAAATTACGCTGGCCTGTCGAGCCGGATACAGGGGTTCAATTCCCCTTACACGCGCTAGAGTGATGACGGCCTTCGGGTTGTAAAGCTCTTACGCTCGATTGATGTAATGGTAGCATCGCAGATTCTCAGTCTGTGCGCAGGGGATCGAAACCCCTATCGAGTACGTTCCGTCTAAAGAACATTCACCGCGAGGTGGGAGCCTTGTTTAGGCAAGGCTATGGCTCTATCGTCTATAGGTAGGACAGCGGTTTTTCAGGCCGCGAGACAGAGTTCGAGTCTCTGTAGAGCTACGCAACAGAAGAGCGCGCGTCGGCTACGACCATGACGCACACAGGAGTAGCGAACCCACTCGCTAGTGATTACGCTCTAGTAGCGTAATCGATGCCACCCCTAGTCAAACGAGCTAGGTCTAGGGTTGGCTATGCGTCGGAAGTACCTGGTGGTACAAGCGGGCTGTAAACTCGTTGTTTCGACATGGGAGGTTCGATCCCTTCCCGGCGCACGTTCCTTAGGATGGACCGCTTCGGTATGGCTGTGCGTTAACAGCCATCATGCCTTATTAGCTCAATAGTAGAGCGCGGGATTGAAAACCCCGATACCGTGGGGCAGTACCACGATTTGGCACGGCAGGGGTTGCGACCTGGCTCCGTATGGAGAACAAAACGCAATATGGCTCTCTAGGCAACTGGCAGACCACTTTGGCTTAGAACCAGAGATGCTGTGGGTTCGAATCCCACGGGGGCTACGAGGGACCAGTGAAACGCGACACTGGATATATAACTTCTTCACCGCGAGTGGAGAGTCCCGTGAATTTGACAAACAACAACCGAGAAAGTATACTGGACACATGAGCACGATTAGCACAGTCAAGCAGACGGGGACCCAGCAGGGTCGCTCGTCCCGTTGGCGGCGCTAGTTTAGTCTCACAGTACTAACTACGCCTCCTCGGTTCAAACAACCAAGGGGGCGTTTCTCTTTGGCTATTGAACCCACGTGGCGTGGGGACGGTCTTGAAAACCGCACGGTCCGCAAGGGCAGGGGTTCGATCCCTCCGGTAGCCGCAGTAATTCACTTTTACAGTGAATTAGCTCGAACAAGTTAATATGGATAATGAACTGCTAGGGTTAGCAGGGCGGCTTGCTAAGCCGTACGGTCCTCCGGGGCTGGGAATCGTGCTCTCCGTTATCCGCTAGTCACAAGCATTAAGGTGATGCACCTGGCTCTTACCCAGGGGAAGAGGGATCAGTACCCTCGTGACTTACGCGATACGAACCAACATGGCTAAGGTACCTGGCTTCCACCCAGGGTAACGGAGTTCGATTCTCCGGTGTCGCTCGCAACAACTAAATATGCCAGTGTAGCTCCAACGGTAGAGCAACCGCCTTGTAAGCGGACGGCTGCGGGTTCGATTCCTGTCACTGGCCCCGGTCCTCGCTCTGGGAGCAAGCATCCTTTACACGGAAGCTCCGTACAGTTCGATCCTGTAGGGGACTACGCAATAACATACGCGCATGTATGCCGCCTGCCTACGAAGCAGGAGAAAGCTAACTGGACACATGGAGGTTCGACTCCTCTCATGCGCACTTCCCACTGGTGTAATTGGCAACATACCTGGCTCTGAACCAGGAGTACGAGGATCGTAACCTTGGCGGGAAACCATCAACCAATATGAAGGAGGCAACATAATGGGATACTACGACAACCCTGTAGCGACACCTGAGAAATACGGCTTTGAGTTTGTGGGTGAGGTAGAGAAGAGCGGTTACTCATACGAGTTCGACCTCCTTGCTGTGCTCAAGAACGACCAGGGCTACTATCTGACAACCGATTCTGGTTGCTCTTGCCCTACACCCTGGGAGTCTCACACTGAGGGCGACCTCACAGGCCCTCTGACACCAGAGCAGGCTCGTGAAGAAGCTACCAGCCTTTGGGAGCTGAGCAACAAGTACGACGCACACGAGTTTGTAGCGCTACTCGACAGCATCGTGTAAGTCTTTACGCGGGTGTCCACTGGCGGTAGCAGCTCCGGCTTTGAACCGGCAGTCATTGCAGGTTCGATTCCTGCCCCGTGTGCTATCCCTCGTTAGTGTAACGGTACCACTCTGGACTTTTACTCCATGGAATCTGAGTTCGAATCTCAGGCGAGGGACAACTAAATATCGTGCGTTGGCTGAACGGTAAGGTCTGGGCCTGCAAAGCCTAAGCTCGTCGGTTCGACTCCGACACGCACGTCCGCCCCACTCGGAGGCCGCAGAGTGTTCTAAGCTCACGCGGGTAGGTTCGAATCCTACATGGGGCACTGGGTATTCGTATACTGGTTATTACCCTGCTCTGATAAGGCAGTGAAGGTGATTCGATTTCACCATACCCTACCAATTATTACATCTGATATACTAGAGGCTGACCCCATTGAGAGGAAGCCTACGTGGTTGAGACTATTCCCACACTGACCTACGGTAAAGTCGTTGGTCGATTTCTAGCTGCGGTGGCTGATAGCCCCGCAGACGACAACCTGTACCCTGATGAGATTCCTCTCTCGGGTACCGTTACATTTACCCCATCGGTTAAGGCGATGCTGGTTGGTGACGCTCTACCCGACCCCGCCACTGTGCTGCCGACCCCCATTGTAACTACGCTTGATGCACAAGGCTACATCTCTATCAATGGTGTGCGTGGGGTATTTCTACTGGCAACAGACTCAGAGGCCGTCAACCCAACTGACTTCACCTACAAGGTAAGTTTTAACAACCTGCGTTACGGTACTGCGGCTCCAATGTCGTATCCAGCATTTAACATCACAGTGCCTGCCGGGTCCATTCGTGACCTTACGACTATCTCTCCGGTGCCCGCAGCTAACGGCTCTGTGGTTGTTAGAGATGAGTCTGTTGTTGTCAATGCACAGAACATTGCTCTCTCTGCCGCAATCGAAGCCCAGACATGGGCTGTGCTCGCACAAGAGGCTGCGCAGTCAATTGGCGATGGAAATGGCACTGGGGTGGTTGGTCCCAAGGGCGACAAGGGAGATACAGGTGCAACGGGAGCACAAGGCCCCATTGGTCTAACAGGCCCAGAAGGGCAGCGAGGGCTAACCGGTGCAGACGGTGCTGTCGGTCCTCGTGGAGAAAAGGGTATCCAGGGTGACCAGGGCGTGCCTGGTGCGGCATCGACAGTAGCCGGACCGCAGGGTCCTAAAGGGGACACCGGAGCCGCAAGCACGGTTCCTGGACCTCAAGGCGAACCTGGGGCTGCTGGCGCTAAGGGTGACACTGGAGAGCGTGGCCTACAGGGCATTAAGGGCGATACCGGTGCTCAGGGAATCAAGGGTGACACTGGCGCTACTGGCGCTGCTTCTACTGTTGCTGGCCCGAAGGGAGACACAGGCGCTCAGGGTGTAAAGGGCGACACGGGTACGCAGGGCATCCAGGGTGTGAAGGGTGACACCGGAGCACAGGGAATTCAGGGAATTCAGGGTGTCAAGGGTGATACGGGTGCAAAGGGCGATGCAACGGCAGTATTTGATCCGATGCCAGCTCTCATGCGTGCTCTTCTAGTGCTGCGTCGCACGGTACCGGTTGTCATTGCCTATAATGGATCGTCTACATTCCAGGGAAGCAACGCTACAACCGCAGCTCGCCGTGTCACACACTTGCTGACCAGTAGCATCCAGCGTGCTTATCCCAACCAGGTAACTGCCGATGAGAGCACCACAACTACGCTAGCAGCACTCGCAGCTACGAGAATCACCGCTCCTGGTGTCCACGGCATTGAGAATGGCATTGGTGGCACTGGCACGGCGAACTATCTGACAGACGATGCGGTATCAAAGCAGAACACAGTCGGCGCTAATGTGCGGTTCCACCTGGCAACAACTAATGACCTACGCAACGGGGTGGCACCTGCTACCTCTAAGGCTAACCTACAGAGCTGGATCACAAAGTTCAAGGCAGGCCAGCCAGGCCCATCAGTTGACATTCTGGTCCAGTCTTACGCCCCGTGGGACGGCACTTACACCTACGCGCCTAGTGAGTATTCGCGCATCATGCGAGAGATTGCCGCAGACCCCCAGAACAATGGCACTGTATTCTTCCTAGACATTTCAGATGCCTATGTTATGCTTGGCGTACCACCGAGCACGCCTTACGGGACTGATCCGCTAGACATTATCGATACCGACAACATTCACCAGAATGACAAAGGGCACGCATATATGGCTGAGGTTATGAGAGTCCGGCTTGGCATCCCCGTTGAGAACACCCCTATCGCTATTCTTCCTGCTGGTGGCGCTGTACGCAGCGGTGAGCAGCCTGATGAGTCGCTTGTTTTTACTCGGAGTAATTAATGACTCGTAAACTGTTTGCTTTTGAGGGCACCGATGGTACCACAGCATCATCCGCTGCCATCGGTGCCTCTCAGCAGGCGTCTGGTGCCTGGACGTTTAACTCTACACAGGCTCGCTATGAGGGTTCCACTGGGCTGCGGTGTGTCACCACAGCAGCGGCTACGACCATCATGCGCTTCCCAGCAAACGCAGAGAACGCAGCCATTTCTACAGGTCTAGCCGTGCGTCTCGATGCACTGCCCCCAAAGACCTTTAGTGTAATGCAGGCCATCCGAAGCACCGGGTCCGGCACAGCTCTTCGTGTCATTTGGAAAGCGGACGGTACAGTGGGTGTGCGGGGTACCGGCACCACGACGCCGGAAATTCTGAGCGATAACCCGCTTACCATTGGTAAGCAATACTGGGTTACCGTAGTGCTATCGATTATGGGCGGGGCTATGATCCGATTCTATGACGCTGCCACCCGCGTGCTTGTGGCAACTATCAACGCAGCGGGCATGATGTTTGGGTTTGGTAGCACCAACTTTAATGCGGTCGACCTAGGATTTGTCAACGGCGACCCTGTTGTAGGCCAGAGTGTCAACTTTGACAGCCTCATTATCAATGATGGTGCGACGGTTCAGCAGTACCCGGATTCATGGAGCACTACGTCGCCGCTCGCAGGTACAATGTACGATGGTTCAGCTATGCAGGCAGGTACGTTCCGAATGTACGACGGTTCGGCGTTACAAGAACTGGCATCTGTTGTAATCGTGTAGGTAGGTAGGTAGGTGGGGAGGGGAGTCATATAGACTCTCCTCCCTTATCTGCTATACTGGAAGCCAAGACTTTGAGAGGGCTTTCATTGATTAGCGATGACCTAGATTTCATGCTAGCCTTCCCGCCTGAGCGGGAGGGCTATACCTTTACGCTCTGGCAACATAGATTGACCAATCTGTACCAGTGGATTAACGATGACGATTTTGCGTATAAGTTCGACATGCTACAGATTTATCCAGCATACGTATCTAAGGGCTTTGGCCTCGACTACTTTGGTCGCACACCATTTGGAAGCTAGGACATAAACATGGTAGAAATTATCACCATCCCAGACGGAGACACGAACTGGGGCGCTAGCATGCGCACAAATCTTACAGAGCTATCTACAGCAATCGACGCCCTTAACGGTGCGTATAAGAAGCCAGTAACGGGTATTCCTGAGATAGACCTTGACGCGGGCGTACGCACTAAGCTGAACTCTTCTTCGGCACCTACAAATCCCGGTATGATCTATAATGTCGTGGACTATGGCGCGGTGAGTGACGGAGCTACTAACTCGGTAGTTGCTATCCAGGCGGCTATTGATGCTACTCCTGTGGGCGGCACGCTGCTAGTGCCGGGCAACTATGCTGTAGGCTCTACTCTTGTAATCAATAAGGCGATGACTTTTAAGGGCAACGGCTCTATCAAGGCTACAACTGATGCAGCTTGCATTTCTGTTGAAGCTAGCAACGTTACTATTGCGGGTATCTCACTCAGGGGGCGGCAGCGGGCTACGTGGGTTAGTGGCGCGCGTGGTATTCAGTCCGTTGGAACCCTAGCAGCTCCTTACAACAACCTGTCAATTATTGATGTATCGCTTACCAGCTTCGGCGGCAGTGGTATCTACCTACAGTTTGTTAACGACATTCTTGTTAGCAACTTGAATTTGACCGCCTGCACCTACTACGGTGTCGCTTTTATTTGCTGCAACCGCGCCCTTGTGGACGCTTCAAGTATCGTAGACATTAACACAGGTGGATTGCCTAACTCCTACGGGGTTACAGCGTCGCGCCTCAACGGCGACTTGGCTGTTTACCCACGCTCTACGGACATTACGGTACAAGACAGCCTTATTACTGACGTTGTTGACTGGGTTGCTTTCGACACTCACGGGGGTGTGCGAATTAAGGCTATTCGCAACGTCGTTCTAAGATGCAAGCGAGGCATTGATTTTGTCGCTTCGGTCGGACCTTCCGGTTCTAACGAGTTTGCCCCACTCGACTGCCTCATTATGAATAACTCGGTCGATGGTACAGGTATTGCCTCATCCCACGGTATTGGTTTCTCTGGCGCTACAGGAACCCCCGGCTCACCTACAGAGCTTGCTACGGGTACGATTATCGGCAACCAAGTAATTCGATGCGGTGACCCGACTAACAACCAACTGGGTGGGATTTGGCTGCGAGGTACCGAGGGTGTTAGGATTACTTCTAACCAGGTAATTGAGCCTGGGTCGCACGGTCTTATTTTCGTCAGCGATAATAAGTCTTTCATGGTGACGGATCTTACGGTCACTGACCCGTGGTCTGATACCCACGCCATTCCTTCCGTCGTGGCTACTAGATCCACATACAACACCGGCGTGATTAGCAGTTTCTACGGCAGACGCGGCACTAAGACAGCTACCACTGTGCTGGCCTATGGTTTTTATCAGTCGGACCCCGCTACAACGTCCACCATTCAAATGGGGACGGGCTGCGCTGTCGAGTCCGGGGCATTGATCGCTGAGTCTAGTGCGGGACTACGGACTTTCCTGAGTATGAACGCCTCACAAATTACTGTGGGACGTGGTAATGGGCGTCTGGGCTTTTACGGTTTGAGCACACCGATTGCTAAGCCAACCATCTCCGGGTCACGTTCAGATGGCACAGCACTTGCCTCTACCATCACTGTGCTCACCGCCCTTGGGCTTGCGAACAACACTACAACAACCTAAAGTAACTAGAGGTTGACAGACATAGGGGACCAGGCGTAAACTTGGTCCCCTATGTCAAATGTAACTGTATATTCCATGCCCTCCTGTGTCCAGTGCACAGCCACCTACCGCGCTCTCGATAATCGAGGCGTTGACTACGAGGTAGTCGATGTCACGGCGAACGACGAAGCTTACGCTAAAGTCAAAGCACTAGGCTACCAGTCAGCTCCCGTTGTTGTCGCTGGCGAACAGCACTGGTCAGGGTTCCGCCACGATTTGATTCAGACCCTACCAGTCTGATATACTAGACGTAGAGACACCTCCTCTCTACTAGACTCCCCGGCCTAGCCAGGTTGTAGTCCGAAAGCCCCGCTCATGCCTCCTGAGCGGGGCTTTTGTCGTACCCGTTTGCATAGCACTGACATATCATGTATGATGTGATTTATGCTATCCACTGAAAATGACGCCCTCGCACAGCTCCTTGTCGACGACAAGATTCGCGGCAAGTCGTACCTGGAAATCAGTCAGAAGCATGGCATCCCAGCAGACGAGGTTATCTCGATCCTGCGGGACGTCTATGCATCGACACAGATTAAAGACCAGAATGAGTACCGCGCGCTGCTCCAGCTTCGGCTAGAGAAGATCATTGACAAGCTGTGGGATGGCCTGGAGGAAGGCAGCTTCAAGCATGGCGAGGCAGTCATTAAGGCTGTGCAGCAGTTGCAGGAGCTTCACGACCTCAACGAAAAAACTATCACACACGAAATCAATATCATCACGGATGCGCAAGCCTCTAAGATTTTCGAGGTGCTGAAGAAGTCCAACAACACCCTGTACGGTCGAGTGGCTGCTTTGCCGCTGGCCCCCGAGGCTAAGGCTGCGCTGAGTGCGTGGCCCGAGTGGACTGCTGAGAGCGCTACCGAAGCAGTCGAAGAAGTAATCTACGCCGAAGTGATCGAGGAGGACTAATGACTTATCGACTCTCTGACATGGCTGAGGGACTACTGGAAATCGTCGCTGACGTATCTCACGATCCCGAAGACGCCGACTGGTTCGACGCGTTCGAGTACCTTGAAGATATTCCCACCCCACGAGCTGTGCTCAAGGAAGTGATGCAGTACATGCATGAGGAATATCTATGAGTCGCGGCTTTGAAACTTCCCTACGCGCCGCCGCTGTGCGGTTGCAGGACGAGGCTAAGGCTGAGCGGTACCGGCTAGATCCTGTGGCATGGGCCGAGGATAAGCTCAACGTCATGCTGTGGAGCAAGCAGAAAGAGATTCTGATGTCGCTCGCGCAGAACAAGCGCACAGCGGTCAAGAGTTCTCACTCCATCGGCAAGACCTTTATCTGCGCTGTGGCTGCCGCCTGGTGGGTATCCACTCACGACGACAGCATGGTACAGTCTACTGCTCCTACCTATCAGCAGGTTCACTCGCTGCTTTGGGAGGAAATTCGTAAGGCTCAGCTCAAGGCAAACCTACGTGGGCGCGTAACACTGGGTGACAAGTGGCTGGTCAACCGCACGATCAACGGGCGCTCCAAGGAGTACCTGGTGGGCGAAGGTAAGAAGCCTGCCGACAGCAACATTCACGGCTTCCACGGTACCCACCGACCTGACGGCGTTCTCGCTATTCTTGACGAGGCTTGCGGTGTCGCTGAGTCTATCTTCACTGGTGCCGAGGCTATTACCACGGCTCGCATTGACCGCATTCTTGCGGTGGGAAACCCCGACGACCCTAACACTGAGTTCGGTCGCATCTTCTCTGAGGCTGCCAACGAGTGGAACCTTATCACGGTTTCGGCCTATGACACGCCCAACTTCACTGAAGAGGGCAAGCAGATCATGGACCTTGCCCTTCAGATGGACAAAGACCCCGAGCTGGTCAAGGCCACTAACGAGCAGGACTCGACAGACTACCGCGATCCTCACCGCCTGAAGGCGCTGGCGATCCTGGACCACATGCCAGACCCTGAGTGGATTGAATCGCGCCGCCGAGACTGGGGCGAGGACTCTCCTCGGTTCCTGTCCAAGGTACTGGCGCAGTTCCCCAAGACCTCCATCGACAGCCTCTTCTCTGGCAGTGACATCGAGACAGCTAGAAACAATGTGATCGAGCCTGCCGAAACAGCCTTCCGTGTGCTGGGTGTCGACGTTGCCCGCTACGGTGGAGACAAGACAGTCGTCGCTATGAACACAGGCGGGCATGTCGAAGTCATCGGTGCCTACAACACAATGGACGTGATGGAAGTCGCAGCCACTGTACACAAGCTAGCCATTGATAACGGAGCCGATCAGGTTCGAGTCGACGGCATCGGTGTGGGTGGTGGTGTAGTCGACCGTTTGATCGGACTGGCGCGCTCTATCGATAACCGATATACTGTAGTAGAGATGACAGCAGGTTCTCGGGCACCAGACCCGACGCTGCATCGCAACTCTCGTGCGTATTGGTATGACACACTCAAGCACCAGATGCGAAATGCGCTGGTTGATCTTCCAGATCCCGGTTACTACGACGGGGACGAGGAGCGCACAGATGAGCAGGTCAGACGCTCCGCTAACGCGAAGCTGCTACTCAAAGAACTTACAACGGTCAAGTATGCCTACCCTAACGGCATCATGCAGATCGAGTCCAAGGAAGACATTCGCCGTCGCGGTGACAAGTCTCCTGACTACGTAGACGCCGTGGTGATGGCGACTGCTCCGATCAACAACATCGTCAGCGATCCGCTGTCTGTGTACCGACCAGGGCAGATGCTCGAAATTGATGTAATGGCTGACATGGACAACCTGGTCAGCCTCTACTAGGAAGACTTATGGCAAACCTACTCCAGAGACTGTTTACCCCAGACTACGAAGAGACAAAGACACGTCTCACAGAGGCTACCACAACCATTCGTGAGACGCAGGCCGTCGCCAGCGCGCACTCTTTCGAGGCCGAAAGCCTCAAGGAGTCGGTGCGTGAGCTGAGCCTGTGGCTTGAGGACCGCAACTGGGAGCCTATCGAAGGCTACAAGGAGCACAAGGGCTTCGACCTCAAGACGATCAAGGAGCAGGCTGACCGCGCTCGTGCTCTGCTTACGATCAACCCGGTCATCAAGAAAGCTTCCGACGCTCGCATTGGGTACATCTGGGGCAAGGGTGTTGCTTTCGAGGGAGCACCCACCCGTGTGCTCAAGGACCAGTTCAACCAGTCGAACTTCTTTAACGACTACGCTTACGAAGAGCTAGAGCGTCTTCTTCAGACAGACGGCAACATCTTTGCGCTGCGCTCAAAGCAGGGCAAGGAAGTCGCTCTCGTTCCCCTTGAGCAGATCGCCGGTTGGTCCCTCAATGAGGAAGACCCGTCGCGTGTGGAATACTGGCTACGCCGCTACACCATCGAAGTGGAAGACTACCGCACAGGTGTCATTACTGAGAAGGTGTACGAGTCATGGTACCCTGCCGAAGGTCAGGGTGGAACCGTCAAGACGATTCAGAACATTCCTGTAGTTCGCTCCTCAGAGATGATCCACAAGGCTGTCAACCGCCAGAAGGGCTGGATTCTAGGGCTGCCTGACATCATTGTCGTGATGTTCTGGACGAAGGCCCACAAGGAGCTGTTTGAGTCTGGTACGACTTTCGTCAAGGCTCAGGGTAAGTTCGCTTCCAAGGTTGTCTCTAAGACCGCTGCTGGCGCTCAGCGTTCTGCCGCGTCTGTGGCTGAAGCTCCCCGACGCGATGAGCGTACGGGCGAAGTGCTAGACATCGGTGGCACTGCCGTGATGAGTGCAGGTCTTGACATGCAGCTCATGGGCAAGATGAGTGGCGGAGTAGACTTCAACGTCTTTGAGCCTGTCCTCGGTCTTGTCGCTGCGGGCTTCAACGTTCCCCTCTCTGTGCTCACCGCTAAGGCGGGGGCTGAGGAAGAGACGCTTGAACTGAGCGTTGTTACTGCTGCGCAGTCTCGACAGAAGTTGTGGACTGAATTCTACACTGCTATCTTTGGTCGTCCGAACAGCCTGAAGATCACTTGGCCCCGTATCAAGGTGGAGTCCACTTACCGTCAGGTGCAGGCAATCGAAATTGCGAACAAGACTAACAAGCTCTCCGCCGTAGAACTACGTCAGCTCAGCTTGGAGGCATTCGACATCGTGGGCGACCCGAACCAGATTCCTAAGATCGAAGAGAACCCAGCATACGCCGTGCCTGCTGCTATTGCCAAGCTAAACGCTAAGCTTGCCGCCGATGCTGCCGAAAAGGCAGCCGAGGATGCTCAAGCGCTAGCGGCTGCCCAGCCTGAGGCTACCACACCTGAACAAGGTGTTGACGCCGGAGTCGGCAAGCTGAGCACTGGAAGCGATGCTAAGGACGCCCGAGACAAGGGTGAAATTGCTTCTGCTAGATAGTGGTATTTGCATTTGGTATTTCACTTGTGATAAGATAGACGCATGACCACTGAGATTACGCTCGTTGAGAGCCTTGCCCCAACGACGGAGATTACCGTCGCCAAGGGTAAGCGCTGGAGAGCCAGAATCATCGAAGCTAATCGCTGGGGGTCAAGCGCTTACTATCCAGCCGACGTGCTAGAGCGAGACGGTGCCCGTGTCTTCACGGCAGGGCTGCCTATGTACGCTAACCACGCTACGGACACCGAGAGCTATGACCGCCCCGAACGCAGTATCAACGACCTCGTAGGCAAGCTGACATCAGACGCTATTTATGAGTCTGACGGCCTGTACGCCGACGTAGAGTTCTACGACTCCTTTGTAGATCGCATCTCCGAGCTATCAGAAGACGTGGGGCTATCAGTAAAGGCCACCGGCCTGACTGAGGAAGCCGAAATGGACGGGCGCTACGGCCCTGTGCTAGTCGGACTCCTTGCAGCAGACAGCGTAGATGTTGTCACCAAGGCCGGAGCTGGCGGCAAGCTTACCAGCATTCTTGAGTCGGACCGCACACCTGCGGGACGGCCTATCGAACAGGAAGGGACGCAGCACGTGGCTGACGTTACTAAGGAAGACTTCGACGCGCTGAAGACAGCGCTTACCGAAGCCATTGCAGGGCTGAGCGCCTCTATCGCTGAGTCTCTGAAGCCCGCTGAGGAAGTGAAGCTCTCCGACGAGGAGCGCGAAGCTGCTGAGGCCGAAGCCAAGGCCAAGGCCGAGGCTGAGCAGGGGGAGGAAGTGGACGTTGTAGCTGTCGCTACCAAGGTCGCGGAGGCTCACCTACCCACTAGCGCAATCGCTCGTGTGGCAGCAGACGTCAAGGCCGGAACGGACCTTGAGGAAGCTGTCAAGAAGGAATCGGACTACATCGCATCGGCTGCACAGGCTGAGGGTGGCGTCGTAATCAAGGAAAGCAAGTCGGATGAAAAGTCCGGCCTGTCTTACGCTGTCAGCCTACTCGGCTAAGGAGAATACCACATGGCTGTAAACGAAATTTTCAAGGCTGATGACTTCATCAGCGTCGAGGTAGGCGTGGGACACGCTGCCGGTGAGCCGTTCGTCAAGGGCGCTCTCGTCGGTGTGCTCGTGACTGGCTCGGGTAGCGACACTGTTCCCACCCCGGATGGCTTCAAGCAGGGCGTCGGTAACCGCAAGGGCTGGGCTTCGGTCGCTCTTGTCGGTGGGTGGCGTGTGAACGTTCCTGCCGGAGCTACCTACGCAGTCGGAGACGTTGTGTACATCAGCGACGCCGGTGTGCTCGGCAAGACTGCTACTGGCAACACGCGATTCGGCGTTGTCACTCACGAACCCAAGACTGAGGCCGCTGGCGCGGGTTCCGTCATCGTTAAGATCGGATACTAATGGACTACAACAAGCGCGTCGAGCAGGTTGCCGACTGGCTGAAGTCTGCCTCTAAGGGTAGCTTCAGCGCTCAGGCAAACCTGAAGGAAGCTCTTTCGACTTCCGACTTCCCCGCCGTGTTCACGGACATCAAGAACGCACAGCTCCAGGCTCGCTATGAGCTTGAGGACGTGCGCTTCTGGAACAAGATTGCCCGTAAGATCACGGTCCCTAACTTCCTGCCTCAGTCGTTCATCGACCTGGGCTGGGACGATGCGGCGTTCGACAACGTGCTTGCCACCAACGGTGGTCGACGCACTGTGCCGGGTAGCCTGCCTAACGTCCCTGAGGGTACTGAGTACCCTACGGCCTTCAAGCTTTACAGCTCGCAGGAGCAGCTTGAGATTCGCAAGTCTGGTGCGCGTATTCCGTTCACCTTCGAGGCGATCATCAACGACCAGTGGAGCATTGTCGACGACCTGCCTAACTGGCTGCTGCGTACGGCCCTTGACTCCGAGGAGATTGAGGTCACTCAGCTCCTAGTCGACGAGGCTGGCGATGGTCTGTCCGACTACTTCAACGCCGAGAATGGCAACCTGCTTGCCTTCGGTACGAACACCCCGGGTACCGCTGCCCTGACGCGCGACACCCTGAAGGCTGCTCTCAAGCAGGCTAACAGCTACAAGGCTGGCCCGAACTCGAACCGCCCTGTGCGCTTCCAGAAGTTCGCCCTCGTTGTTCCTGCTGCCCTTGAGGACCTAGCTAACGAGATTGTGAACGGCCCTCGCCAGTTCATCGTCACCGATGGTGCTCTTCAGTACACCGAGACTTTCGAGTTCGGTGCTAACTTCGAGGTTGTTGTCAACCCGTGGCTTGACCAGATGAACGTGACCAGCGGTACGACCGCATGGTACGTTGTCCCTTACGCGGGCGAGGGCGTTCGCGCCGCGCTTGGTCTGGGCTTCCTCATCAACCACGAGTCTCCTGAGCTTCGTGTTCACAACGAGACTGGCCTCTACCTTGGTGGCGGTGCAGTTCCTGCTCGTGAAGGTTCGTTCCTCAACGACACCTGGGAGCTTCGTATCCGTCACATCTACGGTGGTGTTGCGCTTAACGGCGGAATCGGTACCGTTGGTTCGACTGGAGCCGCTGCTCCTACGGAGTAAGTGACTGAGAGGGTGTGTCTTGCGGGCATACCCTCTCTTTCCTGAAAGGACTACACATGGCATTCCCATTCTTCACTCCTAAGCCTAAGCCCCTAACGGCTGTTGCTGGCACTCAGGCTCTGTCTGGTGTCGAAAGCAAGGTCGCGGCTGAGCCTGTTGTTATCTACGTAAACGGTGAGAACCTGGTAGACATCATCGCGCAGCTACGAGCTGGCGCTCCCGGCGTTTAACTCACACAGGTAAGGCCCCTCTACTCAGGTAGGGGGGCCTTTCTGGTATACTAGACACTATGACTGATACATTCCCCGTAGACTTTACCACTGAGGTTGGACGAGTACGCAAGTACATTCCTGACCTAGTGCAGCTACCCGACCCGTCTGACCCTACACTAGACCCTAGCTTCATGTGGTCGGACGACGAAATTCAGTCGTTCGTAGATGACGAAGACGGCAACATCAAGCGAGCTGCCGCCTACATTCTCATCGCCACAGCCAACAACGAGAACTTGATTCTCAAGAAGCTCACGACCGAGGACCTGGCTACTGACGGTCCCGCTGTGTCCAACGCCATGCTCAAGACGGCAGAGCGCTTGCTGGCCGAAACTGCTGCCTCCGCCGAAGAGGAAGAAATCTTCATCTCGGTACCTTACACACACAACCCCGCTCGATACGACTGGAGATAGCTCATGCGCGGCACTGGTATTTTTCATCCCAAGTTCTCCACCCACCCTACCCCGGGCCTAGAGACTTCGATGACCGACCTCGTGCGCATCTATGAGCCTACCGGTAAGGCCGCAGAATGGTCGCCCACAGAGGGAATCACCAACGACAGCTTTACGCTCGTCTACGAGGGCATGGGGCGCGTACAGCCTAACATTGACTGGCGAGCCAGGGACCGCAACTTCGCTAATGAGCTGACTGCCACACAGGCCACACGTGTTCAGATCAAGTTCAATGGCAATCAGCTTCCAGGCACTGACGGAGCTGTCCCTGAAATCTACAAGGACTACCGCGTTGTGCTAGTGACTCCCGGTGGCTCGGACCGCAACGAGTGGATGACGGGGCTATCCATGATCGTGCGCAACGCCGAGCAGGCCAGCCAGAAGTGGGTTCGCACCATGCTGTGCGACCACGGAACTAGGGGCCACGATGGCGTCTAGTCCTGGTCTAGTCTGGGGCAAGCGCACACCGGATGATCTTGTGTCCACGGTCACGGCTCTGAGAGATGAGCTAAGCGGAAACGTCGAGCGGTTGACCCGCGAGTTTTTGCAGGAAGCGGTCGCAGAGATGCGTGAGTCCATTAGGACTCGCGGTGTTCGCAACGGCGTTCCCAACGGCGATGGCCGTATCGTCACGGGCGACATGCTCCGCTCCGTGGACTTCGCCCTCAGCTACAACAATAACTCCCGTGTGCTCGGTGAGTTCGGTTACCTCTACAACACACCAAAGTATGCGCTGTGGCAGGAGTACGGAACACAGGGCGGGCAGGGCAATGGCCGAGGCATCCTAGAGATGCTAGCGCTAACTGATGCCTTCCGCAATTTCGAGCGCAAGATGACCGATGCATTCGCCAACGGGCGAGTGATGAACCTGAAGCAGGGCAAGTATGCAAGTTACTCTTGACGCAGACAGAGAGGCGCTGGAAGAGCGCCTACTGGAGTTTGGTATTCCGAATGTCTTTGAGCAGACGGTACCAGCCGGTAAGGATCTACCGATGGAAAACGGTGTCTTCCTGCCCTATGCCGTCATCAGCTACGGCGGACTATCCCCCGTCGCGCAGCCCCAGCAGGGTATCACCAGTTCTAGGGACGACCTCAAGTGGACTAGCGTGGCAGTCGAGTCAGTCGGGGCCAGCCCCAAGATTGCTCGCCAGCTTGAGGCCATTGTGCGCGATGCTTTCGAGGGCTACATTCCCGCTCCTGGCTGGGGGCAGATGCGTGAGCAGCTCAGCGATTCCTACACGGTGAAGGTTCCCGACATGGACCTCTGGCCTGTGCGCTTTGTGCGCGCGATGGTGTTTAATACACAAACCGGTGCCTAACTAGACACATGATATGAAAGACTGATATAATGGTTGATATGACTCGTAAGCGCTATGTCCACAACGTGACTGGAGTTGAGACTTCTCTCAGCCCCAAGTTCGCAGCTATCTTTGGTGACCGTTTCACGCTCATTGAGGAAGAGGTACCGGAAGTAGCACAGCCCGCTGATGCTCCGGCACCCGCCACTGTGGTAAAGCCCCGACGTGCTCGCAAGACTAACACAGAGGACAACTCAGTTGGTGACGACGTGAATGCCTCAGCCCCCAACACCGATTCCTCTGAGGAGGGGAACTAAACATGCAGAAGATGCTTAACCCCAACACTACCATCTGGGTTGTACCCGAGGCTGGTATTGTCAACCCTGACGCCCCCAAGGCAGCAGAAATTAACGCTGGAGAGAATGTCTCCTGCGCCATCGTTCGCGGTTACACGCTGAACCCTACTGACTCTGACACTGACGACAGTGCGAGCATCTGCGACAGCGGTAACGTCGAGAACCGCCTGTACGACAACTACGAGGGTGAGTTCACGTTCTTCCGTGATGCAGACACCGAGGATGCCGAGTCCGTGTACAACACGGCCCGTGACCTCTTCGAGTCGCCGGACCAGCGAGTGTGGATCGTGCGCCGTCTAGGTAAGAAGAACACCGAGCCTGCTGTGGCAGGCGACAAGGTGGAGCTGTACCTCTTCAGCAATGACCACATGCGCTCCGTCGATGGTGGAGACGCCGGTCCCATCCAGTTCACGGTTCCGCTGCTTCAGCAGGGTAACTACACTGGCTACGTGCCGGTGGCTGCCTCCGCTTAATAAGCCCCGAAGTTAAGGCCCTCTCCGCTTGTCGGAGGGGGCCTTTTCTCGTGTTGTGATAGCACTAGCTATGTGCTAGTATGAAGTGTACGATATACCAACTGGAGGAATTATGACTGACCTGCCCGCAAACCTTGAGACTGCACTCGACCAGGAGACGTTCGATGTGCTGGACTTTGTGACCGGTGACTTGACCCCCGAAGACACGGTTGTCATCTACACAGATGCAACTGCTGGCTACGCTCTTGACCGCCTTGCTGAGGCCGAGAAAGAGCAGGCAAAGCGCGGAGAGACTGAGGGCCTGGGCATTGCAGACGAGCTTGTCTGGGTTGACCCTGATGAGGTAGACGCCCTCAAGGCCAAGATCGAAGCATCGGCACTGACGTTCAAGCTCAAGGGCTTGGCACCCGCGCTGAAGAAGGCCCTCCGTGCGAACCTCGTAGCTAAGCACAACTTCAAGGAAGATGCCTCATTCGATGAGAGCGAGGGCTTCTACCGTGACTTCACCCACGAGCTGATCGCGCGCTCTATCGTAGAGGCACGTACCTCAACAGGCAAGGTTGACAAGACCTGGACTGTCGAGAAAATCAGCAAGCTGGAAGGCCGTATCCACCCGACCGAGTTTGCTCGACTAGACCGCGCTGTGTTTGCTGTCAGCTCTGACGCTGAGCTGTTCGACCTGGCCGTGAGTGCTGATTTTTTGTCGAAGCGCTAACGCGACCGCACAACCTTCGGTACGTTAGCCGACTCAAGTCCGCTGTGGAGGCGCGTATGCGCCCCACGGCGGCTTTGCTGGAACTAGACGATCCATTCTCTGGCTGGTACAGCCACGACTATCGGCTGCAAGAAGCCATCGGTGTCCTGGATCGTGACACCTGTAAGACCTGTGGTAACCCCGTCTGGCTGTGCCATACATCGCACAGTGGGGTTGAGTTCGACATCATGGCTAGCATGTGCTATGCGAAAGCAGAGCTGGATGCCTATGACAAGATGCCCGGTAACCCCGACCCCGAAGCGGGCGAGAACCGGTTCGCCAAAGCGGTCGGACTCAAGAATGAAGATGGTACTTTCGAGCCTCTTCCCAGCCGCAGCGAAGCGCTTGCTAAGATCGCTAGCAAGACGCTACACACCCAATAGCAGTAAGGAAACTGTGTGAGTGATCTAGACCTCAAGGGCAATATTGACATTGGTACCGGCTCTGCCGTATCCAACCTCAACAACCTTGCCCAGGCCGCTGCCGCTGTGCAGAAGGCGTTTGACGCGGGAGAAATCTCTGCTGCTCAGTATGCCTCTGCTATGGCGGCAAACTCACGCGCCGTAAACGCTGCTAACGACTCCATCGGTCGCTCCTCTGTCAACCTGTCAAAGGTCATGACAGAGGAGAGCCGACGTCGTATCGCTGAGAGCAAGGCTGAAGCGGACAACGCCAAGCAGACTGCCTCTCAGATCACTGCTTCTCTCAAGGCACAGGAGGCTGCCCAGAAGCAGGCCGTGGCCCGCAACCGCGCGGGTACTGGCAACCAGGCTACCACAGGTGCAGCCACTGTCAACCGCAACCTGAGCAAGGCACTAGGATTTGAGGACGATCCTCAGACCGCCCAGCTCAAGGCGATGAATGACTACTACCGTCAGATCGAAGCTGCTGATGCTAAGTCTGCTGCTCAGCAGATCGCCAACGCTCAGCGTGTAGCTGACGCTAAGGCTGCTCAGAACAAGCAGAGCCTGATCCAGCAGCAGCGTGACGAAGCCGCTGTGCGCAAGAGCGAGCTGTCTGCTATGCGCGGTAGCTCACAGAGTGCGTTCGAGCTACCCGACATCGGCCAGCTCAACCAGACACGTTACGCCCTTTACGACGTATCCACAACCCTCGGTGTGCTCGGTGCTGGACTGACCGCTGCTGGTGGTGCTGCTCTGACCTTCGGCGCGCAGTACGAGTCTGCCTTCACACAGGTTGAGCGTACCTCGCTCCCTACTGCGCAGGCGGCTCAGTCTCTAAGAACTGACCTTAAGGACCTATCCGAAACGATCCCTGTAGGCTTCGATCAGCTTTCCAGCATCGCTGCGCTGGGTGCTCAGATGAACATTGCCAACGACGACTTGGCTCAGTTCGCTGACACCACTGCCCGCTACTCTGCGGTGACTGGCGTGTCCACTGACCAGGTTGCTACCAGCTTCGGTGCGCTGTTCGAGCTGACCAACACAGGTTCTGGCGAGATGGAAAACCTTGCCTCTAGCATCAACTTCGTCGGTGTGCGCTCGGTCGCTACTGACTCCGAAATTCTAAGCCTAGCACAAAACATCGGTGCGTCTACGACCCAGGCCGGGTTCCTCGCTGAGCAGACTGTCGGCCTTGCCGGTGCTCTTGCCTCTCTCCGTATTCAGCCTGAGCAGGCGCGTGGTGTTATCCTACGGCTGTTCAGTGACTTTGACAAGGCTGTGTCCGAGAACGGCACTCAGCTTGAGAAGTATTCCAAGACGCTGAACAAGACCACTGAGGACACTGCTGCCCTGTGGAACACTGACCCCGAAGCATTCTTTGACCAGCTACTGAAGGGCCTTAGCACTGCTGAAGACCTGAACGGTGCGCTGCGCGAGCTTGGCATCACGGAAACTCGTGAGTCCAACGTGCTCCAGCGTCTGGCCGGTAACTACGACACTTACGCAAACTCTATGAGTGATGCTGCCCAGGCTTACCAGGAGGGTACATTCCTTGGGGAGTCATACGGTAAGGTTGCGGACGATGTGGCTAGCCGTGTCCAGATCCTGGTCAACTCGATCACTAACCTGCTAGCCAAGGCTGGGCAGTCGGTATTCCCGATCCTCGGCCCCGTGCTTCAGGTTGTCACTACCATCGTACAGGGCATTGAAGCGATTCCGGCCCCCATCCTCGGTGTGCTCACAACTATTACACTCCTAGCCGGTGGCTTTGCGCTTATCGTTGCTGGCGGCGCTGCCCTCGTAGCCTCTGGGTTCGCTGTGCGCACTGCTCTTGCTGGTATCACTCAGCAGGGTGGCGCAACAGTCGGTGTGATGACCGGCCTTCGCTCAACTGTCACGGGGCTAACCGCCGCTCTTGGTATCAACAGCGCAGCCGCACGCGTGAATGGCGCGACCATTGGATCACTGATCCCTGGATACCGCGCTCAGCAGGCGGCAACTGTCGGACTAACGACCGCCACACTGGGCAGCTCTGCTGCTCTTGGCGGCGCTGGTGTTGCAGCTCGTAGCTTCGGGACTGCGCTCCTTGCAACACCTATTCTCAACATCGTTGCCGCACTCTCGATCCTAGTGCCTCTGGCTTTCAGCCTCAAGGATGCTCTTTCGGAATCCTCACAAGAATCCGCACGTGCTGGTGCTGCTCTGCTGTCTGCGGGCGGCGGCGTAGAATCCTTCCGCGCGGCACTCCAGAAGGACACTGAGGCTGCTGGTGAGAATGCCGATGGCCTAGGTCGTTTGACTGCCAAAGTCACAGAGACGCAGGAAGAAGCCGCACAAGCGTCTAAGGCTCACGGAGAGTATGCTAGTGCGCTCGGACAAGCAACGGGAGCCAGCGATGAACTCTATAGTGCCTCCTCCAGCGTAACGCAGGGACTCAAGGATCAGACTCTGCTCGTAGGTGAAAACTCGCGGGCGTGGGTGGCTAACGCGCTGTACAAGCAGGCGTCACAGGACCCTGAGAATGATCCTCTAGGGCAGCTATTCGGGGACGAAAAGATGCGTGCCCGTTATGAGCAGTCTGGTATTGACATTCGAGACGCTATCAATGCTGGCCTTGGCAAGGATGGTGGAGTAGCCGGTGCTCTAGAAGCGCAGATTGCAGACATTCGCAACAAGATTGCTTCCAGTGGTTCCGATACAATGGCAACCGACCTCCTACAGCTTGACTCCATTGTTGGGCCTCTGCGTGAGGCTGCTGCTTCCGCTGACGCTATGGGTGGATCGCTTACTACTGCGGATGCTGTAGCCAGTGCGCTAGGGGCGTCTACGGGCGTTGTTGCAGATGAGATGGGTGAAGTAGAAGAAAAGAGCACTTCGGCTGCTGACTCTATCGGCGCACTGTTCGACACCCTTGGTGGTGCAGGAACATACGCTGCGGCAATGGACGCGCTGCGTGACTCAATCGATGAGAACGGCTACGCATTCGATAACCTATCGGCTGGCGGGCGTGCTAACCTGTCTGCGCTTGGCTCTGCACTTGCAGAGGCTAGCACTTATGGCTCCACGCTTGGCCTGTCTGCTGAAGACTCGATGGCACAGGCTGCTATCTCCATCGGAGGCGACGTGTCCTCTGTGCTCTCCGCTCTTCAGGCTATCTCAGCAGCCAACCCCACAGCTTACGCCGACCTAGACATCAGCGCTGTTATTGCTAAGTACAAGCAGCTCCAAAGTCTAGGTGTCGGGGCATTTGGCTCTGCGTCAAACATTGGTGTCACAGCCGCTGCTGACGCATCCAACCTGAACCGACTAATGGCTAAGCGCACACAGGTGCAGAGTCAGCTTAGCAGCGCTCAGGCATCAGCAGCACCTAAGAGAGCCAAGGCTAATGACAGCGCCGCCAAGAAGGCGGCTGCCGACGCTAAGAAGCAGGCAGACGCTATCAAGACTACGGCTGAGTATGCACGTGACCTTGGTTCTGCTATGAAGGAGGCCTTTGACAAGCGCTTTGGTGTCCAGCAGTCTATGGATGATATTACCAGCAAGTTCCAGGACCTGGCTGACCGCATTAAGGAAGCCAAGGACCGCATGGCAGCTCTTAAGGCTGATCTAGCAAGTCTACAGTCTGATCGAAGCATCCTAGAAATTCAGCTCAAGGTGGCTACCGACTACGGTGACACCACACGGGCCGACGCTATCAACGCGCAGCTAGGTCAGAATGGCATCGACCAGGCAGCAAAGCAGGCTGACCTAGCTAAGGCTACCGCAGCAGCGAGCACCGAGCTAGAAGGCAACACCACAGCAGCGATTGAAAACCGCGCCGCTGTGCTGGGGCTTATCTCGGCCTACCAGGGACAGATCGAAGCTTTTGCTGCAACAGGTGCAAGCGCTCAGCAGATCAGCGCGTACACTCGTACGCTTCAGGGTCAGTTCGAACAACAGCTTACACAGCTTGGGTATAACAGCGCTCAAGTACGTGCCTTCTCTAGCACCTTCGATGCTTTGACAACAGCCGTGAACAACGTGCCCACACGTAAGGCTGTAACGGTTACGGCAGATACTAGCAGCGCTATGGGCAGCCTGAACGCTGTGGGCGGTAAAATCGGAAGCCTGTCGGGCGACCTGGCTAGTTTGAATGCTCAGATTGCTGCGGCACAGGCGCGTGTTGATAAAAATACTCGCGCTCAGGCAATTCAAAAAGACATCACCGCTTTGGTGGGTCAGTATGCTGCCTACAACTTGGGTGCCCCTACTGCTCTGAGCGTGTCTCAGATGGCTCAGCTTCAGGGACGTATTGCTTTCCAGCAGGCCCGACTTGCTTCGGGTAACTATGCTTCGGGTGGTCTTATCACAGGTGGGCAACGCCCCGCAAACCGCAGCCTGGACAATACCATGATTAACGCTCAGTTCGGTGAGGGTGTTGTCAACCTGAAGGGCATGAGTTTCCTGGGTGTTGATGGACTAAACGCTATCAACAATCAGCAGAACCCATTCCCACCACAGGTGGTATATGTAAACTCGCCAAGCTCGAATAACTCTGGTACGATGGAAGTATCTCTTAGCCCTATCGACCGTCAGCTTATCGCTGCTGGTCAGGCCGTGACTGTGACGATCCCTCGGACAGCCGTGGCGGGAGCTACAAATGCTGCCAACCTAGACAACTCCCTTCGAGGAGCGAACGGATAAAAATGCGAGACATGATTTACTTCGGCAACCGCGAACGCATGACTTGGGTTCGCGCGCCCGATGCAAACTATGACGGCTCGCGCCAAGGCTGGAGCGGTGGTGCCCCCACTTTTTTGAATGGCGGCACCATCGTCCAGCGCTCTACTTCGGCTCACGCAGTGTACAACTACACATGGAACATGATGAGCCGCAATGAAATTCGCAACATCAAAGACTACGCCGAGGGTGTGTGGGGTCCGGGCACAATCTACATGCTCGACCCCTTCGCTATGGACCGCAATGTACTACCGCAGCACTGGGCTGCCCCACGTACCGTCCTACAGGACGCCCCTGTGCTTTCAGGCAGTACCCGCAATGAAGCCCCTGAGTATCCGGTTGACCTAAGCAACAACCTAGGGTATCCGATGCGAGGCATTCTATACGCATACTCGCCCACTTGGCCGCAAGCAAGTCTACGCCCGAAGCTCTTTATTCCCATCCCGCCCAACCACACAGCTTGGTTTGGAGCACACGGGGTGGCGTCTGCGACTTCTGGGCTTACAGCTACGCCTGTCAATGGCTCGGCTACCACCCTTCCTGTGCTAGCCACAACCACGGATCAGCGATTCTCTAACTCTTGGGATGGCTCGCAGTACCCCGGCGTGGAACTAAGTTTTAGCCTTAATTCAGGGTCGGCTGTTATTGCGGGTATGATGATGCAGATTCTGCCTACAGGTGTGACACCTGATGCTGGTGGGTTTGTATCTGGGCAGGGTAACAGTGGGCTGAGCTTTGCAACACAGCCAACCCTAACAAATAACAACGCTGCTTTGGATCGCCAGAGCTTGTCAGTACAACTAATTGAGGATGCAGCATGGCGGTAGAAGCTACCATCAGTGGCACTGGTACATATGCCGGTGTCAGAGCCAATATTGCAGACTACTCCGCAGTCGAAGATGCTACACCGATTGATCCCGCCAGCAATAGCGGTGGCGTCGGGCAGCTCACGCTGTCGGTTGTGGAAAATCCTAGTGCTTCCGGCACGATTAGTCTACTTGACAACGGCATCACCTTGACAGACGGCTCTCGGGGTACAACTACTGGTATCGTCAGTGGTATCGATGTATCTGATGGCGTGGCTAGCCTCACTGCCGATTCACGGCTGGGCGCTCTCTTGGCTACTCGAACTGCGGCACCCCAGAACCTGAACATGGAGCAGACGTTTCGCTACTACCTTCAGCTTGCTGGCATCACAACCAACATTGTCTTTGAAGTTCCCACAACGGTACCATATAGATACAGTACAAGTGCGCTCATTGCCACGCCTGGATGGACCGATGTCATCTTTGACAGGATTCGCCAGTTCGCCATTGTGTGCGGTGCAGAGGTATCTCTAGTATCAAACAACATCGTATTTCGCCCTCTACGCACGCGTATCTCGGAGAACAAACGCGACACATCAATCAGCTCTTCCACTAAGAAGGGACAGATTGCGCGTAATATCGAGGTCGCCTACTACCAGAATAACTATAAAACGGATGCTCAGGTGTACCCGGAGGGCGGAGCCTGGACCCCAGACACTCCTGTATATCAGGTTGATGCAGGTGAAACCCTAGAGGTCAACGTTCCTGTGCAAGCTTACTTGCTCAGCGTTATTCAGCCTACCTGTGTGCCTTATGTCGCTCGCTATGACACAGGCAGCGTGTACTCGGTGGTCGGCCAGGATGGCCTAGCTATTGTGCCCGCTCAGTGGATTGAGAATGGTGGCAGTGTAACGGTCGCAATCGGGGAAGACCCATCCACCCTGGATATTACTATCGTAGGTGCTCGCACAACTCAGGGGCCTTATCGAATCGCCGTAGGTGCGGGAGCAAGCGACGTGTATTCATCGTTGCGTATCCAAGGTACCGGCACGTACTTTGACAGACAAATTGTCAAGCTCCCAACCGGTGTGCCCGATTCCGCTACACCACAAGACGTCGGCGTAACGGTGGAAAACCCTTACATCTCTACACCGGCTGACGCTTACGACCTTGGTGTGCGCACAGCGATGCGGTTCGCTGGGTTTGACCAAGCTATTAGCGTAACGACCCTTGGCGTAAACCGAGCAGACTACAGTGGTAACACGCGCTACCCGACATTCAGTGAGTTCAACACCGGAGTCAACGGTCAAGCTACGAACTGGACAGGCAAGACCTTTAGCCAGTTCAATACTGAGTGGGCCGGAAAGACCTTTCAGCAGTTTGATGATTACTACTACAGCCTTGTGCGAACTGACTTCAGTAACCAGGCATTTGGTAACGTAAGCGGGTCGCGTGTTCGTTACCGCGATGCTTTTTACCGCATTGATTCAGCTACGGTCGCAGCGGTTAATACAAGCTATACCGCTACGGCAGACACGCTATTTCAGGACTTCAGTAACGTCTGGGCGCTAGCTACCCATGAGGGTACCAGCGCAGGTCCATTCGTTGGCAAGACAACACCCTACACCTTTGCTGACTTTAACCAAATCATGGGCAATCGCACCTTTGCGAACTTTGCCGTATCGCCCCTATGGAGAACCTATGCCGGTCTATCCTCAGCCCAATCTTGACCCTAACGCCGCTCCCTGGGGCCGCTCAGTCAACACAAGACTAGCGGCCCTGGAGCTGGCAGCATCAAGAAAAGACCTGAATGACATCAACACTAACAAGCAGCAGAACTCGACTGCGGTGTCTCTCTCAGACCAGGTAGCTGTGCTGCTCGCACTAGCCAATGTTCAGTATGCCGAGATGGGTGCAGCCACTAACTTTAGTGGCTACTACACGGGTGCAAAGGCCTCGGTCAATATCACTTCTCCTACAGGCCGACTGGAAGTTGGTTTCGGAGGGTCACTTAATGGAGGTAGCGGCTATTTTGTGTATTCAATCACAGAGTCAGACAGTGGCAGCGCTGTAGTTGATCGAGATTCCGTATTGAATAACCCCGCCCAGCGGGTTGCTGTTAGTGGTGGGTCGTCTTTTGCCCCCTCAGGGTACAAAACAATCGTAAGAACTGTACCTGTAAACAGACCACTAACAGTTACTCTAGAGCTAAACGCTCAAGATAGCTTTGTGTACTTCTTTGGTGGCAGCTTGCTAGCTCGCGTAGCCCCATAAACAAATACATGATAGAATAGGATAACGATGGCTACCACTACTCCAGACTCAGTTTACTTCCCGCTTGCTACGGACGCAATTGCTCCGCTGCATACAGTTTTTGCTAACCTAGCATCTTCGACGCAGACAGCACTTAACAAGCGGCAGCGATTTACTTTTGTATGGGCTAACAGCGCCGCACGCACCGCACAGACGGGGATGGTTGCAGGTTCTACAGGGTACCAGGTGGACACTAAAGGTGAGTATACCTATAGTGGCACAAACTGGGACTTGAACCAGCGCATCGTCGCAATCCCAGTCTCTAACAATGTTGGAGACGCTTCGGGACTGCACACGCACACGCACAACCTGGGACGCGCCCCAACCGTGGCCGTTGCTACACCTCGAAGCAACTCTAACGACCTAGTTTCTCGTATTACAGAGCTGATGTTCTGGGACAACCCCACGGTAAACACTACACGCTTCCGCGCTGTGCGTCGCGACAACAGTACATGGTTTGGTCAGCAGACATTGAACTTTGATACTGTTTATTACCTAGCTTAACTAACCGAAAGATCATATATGGCTAACACTTCAGGTGCGCAGCTAGCAATCGTGTCTGCTGACGGTCGACAGACCATGAATGCAGATGCTGCGAAGCACTTCAACGCACTGATTGCCAATATCAAGTCTGAAACCGGCATTAGTATTGTCGCTACAGAAGGCACTCGTACTTATGCGCGACAGAAGTACCTTTACGACAACCGAAACAAGCCTGGATTTAACCCGGCTTGGTCACCAGATTCACCCTTTGCTTACCACCTTAGTGGTCGAGCAGTTGACGTAGGTTCAAATGTTGGATACGTCATTACAGATTCTTCTCGTGCATTTTACGCCCGGGCAGGCAAGTATGGCTTCCGGCCCACGGTGAAGGGTGAGCCGTGGCACTTTGAGTGGCGCGCTGACTGGGTTGGCGTGTCTCTTGAGTCGGCTGCCAGCAACGCCACCCCTTTCCCTTCCCCCGCAGAACAGTCCGAGGAGGACGACTTGACCCCCATTGAAAGTAGCCAGCTCGCTAACCTACATGCCGCATTTTTCGCTGGCCTGAACGGCGTAGAAGCGCTTAGCCCCGCCATCGTAGCGACAAAGGCCGCCGTGGCAGCTACCGCTAACCGCTTCGCCCTTGTGCGCAAGGACGGCAAGCCCGAAGTGTTCCTATCGGTAGACCGTCAGGAGCTGCGCTGGATTAAGAGTGAAGCGTCCCTCAAGGACCAGCGTTACACCCTCAACTCTCTAGGTTCTCCCGCAGCCAACGCCCCTGTGCAGGTTGTTTCTAACCTAGAGGCGTTCGGTACCATCATTGGTGAAAAGCCGGTAGGCTACTAAGTCACCTCAGCTATTAGGAGATACAATTGAGTACACAACTACAAGACATTTGGTTTAAGTCGCAGCGTGTTCTGCGTACTGCGGTGGCAGTCGGCATCCCGTCGTTCCTTGTGTTCGCCGGGGTGCTTCCCCAGATTATCACAGCTCTCGGGCTGCCGGTAGACTCCGCTTTGTACGGCTGGCTGCTTGGTCTAGCCGCAGCAGTCACGGCTGTTGCAGCAGCCATTACCCGCCTCATAGCAATCCCTGCGGTCAACTCTTGGCTAGCGCAGGTCGGACTCGGATCGGTGCCTAAGAAAGCCATCGAAGACAACAAGGTCTAGCGCCATGTGGCAGGCCCTGAAGAGGGTAACACTACGTCACTGGGCCTGGATTCATGTTATGCTCTCACTCGCAGTTTGGGCAGTGCTGATCCTCAACTTCACACCTGTCGGTGTGTACGCTGCTCTCCAGCAGCCAATCATCGGTATCTGGACCACAGTCACCATCATCGGTGCCCTTACGGCTGTCATTGGTCTGCTGCTCAGCCTTGCAAACAGCCCACGTAAGCGTGTGCTCTCCATCTCTGTGGAATTGTTCGGACTGATCCTAGCGGCAGCCGGGCCATTTACTTACTTCATCACCCAATTCAGTCTACTATTCGCGGAAACACCAGACGCGCGACTAGCATTGACATTCTTTGCCTACTACGGGCTGAGCATCATCCTTTATCGCATCTTGATCGTGATTCCACGGTTCCGTAAGGAAGCTCAAGATGTGCGAAAGGACGTGTAACCGGAATGCCCGTCGATCTGGTACAATTTATTGTAACTACTGGAATCATCGGCTCGATCATCACGGCTGCGAGTGTCATCGTTCAGGTCGTACTGAACAAGCGACTACGCACACCGGCTGATCGCCAGAGTGAAATCAGCAATGTCTTCAATATCCTCAACGGGACTATTCAGGACAACCGAGCTGATAAGGAAGCCAATGAGAAAACCATCGGAGCGCTGCGTGAATACGCAGAAAAGCTAGAGGGGGATGCTCGCACAGACCAAGAGCTAATCGGAAGTCTGTACGGTCGCATCCATGAGCTGGAAATGCTTAACGCCGGAAAGGACCGCCGTATCGCAGAACTAGAAGCTGAACTGAGAAAGTACGCTGACGCAATTGTGAAGGACCCTATGAATCTAGCCGAAGATTTTGAAACAATGGACCCGGTACCCTCTGCCTAGGTGGTGATCCTGAATCTACAACAAAGCCCCCGCAACCTGCTAAAGGTTCGGGGGCATTGTTGTATCTAGATGTGTCGCCAGTGCTCTCGGTACTTGCGGCCTCGCCACTCCCACCATGTCTGCTCTTGCTTACCCCAAGGGGTGTACATCTCGTGGCGCTTGAAGCGCGGAATCCAGCTCACCTTGCTCTCCTCTCTACAGAATGGTCAGGCTCTGGAGGTCCAGGCCATGTTCGTCGACCAAGAATACCATAAGGCCGGGGTCACTGTCGTCCCCTCGGAGGTTGCGGTACCAGTCCGAGCCATTGTCCAACGTGGGAGCTTGTAGCCACCACCGGCTCTTTCCGGTACGCTGAGAGCGACCCATAGGCTGTGCGCGGAAGCTGTGGAAGTGGCCCGTCAGCAACACGTCAGCGTTAGCCAGGGGCTGATTGCCGAATGCCTGCTCCGTCCACCACTTCTGAATGTTGTTCGGGTTGTTGACCTGGTGCCCGTGAGCCATGCCCACCTGAGTACCTTTGACGTCAACCACCATCGTCTCGTCCCATTCATTGGCGTATTTAAAGCCAACGTGGTCGTACGCATCATTCAGGCGCAGTGCCTTCTCAAGCTGTCGCTTCAGATAGATACCATAGTCGTCGTTAGGCTTACCCAGGGTAGCCTTACCAGCGCGCCAGCGGCAATGGTTGGATGAGATACCGGCCACCGTGACAGCACTGTGTGAACTGGCTAGGGTTCTCACCATCTCAAGCTCAAAGGTCAGCTCAAGGTCGAGCTGATCTGGGAAGCTGAGGTCATTGGTGAAGCCCTGCTGCGGGGTGTTCTCGAAGGACTCAACCTCATCACCCACACTGAGGAAGAATGCCTCATCAACGGGGTTGGCGTCAATGTAGTCACGCAGCGCAAGCCTTTTCTCCTGCACTCGCTGGATAAGCTCCGGGGTGCCGCCGCGTGAGCCTGTCTTACCGACTTGCACATCAGCCCACACCACGACAAGTGCCTTACCCTCGACAGGTGTTCCCACCTTGTGCGAGAAGGCCGCTCTCTTGGCCTCAGCGTACAGCGTGGGTAGGTCTACCTCGGCCAGCTCTGGTGTCTCATCAGCCACAGGCGTGGCACTGACGCGATAAGAATACTTAGGCTGCCCGTTGGGTCCGTCGTAGATACTAAAGCGCTCAGTGAGCTTGTGGGTGTCTCGGGAGATGCCTCTAGCTGCTAGCGCCTCATCGATCTGCTCGATGTTCTGAGGCACAGAGGACTCGATACTGACCTCCGTCTGTGCAATGGGCAAGTAACCACCGTTCTCACGCGCTTCATTACGTGCGTCATTGATTGTGGTCTTGCCCACCCCCAGCCGGTCAGCAGCGTCTCGGCTGGACAAGCCAGCTACGGAGTCAAGATCAGCTTGCGTAAGTGCTCGCTGTGTCATGTAGTTCTACCTTTCTTAGGCCAACCGATTAGTACGGTTGGTAGGTGCCTGAGCTTTTCTGTGGCGTACACAATGACGTGACGCACAGCGTCGTTGGCGTGGCGATTTGACTTGGAGTACCAGCCGAACCGCTTCAGCGCGTCAGGTCGTCCATTCTTAGGCTGCGGAACCAGCGTCTTGGCTTGAGCCGGTAGCTGCCACACAATCTCTACGTCGTGGATATTGTTGGTGATGTCTCGTGTGATGTATTTTGCACTGAAGTCTGGGTTGATGATTCCAGGTCGCTTGTCGAACTGCTCGACCACGAGGACCACTGTGAATCCCTTAGCCTGCCAGGTGTGGACGAGGGCGTGAATGTCCCTCCACACCGTGTCTTGGTCGCCCCACTGATAGTGCTCCAGGTACTCGACAGTCGTTTCAGTGAGTCCAAACACAGCCACGCCAGTCGTTCCACCAGGGTCGACCCCAATGACAACGATAGGAAGTTCCGGTGCCTCATACTTGGTGAGCAAGCTCCCACACCACCTGACCATCCGGTAGGGGCCAAGGCCATGTCTCGCGGCCAGCCTCAAGGTCAATTTCGTACTGGTCGATCTTACCTGTGAGCTTGCGAATGTACCCCGGAGTGCATGTCCAGCAACCAGCATTGTCAGGTCTGATACCTGTAAAGATATATACCTGCACCAACTCGATCTGCTCAGGGGTAAAGTTCAGTCCGAAGACATACTCTACCTCTTCGTATGATCTAAAATACTTCGTGTGGAACTTACCCTCGTCTGGGGCCTGAGCCGTCAAAGTTGTCAACAGTCTTTCCTCTCTTAGAAGTCTTCCTATATCGTACCATGTTAGCCGCGTGCGCCGCTTGTGCCTTAGGGTCTTTCCAAGAGTACATGTTGTCCCTTCTCTGAGCTGGCTTGTTAAAGTGTCGCCGCGTATCTCGAACGGTTCCTGTGTTGATGCCAAGCAGCTCAGCAATCTCAGGGTCGAGCTTGCCCTCCTGGTAGTACGGCCCCACCAGTTCCCAGCGCGCCTGCCACACGTCTTCCACGTAGTCTGCGAGTACCGGCCAGTGAGGGGCGGGCAACTGCTCTGTACAGTCAGCACAGACGTCGCCCGCCCCCTCAAATTTGATGCCGCATCGCCAGCAAGTCTGCATCAGATGCCCTCCCAGGTCGGTCCCATCGTGAACTCGGTGTCGAACGGCACGACATCACCGAAGATTGCCTTGCCGCTAGCTTCCATTTCTTTCTGAATCCGCTTACCGATTTCCTCGGCGTGCTTCTTGGGCACGTCGGTGAGAATAGCATCGTGAATCAGTGCGATGATCTTGCCGTCGTAGTCACCGATCCACTCGTGGACCTTAATAGCTGCGTTCACACACAGGTCGCTCGCTGTGCTCTGGGGCAGGAAGGCAAGGCCGGAGTTGATGACGTTCTGGCGGTTACGTCCGGTGACCACCTCGGCCTGGTAGTACCGACCGAAGGGAGTGACCAGGGTTTCCGTCTCACTCATCGCCATGCCCTCCACCCACATGCGCCAGTCGTAGAACTCAGGTGCGTTGCGGAAGTAGTTCGTGATGATGGCTTGCGCCTCACGCTCTGACATTCCGAGCGACTTAGCAATCGCCTTGGCCTTGCGTCCATAGGACAGACCATAGATGACAGCCTTGAGGTTGGCACGCAGGTTCTTACGGAGGCCCGGGTCCATGCCCTCCAGGTCAAGCTTGGGGTAGGCAATGGGCATCAGCGAGTCGAAGAAGTCCGGCATACCAGGCTGGAACAGTGAAATGAGGTACGCATCATTAGATAGACACGCCATCACACGCAGCTCAGCCTGCGAGTAGTCACACTCTACGAGGATGCGATCTTCAGCCGATGCCACAAAGATGCGGCGAAGGCTGAACTCTCGCTCGTCGTACTTGCCATCCTTCTTCTGCGGATCACGCGGGATATTCTGCACGTTCGGGTCAGCCGATGAGAGCCGACCGGTGTTAGTGCCCGTGACCTTGAACGTAGAGTAGACCTTGTTCCCCGGCTGCATTCGCTTGCGGATACCCTCGACATAGGTACCCTTGAGCTTGTTGAACCCACGTGCCTCCAGCAGGTGCTCGATAAACTGACGCACAGCCTCGGGCATATCAGCGTCGTCTGCGATGGCGTCGAGTAGCTTCTCCTCCGCTGTGCTCTTCATTGGGTAGCCCTGTTCGAGCATCCACTTTTTCACCTGCGGAGGTGAGTTGGGGTTGAAGTCCGGCTTGCCCGTAAGGCGTGCCAGCTCAGCTAGCTCGGCATCGTAAAGGCTATTAACCTTGCCACTAAGCCAGCTAATGTATGCTGTGTCAACCGTTAGGCCGTTGTTCTCTACGTCCTGGAGGAAGTTGCCGTAGCGGTACTCCATCTTGGCTAGCTGAGCCAAACGCTCATCGTTCTTGAGCGCCGGGAGCAGGTATTCGAACAGCCTCCAGTCCCAAATAACGTCCCATGCGTTATACACGTAAAGAATATCCTTGGGGATTGCCTCGTAGCCAACAGGAATGCGACCGAGCTTTTCGACAAAGATGTCCCACAGCTCACGTGGATAGTAGTAGTCTGTTGGGTACTCTTTGTACGTCCCTCTGACGTAATCCTTGATGGCTGCATCCCAGTCCGGCGCACCTAGGTACTTCTGCGCGAGCGGCTTCAAACCATGTTCCTTGGCACCCGGATTAATCGAGTGGTGCATCAGCATGGGATCGCAGTGCCCATAGATTTTCTCGCCGAAGTGGGCACCCAGCGTTCTAAAGTCGAACTTCATGTTGTGCGCAATGAGCTTCTTGCTACGGAGTAGGCGCAGTAGCTGCTCACGGGTGCGCGGTTTAGTCAGTGCCTCTTGTGTGTACACGTAGGCGGTGTTGCCGCCGTCGTAGATAGCCACAGACAGTAGCCACGTCTGCTCAGGCGTCATCGTATTGATGTCGCCACCCGTCTCGATGTCGACCACGAGCACAGGTCCGAGCCGGTTCTCCTCAGAGATGGAAAGCCGGTCCACGATCTTGATGGCCGGGTCTTCCCACACCTTGGGAGTCAGTAGCTGGTTGAGTGCTGCCGTCAGCTCGGTGATAGCAGCAGGGTTCGAGAGGATCTGCTTCTGGCTCAGCGTCTTGACGTGGTGAGCTGCCTTGGGGCCATCGATGTTCCCCAGCATGAGAGTCGGGATCGTCCGGTCCAGCAGCTCAGTCCACAGGTAAACGTCATCCACCTGAGGAAACTGCTTGAGCACACCAGCGAAGATTTCCTGCACGGGTGGAAGGAACTTACTGTCGACGTGGATTGCAATTGCTGTCATGCTTTGTGCCCCCTCCTAATCGTTGACTCGCGATAAACTCCAACTGCGCCGCTGATACCAGCCAGCACAACTACAATGATAATGCTACCCCAGCTCGGCTCTGTGACACCCAGGAGCACCAAGGCGTATCCAATTGCTGCGCCCCATAGCGTCGTGCCCACCGTTGACCAAAAACTTCTCTTCATCTTCGTGCCCTCCTAATCGTTGATTCGCTAAGCCCGGTGAGCATAGCGATTGTGATGACAGAAGTACCTCCACCTGTCATCTCTTTGATCCAGTGTCTGTTTGCTTTACCAGACGCTCGCATGTACTTCAGCATACTCAGGTGAGCCGGGTTCAAATGCCCCCGACTCACCGGAGTTCGCTGCTGTGCGATTGCTTTCTCGACACGGTACATAGATACGCCGATGATACTCGACATAGCACTCAGACTCAACACCTGGTAGGAGTTGAGGTCACGAGCAGCCGCGTCTTCTACCTCCTTGGCGAAGTTTCTGGTCGGGCTGTAGTAGATGTCCTGCGCCTTGCTCATCAAGGCAGTCATTTTGTCTGTCTCAAGCAATGGAGTAACTCTTCCTTCCCCGGCTGTCCTCTACCTCGTCAAGGCTGCCCATCTCGACCAACGTGCGAAGCATCTCCACGAAGTCTCCCTTGCGGAAGCCCTGTGCAGTAGACCACTTGAGTAGCTGGGCGTAGGTTAGCAGTCCGCCCTTGTCCAGAATGTACTTCTCGATGTTCTGTAGGTCACGAGCAGCGGCAGACTCAGCCACGCCCTCGACAACCACGATCAGGTCCTCCAGCCACTGAAGGCTGAAGTAGATCGCATTGAGAACGTCTGTCATGTTAGCCATGATTCGCTTCTCCATCATGGCAAACATGATGGCTGCTTTCATCGTGGCAAACGCCATGCGCTGCACGCTAGGCTTCAGCAGCTCAGCACGCGGGTGGTCAGCCACGTATTCTTCCATGTCGATGGCGAACTTGTTCCAGCGTACCCATGCATCGTCCTCGAAGAAGATCGGCATAGGCTCAGCGCGGTCGGGTACCGTCTTTTGCCAAAAGTTACGAACGTCGATGAGCTGCTTGACAATCGCCAACTTCTCGCGGTCCACGGTGCCCTTGATGAGGTTACCCTGCTGCAAGAACTTCTGCTCCCTCGTGCGGGGCGGTGCCTCACCTCGGAAGAAGATGTTACGTGGTCCCCAACCAGATGCGAAGTCTGAAATCTCAAGTTCATCCTGGATCTGTGACCGAATACCCATGAGATATGCCACGAAGTTCACCGGAGTGTCCTCTGTGCTCTTGGCCTGACGCAACCGGCCTCGTGCCCACCCGTCGTACAGCTCGTTCAGTGTCTCAAAGAACCCAGCCAGGTAGGGCTTGTTCTTAATGTCACGAATTAGAGTCTGCGTCTCATCACGGTCGTACAAAGATGACTGGTTGCCGCGCTCTGACAGTGCATCGAGCAAAGACTCAGGAGTGGTGTCGGAAGTCAAGATGTACTTCCAGTCACCCACCTGCACAGAGCGCATGATGTCTTTCATCAGCTTGCGCGTCGTGCTCTTGCGTGTGTCGGTTGTCTCACCCATGACCACCATGAACATACCCAAGCGCATCGGCCCGAACTTGGGCAATGCGATGCCGTACTCACCCAGGATGCAGCCCATGATGGCGAACGCTGAGGAGATGTGGTAGGCAGCGGGAGCGTCCGTCTTGGACTCACCCCACCGGGCGTAGACATCGACAAATGTCTCCGTCAACTGCTCGCGCTCCTCCTGCGTCAGCAGGGTTAGCTCCATCTGTGCGATGGCAGCAGCATCGTTGGCGACCTTGGGTGTCACCTCGTCTGGTGCGGCACGCTCAAGGCGTGTACGAGGACGGTTAGCAGGGTCTGCTCCTGCCCTCTTGACCTCAGTCCACAGGTCTTCCTCGGGCCGGTTGTCGCGACGGTACTTATTGCACTCAGCGTACCAAGCTACCGCAAAGACCTCCTCAGCCGTGAACCCAGCTCGAAACATCTCAGACTCGAATAGGTAGAGCGAGTCTGACCAGTCCCCGTGGGGCTTGTCCTTGTACAGGCTCATCAGGATTGGGTCATGGGCCATACGCCGCAGCACATCGCTCTGCTTAGGCAGCTCGTCGCCTGTAGGCATGGCCTGGTCACCGGCAACCACCTTGTCGGGAATGTCTGCCTCGTTGTAGACCTCATGGAAGTCGTCCAGCGAGTAGACCGTGCCCGTGGTGTCCTCGGCGTAGACCGGGTAAGGCGGTTCGTGCTTGGTGTTTACACTACCAGGCACACGCAGCAGCTTGGTCAGCATCCACCCAGAGGGGTCAGTGCCAGCCTGCTCGCCATTGATCTTCTGAGCGTGGGTCAGTGCGATGACCCGAGCGACAGAGCTGACCTCTTCAGGGCTGTACTCCTGGTCAAGGAACCAGTAGCTGTGCGTCTTGTCTTCCGACGTGCGGATAGACAAAGAGGGCTTCACAAGGAAGCCCTCAGGGTCGAACAGGTCAGTGTCTGAATAGACTACAGGTGTTGCCTTGACAACTTCACTCTTACGTCGGGGTACTGAGTAGAGCATTGGACTGAAGTACAGGTCTTCGTCGCTGCGCACACTGCAATACTTGACGATCTGATTCAGGTTGTCAGGGTACTTGTATGGCTTGTGTTGGGTTAGCTCTCGGTCGCTGTCGAGCGTAGAGATGAAGAGAAACCCTTCGGCAGAGCCGAAGATGGCTTCAAAGAATTCACGAGTTTCCAACTGATGGTGCCTCCTGTATCATATCGCATTGAACATTGGTGTCATATATGGTCGGCTACCTGGGACTCGAACCCAGAGCATACGGACGTTTGAAATCCGGTGGTCTGCCATTGCCTAATAGCCGGGAGTGGGCTGAGTAGGAATCGAACCTACGCTCCCGCAATGCTGTGCCACGTTAGCGATGCATTGCTTTGGCCTGGGCGTCCCCAGGCAGCCGACCAGCGGCCAGCCCATGTGTGCGTTACAGTCGCACCCCTGTTGTTGCTTAGAGGAAGATGCTAGAGTCCGTAGCGGCCTCTCGCTCCTCGTCACTCAGCAGGTCATCGATCTTGTCCTCGTCGTACGCGAACACGGTCTTGACGTTGTTGCGAATGCCGGTGATGTCGTTGTCGTCATCATCGACAGTCTCGTAAGGCTCCTGAATGATCTTCAGGTTGACCTTCTCACCCACGAACTCGTCCGGGTCCGGGAACTCGAACTCGCCAGCAGGCGTGTCCTTCTTCGGGTAAGGCATGTCCAGCGCCTTCAGCAACGCAATGAGGCTGAACAGGGCGTTGGCCTTGAGCACGTACCACGCACGGAAGGTGCGCTTGGGGCCGACCGCCTCCGGGCCGGAGAGAATCTTGTAGTCGAGAACGTACATGTCGTTCCCGGCCTTGGACTTCGCCATCTTTGCCTCGTAGACGACGGCACCGTAGATGCCCTCAGCGACAGGCTTGATGGTGCTGCTCTGTGCGTCCTTGATTTCATCGGCGGTGAGGTTGAGCTTGATACCCATGTGTTATGTATTCCTTTTTGTTGTGATTGATCTAGTTGTGTAGCTGGTTGTTACTGGTTGATGCGCCCAAAGATGGTCTTCATGTCAGGGTTGAGGAACTTGCCGTCAAGCTTGTCCGCGTACCGCTGACCAGAAATCATCTTCTCGCTCACCGTGAAGTCCACGACTCGCGCCGTCTCCTTCTTGCCCTCGTCATTCTTGACGGTCGTCACACTGAAGTGACCGATGATGTCAGGGACAGACGGGAACGTGAACTTAGACTTACCACCGAGGAGCACAGTCGTGGTGACTGCGCCGGTCAGCTCGTCCTTGTCGTCCTCCTGGTGCGCGACAAAGATCGTGAGGAACGGTGCCATGTGCAGGTAGTCTGCCATCTTGGTCGTCCACGTCTTGATCGCAGCCCACTTGTAGAAGCCGTCGCGCTTGCCATTGACGACACCCTTGGGGTCCTTGTCAAAGACTTCGAGCTGTCGCTCCTGTGCCTTGTCGAGCGTGTCGATGATGACCACCTGGTAAGGCAGTCCCGACTCAGGCTCAACGAGCTTGTTGTTCAGCAGAGCCTCGACAACACGAGTGAACTCTGCGGCAGTGCCCGCCTCGATCACATCGATGCTGGGGTACCATGCCGACACAGAGGACGAACCGCCCTCCACGTCAATCAAGAGTACCCTATCGTACTGGTCTACGTCAACAATGCTCGCAGCGAACACCGTCTTGCCCTTCTTGGGCGGGCCATAGATGAGGATGCTCTTGGGAGCACCCATCGCTGCGGCCTTCTTGATCCCGAACTCTGGGAGTGCTACTCCTGCGTTGTCAGCCAACTGTCCCTCTCATAATCTTCGTAGTCGGTGAGGAAGTTGTCAATGTCTGACTCTTCCAGCTCGATTTCCAACTCATCTTCGTCGTCGTAAAGTGCGTCTGCGATGGTGGCATTCAGCTCAGTGAAGTGCTTTTGAAAAGCGTACTCCACGGCCTTGCGATTAAGTTCTGCCATTACTCCTCCTTACCAGCTATCCATCTTGCATTGATAGCAGTCGTCATCCGATGGTAGCCGGTCGGTTTCCCATCCATCCTCCTGGACAATGGCATAGATAGCCCCCGCTCGTGCGAACGCAGCCTCTGCCATCTCTCGGTTGTACGCCTCGGTATAGACCCAGATATTGTTGGGGTCCCCATCGTCACGAGGAATCAGTACAATCGATACCGAGTCTACACGCATCCCAGCGTCCTCGCAACCCTTGCCATAAATCTGGCCCTGGTAACGATACTGAGTCTTCATGCCCTTGACTCGGTACTCCTGGATCTTCTTCTTGCCGACGATCTTCCAGTCGACAACAGTGCCCTCCTCCTCAGGAGTGCCCGGGTTATCCAGCAAGTACATATCTGTCGTGCCCTTGACAGGTCCGTAGCCAGGTACCTCACCCGTGTACAGCTTCAACTCATGCTGTGCATCCCCAAAGACCTGCGTCTCCAGGTAAGCGTGTACGGCTGTACCCATCCAGGGGTAAAGGCTGAAATCTTGCTCCACCTTTACGCCTGCCAGCTCGCGGCCTAGACACCGAGCACAGGGGTTCCCGAGTGAGGAGGGACCGACCTTGACCTGCTTGTCTCGCTCGGTCGGCTTGGTAATTTCTGCGATCAGCCGCCGCTTTAGGTCAGCCGCCATTGATGGTGTCCGCTACGTCCTGCGCCCACTCCTTGTTCGGGGCACCAAGAGCGTACTCAAGGTCAGCCAGGGAGATAGCAGCGTCCCCACTGAGGGTGTCCCAAGTGATCGGCAGGTTCAGCAACCAGTCGTTGTTGTAAATGCCCACCATGACCGATGCCACGTGCTCTGCGGTTGCGTTGTTGCTCATTACTTCTCCTCGCTCTTGATGAACAGAATGAGGGAAACGATGCTGAGAATGAAAGTCACTCCCGCTGCCGCAACCGCCACCTGATAGTCTTCCTTGTTCCGCACACGGCGGGTGATGTTGAATGCCATTAGTCTTCCTCCTCGATTTCAGTGTCTTCGATGTACTCTTCGGTCAGCCAGAAGTCTTCCCAGTCGTGCTCAGTGGCTTCGCCGTAGGGGTCTTCCTCGACCAGTGCCTCAAGGTATTCCTGCTCAGACAAACTCTTCGTCTCCGTTCTCAAACCACTCGCGGTAGTCATCCCCCAGTCCCCATGAGGACTGATCCAGCATCTTGGCAAGCTCGCTGGGCTTGACGCCCTCATCCTGGGCGATCATGTCCAAGTCCTGAAACATGCGGTCAAAGACAATGCTTACATGTGTCTCAACTTCATCCCGAGTGAGTGCCATTACTGCTCCTTAGGGAAATTGATAGTGAACATTGTCATCAGTGTCTCAGCGACCTCGACGTTATCGTTGTCTTCGTACTCATCTAGCACTTCCGTCAACGCTGCCCGAAGCTTAAAGAACTCTTGTGCGAGTCGTGCATCCATTACTCATCACCCGCCAGCTCGACCTTGACCGTGGTCTTGGTGTTGGGCTTCTGGAAGCGAGCGTACTCCTCGTCGGTGAGTACGTCCTTGGCCCGAGCGGAGGTCAGGACCTTCTTCGTCTCAGCGTGCTGCTCCCACAGGTCGGGGGCATTCTTCTTGCCGTACGCCTCGTTGAATGCCTTGCCCGTGAACACAGTGACAAGCTGGAAGCCATTGTCCGCGTCACCCAGCACCGCAGGCTCAGTCGTCTCGCCCACCAGCTCAGCCAATTTGGCCTTGAGGTTGTCGATAGCCTCGGTGCGCTCTGCAACCTCAGCCTGGAGTCCCACGATCTGTCGTGCGATCTTGGCCTTGCGCTGCTCGTCGGTCAGTTCAGTCATTACTAATCTCCTTTACGTCGATGTCAAATCCGTACCCATAGTAGCCGCTGCCCTCGCTCCACGCAACCTCTAGATCAAGAACATCGATCATGTCTGCGTAGACATGCCAGGTTTGATAGCCGTCCTCTACACGCACGCCGGTGATGACGTGATCGATTGCGCTGGGCTTGAGGAAGAAGTTAGTCAGCTCCGTGTAAGCGCAGCAGTCATAGCTGTTGTGCAGCTCAACCACACGCCCACTCGCCAAAGTGATTCGCATACCACTGGGGCCAGCGGACGCAAGCATAATACGCTCTCCCACTACCGCCGCCGCCAACTCCTCAGAGTTGGACTGCATTACCTCATCAGTCATTGCTGTTCATCTCCTCAATTAGGTGGTATAGCGTACCGTAGTATTGCTCTGTCACGTAGATCCCCAGAGTCTTATCGTACGCTCGCAAGTTTACAACGTACTCAGTGTAGGCACAAGTCTCGCAGTAGCCTGCGTCAAAAGAATCCTCGATAAACTCCACTGGCTGACTGTCATCAATATCCCAACCAGCCTCACGCATGTAATTGCGCCCCCAGACGCTCATAGCGTCATTCACTGTGCTCATGTGTCCTCCTTAGTGGTTGTCCAGCATCTCAGCCAGGTTGGCCTCGATTTCATCCAGTCGCTCAAGCTGATCGACCATCACAGTGTCAACAGCATACACGTACCAGCTATTGATCGGTTCAGTCTGGCCCGGTCGGTCCAGTCGCATCTTGCACTGCGTGTTCAGCAGTGCGTTGGGGTGCTTGCCCAACCAGAACTCGTTATGGCACTTGTGCTGGAGTCCGTCAGTGCCCTCGGCAATGGCAGCGATGCCAGCCACGAGCACACGGTACTCAGTGCCGAGCGTCTCGATCAGCTCGTCACGCTTGGCAGGCTTCGTCTCACCGAAGAATGCCTCAGCCTTGATGCCCTTCTTCTTGAGCTGTGCGACCACGACGGGCACCAGCTTAGCAGACGGGGTGTAAACCACAAGAGTCTCGTCACCAATCTGCTCCAGCACCTCAAGCAGAGCGTCAATGCCAGCACTCTTTGCGTTCTCCTTGAATGTAACTTCGCCCTCGATGACCGTAGGCACAGCAAGGCAGACCTGGATCTGTCGGAGCTGCTTGACCAGGGGGTTCGAAGTCGGGATGAAGTTGGTATCACCCGTGTCGTCGTCGTCAACCCAAGCCAGCGAGTCGCGGGTGAACTGATCGTACAGCTTGCGCTGCGCAGCAGTCAACTCAATCTCGACAGGAATCTCAGGCAGTCGGTCAGGCATGTCGTCACGGTGGTCGGCACGCAGTCGACGGCTGAACATAGGAATGTCGGCGACGACGCCACCGGGCACCAGCTCACGCACGAGGTCGATGACGGCACCGTTACGACGGGTGCGCCAGAAGTCCTCGATCCAGCGGTGGTACGAGCGGTAACGCTCAGGCCACAGCCAGTTCAGCGTCGAGAAGATGCCGTCAGGCTTGTTAGCTGCGGGCGTACCCGAGAGGGCCAGCTTGTACTCCGAGTGGAACTCACGCATGCGGTCAGACTGAAGGCTGCGTCCGTAGTTCGCCATCTTATGCGTCTCGTCAGCGATGATGAGGTCAGCGTTCTGTCCGGTGAGCACACCGGAGCGCATCAGCTCCCAGCCTATCACGTAGAAGCCACGCTCGCCGGAGCGCAGACGCATGAAGCTGGCAACCTCACCCTTGTTGTTGGTCAGTCGGTAGAAGGGCATCCCAGGAATCTGTGCGGCAACCGTCTTCTCCCACGACTTGCGGGTGTTGAGCGGGAGGACCACGATCACTTGCTCTGCCTTGATACGACGCGCGTACTCAACAGCAGCCAGGGTCTTGCCCAGGCCCATTTCCCATGCGAAGAACGCAGACTTGTCGGGGTGCTCAACAGCAGCCGTAACGTCCGCATCCTGCCAGTCATAGAGTTCAAATCGCTTAGTCATGCCACCTCTTTCGTGTTTTAATGCGGGAAATAGTTGAGTCGTTGACTCCAAACTCTCGCGCTAGTGTTATTTGCTTAGCACCTGCGTTCAGCCTAGCGCGTATTTCCTCAACTTGCAAGGCAGTGAGCTTACTATTTCCGCCTTTTTCGCCGTGTAATTTTGCTTGCCTCCCGCGCTTAATCATGTCAGCGGTGTTTTCTTTGTTCGTACCTGCGTACAGATGATCGGGGTTGCCGCACCTGCGGTTGTCGCACGTATGGCAAGCAATTCTACCTTCTGGGATTTCACCCAGCATTACTCGGTGAACCAGCTTGCGCTCACCCAGAGCAGAAAACCACCCATACCCGTAGCCGTTGATAGGCCCGAGCCAGTTCCAGCAGCCACTATCATCGACAGCAAAACCATAGTAATCAAGCTGCTCTTGTATTGTGAACTGTTTGCCGCGCCCACCTCGATTGGGCATGGGTGGTCCTCCTTGTTAGTTGTACGTCGGGGGCTGAGTGCCTACGACTAGTGTACCTTCCGAATCAACGCTGCGCGACAAAAGCTGCTGGATAATCAGCAAACTATCAGCAATGGATTGAAGAGCCTTGGTTTGCTTCTGCTCTGCTGTCTCCAGCATCACATCGTCTTTGCCCATGTACCACACAGGGTTAGGGCCTTCAGTGTAAGGCATCAGCGTGATCCCTTCGGCTCGATGGATCGCCAGATTGCAGTCTGAATGTCTCGCCCATCCAGCAGGCTGAACATGTAGCCCTGGTATTTGGGTTCTACGTACGCCTTCACCAGCCGTGCGAACAAAGCGCGGTCCACGACATCTTCATCGCCGTCAATATCCTCGTACTGCTCAAGGATAGAGATGTAGCAGCCGTCAATCTCTCGCATCTCCATCGCGTACTCACGGTTCAGGTCGTTGGCAACGCCCTCGGCCCACGAGTACAGCTCATCGGGCAGCTTGGACAGCATCTCCAGGTACTCGTTGCGGCCTGCACTAAGTACACGCCAGACAGACTTGCGGCTAAGCCCAGTGAAGATACGGTGCAGCTCGATGTAGTCCATCTGCTTGACCTTGACGGCAGTGAAAGGATCAAGCCAGCACACCCAGCCCTCGGCGTTCTTGCGTTTGGTGTCTGCCCACGCCTCACGCAAGGTCTGATGTGCTTTGACCGGACCCTCGCTCGGCGGGATGAAGTTACCGAGTTCGATGTTCACGGCTCCTAGCAGCGCCAGGTAATCCTCAGTTCCGTAGTCCACGACGATGCGGTTCTCCGGGTAGATGATTTCCACTAGCGGGGTGTAGCCGTCCTCCACCAGGTCCACCAAGGTATCAAACAACTCGGTGTTAGCATGGTTGGTCAACCAATCGCTAGCGTGCTGGGCCTGGTCGGAAGCAAAGCTGCCGCGTGTAGCGACCTCGAACATTCCACTGTACTCGTTGTAGTAGACAATGCCAAGCGAGCCATCATACTTGTTGTCCACCCAGTACAGCATGGCATCCATGTCGATGCTGGGGGCCTCCTTCTGCCCGTAGTTGAAGAACTTAGCAAACGGCCTGGCGATAACCTCGTTTGTCGCAAGGTCAACGATCAAACCACGTGCCTGCAACGTCTCGGGCGTCCAAATGCTGTTGATCGCAGTGATGTCAGTGTAGTTGAAGATCGCCAGGTTCGGGTAGTGCGGGTGCTCTCGCATAGTGACCTCTTTACGGGCCACGTGATCGAGCAGTGCCGTCCAGTCGAGAATTTCAGTTACTAGTGTCATTACGCCTCCTTTTTAAGCTCAAAAAATAAATCCTGATTTTTCCCGCATGGGCTTTTAAGCCCTAGAAGTTGCCGTCTGCGCACTGAAGTACTTTCAGCCCCTTGGCCCTCCACATGTCAACCACGCGGTTTCGGTCATCCAGGATGAAGTCTACATTGTACTTACCAGCAATGTGCTCCTCGAACAACTCGTTTTTGACCACATCGTCCTTGCGCTTGTCACCTTCGGGCCGCATGTACAGCTCATCGTAGTTAACGAAGTTCGCCGCTAGCCACTCCTCAGTTTCCACGCGGTAGCCACCATCACGGCCCGACATGATAACCACACTAACATACGGCTCTTTCATAAGCGTGTAGGCATCTGCAATATCAGCAATCACATCATCCAGCGTATCCGTGTGGTACAGGGTTGGGTCGTAAGGACTGCGGCCCTGCATGTGCGCCAAGGTGCCGTCGATGTCAACCAGAATGGCGTGCGGCAAGCCCTCGACTTCTTTGTAAGGTGCAAACTTGACAGCAGCACCCTCGTCGAGCACAGGGGGCTCAGGAAGCTGGCCCTTCCTCACGAAACGGTCGAAGAAGCTCTTGATGACCTCTTCACCCACAGAGTCATCGAACCGGCCCGAGTCACGCGCCACAGCCGTCTCGTAGTCGATTTCGAAGTCCATGAAGCTGGCGAATGCGTTCTGCTCAGCCGCGAGCTTCAGCCACTCCTTCACGAAGCGTGCCGTCAGGTTGGTGTCGTCCACGATCACCGAGATGTCGTTGCGCAGCAGCTCCTTGACACGGCTGTGCTGGATCTTAGTGACCAGCGGCTCGTTCTGCCCGTGCCTGACGCTCAGCTCCTTGCGCAGTTCGTCGCGGTTGACCCGCACGAAGTTGTAGTCCTTGGCGTACTGCTTGGCCCAAGTGGTCTTGCCACTGGCCGGAACCCCACGGGTCAGGATCAGTTCAGTCATACTATCGTCTCCTCCGTTGTCGTTGTCGTCTTGATAATCACAATAGCACGATCGGTCCACCGATAGCCATAGATTCCCTCGAAAAGCCGACCAAAAACATATTCAGTGGTCTTCCCCAGACGCTCTTGATACAAATTCTTGTAGCTCTTAATAGCAACAAGATCGAAGTCAGGCAACTCTCGGGGGTTGTTGTAACGCTTCTCTGGCTCGCTCCAATTTCCGTCTTTGTCAAGCCAGGAGTAGTCATGCTGAACCGCAATTTTTCGTGTAACTTCAATCATTCCACTCCTCCTTGATTCGCTTGATGTAGTCTTCGGTGAGCTGGTGGCGACGGGGGTAATCCGCCTCAGGCCATCTGTTGACGAGCCTACCATCTTTCAGGAGAGCTGCGCTCCACCCATCGTAGATGTACGGATCTTCAAATAGGCACTCCACGTCAGACATGGCCCACTCTTCGTACTCGGTCATATTGTCCTCCAAAGTCTCTCGTAAATACCGATAGCCCGAGTCTAGTGGACTCGGGCTATCAGGTCAAGCTATTTGTGTGAACTTAGTCGTGCTCGTAGAACTCCACGCTGAAACCATCCGTGGTCGCCGTGACCTGCGCGGGATCACCGAAGTTCTCTCGCAGAACATCCTCGTAGCGATCAAGGTTCGGCTTGGCGGCGTTGAATGCCTTTGCTTGCTCCAAGGTAGCGGTTTCAGGCCGGTAAGGATACTCACCCTTAGCGTTTTCGTAGCCAAGGTACCAGCCGCTAACGAACCCGTCCTCGTAATCACCAGCATTGTCCTCACCAACAAACTTCACATCCAGCTCTTGCGCGCCGAACTCACATGCGTCACCGTCGTTGAAATACGGGGTGAACTGCTCCCAGCGAACCGCCTCTACGCCCTCGATAGCGAGCACAGCGTCAATTTCAGCCAGGAACTCAGCAGCGGTGCCCTGCTCGACACGCGAGCTGGTAAAGCGGCTCACGTCGCCGCTGATCGGTCGGTCGATGGTCAGGTTTTCGTTGCTCATTAGTTTCCTCCATTAGTAATTCGTGAGGGGTTGTATACGGGGACGGTCGCTTCC